>ERZ773252.129-NODE-129-length-96054-cov-14.592548_pt1 | contig 96054 bp, 93 predicted proteins | sample MGYA00580517_ERZ773252 | MGnify/ENA primary metagenome ERZ773252 (study PRJEB29015, sample SAMEA2737766) | human gut metagenome | biome: human gut; feature: human-associated habitat; material: faeces | place: China | collected 2012 ...
GAGAAGGTAGACCTTCAGAAAATGCAATTCTTTTTGGAAGAGCTGTAGATAGACCATTAAGACCATTATTCCCAAAAGGATATAGAAATGATGTTCAAGTGGTTTGTACAGTTGTATCAGTAGAGCAAGACAATTTACCAGAAATTCTAGCAATTAATGCAGCATCAATGGCATTATCAATCTCAAGTATTCCTTTCACTACACCAGTTGCAGCAGTGCAAATTGGTTTAATCGATGGTAATTATGTATTAAATCCAACATCTAAAGAAAGAGAAGAAAGTATTCTTCAATTAACTGTTTGTGCAACAAAAGATAGAGTTATGATGATTGAAGCAGGTGGAGATGAAATACCTGAAGATGTAATGATAGGTGCAATAGAATATGGTTTTGAAAAATGTCAAGAAATAGTTGCATTCCAAGAAGAGGCAATGGCTAAGTTTGGTAAAAAGAAAGATGAACCTGTTTTATATAAGCCAAGTGAAGAACTTGCAAAGGATATACAAGAATTTGCAGGTGAAATGATTAAAGAAGCTATGTGGATTACAGATAAAGATGAAAGAAATGCAGCTATGGATGTAGTAAACGATAAAATAGCTGAAGAATTTACTGAAAAATATCCAGATAATTTAGCTGATATAAAAGAAATTGTATATAATATGCAAAAAGAAGTAGTAAGAGATATGCTTTTAAATCACAAAAGAAGACCTGATGGTAGAGCTTTTGATGAAATAAGAAAGATTTCTTGCGAAGTTGATTTATTACCAAGAACTCATGGAACAGGATTATTTACAAGAGGATTAACTCAAGTTATGACTGTTGCAACATTAGGAGCAGTTGGTGATATACAAATAATAGATGGTATTGGTGAAGCAGAATCTAAGAGATATATGCATCACTACAATTTTCCTGCATATTCTGTAGGAGAAGTAAAACCGTTAAGAGGACCAGGAAGAAGGGAAATTGGTCATGGTGCTTTAGCAGAAAGAGCTTTAGAACCATTGATTCCTTCAGAAGAAGAATTCCCATATACTATTAGACTTGTTTCAGAAGTATTAAGTTCAAATGGATCTACTTCACAAGCATCTGTTTGTGGATCTACTTTAGCATTATTAGATGCAGGTGTTCCAATAAAGAGACCAGCAGCAGGTATTGCAATGGGACTTATAACTTCAGAAGATTTAAAAGAAGAAGAAGTTTTAACTGATATTCAAGGAATTGAAGACTTCTTTGGAGATATGGACTTTAAGGTAGCTGGAACAACTGAAGGTATAACTTCTATTCAAGTTGATACTAAAATTAAGGGATTAAGCTTTAATGTTATTGAAACAGCAATTAAAAATGCAAGAAAAGCAAGATTACACATTTTAGATAAAATAAATGAATGTATTCCAGAACCAAAGAAAGAAGTATCTAAGTTTGCACCAAAGACATCTACTATTTCAATAGATCCAGAAAAAATTAGAGATGTAATAGGCGTCGGTGGAAAAGTTATTAATAAAATAATAGCTGACACTGGAGTTAAAATAGATATTAAGGAAGATGGTACAGTATTTGTTTCTTCAACAGATCATGATGGAGTAAATGAAGCAATAAGAATTATTGAAAGTTTAACTAAAGAAGTTGAAGCAGGGGAAGTTTATTTAGGAAAGGTTACTAAAATAACTACATTTGGAGCATTTATAGAAATATTACCTAATAAAGAAGGTCTTTGCCACATTTCTAAACTTGATAACAAGAGAGTAGAAAAGGTTGAAGATGTTGTATCTGTAGGAGATGAAATTTTAGTTAAGGTTACTGATATTGATTCACAAGGAAGAATAAATCTTTCAAGAAAAGATGCTCTTCCACAAGATGAACCAACTGAATAATTGAAATAGTAAAAGAGAATTAATTAAAATTCTCTTTTTTTTACTATATAGAATAAATATGATAAGATTAAAATAAACTAAAATCAAACTTATAAAAATGGAGGTAAGTATGTTTAATTTATATACGCTAGATAATGGATTAAGAGTAGTAACTGAATATATTGAACATGTTAATTCTATAAGTGTAGGGATTATGGTTCAAAATGGATCAAGAAATGAAACTAAAGATGAAAATGGTATTTCACATTTCATAGAGCATATGTTTTTTAAAGGAACAGATAAAAGAAATGCTAAAGAAATAGTACAAGAAATAGAAAATATAGGTGGGCAAATAAATGCATATACAAGTAAAGAAACAACTTGTTATTATATTAAAGCCTTAAATACTCATATGGATTTATGTTTAGATGTAATTTCTGATATGCTTTTAAATTCTAAATTTGATGAGGAAGAAATAAAAAAGGAACAAGGTGTAGTAATAGAGGAAATAAATATGAGTCAGGATAGCCCTGAAGATGTTTTAGACGAAATACATTCCGAAGCTATATTTGGCAATAATTCATTAGCTTATCCTATATTAGGAACAGCTGATAAAATTAAGTCTTTTAATAGAAAAAAAATAAAAGATTATATTAAAACCCATTATACACCTTATAATTCTGTATTAAGTATATGCGGTAAGTTTGATGAAAAAGAACTAAAAAAACTTATTGAAGAGTATTTTGGGAAGTGGAGCAAGGATAATGTTTATAATCCAACATATGAAAGTGTTATATTAAATAGTGATAGTAAATATTGTGAAAAACAAATTGAACAAGTTCATATTAACTTAGGATTAAATGGGTTACCATATGCAGATGATAAAGCATATTCATTAGTATTATTAAATAATATATTTGGTGGTGGTGCATCATCAATACTTTTCCAAAAGGTTAGAGAAGAATTAGGTTTATGTTATAGCATATATTCATATATGCAACCTTACTTAGGGGTTGGAACAATGAATATATATACTGGATTAAGCAATAAATATGCTGACAAGGCAATAAGTGTAATTAATGAACAATTACAAAAGTTTGCTAAAGAAGGAATTAGTGGTGAATTATTAGAAATTAATAAAGAAAAAATTAAAGCCAACTATATACTAGGATTAGAAAGTACATCTTCAAGAATGTTTGCTAATGCAAAATGTGTTTTATTACAAAATAAAATAAAAACTCAAGAAGATGTAATTAACAGAATTAACAAAATAGATAAGCATGACATAAGCTATGTATTGGAGAGATGTTTTAAGCCAGGAATAATAAGTACTGCCTTTGTAGGTCAAGGAGTAGAAACTGATAAATTAAATTCAATTTTAGAAAATTCTAAAGTGGCTTATAAAAATAGTATTGATAAAAAGTTTTTATTGTAAGTTTTAAATATAGTTGATATATTAAATATGTAAAACTAAGTAACTTAAAGTCTTATAATATTTTTATAAAAGTAATATATTACTATAACTATGCATAATATTATGTGTAGTAGGGAGGTAATTATTATGAAGGATTTTGAGTATTATGAAAAAAAACCTGAAAGTTCAATAAGAAGTTTAAGTGACTTAGAAAGGTATGAGATTTTTAATCTTGAAAGTGCAGAAAAGTACGATAGTGCTTCAAATATTGACTTTATAATAGATGAAGAAGGAAATATTAAGTTCCTGGTTGTTGGTATTAGTACAGGTAAGTTTAGTTTTTTTGGTAGTAAGGAATATGTTGAAATACCATGGGAATGTGTAACAAAGGTTGGAACTAATGTCATAGTAATCTCTGCCGAGGAAGGAAAGATAAAGAGAGCGAGAGCTTAAAAAACTTAAGGGGGAAATTTCCTTGGATATTATAGTGCAAAAGTTCGGAGGAACATCTGTATCAACAGAAGAAAGAAGAAAACAAGTAATAAAAAAAATAAGTAAGGCAATTGAAAGTGGATTAAAGCCTGTTGTTGTTGTATCTGCAATGGGAAGAGCTGGAGAACCTTATGCAACAGATACCTTATTATCACTTGTTGATGGTAACTTTAAAGAAAATAATAAAGCTGCTCAAGATTTACTAATGTGCTGTGGAGAAATAATAAGTTCAGTAGTAATGTGTAATGATTTATATAAGCATGGAATAACTGCTGTTCCATTAACTGGAGGGCAAGCAGGGATAATAACTAATAGTAATTTTACTGATGCTCAATCTATTAAAGTTGATACTACTAATATAATGAAAATAGTTGAATCAGGAAAAGTACCAGTTATAACAGGATTTCAAGGTGTAACGGAAAATGGATTCTTTACAACATTAGGAAGAGGTGGAAGTGATACTTCTGCATGTATATTAGGTGTTGCTTTAAAAGCTAAAGAAATAGCAATATATACAGATGTAGATGGAATTATGACTGCTGATCCAAGAGTAGTTGAAGATGCTTCTCTTATAAATGAAATGACTTATAATGAAGTATTTCAATTAGCAGATCATGGAGCTAAGGTAATACATCCTAAGGCTGTTGAGATAGCTAAGAGGGGAAATGTACCATTAGTAATAAAAAATACAATGAGTGAGTGCAAAGGAACTGTAATAAAGAGTAATGTTTCTGAAGAAGAAAAGAGATTAATTTCAGGAATTACACATTTAAATAATAGAATACAAGTTAGGGTAAGATTATCTGAAAATAGAGATAGTAAATCTTATAGAAGTTTATTAAAATTACTTGCTAAAAATCATATTAGCTTAGATTTAATTAATATTTTTCCAGAGCATCAAATGTTTACAATAGATGCATCAGAAAAGGAAAAGCTTAATGAAATTATGAATAAAGCAGGAATTAAATATAGCATTATTGAGGGATGTAGTACAATTGCTATAGTTGGTGCTGGAATGAATGGTGTTCCTGGCGTTATGGCAAGTATAATAAATACTCTTACAAGTAATGAAATTGAGGTATTGCAAACAACAGATTCAAATATGACAATCTGGTGTTTAATTTATACTTCAAAGGTTAAAGAAGCAATAAGATTACTTCATAAAGAGTTTAATTTAGGAAATATAAATTAAGATTAAAATGGTATAAAATACTTAGGAGGAAATGAGATGAAATTTACTTTTGATATAAAAGCAAAAGAAGCTTTAAGTGAGTTAATAAAAAATAGCTCAGAAAATTATATAAGAATTAAGGTTTTTTATGGCTGTGGTAGACCTGCATATGATATATATGCTGATTTCAAAGGCGAAGAAGATGAAGAAGTCATAATAGATGGAATTAGCTTTGTTGTTAACAAAAAAGATGTAAGAGCATGTCAAAACCTTGAAATTAAATATGATAAAGAAATATATAATAAAGGTTTTTATATTAAAGATTTAGATTAGTAAATATTTTAAATGGTAAGTTAGATATAGGTTATTAACAAATTAAAAAGTTTTTAGCCTATATCTTTTTATTTTTAGTATTATTATTAATATTGGATTTAAGTATGATAATTCAAAATATAATTACTTTATTTTGAATAAGTATAATTTTTAGGTATAGCTTTCATAATAGTTAAAAAAAATAGCTTTAATTTTACATAGTATATATTTAAATTTGGAATTATGTTTTTATAAATAATATTTTTAAATAATGGATAAAATAATATAAAAAGCATAGAGGTGATAAAATGAAAGATAAAGTGGTAAAAGAATTAAATAGATTTTTAACTGGTATTCATATGGGTGGGTCTACATTTAAGGATTATTTAGATAAAGCTGAAAATTTAGAATTAAAGGAGTGTTTAAGAGAAATAATAGAATCTTTTAAAAGGCATGAAGAAGCAATTACACATAGAATTGAACAGCTTGGTGGAAATGCAAGTGATTCTTTGGGGATAAGGGGAAATGTTGCTGAATTTTTTGAAAAGTTAAGCCTTATTCCTATTGATACAGATAGTGAAGTATGTGAACAGGCTATAAAAGCAATGCATATGGGAATTAAAAATACTAATAAATTCATAGAAGAAAATGAAAATATGGAAGAAAGCATATTAAATGATATTAATGGAGTAGTAAAGGATTATGATAGTCATTTATTTAAATTAAACAATTTAAATACCAAGTTAAGCAAATATTAGTGAAATTTTCTGTCGTATGGTGTATACTTAGTTAGAGAAATTACGATTGTGAGGATTTTAATTATGAAGAATTTTAAAAAGTTATTAACTTTATTATGCTTAGTAACTATTGTTTTTACAATGCTTACTGGATGCGATAAAAAAGTAGAAATGGTTAGGGCTAATAGTGCAGAAGAAGTATTAAATTTATTTAATACATATAATTCAGAAAATAATGTTGAAGAAATGGTTAAATTGTATTCTAATGCATATATAAATTATATAGGTTATGATGCAAATCAAATAATAAAAAATATTAAAGCAAATAGAAAAGATGTAACTATTAATTCATCAACAACAAAAAGTATAGAAGATATAAATGATAATTTAAAAAAGGCTATAGTAAATATAAGTGCAGTAATAAATGGTGAAGAAACTAATGAGGATTATGAATATGCTTTAATTAAAGAAGAAAATGGATGGTCAATATCACCAGATGGAATAATAGATTGTGTTGAGTTTGATGTTCCTGCAAACGAAGATAAGCAATTAAATTTAAGATTGATAAAAGAAGGAGTAATGTTTAATGGTGCATTAATCCGTGTAAATTTATATAATAATACTAATAATACATATACTTTTGGAACTGAAGATGATAAAACAGAAATAATAGTAGAAACTTCAGAAGGTACATTTACTAGTGAAGTAGTGGAACCACAAAAAATAGATAAAAAGGTAAAGAGTTATTTTATAGCTAACATACAAGATTTAAAAGGTGACATAAAAAAAGTTACTGTTACATCAATTTATGATTTAGATAGCGATGGAAATCCATTAAAAGATAGTAAACGAGAAATTATAGTTTATAATAAGTAAAAATACAAATACCAGTAGCAATTAATTACTACTGGTATTTGTATTTTTTGCATTAAGAAAAGGGTATTTTTTCAAAACTTCATAATATTTATTTAACATTCCTAAATTAATAACATTATCAATAATAGAAAAATGTTTTTTAAAAGGTATGGTTTTTAATATATCACTGCAATTGATAATACAGTTTGAAATATAAAAGTCTATTTCATCAATATAAGATGAAAGAAAAGATTCAATATTTAAATTTTTATTATTAAATAAAGTTAGATAAGGATTAAAGTTATTGGTATTAGTATCATCTTGTAAATCATCAAGAGCATCAATTAAATAAATCCATTTACCAATAAAATAACCAAGATAATATAAACTTTCCCTTAAGGTTTTATTATCATCTTCAAAGGGATAAGGAAAATTACTTAAAACACAACCCATTATTTCACTAAATGGATGAGATATTTCATCTAATGAAGAAAAGGATTTTGTTTTTTCTAAATTTGAAATTAAGATTAAATTGTTTGAAATTTTATTGGCTATTGAGTTCAATTTAACAATACTTTTTTTTGTTGATGGAGAAAGTATTAATTTAAAAAACTTACTTTTTAAACTTTTGTCATCTTCTATGTTATCTTTTAGTTTATAATCAAATAGTAATATGCTTAAATTAGCACAATAATCTAAAGCATTGGTATCGGTTAATATTAAAATTTTTTTATTGGCATGCTTAATACATCTAACTTGTTTAATAAATATTTGATTACTAAATAAACCATCTAATAAAAAACCAATAAATGTTAAATCATAATTTAAGCAAAATCGTGGAATGTTTCCAAACTTATTTTTTATTTCATTACATAAGCCACAGTAATAGCTCCTAAAGTATTCAAATTCTTTAACTTTAAGTTCACTTTTAAGAGGTGTGATATAACCAAACATTAAAAATCTCCTTTAAAGGCCTTTAAAGTATTTATTTAAGTTAATTAAGTTTAACACATTCCTCCGCCACCGTTACCACACATATTCATTCCGTTTCCACCGCCATTTAAAAGGCTTTGAAGTAATATATTTTGAATTGGATTTCCACCCATACCAGCCATATTATTTAAAGGATTATTTGCAGCATTCATATTACCATTCATAGGGTTAGCAGAATTCATAGGATTAGCAGAATTCATAGGATTAGCACCACCCATATTAGCACCACTATTCATTAGCATATTTAATATATTAGGATCTATTCCGCCACCAGAATTTTGCCCACCGCACATATTAGCTTGATTGCTGCCAGTGCCGCCACACATATTGTTATTATTTGCAGCAGTATTATTTTGCATAGTACGAGCATAATTAGTTTTCATTTGTTTTACTTTTTTAGCTAAAACCATTAATGCTTCTTGATACTCTTCATTTTCAGGATTAAGTTCAGCAGCAATTTTTACATGATTAACTCCAGCTTTAAACCATCCTTTTTTTAATAAAACAAAACCTTCAAGGTAATTCCATTCAGCAGAAGATTTATCAGAAATTAAATTTAATTGAGTTTCAGCTGATAAAAATTGTTGGTTTTCTATTAAATCACGAATATCCTTATATTTATATTCGTTGATTAAAGAATTATAAGCTGTATTTAATTCAGAAATTTTATCTTCAGCAAGAGGTTCTTCGGAAGAACCTTGGTAATTACTTATATCATAGGTATTTGCAAGTGATTCATAAGCTGTTTTAATTTCGTCTAAAGAAGCATTAGGACGTACGCCTAGTACTTTATAAGGGTTCATATTAAATCTCCTTAAAAAGATTATTAAAGTCAATTATAATATATTCATAATAAGTTAAATAAGTGATTCATTAACCTAAATGCAGCTTATTAAATCACCACCAATACATTCGCAGCATTTATCCATACAAATAAGATCACAACAACTAAAATTTCCACAATCACAGCAACAATCATCACAACAACAGCAAGCACAACCACGATTTCGTCTTCTGTAGCCATTGTTATAATAATCATCTGCATAATGTCTATGTCTTCTCATTAATGAAATAAGTTCATTTTTATATAATTCATTAGAAGGAGATAAATTTACTGCTTTTTTTAAATGATATAATGATTCATCAAACCAAGCCTTTTTCTTTAAAATTAATCCATAAAGATAATGATAGTCAGAGTTTTTCTCTTTTATAGATGATAATATATTTTCAGCTTCTGTATAATTTCTATTATTTACTAAATTATTTATAGTATTAAACAATACTTCATTGTTTATTAAATATTCCAAGATAAACAGCTCCTTTAATTAATAATAAATTTAAAATATATTATTAATAGTATATACATTTATGTAATATTAATAATAATAGAGTAATATAAAATAATTATACTATTATTTACTATTATAAGATATATGTGATAGAATTATAAAAAAAGCTATATAAGGAGAAGCATATGAAAAAATTATTTATTCAATATCCAAAATGTACAACATGTAAAAAGGCTAAGAAGTTTTTAATTGATAATAATATTGAATTTGAAGATAGAGATATAACTTTAAATAATCCAAATGAAGAGGAATTAAAAAAATGGATTAAATTAAGTGGCTTAGATGTTAAAAAATTCTTTAACACTTCAGGAATATTATATAGAGAAATGAATTTAAAAGATAAGCTAAAAGAAATGAATGAAGAAGAAATGATTAAGCTTTTAGCAACAGATGGAAAACTTATAAAAAGACCTTTATTAGTTTCAGAAGAAGGTATTTTAGTTGGATTTAAAGAAGACTCATATAAACAAATAATTTAATTTATTAAAATGTATCAAAATAATTTATTAAAAAATATTTTGATACATTTTTTTGGTTAAAAAATGTATTATATTATTAAAATTATGGTAAAATAAATGATAGTACTTTTTTAATAAAGATTATAGAATAGTTCATTTGATGAGGTGACTTAGTATGAATATTACGCAATTAAACGCTTTAATAATAAAAAAAGATTCTAATAATCGTCTTTATAGGGGATTAAGATGTTTTAAGGATGACTTAGTACTTGAGATAAAATCAATAGTAGATGAAGAGTATGATTCTTTAGATATTTATGGGAAAGTGATGTCTGAAAGTGATTTTAATTTATATAATACAAATTTATCATTTGACTTAAAAAATAATGAGTTAATTTATACTGAGTGTAATTGTGCAGACTTTGGAGAAAATTGTGATTTTAATTCAACATATATTTGTAAGCATATAGGGGCTACATTTTATAAATTTCAAGAAGAAGTTAAAGAAAGAAGTAATAATAAATCAAAAAAATATATAAGAACTCTTTATGATAGCAATGATTATTCAGAAATATTACTAAGAACAATAAATAAAAATAATATTTCTGACAAAGAAAAAGCAAGCTTACAAATAAATTTAACCCAAAGGGATGTAAATAGAGATAAATATTATTATGAACTTGATTTAAAAATAGGTATAAAAAAATATTATGTGGTTAAAAATATAGCCGAGTTAATAGAAGCTAGAAAATTTGGAAAGTTATTAAAATATGGAAAAGAATTTACATATGATCCAAATGTTCATTATTTTTCAGAAGAGGATGAGGATATTTTAAATTTTATAGAAGAATACATATCATTAAATGAACCATTTGAAAGAAGGTTTTCAGTTCAAAGAATAACAAAAAATGTTTTTGGAAACAATAAAACTTTATTTATACCACAAGCGGCTTTAAGAAGATTTTTTGATAATATAAATGATAAAACTATTATGTTTACACAAGGGCTTAATAGTATTTATGCAGAGGTATATAAAGAGGATTTGCCTATTGAATTTAACATAAATGAAGAAGATGGAGAAATTAAAATTTCATCTAATGAAGATATGCCAATAAAGTTAACATATAAAGGTGATGTATATCTTTATAATAATAAAATTTATTTGCCAAATAAAAAGCAAATAAAAAATTATAATTTTATAAATGATATTTTTTCTAAAAAACCAATAATAACATTTAAAAATAAAGAAAAGCAAGAAGTATTTAATAAGGTAATACCTGTATTTGAAACTATAAGTAAAGAAATAAATATAGATGAAAATTTAGCAAAAAATATTATAAAAGAAAAACCAAGTTTTGAAGTTTATTTTGATAGAGATAGAAAGAAAACATGGGCAACAATTAAAGCTATTTATGGAAATGTTAATTTTAATATATTAAAAAATGTTAAAGAAAATGAATATGTTATTAGAGATTTAAATGAAGAAAATGAAATAGAAAAAATATTAAATGAATTTTCATTTTATAGGAATAAAGATGTTTTTATGTTTAATGGAGATGATGAAAAATTATTTGATTTATTAAAAAATGATTTATCTTTATTAAAGGAAAAAGCTACTATATATTATTCAGATAGATTTAAAGAAAGAAGAGTATATGGAGCTTCATCATTAAATGCAAAAATATCAGAAGGAAGAGGAAATTATTTAGAATTTTCTTTTAATATAGAAAATGTAAATGAAAATGAATATAAGAAAATAATCAATGCTTTTAAGGATAATAGAAGATTTTTTAAGCTTAAAGATGAAAGTTTTGTAGACTTAAAAGATAAGGAAGTTATTAAATTACTTAATTTAATAGATAATTTAAGTGAGGATTCAAGTATTAAATCTAATGAAATTAAAATACATAAAAGTAAGGCGGTATTTATTAATGAGAGTATAAAAGATAACAGTTTATCCTTCATACATGGTAAAAATATAGTAGAACATATTTCAAATAAAATAGAAAGTTTAACTGATATTAATTACGAAGTTCCTAAGGATTTAAAAGCTAAGCTTAGAGATTATCAATTAACAGGATTTAATTGGTTTAAAACATTAAGTTATTATGAATTTGGAGGAATATTGGCAGATGAAATGGGATTAGGTAAAACATTACAAACAATTACCTTCTTATTATCTGAAAAAGGAAAGAAAAGTGTTATAGTAACCCCAACATCATTAATATATAACTGGAAAAGTGAATTTGAAAAATTTGCACCAAATTTAAATATTAAAATAATTCATGGAAATAAAGAAGAAAGAATTTTTACAAAAGAATATATTAAGGAGTATGATGTATTACTTACAACTTATGGTACCTTAAGAAATGATTATAATTTATATGAAGATATAAATTTTGATTATTGTATAATTGATGAAGCTCAAAATATTAAAAACTCTTTATCTCAAAGTAGTGAAGTTGTTAAAAAATTAAATGCAAAAGTTAAGTTTGCATTAACAGGGACTCCAATTGAAAATAATCTTATGGAGTTATGGTCTTTATTTGATTATATAATGCCAGGATATTTATATTCAAAGAAGAAATTTCAAGATAAATTTATTAAAAATGAAAAAGGAATTATTGAATTAAAAAAATATATAAAGCCTTTTATTCTTAGAAGATTGAAAAATGATGTTATGAGTGAATTACCAGATAAAATAGAAAAAAGATATGTAGTAGAAATGACTAAGGAACAAAAGAAGGTTTATAAGACATATATAGATGATATCAAAAATAAGATGAAAGAAAAGGATATAATTAAAGATAAGATAACTATTTTTTCTTATTTGACTAAGCTAAGACAATTAGCTTTAGACCCAGGAATACTTGTTGATGGGTATATAGGGGGAAGTGGTAAGATTGATGTTACTGTAGATTTAATAAATGAATTTATAAATAACAATCATAAAATATTATTATTTTCACAATTTACATCTGTTCTTGATAGTATAAAAACTATATTTGACGCAGAAGGAATAGAATATTTTTATTTAGATGGTAGTACAAAGGCTTCTGAGAGAGTTTCATTAGTAAATGAATTTAATAATTCAAATAAAGTTAAGGTGTTTTTAATTTCACTTAAAGCTGGAGGTACAGGACTTAATTTAACTTCTGCAGATGTTGTTATTCATTTTGATCCATGGTGGAATCCTGCAATTGAAGATCAAGCAACAGATAGAGCTCACAGATTTGGGCAAAAAAATGTTGTTGAAGTTATTAAACTTATATCAAAGGGAAGTATTGAAGAAAAAATAATTAAGCTTCAAGAAAGTAAAAAAGAAATTATTAATGAAATAATGAATGGAAATTATACTAATGGAGGATTCTTAAGTAGTTTAGATGCAGATGAAATAAAAGAATTATTTAGTTAATTAATAAAAAAGAATGATATTTTTGTGAAATATCATTCTTTTTTATTTATATAATTTTTTTAATTACTCTACAGTTACTGATTTTGCAAGGTTTCTTGGCTTATCAACATCACAACCTTTTTGTTTTGCAACATAGTAAGAAATTAATTGAAGTGGAACAACACTTATAAGTGGAGTTAATATATCAATAGTTTTTGGAATATAAACTAAATCATCAACAACTTCCTTAGTAGTTGTATCTCCTTCATTTACAACTGCAAATATATTTCCACCCCTTGTAGAAACTTCTCTTACATTACTAATCATTTTATCCTTTAATGATTCTTGAGTTAATAAAGTTATAACTGCAGTATTTTTTTCTATTAATGCTATAGGTCCATGTTTTAATTCTCCACCAGCATAAGCATCACAGTGTATATAAGATATTTCTTTAAGTTTCAAAGATCCTTCCATTGCAACTGCATAATCAAGACCTCTTCCTAAGAAGTACATATCTTTGTGATTATAATGAGTAGAAGCAAATTTTTGAAGAGAATCTTTCATTTTTAATGCTTTATCAATTTTATTTGGTATTTGTAATAATTCTGCTTTAATTGTTTCAATTTCTTCATTAGTCATAGTTTCTTTTAATGAAGCAAAATATAAACCTAAGATATAAAAAGCAGCTAATTGAGTAACATAAGCCTTTGTTGAAGCAACTGCTATTTCAGGACCAGCTAATGTATAAAATACATCATCAGCTTCTCTTGATACAGATGAACCTACAACGTTTGTTATAGCTAAAACTCTTGCACCTTGTTTTTTACTATCTCTTAAAACAGCTAAGGTATCAGCAGTTTCACCAGATTGAGATACAACAATTATTAATGTTTTGTTAGTTACCATTGGCTCTCTATATCTAAATTCTGATGCTATATCAATTTCAACAGGTATTTTAGCAAATTTTTCAATTACTGTTTTTCCAACTAAACCTGCGTGATAAGCAGTTCCACAAGCAACTATATAAACTCTATCAAAGTTTTCTAATTGTTCCTTTGTGAAAGATATATTATCTATTGAAATTTCTTTTCCTAAAGCAATCTTACTAGCTAAAGTATCTTTAACAGCTCTTGGTTGTTCATGAATTTCTTTTAACATGAAATCCTCAAAACCACCTTTTTCAGCTGCATCAATATTCCAAGTAACATGATAAATTTCTTTTTCTATTTTTTCGCCATCTTCATTTCTAAGTTCAACACCATTAGGAGTTAGTATGGCAAACTCTTTATCTTCTAAAAGATAAACATCTCTTGTATGATTTAAAACAGCAGGTATATCTGAAGCAATAAAGCTTTCATCTTTACCTAAACCAACTATAAGAGGACTGTCTTTTCTTACAGCAATTAATTTATTTGGCTCATTTTTAGCTATTACACCAATAGCAAAGCTTCCTTCAAGTTTAGAAGTTGCTTTTACTACAGCTTCAAATAAATCATCTTTATAATAGTAATCAATTAAGTTTGGTATAACTTCTGTATCTGTTTCTGAAAAGAATTTATATCCCTTTGAAGATAACCATTCTCTTAATTTCATATAATTTTCTATAATACCATTATGAACTACACTAATTGTAGCATTTTCTGTAGTATGAGGATGTGAATTTACATCAGATGGTTCACCATGAGTAGCCCATCTAGTATGACCAATTCCAATATGACCATTAACAGGTTTTTCTTTTAAGCTTAATGCTAAATTATTTAAACGACCTTTGAATTTTCTAACATTAATTCCTTCATTTAAAATTGCAACACCTGCAGAGTCATAGCCTCTGTATTCTAATTTTGATAATCCTTCTACTAATAGATTAGACGCTTGTCTTTTTCCTACATATCCAACTATTCCGCACATAATAAATAATCTTCCTTCCATTATTAAAATATTTTTTAGAGTTTATTGTAATTTTTAAATGACAGTATTAAAAAGGGTATACTAGTACTAGGACATTAAAAAAAACAATGAAGGTTTTAACACCAGACTAGAATTGTGCTACAAATCACTTTGTAGTTTTGCTAGTCGTTAACGGTAGTGCGATACCGTGGGGCACCCGCCGAAGAATTCGATACTCCCCATCCTCGTCAACTTAAGTGAGACCCCAAATCTTCGATTTGGTTGGTCGAACTTACTCAGCATAAGCTGAGTTTCCTTTAAAAAATCAAATCTTCGATTTGGTTGGTCGAACTTACTCAGCGTAAGCTGAGTTTCCTTTAAAAAATCAAATCTTCGATTTGGTTGGTCGAACTTACTCAGCGTAAGCTGAGTTTCCTTTAAAAAATCAAACCTTTGGTTTAATTAAATGATTTAAAAGCTAGTTATCTATATCCACTTAAGTTCTGGCGCTTTTATGAAATTATAATTTGTTGTATTACTATAATAATCACATCCTTCGTTAATTATTTAGTATACCTGTTCATAATTCTAACACAAAATTATGATTTGTCTATAGTTTAGGTATAACTATTATGAAAATTTATCCAAAAATAAAAATTATAATAATACATTATATGGATTTAAAATAAAAATGTCATAAGTTCATATAGAAAAAATATTCAGCCTAATTTTAGGAGGAAATATATTAAAATTTAAATGTAAATAGGGTAAATGTATAAATTATAAATTATCTGGCAAGAATATCTAAGAGAGTTTAAAAACAGGAGGTAATGTGAAGTGTCAGGTTTAGAAATTAATAAAAGACCAACAGATATTCCAAATAGTGCAAAAAAATCAAGAAAACATGGTAAGGTACCAGGTGTTTTATATGGGAAAACAATAAAAAACTTAGCATTTGAAGTAGGAGAAATTGAATTAGCTCATGAAATAGGAATTAATGGGCAACATGGAGTTCTTGAATTTTCTTTAGATGGAGAAAATCATAAAGGCTTAATAAAAGAAATTCAAAAAGATCCAGTTACAAATAAAATTATTCATTTGGATTTAGAAGAAGTAAGAGGAAATGAAAAGGTAATTTCTTCTGTACCAATACATTATATTGGTGAAGAATTTCTTAATAAGAAAGGTATTGTATTACAAAAAGAAAAAGATAATGTAAAAGTTGAATGTTCAGCTGAAGCAATACCTAAATATATAGATTTTAATGTAGGTACAGGAACTGTTGGGTCTGTATATAAATTTGGAGATTTAGAAGTTGCATCAGAAATATCAATTTTAGATGATTTAAATTCAGTAATTGCTTCTATAAGTTATGAACGTAAGACAGTTAGTGATGATATGGATGAAGCACAAGAAGCTGATATAAAAGATGTAGCAGAATAAAAAATATATGCAAAAAATAAGGGGCTGTCGCACTAAAAATTTTATACACAATATATTGTTTTAAAAATAAAAATCAACACAATATACTGTAGTATTTATTCTTAATGCGACATCTTCTTATTTTTTTATTTAATTTTATATAAATTTGGTATATAATAACTAATGGATATACTATTGAAAATGTTTAGGAGGGAATAACATGAATTATAAAGAGAAGTATAATGAGTGGTTAAACTCAAAAGTAATATCAGAAAGCGTAAAAGAAGAACTAAGAGGAATTACAGACGAAAAAGAATTGGAAGATAGATTTTATAAAGAATTAGATTTTGGTACAGGTGGACTAAGAGGGGTTATAGGATATGGTTCTAACAGAATGAACGTTTACACTGTATCAAAGGCAACACAAGGCTTTGCTAATTATTTAAATAAAAACTTTGAATCACCAAAGGTTGCAATTGCATATGATTCAAGAAATATGTCAAAGGAATTTGCTGAAGCAGCAGCTTTAACTCTTTGTGCAAATAATGTAAAAGTATATTTATATGAAAGCTTAAGACCAACACCAATGCTTTCTTTTGCAACGAGACATTTAAGTTGTCAAGGTGGAATAGTAATTACAGCTTCACATAATCCCAAAATATACAATGGATATAAAGTATATGATGAATTCGGTGGACAAGTTACAGACGAAAAGGCTGGACTAATTATTAATGAAGTAAATAGCATAGAAAATTATGAAGATATAAAGACTATTTCTTTAGAAGAAGCAATAAAAGACAATCTTTTAGAATATATAGGTGAAGATGTAGATAAGGCTTATCTTGAAGAAGTAAAAGGTCTTACTATAAGAACAGAATTAGTTAAAGAGCATGCTAAAGACTTAAAGGTTATATATACTCCAATTCATGGTAGTGGAAATATGCCAGTTAGAAGAGTTCTTAAAGAATTAGGATATGAAAATGTTGAAGTTGTAAAAGAACAAGAAAAACCAGATGGTAACTTCCCAACAGCTTCTTATCCAAATCCAGAAAATCCACAAGTATTTGAATTAGCTTTAGAAATGGCTAAAACAAATACTCCTGATATCATATTTGGTACAGACCCAGATTGTGATAGAATAGGTGTTGTTGTTAAAGAAAATAGTGGGGAATATAAAGTTTTAACAGGAAATCAAACAGGTCTTTTATTAACAGATTATATATTATCATCACTTAAAGAAGAAGGAAAATTACCTTCAAATGGAGTTGTTATTAAAACTATCGTAACAAGTGAAGGCGCAAGAGCTATAGCTAATTACTATGGTGTTGAAATAATGGATGTTTTAACTGGCTTCAAATATATTGGAGAAAAAATAAGACAATTCCAAGAAAAGGGAGATAAGAAGTATTTATTTGGATTTGAAGAAAGTTATGGATATTTAGCTGGAGAATTTGTTAGAGATAAAGATGCTGTTATAGCTTCTATGTTAATAGCAGAAATGACACTTTATTATAAAGAACAAGGAAAATCTTTATATGAAGCTTTAATTGAACTTTATAATAGAATTGGATTCTTTAAAGAAGACTTAATTTCAATTGAGTTAAAAGGTAAAGAAGGGCAAGAAAAAATTAGTAAGTGCTTAGATTTATTAAGAGAAACAGCTTTAACAGAAGTTGATGGAGTTAAAGTTGCAACTAGACTTGACTATAAGTTAAGTAAAGAAGAAAATTTAGAAAACAATACAGAATTTGTTATTAACTTACCAAAATCAAATGTATTAAAATACATTTTAGCTGATGGTTCATCATTTGTTGTTAGACCTTCAGGTACAGAACCAAAAATGAAAGTTTATTCAGCAGTTAAGGGAGAAAGCTTAACAAATGCTGAAGAAAAGTTAAAGAGATTTAACGAAAAGGTTATGGAAATTATAAATGAAAAATTAGCATAATAAAAGGGCTGCTGGTATTCCAGCAGTTTTTTTATTTTACTTAATTAATTTGAAACTTTTAAGGTAATAATGTATTATGAATAATGAAATAATTTACTAAAGGAGTGTAATTTATGGATTATAAGGCAAAAATTAAGGAAAGAATGAGTAAATTATTATTTTTAGAAATGAATAAAGATGGATTTAAAGAAAATATAGGAATACCATCATATGTTACTTTTAAAAATAAAGATTTATATTTACCAATTAGTTCTGAATACATAAGTTCAAATATAAATGATGAAATAAAGATAAAGAACTTACCAATATACTATTTTATAGAAGGAATGTTTATAGCAATTGGTGCAGATGAAAATTTAAGATTTAATGATGATTATGAGTTAATTTTAGATTATATAAAAGATACAGAAAATTGTATTAAATCATTAATAAGCAAAAGAATACAAGAAGAAAGATATTTAGATGCTTATCTTTTATTAAAAGGATATTATTCATATTCAAAGGACCTTGAAGTTATGAAAAAAATACTTCTTGTAGGTGAAACTATAAGAGAACAGGATAGTAGCTTTAAGGATATATTATTAGATGATATTGAATATTGCATTACAAATAATTTAAAAATAGCAGAACCATATTTATATAAAGCAATTGTTCTTAAAAATGAAGGTGATTTTAAGGCTGCAAGAGTTGCAATTAATGAATATATAAATAAGGGTGGCAAGGTAACTAAAGAGGTTGAAATAATAAATACTGATATACAAAATATTTCAGATTATGAAAATGCAATTGAATTATTAGCTGAAGAGCCAGCAAAGGCAGTTGAAATATTATTAAGACTTGCAGGAGAATTTGAAGAAAATCCCCTTATTTATTATTACTTAGGAATTGCTTTTAGAAAATTAGAAAATTATCACAAGGCTATTTATTACTTAAAAGAAAGTGTAAAGAGAGAAAGTGGAATACTTGAAGTTATAGTTGAATTAGGTTTAAATTATGCTTGTATTAATGATTTTGAAGAAGCTATTAAATTCTTTAAAAAAGCATTTGAAGCATCTAGAGATGTTGAAATTTGTACTAATATTGTAATGTGCTATTTAAATATTAATGATTTAGAAAATGCAAGATTACATTTAGATATAGCTAAAAATTTAAATCCTGATGATGAAATAGTAAAACAATTAGATACTATGATTAACAAGGAGCAATAAGGGAAGAGAGTATATGGGTAAAGCTGAAAGATATAGAAATATAGATATGTTAGGTTATAAAATTTTTGCTTCTGATATGAATAGCTGCTTAGAAAAAGTTTTTTCCATGAAAAAGGTTCATATTGTATCAGGAAATCCAGAAGTATTATATGTTGGATTAAATAATAAAGAATTATTTAAAAATTTTATATCTGATAAGTCAGTAATAATACCAGATGGAGTTGGAGTTCAAATAAGTGCAAAAATATTAAAGACTCCAGTAAAGGAAAAAATAGCAGGAATAGAATTAATGAAAAAAATACTTGAAAAATGTGAGAAAACAGGAGAAAGTATTTATTTATTAGGAGCAAGTGAAGAAAATTTAAAGGCTTGTGTTGCTAATATAGTTAGGGATTTTCCTAAAATAAATATTTCTGGATATCATAATGGTTTTTTTGATTTAAATAATCCAAAAGAAATATTAGAAGAAATAAAAGAAAAGAAACCAATGGCAATTTTTGTAGCAATGGGATGTCCAAGACAAGAAAATTTTATTGTGAAATATATGGATGAATTACCTTGCAAAATATTTATGGGGGTTGGTGGAAGCTTTGATGTTATTGCAGAAAAGGTTAATAGGGCACCAAGATGGATGATTAATATAGGTATGGAATGGGCTTATAGAGTATCCAAGGAACCGTGGAGAATAAAGAGGCTTGGAAGTATTCCTAAATTTATAGGAATTGTTATTAAAAATAGGGGTAAAAAATATGAAAGGTAGCAAAATATTTAAAGCAGCATTTATTGTAATGATTATAAGCATAATAAGTAGATTTTTAGGTTTATTTAGAGATATGCTTGTAAGCTACCAATTTGGTATGAATATGTATACAGATGCTTATAAAGCAGCTGTATCTGTACCAGAAACTGTTTTTACTATTGTTGGGCTTGCTATATCCACTGTATTTATTCCTATGCTTAGTAAAGTCAAGTATGAAAAAAATAAAGAAGAAATGTTTAAATTTTCTAATAATATAATATCCATATTATTAGTAATATCTATTATTGCATTTTCTTTAGGGTTTGCATTTACAAGAGAAATAGTTTCTTTTATGTTTGATGGGTTTAGTAATGAAAAATTTATACTTACAGTTTTTTTAACTAGAATAACATTATTTAATCTTTTGTTTTTATCAATAAACGCTTGCTATACGGCAATGCTTCAAGTATGTGAAGATTTTGTTATACCATCAATTTTAGGAATGTTTTTTAATGTACCAATGATAATTTATTTATTATTTTTTTCAAATATAAATATTATTGGACTTACAATTGCAAATGTTATTGGTAACTTTTTAAGAGTTGCAATTCAAGTTCCAGTTTTATATAAATATGGATATAAATTTAAATTATTTATTGATTTAAAAGATGAAAGAATTAAAAGGATTTTAATATTAATTATTCCTGTAATAATTGGATCAGGAGCTAATTCATTAAATATGGTAGTTGATATGAAAGTTGCATCATCATTGGGAGATGGAGCTGTTAGTGCTTTAGATTTTGCACAAAAGATAATAGTTTTTGCTAATACTGCAATAACAACAGCAATTGTATCGGTAATGTATCCTTTAATGGCAAATAAGTTAAATGAAGGAGATAGTGAAGGTTTTGTAATGTATTTATCAAAATCTGTTTCAATAATAGCATTATTATTAGTACCAATTTCATTTGGATTTATATTGTTAAATAAAGAAGTTATTAGTATTTTTTATGAAAGAGGTAATTTTACAGCTTATGATGTAGGATTGACTTCATTGGCATTTTTAGGTTATTCATTAGTATTACCATTTACAGGAGTAAGAGACATATTAAATTCTTCATTATTTTCAATGCAAAAAACTAAGGTTACAACGATGAATGGTGTTATAGGGGTTATTGTAAATATTATTTTAAGCATTACATTATCAAAGATATATGGAGTTTTTGGAGTGGCAATGGCTTCAACCATATCATCTATAGTAACTGCAGTACTTTTATTTATTTCTACTAGAAGACTTGTAGGTAATTTTGATGTTGTACCTATGATAATAAAGTTATTAAAAATACTTTTAGCTGCAATAATGATGTTATTTGTATTAGTTGCATTAAATAATGTGTTAAACCTTGATAATAAAATAATAATCATTTTAGTTAATGGAACTGCAGGTATACTTATATATTCTATATTATGTAAGATATTAAAAATTGAGGAATTTAATGAAGCGATAGATATGATAAAAAATAAGGTATCTAAAAAAGCGCCTAGGAGGAAAATATGAAAATATTATTTATAGCATGTTATTCACCATTAATAAATAATTCTGCATCTATAGAAACACTACAATATTTAAATAATTTAGCTAAAATAGATGAAAATGAAGTTCACTTATTAACGGTGAACTTCCCAAAGAATTCAATTTATTATGATGAGTATATACTTAGCATGTTAAACGAAAAAGTGAAGATGCATATAATTTCAGGAGGTAAAATCTTTGAAAAAATTATGCCAAAGAAGCCTAGCAATAAAGCTGCAGTAAATTCTTCACAAAATAATAAAAGTTTTATAAAAAGTATGCTTAAAAAAGGAAAATCTATAATTGCAGTACCAGATATGTATTTTAATTGGGCTAAAGCAGCATCAAAGTATGGAATAGAATTAATGAAGAAAGAAAAATTTGATGTTATGTTTTCAATGCATGAACCGCCATCAAGTCATATTTGTGCAATGAAAATTAAAGAAGAGTTTAAAGATTTACCATGGGTAACTTATTGGAGCGATCCATGGCTTAAAGATTCAACAAGAGAAAATATAAGTCCAGTAAGAAGAAAATATGAACAATCATTTGAAAGAAAAGTTGTTAATTTAAGTGACAGATTTATTTTTGTAACTAAGGCTAATAGAGATGATTATGTAAATTCATATAATATTCCAATAGAAAAAACATTTATAGTAACTAGAGGATATGATGAAAAGCAATATAAAGAAATAAAGGAAAAATCAAATCCTAAGCTTATAGAAAAGGAGAAAATAAATTTTGTTTATGCAGGAGAAATTTTTTCAAAGCTTAGAAATGTTAATCCATTTATAGATGCTTTAAATGTAATTAAAAATGAAAATATTGATTTATACAATAAATTAAATATTATGTTTTTTGGAAATATTGATAGTGATGAAGTTAAAAATAAATTAAATGCTATTGATAAAGTTAGTGTTTCACCGAGAATTCCATATGATGAAGCTTTGGGATATATGCTTAATAGTCAAGTGCTTTTGTTATTTGGAAATAAAAATTCAAAACAAATCCCAGCTAAGGTTTATGATTACTTTGGTGCAGAAGGACTTATTTTTGTTATTCTTGGAGATAAAAATGATCCTATAAAAGATGTAGTGAAAAATAAAGAAAAGTGTATTGTTGTCAATAACAATGTTGATGAAATTGTTAATGGAATCAATAAAATAGCATCTATGATTGAATTGGGAATAAAGCATGGAGCTATAGAGGAATATAAATGGCAGTACATTTCTAAAAGACTTAATGATATATTAAGGGGGTAATCATTATGCATGTTATGTTTATACCTTCTTGGTATGATAATTCAAGAAATAAAGTTCATGGTAGTTTTTTTAGAGAACAAGCTAATAAACTTCAAGAAAGTGGAGTAAAAGTAACTGTTGCTTATAACGAAATATGGCCATTAACATTAATGGGCAAAATAAAAGAAAAAAGTGGATTGTTTTTTGAAATTGAAAAAGGATTAAGAACTTATAGATATAAAAATTATAATTTTATACCTAAAAGTTCATTAATGTTTAATGTATTTGATAAAAGAATGGAAAAGTTATATAAGGAAATTACTAAAAAAGAAGGTAAAATAGATATTATACACGCTCAATCATCACTATGGGGTGGAATAAGTGCAGCTTATATAGCAAAAAAATATAATATTCCATTAGTTATTACTGAACATTCTTCTGTAGAAAGAGGAGTTTATGTAAGAAAAAGCTATTATAAAAGAATTATAGATTCTTATAAAACTGCAGATAAGATAATAACAGTTGGAAATGGCTTAAAGAAGGAAATTGAAAAATTAGCAGGAAGAAATGATATAGAGGTTATTGGAAATCTTGTTGATTTATCTTTATTTGATATTAGAAATGTTAAAAAAGAAAATAATGATTTTACATTTTTCAGTGTTGCATTTTTAGAAGGTGAAAAAGGGTTTGATACATTAATTAAATCTTTTGCAAAAGTATATAAAAATAAAAATGTTAAATTAGTCATAGGTGGAGATGGAAGTCAAAAGGAATGGCTAAAGGGAATGGCAAAAGAAAATGGAGTAGAACCACAAGTATTATTTACAGGAGCATTATCTAGAGAAGAGGTAGCAAGTTGGATGAATAAATGTGATGTATTTGTACTACCTTCAAGATATGAAACCTTTGGAGTTGTATATATTGAAGCTTTAGCAAGTGGAAAACCAGTAATAGCAACATTTAATGGTGGAGCAGAAGATATAATAAATGAAGAGGTTGGAGTATTAGTTGAAATAGATAATGTAAATAAATTAGCACAAGCTATGGAAAAGGTAAGGGAGAATTATAATAAATATAATCCAGAAAGTTTAAGAAATTATTGTACTGAAAAGTTTAGTGCAAATGTTATAATAAAAAAAATAATAAATGTTTATAAAAAAGTTATAAGATAAAGAGGTGTTAATATGTATTTTAAGGATTATTCAATAGATAAGTTTTTATATGAATTAAAAACAGATTTACCATCACCAGGAGGCGGAAGTACAGCTGCATTAGTTTCAGCATTAGCAGGAGCTTTAAATTCTATGGTATATTCATTTACTGTAGATAAAAAATCATTTGAAAATTTAAATCATGAAAATAAAGAAAAAATGAAAAGTTTAAAAGTAAAATGTGAAGAATTTATAAGTAAAAGTATTTCCTATATGGAAACAGATAGGGAAACCTTTACAACGTTAATGGATACATTTAAACTTCCAAAAGAAAGTGATGTAGAAAAGAAATATAGATCACAAATGATTAAAGAAAAGACGATAGCAGCAATGGAATCCCCTTTAAATTTAGCTAAAGATTCGTTAAAATTTTATGATAATATAGATTTTGCTATTGAATTTGGAAATAAGAATTTAACATCTGATGCTATAGTAGCAGCAATACTTTTACATTCAGCTATAGAAAGTGCAGTAGTTAATGTTTTTGTAAATTATAATAGTTTATATAATAAAGAAGGATATGAAAATATTCCAGAAGAATGTAGAGAAATAATTAAAAAGTCATTAGATAAAAAAGAAATTATAGTTAAAGAATATGGAATATAAATAATAAAGCTGTAATATAAGTTTTTCAACTTTATATTACGGCTTTATTATTTTGAAATACTTAGGTTTTATATATTAATTTTTATTGTGATTGGTATTCAGGTAAATCAGTAAGAGGTTTAAATTCATAGCCATCAGCTCTAATTTGTTGTATTACAGTTTTTAAAACAGCAGTATTTGTTTTTGAAACTGCATGTAATAACATTATGCATCCAGGATGAACACCTTGTGTTATTTTTTTTATAGCGACTTCTTCGCTAGGCTGATTGTCTATAATCCAATCTTTGTAGGCAAAACTCCAAAAAATACTTTTATATCCTAAATCATTAGTTTTCTTTAATGAATTAATAGAATATTTGCCCATAGGTGGTCTAAAAAATTTAGGCATATCGCTACCAACGACTTCTTTGTAAGCATTTTCTACATCTATAAATTCAGCTTTGAATTTTTGTGGATCTGTAACACTTGCCATTGATGGATGGTGGTTAGAGTGATTACATACTAAATGACCTTCATCAGCCATTCTTTTAACTATTTCAGGATTTTGAACTATATATGGTTTTACAACAAAAAAAGCAGCAGGAACTTTTTCATCACGAAGTATATCTAATATTTTTGCTGTATATCCATTTTCATAACCTTCATCAAAAGTTAAGTAAATTACTTTTTCATTAGTATCGCCTAAATAATAAGCATTATATTTAGATAAAAGTCCTGTTGCTTCTTTAGGACATTCAGGCATTAAATCTTTGCCCCTGTTAACAAAGTACCAATTCAATTCAAAATCATCACCGATTGAATATTTTGAATAAGCATAGGCATTGCTTACAATTAAAGAAATTAAAACAAAAATTGATACTAATAAAAAGGAGAATTTATTTTTTTTCAACATTATCACCTCCTAATAATATCTTTTGTAGAGCCGAAAATATTACACATGGAAAATAAAGAAAATATATAGAAAAAATTGACAAGAAGATATTAAAGGAATATAATGGAAATATATTATTAATGAAGGAGGTAGGAATATGTTAAAATCTTATATAAATTTAAAAGAAATGTTTAATTTAATTATAAGTAAATATAACAATAATATTTTTAATAACCCTATCTCTAGGAGTCTTTTTAATAAATATTATATTTATTAAAAAGATATGTAATAAGATTTGTTTATGGAGGTTGTGGTTATTATCACAGCTATTTTTTATGTTTAAAGTTAGTATATTTAATAATAAAAGGTCGTGGAGTAATCATGGCCTTTTATTATTATGTGCCCAGCATGGGCAACAGCTTGACGGTGAAAGTCCGTTGTGGGCTTGGTAGTGGGAACAACTATCCAAGGACAAGGGTGTCCATGGTGAGGTGAAATCTGAAGGAAGTCATAGGCAAAGTCTTGGTCTGAGGAAAACGAACTACATACAAGGCTTACTAAAGTCGGACGAGTTTGCAATACAAAACAAAGTCCAACACTACCTAAAACTTTAGGAGTAAATGTAGCAGATATATGAGATGAAGGTTGTTGTTCTTACCTGGGGAGGTCAAAGATGAATTTCTAAAGCAATAACCTACATAGTGATATGTAGCTGAACTATAAGAAGTTAGCATAAGTCATAGTAACTCCGCTAATGGTGATAGGGGACGAAGGACTGAACTTTAAGGAGGTTTTGAGTTTTGAAAGTTTCGCAGAATAATCAGAGATTGCAGAAAACTAAATATTTAGGCTCTAGTGCTAAGGGTAGAGTGGAACTCGAAGATAGGCAAAGAGTGCATAGAGAATTCTCGGCAACTTCAAAGGGAGAAACAAGTGAAGTTGAGTATGGTTCATTGGAAAGAATATTATCAAGAGAAAACTTACTTCTAGCAATTTCATTAAACTTAAAGAACCGCCGTGTACCAGATCGGTATGCACGGTGGTGTGAGAGGACGGAAAATAAAATAATTATTTTCCTCCTACTCGATTTTTTTAAGGTGGGAGTTTGTGTTTATAAAAGGAAGAAAAGGTGAGTAAAAAATTACAATTATAAGGGGGAAGAAAAATGAAGAGGATACTTAGGTATGTTTCTAAATATAAGGGAACTGTTATTATTGGAACAATGTGCATGTTGATAGTTATAGGAGTAGATTTATTTCTTCCATATTTACAACAAGTATTCATAGATAGTGGATTAATGAAAGGAGATCAAAATGTTATTGTTTCAGTATTAGTATGGATAGTGATTATAACTGTCATAAAGGCAATGTTAGGATATGGAAAAGAATTTTTATATGATGTATTAAGTAGCTGGGTACATCAAGATATAAAAAATGATTTGTTTGCACATATTCAAACATTAGAATTTGAATATTTTGATAATATGAATACAGGGGAATTGATGTCAAGAATAGGTGAGGATGCAGAGAATATATGGCAAACAATAGGATATGGAATGAGACTTTTTATTGAAAATACAATTTACTTTGTGATTTCAACAATAATACTATTTGTTTTAAATTATAAGTTAGCTTTAGCTTGTTTTATTGTAATGATTCCAATTGGATTTATAGGAATAAAATTAGAAAAGAAGTTTGGAGAAATATATAGCAAAATAAGTGATCAAACAGCTGAGATTAATACTATTGCTCAAGAAGATATTGCAGGAATAAAACTTGTTAAGGCTTTTTCAAGAGAAAAATATGAAATAAATAAATTTTTAAAGATGAATAAAGTTTATTATGATTTAAATATGGAGCAAGCAAAAATAATAGGTGATTATTTTCCACCAATAGAGTTCTTAACAAATATTGCACTTGTTATAATGATTGTTTTAGGTGGATTTCTCGTAATGGATGGTGAAGTAAGCATAGGTATATTAGTTGCATTTAATGGATATATATGGAATTTGATATGGCCAATGAGAATGCTTGGAGAACTAACAGACTTACTTTCAAGAACAGTGTCATCTGCAAATAAAATTTTTGCAATAATGGATAAGGATCCTAGTATTAAAACTAAAGAAAACTTTAAAGATGTTAAAAATATTAAAGGTAATATAAAATTTGAAGGTGTTAACTTTAAATATGATGATAAATTAGTATTAAAAAATATAAATTTAGATATAAAAGCAGGAAGTACAGTAGCTATAATGGGAGCAACAGGCGCTGGAAAATCTTCTTTAATAAATTTAATTGGTAGGTACTATGATACTTGTAAAGGTAGTATAAAAATTGATGGAATTGATATAAAAGAATATAACTTAGAATTTTTAAGAAAAAATATGGCCATTGTTCCGCAGGAAACATTCTTATTTTCTGAAACGATTTTAAATAATATAAAGTTTAGCAATGAAAATACAAGTTTTGAAGAAATAAAGGAAGCTAGTAAATTAGCATGTGCTAATGAATTTATTGAAGGGTTAGAATTAGGATATAATACTGAAATAGGAGAAAGAGGAATAGGTCTTTCTGGGGGACAAAAGCAAAGGATAGCTATTGCAAGAGCATTAGTTAGAAAAGCTAAAATATTAATTTTAGATGATTCAACATCAGCATTAGATATGGAAACTGAACATGAATTATTAAAAAATCTTTCAAATAGGAAGCATGAAAGTACAACATTTATAATAGCGCATAGAATTTCAGCAGTTAAAAATGCAGATTTAATTATATATTTAGAGGATGGACAGATAAAGGAAAGTGGTACTCATGATGAACTCTTAAAGAAAAAGGGAAGATATTATGATATTTATAACGACCAATTTAGAGATTTTAATTTACTAGAAGAAGAGGTGATTTAGATGAGTTATAACGAAATTGTGAAAGATGAAGAAATAACAAGAAGAAGCAAAAAAGAACTAACTATGAAGGTTATAAAATATCTTAAGCCTTATAAATTTAAAGCTTTAATTATAATAATTCTTATGATTTTTGTAATGGTTAGTGGAATAGTAAATCCATGGTTATTACAAGTTGCTATTGATAATTATATTGTAAATTTTAATGTAAAAGGATTGCTAATTATAGGAGCAGCATTGATTATATTAAACTTAGTTGCATGGGTCTTATCAAGAATAAGGTGGAAAATGATAACTTCAATTACAAATAATATTTTAGTTAATATAAGACATGAATTATATACACATATACAAAGCTTATCTTTTGATTTTTTTGATAGCAGGCCTGTTGGTAAAATACTAGCAAGGGTGGTTGGAGATGTTAATGCATTAAAAAGCTTGTTTTCTCAAAGTATTGAATCATTAATACCTCAATTATTAAATTTAATTTGTGTTGCAGTTATAATGCTTATTCTTAATTACAAGTTAGCATTAGCATGTATTGCATTACTTCCATTGTTAGGGATTGCAATTTTTGCAATTGAGATATTTTCAAGAAAAAGATGGGAAATATATAGAAATAAAAGATCAAATTTAAATGGGTTTACTCATGAAGATTTTTCAGGAATAAAAGTTGTACAAGGGTTTGCAAATGAAGAGGGAACTAGAAATAATTTTAAAGGAATGGTAAAAGAATTGAATGATTCTTTTATAAAAGCTGTAATGTTAAATGATTTCTTTTGGCCATTAGTTGAATTATCATGGGGAGTTGGAACAATAGTAGTTTTTGGATTGGGATATAAGATGGTTATAAATAATGAAATTACAATTGGTACATTAATTGCATTTTCTATGTATGTAGGGATGTTTTGGAGACCCATAATGAATTTATCAAGTTTTTATAACGCATTAATTACTAATTTTTCAGCTGCTGATAGGATATTTGATATATTAGACCAAAAGCCAATAGTTAAAAATTCGCAAGCTGCAAAAAGTATTGGTAAAATAAATGGAACTGTAGAATTTAGGGATGTTTCTTTTGCTTATGATAATGATAATGAAGTATTAAAAAATATTAATTTTAAAGTTAATAAAGGTGAAAAAATTGCACTTGTTGGAGCAACAGGGGCTGGGAAAAGTACAATTGTTTCATTAATAAGTAGGTTTTATGATCCTACAGTTGGAGAAGTGCTAATAGATGGGAAAAATATAAAAAATGTTAAATTAGAATCTCTTAGAAGTCAAATGGGAATAATGCTTCAAGATACATTTTTATTTTCTGATACTATTATGGAAAATATAAGATATGGAAGATTAGATGCTACTGATGAAGAAGTAATTAATGCAGCAAAAGCGGTTAATGCTCATGAATTTATTATGAAACTTGAAAATGGATATAAGACAGAAGTAAATGAACGTGGTTCTAGATTATCATTAGGACAAAGACAGTTACTATCATTTGCAAGAGCATTACTTGCTAATCCTCGTATTTTAATTTTAGATGAAGCAACATCCAATATAGATACAGTAACAGAAAAATTAGTTCAAAAAGGAATAGAAAAATTACTTTATGGAAGAACTTCTTTTGTAGTTGCTCATAGGCTTTCAACTATTAGAGATTGTGATAAAATAATGGTAATTAATAATGGAAAAATTGAAGAAGAGGGAAATCATGAAGAACTCTTAAAATTAAGAGGAATTTATTATGAATTATATATGGCACAATATAATTTTATGAATCAGTGAAATGTTACAAGTTTAGTTTAAAACTCTCTTTTGGGAGTTTTTTATATGAGTGGATTAAGGCAATGATAAGCTTGTTTTTAGGAGTTTTTAGTATACAATTAACACAAATAAAATATAAAATGTATTTTAAGTTAATATTTAGATTAAAAGATTTATATTAACAATAATTTTATAGTAATTTTAATTATTTTTATTATGTTAAAGTAAGTTGTATTTACAATAAAAATAATGAAGAATCAAAAGAATATGAATTTACACATAAAATTATTAAATGAAATATTAAATATTAAGGGAGAATAGTATGACAGAAAAGGAAAAAATGTTAGCTGGAGAATTATATTATGCAAGTGATGAAGAGCTAACTAAAGAACATAATATAGCACAAAGAATTTTGTGGAAGTTTAATAATTCACCAGAAGAAAATAGAAGTGAAATATTAAAAGAGTTATTTGGAAGCACAGGAGAAAATTTTTGTATAAAGCCTAATTTTCGTTGTGATTATGGATATAATATTTATGTAGGAGAAAACTTTTTTGCTAACTATGATTGCGTTATATTAGATGTTTGTAAAGTAACTATAGGTGATAATTGTATGTTAGCTCCAAGAGTATGTATTTATACAGCTACACATCCATTAGATGCACAAACTAGAATATCTGGATTGGAATATGGAAAACCTGTGGTTATTGGAAATAATGCATGGATTGGTGGAAGTTCAGTTATATTACCAGGAGTAACTATTGGAAATAATGTAGTTGTAGCAGCTGGTTCTGTAGTTGTTAAAGATGTTCCAGATAATGTTGTAGTGGCTGGAAATCCAGCTAAAATTATAAAATATTTATAAAGTATTAAAAAATTCAGTGAAAGCTGAATTTTTTTTAACAAAAAGTTATAAAGCAAAGAAAGTAAAAATTATAATTTCAGAAACAAATGTTGCAATATTTGAAAATGTAGATTATAAGAAAAATAGATAATTATTAAGTGATAAATGTTAAATTCATATTAAGAAGTGACTTGATTAATATATAAATATATAACAAAGCAATATTAATAAATAAATCAGTAAAGGTAAAAGGAAATTCAATTGATAGTTTGTAATAAAAATGAAAACTATGGATAATTAACGTACATTTTATCATTGAAATAAAATTACTTATAGAGTATAATCTTAGAAGTATTAGTAAGGTCGAAAGGATGTTATATAGATGAGATTAGGGATTGTAGGACTACCAAACGTAGGAAAAAGTACATTATTTAATGCTATAACAAAAGCAGGAGCTGAATCAGCAAACTATCCATTTTGTACAATAGAACCAAATGTTGGTGTTGTTAGTGTACCAGATACTAGATTAGACGTATTAGAAAAAATGTATGGGACAAAGAAAAAAGTTTATACTGCTGTTGAGTTTTATGATATTGCAGGATTAGTTAAAGGTGCTTCAAAAGGTGAAGGGTTAGGAAATAAATTCTTATCACACATAAGAGAAGTAGAAGCTATAGTACATGCTGTTAGATGCTTTGAAGATGAAAATGTAGTTCACGTTGAAGGTTCAGTAGATCCAATAAGAGATATAGATACTATTAACTTAGAGTTAATATTTGCTGACTTAGAAGTTTTAGAAAGAAGAATGGAAAAGGGAGTAAAACTTGCTAGATCAGGAGATAAAAAAGCTAAAGCAGAATATGAAATAATGGAAAAAGTAAAAGCACACTTAGAAGCTAATAAGCCAATAAGAACTTTAGAGTTAAATGAAGATGAAGAAGCTTTTGTTAAATCTTTATTTATGATTACTTCTAAGCCAGTATTATATTCTTGTAATATATCAGAAGATGATATGATGAGCGGAAACCTTAATAATAAGTATGTTCAAATGGTTAAGGAGTATGCTGCAAACGAAAATTCAGAAGTTGTAGTTGTATGTGCTAAACTTGAAGAAGAATTATCAGGATTAGAAGATGAAGAAAAAGCAGAAATGTTAGAAGAATATGGATTAACTGAATCAGGATTAGATAAGCTTATAAGAGCTTCATATAAATTATTAGGTTTAATAAGCTACTTAACTGCAGGTGTTCAAGAAGTAAGAGCTTGGACAATAAAAGAAGGAACTAAAGCTCCAGCAGCTGCTGGGAAAATTCACTCAGATATTGAAAGAGGATTTATTAGAGCTGAAGTTGTTGCATATGATGATTTAGTTGCATGTGGTTCAGAATCAGCAGCTAAAGAAAAAGGTCTTTACAGATTAGAAGGTAAAGATTATGTAATGAAAGATGGAGATGTTGTAAACTTCAGATTTAATGTATAATGTTTTTAAGGAACTGTAAAAAAACAGTTCCTTTTTTCTTATAATAAAAATGTCTAATAAAAAAATAGAAAAATAATTAAAATTAATATTTTATATGAATATTGTGGAAAAAAACATTTTAAAATATATTATTTTATTTGAAAAATTTTTTTATATTGATTTCGCTATATTTTAACAAGAAAAAAATATATTTTTAAACAAATTTATCTTGAAGGAAAAGAGATAATTCTATAGAATATATATATAAGATGTAAAGTGGTTAAAAGTGGATTAGTTAATGCTTAATTGGGAGAATATTTTAATTGTGTAACATCTATAAAGCTTAAATGTAAAAAAATACAATTGTTATATTTTTGATATTAAGAAAAGAACTTATAAAGTGAAGTTTATAATCACTAAAAGAACGGATGATATTTTTAAGGATATCAAATGAAAGAGTATAAAATGCTTGAAGAAAAACTAAAAAATTACCATTAACTAATAAAGATGCCAAGGCATTTGTAAGATTCTTTTTTGCAGATGCTTGTGAAGTTGAGACGGACAAGCTAAAGAAGAGGATTAATTCCATTAAACCTAAAGGAATACGCCGGCATAGAAAAGGATATAGTAAGCATAGGGACTTTAAGTATAATAGAGATTTAGAGTAAGGAAAAATGGCAAGAAAATAATGAATCAAATATTGATTTTAACTTAATTGCAGAAAAAATGGCGATTTAGGAATATAAGGAGTAATAAAAATGGAATTTAATCATGTATCAGTTTTACTTAATGAATGTTTAGAAGCACTTAATATTAAAGAAGATGGAATTTATGTAGATTGTACCTTAGGAGGAGCTGGTCATTCATCACAAATAGTGAAGAGATTATCTAAAAATGGAAGATTAATAGGAATAGACCAAGATAGGGATGCATTAAGAGCAGCAGGAGAAAGGTTACAGAATTTTTCAAATGTTACTTTAGTACATAACAATTTTCATAATATAGGAGCTATTTTAGAAGAGCTAGGAGTAGAAAAGGTTGATGGTATTCTAATGGATTTAGGAGTTTCTTCTTATCAATTAGATGAAGGTGAAAGAGGCTTTAGTTATATGAAAGATGCACCTTTAGATATGAGAATGAATAGAGAAAATAATTTTTCAGCCTATGATGTAGTAAATGATTATAGTGAGGAGGAATTATATAGAATCATAAGAGATTATGGAGAAGAAAAATTTGCAAAAAGAATTGCTAACTTTATTGTAAATAAAAGAAGTGAAAAAAATATAGAAACAACATTAGAATTAGTTGAGATAATTAAAGATGCAATTCCAGCAAAGGCAAGAAGAGAAGGACCTCATCCAGCAAAGAGAACTTTCCAAGCAATTAGAATTGAGGTTAATAGTGAACTTTCAATTTTAAATAAAGCAATAGAAGATGGAGTTAATAAATTAAACAGTGGAGGAAGAATGGCAATAATAACTTTCCATTCTTTAGAGGATAGAATAGTTAAAAATAAGTTTAGAGATTTAGCTGTATCTTGTAGATGTCCAAAGGAATTTCCAGTTTGTATATGTGGAGAAAAAGCAAAGGTGAAAGTAATAAGTAGAAAAGCAATTGAGCCTTTAAAACAAGAGGTTGAAGAAAATCCAAGAAGTAGAAGTGCAAAACTTAGAGTGATTGAAAAATTATAAATATATTATGAAAAATAGCAGGGATGTGAATAAAATGGGAGTTAGAGAATATGATTATATAAGAGGAAATACAGCTTTAGCACCAGATAAAAAAATTAAAGAGACTGAAAAACAAAGAAAAAAACAAAGGATACAAAGTAAAAAAAGAGAAAGGGCAATGAAGAAAAATATTTTAATTGCAGGTTTTACAGTAGGAACAATTTTATTTGCATTAGGCTCTACAACTTTATTTTTAGATAGTAAAATCTATGATTATCAAAAGAAATTATTAATTTTAGAAGAAAATCTGAAGGAAGAAAAAGATGTAAATGCTGCAATTAATGTTAAAATGCTTAAGTTTGCATCTTTCGATAAAATAAAAAGCACAGCAGAGGATGAGTTAGGAATGATATATCCTAATTCTGAAAGTACTATAACTATTGATATGTCAAAAGAATATTTTTCACATTTAAAAACTAAGGAAAATAGAACGAGTAATTTTTTACAAAAAATTATAGGGGTATTTAAATAATGAATAGTTTATAGGATATTTGCTTTTAATTTTGCTTACAGCCCTATTTTTACAAAAATCTTTATCATTCATTTATAAATGCTCCTTGGAGGAATTTGTATGAGTAAAAAGATTTTTAAAGATAGAGCTGTTATGAGAAAAAGAATGGTTTTAGCTTTAGGGTTTATTGTTGCTATATTTGGTTTATTAATTGTAAGATTATCTTATGTTATGATTGTAAAAAGAGATGATTATTCAAGTAGGGCAGAAGAACAATGGACTAGTGAAGTTAGAATTGATGCCAGAAGAGGTAGAATATTAGATAGAAATGGCAATGAGTTAGCAGTTTCAGCTAATGTTTATAGAGTGGATTTTGATTTAAATTCAATAAGACAGTATTTAAAGAAAACTGATAAGAGTACTGATGATATTGCACCATTAATTTCAGAAGCTACAGGAATAGATACTAAAAAGGTAAAAGATAAGTTAGAAACTAAACTTGCAAATGGAAGTGATGCAGGTTCAGCTACTTTAGTAAGAAGAGTTGAAAAAGATGTTGCTGATAAAGTTAATGATTTAAATATTCAAGGGGTTATTGTTTCACCTGATACAAAAAGATATTATCCAAAAGGACAGTTTTTAGCTCATGTTCTTGGAAGTACAAACAGTGATGGACAAGGATTAACAGGAGTTGAATTACAATATAATGAATATCTTTCTGGTGTACCAGGATTGAGAATAACTGAACTTGATAGAAATAGTGAAGCTTTAGATTATACAATATCTAAGTTTACTCCACCAATTAGTGGTAAAGATGTAACATTAACAATAGATGAAAATTTACAAGAAATAGCTGAAAAGGTAGCTGAAAAAGGTTTAATTGATAATAAGGCAAAAAGAGTATCAATATTAATTATGAATCCTCAAAATGGTGAAATTCTTGCCATGGTAAATGAGCCAGACTTTGATCCTAATAATCCATTTTCTGGATTTGAGGATTTTGTTGGGGAAAGTGATTCAGAAAAACTTCAAAAAATGTGGAGAAACAGTTTAGTAAATGATACATTTGAGCCAGGATCTATTTTTAAAGTTATTACTATGTCAACGGCTATAGAAGAAGGCTTAGTTAAGGAATCAGATGAATTTACTTGTGGTGGAAGTTTACAAGTAGGACCTCATACAATTAAATGTTGGAAACGTGGAGGACATGGAACTCAAATTTTACCTGAAATACTTCAAAACTCATGTAATGTAGGATTTATGAAATTAGGTGAAAAGATAGGCAGTGAAAAATTAGTTGAATATATTAAAAAGTTTGGATTTGGTCAAGTATCAGGTGTTGATTTGCCGGGAGAAGCAAGAGGAATTGTTAAATCAGCAGATAATATGAATGATGCGGATCTTGCAACAATATCTTTTGGTCAAACAAATACTGTTAATGCAGTTCAATATATGACAGCTTTTAATGCTATAGTTAATGGTGGAACTTTAATTCAGCCACATGTTATGAAAAGTATAAGCCATACTGATAGTGAGGGAAATACAATTATAGATGAAGAATTTGAACCTAAAACAGTAGAAAATGTAATTTCAGAATCTACAGCTGCTACGTTAAGAGATTATTTAGAAAGAACTGTTAATCAAGGAGGATCTAATAAGGCTTATATAGCAGGGTACCATATAGGAGCAAAAACAGGTACAGCTCAAAAGGTTAATGCTCTTACAGGAGGATATGAATCAGGAAAATATATTTCATCTATGGCTGGATTTGCAAGTGTAGATAATCCGCAAATAACAATTTTTGCAACTATTGATGAACCAAGTAATGGAGCTTATTATGCAGGTGTGGTAACAGCACCTTTAGGAAAAGAATTATTTCAAGACATATTTAATTATATGAATCAAGAATTTTCACAAGATGAAAATGTGATTTTAAAAGATGTAGTTTTGCCTGAAGTAAGAGGAGTTTCTGTTTCAGATGCAAAAAAAATATTAAAAGAATTAAATATAAATTGTACAGTTGAAGGTGATGGAGATACAATTACAAATATGCAACCATATCCTGGTTATGATGTTAAGGAAGGTTCAACAATTAATCTTTACACAAATCAAAATGAAACTTATAATAAAGATGTAATTATGCCAGATGTAAGAGGATATTCAAAAAAAGCTGCCATAGAACTTTTAGAAGAATTAGGTATTAATTATACTATCCAAGGTGATGGGGTTATAATAAATCAAAGTATTCCAAGTGGAGAACTTATATCAAAAGGCACAACTGTTAAGCTTACATTAAGTGCTGAGTATGAAGAGGATTAATTATTATTTAAATTTTTAGCATGTGAGTTTTCACATGCTAAATTTATGCCTATAATAATTAAAGAGGTGATATTAATTTTATTTAAAATAATAAGATTAATTAAAGTAGTATAACTATAAATAATTTAAAAGCAGTTATAAATAATATTTGAATTATGAAAGTAGAGTGATTATTATGCAAATGACTTTTGAAGAAATGTTAAAGGCAGTAAATGGAGAGGTTATTGTACAAGGGACAGAAAATATCTTTAATAAATTATGTATTGATACTAGAAAGATAGCTAAAAATAACGTATTTTTAGCTATAAAAGGAGAAAATTTTAATGGAAATGATTTTGTATTAAAAGCATTAGAATTAGGTGCAAGCATTGTTATTGTTGATGAAGTAAAATTTGATGCAAATGAAGTAAAAGAAAGTGGAACTATAATTAAAGTTGAAAATACAAGAAAAGCATTATTAGACTTAGCTAAATTTTATAGAAAAAAATTAGGACTTAAAGTAGTAGGAGTAACTGGATCTACAGGAAAAACTTCAACTAAGGATTTAATAGCGGCTGTATTAAGTAAAAAATATAATGTATTTAAGACTAAAGGTAACTTTAATAATGATATAGGTTTACCATTAATGATATTAGAGCTAACAAGTGATTATGATGTAGCAATACTTGAAATGGGAATGAGTTCCCTTGGAGAAATAGAACTTCTTGCAGATGTAGCAAGACCTGATATTGGTGTAATAACAAATATAGGATTATCACATATAGAAAACCTTAAAACACAAGAAAATATTTTAAAAGCTAAAATGGAAATAAGTACTTTCTTTGATGAAAAGAATGTTTTAATACTTAATGCAGAAGATGAATATTTAAAGAATATTAATAAAAAAGGATTTAAAGTTAAAAAAATTGGTTATAATCATGAATATGATGTTTACGCATCTAATATTATATTAAGAGAAGATGAAACAAAATTTTCAGCTCATGCCTTTGGTGAAGAAGCTGTATTTACTCTACCAATGGCAGGTAAGCATAATGTTTTAAATGCAATGATTGCAATTGAGGTTGCAGAATGTCTTGGTGTATCTTTTAATGAAATGATTTTAGGATTGGATAATTTAGAAGCAACATCAATGAGATTACAAGTGATAAAAAAACAAGATTTTATAATAATAAATGATTGTTATAATGCAAGTCCAGATTCTATGAAATCTTCTTTAGATGTTCTTTCTGCTTATAAAAATGGAAGAAGAGTTGCTGTATTAGGAGATATGTATGAGCTTGGAGATAAAGCTAAAAATGCTCACTTCAAAATTGGAGAATATGCAAGAGATAAGGTTGATTTATTAATTGTAATAGGTGAACAAATTAATAACTTTAAAGATGGATTTAAAAATGATAATATAATCATGTACAATACAAAAGAGGAATGCATAAAAGAATTGAAAAGTATTGTAAAAAAGAATGATGTAATATTAATTAAAGCATCAAGAGGTATGAAACTAGAATATGTTGTTAAAAGTCTAGAAGAAATGTAATTATACGAAGGAGGTGAACTGCTTTTTAAAGCAGTAAGAGATGGGGGATAGTGTTATGAACATATTACAAGGAAATATAACAAAAACATTAATTATTACATTTATATTAGGGATTGTCATATCTTTAGTACTTGGGCCAATTACAATTCCATTATTAAGAAGATTAAAATTTGGTCAAAATATTAGAGAAGATGGACCTAAGACTCATTTGAAGAAAGCTGGAACACCTACTATGGGTGGTGTAATATTTATTTTATCAACTACAATTGCTATGTTTATTGTTAGTAGAAGTTTAACTGATAAGGGAATGATAGCATTATATTCGCTTATTGCTTTTGGGTTTATAGGATTTTTAGATGATATTTTAAAAATACTTAAAAAGCAAAGTGAAGGATTAAAGGCTTGGCAAAAGATGGTTTTATTACTTATAGTTTCAGGAGCATTTGCTTATTATAGCTATGTAAATTTACCACATTATATTGCAATTCCATTTACAAATATGGAACTTCCTTTAGGTGTATTATATATTCCATTTGTTATATTTGTTTATGCTTCTATGACGAATGCAGTAAATTTAACTGATGGATTAGATGGATTAGCATCAACAGTTTCAGTTTTAGTTTTAACATTCTTTGCAGTATTAACATTTACTTTAAAAGATTACTCATTAACCGTATTTTCAGTAGCATTAATAGCAGGATTATTAGGTTTCTTAAAATATAATGCTTATCCAGCAAAAGTATTTATGGGGGATACAGGTTCCCTTGCAATAGGAGGAGCAATTACTACTATAGCAATTATAAGTGGAAATCCATTAATAATAGTTTTAGTAGGTGGAATTTATGTGTGTGAAGCTTTATCAGTAATAATTCAAGTTACTTCATTTAAATTAACAGGAAAAAGAGTATTTAAAATGGCTCCAATTCATCATCATTTTGAACAATGTGGATGGAATGAAGTTAAAATAGTTACAGTATTTTCAATTATAACAGTACTTTTATGTATAATAGGTTTTTTTGCAATTTAGTTAATTAAATTGGAGGAATGTCTATGAATATAAATAAGCCCAATGATAATAAGAATATGGGACAAATAGATTATGGAATATTTTATACATTATGCATATTGTTATCTATAGGTGTTATAATGGTATATTCCGCTAGTTCATTTTATGCTATGTTTCATAATAATGATAGCATGTATTTCTTTAAAAGACAGTTAATTTGGGCAATTATTGGTATAATTTCAATGAGTATTATGATGTCAATTGATTATCATAAATTAAAAAAAATTACACCGCAACTACTTATATGTACAATACCATTATTAATTGCAGTATTCTTCTTTCCAGCAATTAATGGTGCTAAAAGATGGATTTCGTTAGGACCATTATCTTTTCAACCATCTGAATTAACAAAATATGCAGTTGTAATGTTTTTAGCCTTTAGTATTGATTTAAAAGGTGATGAAATAAAAGATTTTTGGCATGGGTTAGTACCATATTTAGGTCTTTCAGGATTTTTTGCTGCTTTAATATTAGCAGAACATAATATGAGTATTGCAACTATTATAATGATAGTTACATTTATTATGTTATTTGTAGCAGGAGGAAGAATAAAACACCTATTTGGAATAATATTACCATCGCTATTTACATTAGCAATATTTTTTATATTTAGTTCAGATTATAGAAGAGAAAGAATGTTAAACTTTATAGATCCATGGAAAGATGCAGCGGATGCAGGATATCAATTAATACAATCATTTTTAGCGTTAGGTTCAGGTGGATTAACTGGATTAGGTTTAGGTCAATCAAGACAAAAAACATTATATATGCCAGAACCACATAATGATTTTATCTTTTCTATTATAGGAGAAGAAGTAGGATTAATAGGGTGCTTATTTATAATTGCATTATTTTTGATATTTATATGGAGAGGAGTAAGAGTTGCTATGAATGCAAAAGATACTTATGGTAAATTATTAGCAATGGGGATTACTTCAATTATAGCAGTTCAAGCGATAATTAATATTGCAGTTGTAACTGGGTCTATGCCTGTTACAGGAGTTCCAATGCCTTTTATTAGTTATGGTGGTACATCGCTTGTAATTAATTTAACGGCTATGGGGATTTTACTTAATATTTCAAGTCAGGTAGAAAAGAAAATAGTATAATTTTGGATAAGAGCTTCTAGTTTTAGGAGCTCTTAAATTTTTATGTACAATCAATGAATAATAATATAAAATAATTATAAAAAATATAGCTTTTATGTTAGAATTATAGTAAAAGATAGAAATTATAAGGAATAAGGTAAATTATGAAAGATGTAAAAAAGTTTATTAGAGCAAAGAAAAGAAAGAAGAAGATAAAAAAATTAACTTTAATGACAGTAGTAATTGGAACAGCTTCATTTATTTTCTTTACTAAGGCACCAATATTTAATATTAAAACAATTTCATTTAATGGAAATGTAACTATATCAAATGAGGTTTTGTATGATGAAGTAAAGGATAGAATAGGCTTAAATATTTTTACTGTAAATCAAAAAAAAATTAAAGAAGAAATTTTAAAAAATAGGTATGTAAGTTCAGTTAATATAAAAAGAAAGGGAGTGAATACTTTGGTAATAGGAATAACTGAAGAAGCTCCAGTTTATTATATAGATAATGGATCAAAACTTGAAATTATTAATGAAAATTTAAATGTATTAGAAGAAGTAGATAGTATTGAAGGAAGAAATTTAGTTGAAGTTAAAGGTATTGATTTAAGTAGAGTTAATGATGAGAGTTATGCAGATGATATACATACTTATAAAAGTATTTTAGCTAATTTTTATCCATTTATTTCTGAAAATAAAGAGCAAATACATCTTTCAAGTTTAGATATAAGTAATATAGTAAATATAATTGGGTATATAGGGGATGTTGAAATTTTCTTTGGAGATGATAGTGATTTATATAATAAGATGGAAAATGTGTATAGAATAATTTTAAGTGAAAATATAAATATAAAAAAAGGTTATATAAATGTTAGTATAAAGGGATCACCAGTAATAAAAAATGAACCAGTTGATGAAAGCAAACCTAAAAATGAAGCAGAAACATAAGCAAAGATAAATGAGAAAATACAAACAGAAAATGAACAAAATTTAAGTTTTGAAAATGTGAAATAGGAGGAGAGTATGAAAAGAACAGTATCTCAAATTTTTGTTGCTATTGTTTGTGCATTATTAGGTTTTTTATTAACATATCAGTTTAAGCAATTAAATATAGCAAATAGAAAAAATATAGATTACAATAGTTCAGATATATTATTAGAATTAGAAAATCTAAAAAAAGAAAAAGAAGATTTGCAAAAAAATAATAAAATTTTATCTGAAGAATTAAAGCAATTAGAAGATGCGGCAGCTGAGGAAGGGGAAGTTGAAGGTGAAATAAAAAAACAACTTGATAATGCAAGAATGCAACTTGGACTTTTAGATGTAAAAGGACCAGGATTAACTATTACCTTAACTTTGAAAAATTCAGTATTTGGTGCAAATGGTACTCAAAATGTAAATACTCTTAGTGAAGAAGAAATTATAAATTTAATTAATTCTTTATGGTATGCAGGGGCTGAGGCTATATCTATAAATGAAATGAGAATTACACCACAAACAGGGATAAAAACAGCAGGTAGTTCAATTTCTATAGGATCAGCAGGTAGAGTAGATCCAAATAGTGAAGTTGTAATTAAAGCAATTGGAGATAAAAGTAAATTAAATGTTGCTGTAAACTATCCAGGTGTTTTAGATTATGGGGCTTTAAAAAGTTATAATAGTGATGTTAAGCAAAGTGATGACATAACAGTAACTAAGACAACACAATCATTAAGATATGAATATATAAAGCCAATTCAATAAATAGGAGGAAGAGTTATGATAGCATTAATAGGTTTGTTATTAGGTGTATTTTTAGGACTAGTTTTTGATGTAAATATACCAGAAAGTTTTTCGCCCTATATGTCAGTTGCGATTTTAGCATGTTTAGATTCTGTATTTGGGGCATTTAGAGCATCTTTAAATAATAATTTTAAATCAGATATATTTATATCAGGATTTTTTGGAAATGCTTTGCTTGCAGCAGGATTAGCGTATCTTGGAGATAAATTAGGTATTCCTATATATATTTCATCAGTAATAGTATTTGGGGGAAGAATATTTGATAACTTTGGAGCTATTAGAAGAATTTTATTAGAAAGATTCAAAAATAGACGAAGAGGTGATTAGGTGATTAAAAATAAAAGCAAATTTTTTCTTTTCCTTGGAACGATATTAATTGGTTTTTTTATTGTTATTAATATGGATATTAATAATACTAATAGTTTTTTAAAAATGAATTCAAAAGAATATAAAAATGCAATTGAAGAAAGAAATAAATTATATGATGAAATTACAGCGTTAAGTGAAGATAATTATGATTTATTAAAGAAAATATCTCAACTTAATGTAGATGATAATAAAGATAATCAAAAAGTAATAAAGCATATGCAAGAACAATTAGAAGAATATAATTTGCTTTCTGGAGTAGTTGAAGCAAAAGGACCAGGGGTTGTTTTAACTATTAGTGATGGGAGTTATGATATTTATAGTGATAGTCAAGAGGAAGTTAATAGAAAAACATTACATTCAGCTGATGCAGCATTAATATTAAATGAATTAAGAACTGCAGGTGCAGAAGCAATTGCTATAAATAATTATAGGGTTTTAAATAATACAGGGGTTGTTTGTGCATGGGCTTTTATAAGATTTGAAGAAAATAAAAATGAAATGGAAGGAGCTCCATTTCATTTTTATGCAATTGGAAATCCAGAACAAATTGAAGCAGCGTTATTTGCTGAAGGAAGCCATTTAAATGAATTAGTTTTAAGAAAATTAAATGTAACATTAAATAAATATGATGAAATGGAATTACCAAGTGCTAGTATATCAATTTCACCAAAATTTATGAAAAGAGCAGATAATTAAATTTAAAAAAGTATTAAAAAAATTATAGAAAAATGTTATAATTAATTATAGTATAGAAGGAAATTTGATACTTTTAAAGAATATATAATTATAAAAGGTTATTATGCTCTTTTAAAGGAGGGATAAATATTAGTATTGCAGAAAAAACAATAGCAATTTTAAATGAGATACCTAATGATGTTACTTTAGTAGCAGTATCTAAAACTAAACCAATAGAAATGATAAAAGAATGTTATGATATTGGTCAAAGGGACTTTGGTGAAAATAAAGTTCAAGATTTAATTGCTAAAAAGGAATTATTGCCTAAAGATATAAGATGGCATTTTATAGGTAAATTACAAACTAATAAGGTTAAATATTTAGTTAATAATGTTTATTTAATACATTCTTTATCTAGCATAAAACTTTTAGAAAAGATAGAAAGTGAATTTTCAAAAAATAATTCATCTGTAAATGCACTTATTCAAATAAATATTGGAAGAGAAGAAAGTAAGAGTGGAATTTATGAAGAAGAACTTGAAGATATGATAAAAGCTATTGAAGCTTGCAATCATGTAAAAGTAAAGGGAATAATGGTAATTATCCCAAAAGGAAATGATGAAGAAAATAGGTATTATTTTAGCAAGACTAAAGAGATTTTTAATAAATTAAAAGATAGAAATGTTAAGAATATATCTATGGAAATTTTATCAATGGGAATGACAAATGATTATAAAATTGCAATTCAAGAAGGAGCCACAATGATAAGAGTTGGTTCGGGAATTTTTGGATTAAGAGAAAAATAGGAGGATGGAAAAATGAGTATGTTTGATAAGTTTAAGGAAATAATAGGTGGGTCAGATTATGATGAAGACTTCGATGATATAGAAGAAGTAGAGGAAGAGGAAGAAGTAGAGGAAGTAGAACCAATTATATCAAAGCAAAGGGGTAATAAAGTGGTTAATATTCATAATTCAGCATCTGCTAAGGTTATGGTTGTTAAGCCAAATTCTTATGATGAAGCAAGGGAAATTGCAGAGGCAATAAAAAATAGAAAGATAGTTGTTGTTAATACTACAGCTATGGAAACTAAAGTTGCTCAAAGATTAGTTGACTTCATAAGTGGAGCATGTTGTGTTTTAGGGGCTCAGCTTCAAGAAGTAGAACAAAGAGTTTATTTACTTTCACCATCAAATGTTGAAGTTAGTAATGAATTAAGAACAGAAATAAGTTCAAAGGCATTATTTAATTGGAATAAATAGGGGGTGACTTCTTATAGGAATTATACGTAGTTTTTTATATTTACTGTTTTCAGTCTTAAACTTAACAATTTTAGCTGAAGTAATATTATCATATATTCCAAATATTAATGAAACTAATTTTTATAGAATATTAGTTTCATTAAATCAGCCTATATTAGAACCATTTAGAAGGCTTCAAGAAAAATATTTTGGAAATATGATGATTGATTTTGCACCTGTTATGGCTATATTAGTTATAAATTTAATAAGTGGGATGTTGTTATAATAATGATTTCAAGAGATGAAATTCTAAGGAGTTTTCCAAAAGAAGATATTGAAGAAGTTTTAAAAGTTTATCAAACTATGAATTTAGCATATAGTAAAGGGATTACAACCTTTACTAATTTCTTTTGTAAGCCTAATATATGGAATTATTTTATTGAAAAATTTGATTCTAAAAATTTTAGGGTAGAAGCAAAGGGGGCCTTTGATGAATGTGATAGAAGAATATTAGTTTTTAATAATATTTATAATATTCCTATGCCATATAGAATATTAAAAATAAATAATAAATCAAAATTTAATAATTTATCACATAAAGATTATCTTGGTTCAATTATGGCTTTAGGATTAGAAAGAGAAAAATTAGGGGATTTAAGAGTAATTGATGATTATGCAGTACTTCCTATTTATGAAGAAATTACAGATTATATTATAGGGCAATTAAAAAATGTAGGAAAAGCTCCTATAACAGTGGAAGAAATTTATGAAGAAAATTTACCAAAATGTAATTATATTGAGGAAGTAATTATAGTTTCATCTTTAAGGATGGATAATATAGTTGCAAAGCTTGCAAGACTATCAAGAGGAAAGGCAATTGAATTAATAGATAGTGGTAAGGTATTAATTGATTATTCTAAGAATTCTCAAAAAAGTAAAGAAATAAAGACAAATCAAAGAATTACTATTGGAGGAACTGGAAAGTTCATAATAGGGGAAATTGTAGGAAATACAAGAAGTGGAAAATTTAAAATTAAAATAAACAAATTTGTATAGAAGAGGTGGATGGAATGAAATTAACTGCTATGGATATAAACAATAAGGAATTCAAAAGGGGACTTAGAGGATACTCAGTAGAAGAAGTAGATGAATTTTTAGATCAAGTTGTTGAAAATTATGAAGAATTATATAAAGAAAATTCTAGATTAAAGGAAAGCTTAAGCAGAGTAAACGAAAAATTAGAGCATTATGAAAAATTAGAAGCTACAATTCAAAATACACTTTTATTAGCACAAAATGCAGCTGATCAAGCAAAGGAAAGCTCAGAAAAACAAGCAGAATTAATAATAGGAAATGCTAATGAAACTGCACAAAGAATTTTAGATAAGGCTCATGGTGATGTTATTTCTATAAATGATGAATATGAAAAAGTTAAGGAAGAGTTTATAAAGTTTAGAGCTAAGTTTAGAGGATTTATGAATACTCAACTTCAAACTTTTGATGAACTAGAAAAGGATTTAACTAAGAATTATAGTGTTTCTCAGCCAGTTGATAACTATGAAATTCATGAAAAGGAAGCTGAAACTACTAATACTGAAGAAAAAGAAGAGTTTAATGTGGAAGATCTTAATGATGATATAAATGCAGTTAAGAGCTTTTATGCAAATAGCTAATACATATAGGAGGCCGAAATTCGGTCTCCTTTAGTTAATTTATGTTATTAGATATTATAATATTATAAATAGTATTAGGAATTAAGTTTATAATTTCTGATAGTATTGAGAAAGATAGCTTTATATATTATAATGTCTTAAGAACATAAATAAACGGAGTAAAATTATATGGAAATTTTAAATTATATAATTAATGAAGATCAAGAAGGTCAAAGAATAGATAAATATTTATCCATTAATATAGAAGGAAAATCAAGATCATTTATTCAAGGATTAATTGATGAAAAAAAGGTAATGGCTAATGATAAAATTATAAAAAGTAATTATAAATTAAAAAATAAGGATTTAATTACTGTGGAAATGCCAGACCCAGTTGAGTTAAATGTTGAGCCAGAAAAAATGGATTTAGATATTGTTTATGAAGATGAAGATGTAATTGTAGTAAATAAGGCTAAAGGGGTAGTTGTACATCCAGCACCAGGAAATTATACTGGAACTTTAGTTAATGGAATATTATATCATTGTAGTGACTTATCAGGAATTAATGGTGTAATAAGGCCTGGGATTGTACATAGAATAGATAAAGATACATCTGGAATATTAGTAATAGCTAAAAATGATGAAGCTCATAATAAGCTAGCAATTCAATTTAAAGATCATTCAATTAAGAGAGAATATTATGCTTTAGTTGAAGGGAAATTTAGCAATACCAATGGAACTATTGATAAGCCATTAGGTAGAGATAAAAAAGAAAGAATAAAGATGGCAATTAATGAAGAGGGAAAAAGGGCTGTTACTCATTATGAAGTATTAGAACAATATGATAAAGGAGTTTCCTTAGTAAAGTGTACTTTAGAAACAGGAAGAACTCATCAAATAAGAGTTCATATGGCATCTATAGGGCATCCATTAGTTGGTGATTTAGTTTATGGTTATAAAAGACAAAAATTTAATATTGAAGGTCAAGCATTACATGCAAAAACTTTAGGGTTCATACATCCAAGAACTAATGAATATATTGAATTTACATCTGAACTACCAAAATATTTTAAAGAATTATTAGAAAAATTAAAAAATAATGTTAATAATAAATAGTATATTTTTTTATATAAAATAAAAATAGATTTTTATGAATCATATTACAAAAAAAGCTATAAGATAAATTAAGAAAATATAAAATAGGGAGTTATTTTTATGAAATTAAAAGCTAATTTATTAGATGAAAATGCTGTTAGAAGAAGTTTAATTAGAATTTCACATGAAATAATTGAAAAAAACAAAGGTGTTGAAGATATCGTATTAATTGGTATAAAAAGAAGGGGATATCCATTAGCAAAGAGAATTGCAGAAAATATAGAGAAAATAGAAGGAGTATCTGTAGAAGTAGGATATGTTGATATAACTCTTTATAGAGATGATATAAGTGAAATTACAGAAATACCTAAAGTAAATTCAGTTGATTTAGGCGTTGAAGTAAAAGGTAAAAAGGTAATATTAGTTGATGATGTTTTATTTACTTGCAGAACAGTAAGAGCAGCAATTGAGGCTATAATTGATGGAGGAAGACCGTTATCAATTCAATTAGCTGTATTAATTGATAGAGGTCACAAGGAATTGCCAATAAGAGCAGATTATGTTGGAAAAAATATACCTACATCAAAAAATGAAATAGTTTCAGTTGCAATAAACGAAATAGATGGAGAAGATTCAGTTAAGATATATGAATCTTAGAAGGAGAAATTAAATAATGGATTATAATTTAGTAGCAACAACAACCTTTGGATTAGAAGGAATAACAGCTAAAGAATTAAAAGCTTTAGGATATGAAGATTTAACTGTTGAAAATGGTAAAGTTCATTTTGAAGGAGATGAAATGGATATTGCAATTGCAAATGTTCATTTAAGAACTGCAGATAGAATTTTTATTAAGATGGCAGAATTTGAGGCTAGAAGTTTTGAAGAGTTATTCCAAGGAACAAAGGCTGTAAAATGGAGTGATATAATTCCGGTAGATGGAGTTATGCACGTTGTAGGAAAATCTGTTAAGTCAACACTATTTAGTGTTCCAGATTGTCAGTCTATAGTTAAAAAAGCTATAGTAACAAGTATGAGTGAATCATATGGAGTAAGCCATTTTTCAGAAGATGGTCCAGTTTATAAAATAGAAGTATCAATATTAAAAGATGTTGTAACATTATCTATTGATACAAGTGGTATTGGGCTTCATAAAAGAGGATATAGAGAAGAAGCTGGTATAGCACCTTTAAAGGAAACATTGGCGGCAGCATTAGTTTTAATATCAAGATGGAAGGAAAACTATACTTTAGTTGATCCATTTTGTGGTTCAGGAACAATTTTAATTGAAGCAGCAATGATAATGCAAAATATTGCACCAGGGTTGTTTAGAAATTTTGTTGCTGAAACTTGGCCAACAATAGGACCAGATGTATTTGAACAAGTTAAAGAAGGTGCTGAAAGGTCTATTAAAAACAAGGATATAAAACTTATTGGATATGATATAGATGGAAGAATGCTTAAGATTGCAAGAAGTAACTCACAAAAAGCTGGAGTAGCTAAGTACATAGAATTCCAAAAAAGAGATTTTAAACAATTCTCTAGTAATGAAAAAAATGCATTTATAATTACAAATCCTCCTTATGGTGAAAGATTAGGAGAAAAGAAAGAAGTTGAAGAACTTTATAAATATTTAGGAATGAATAAGAGAAAACTTGATACTTGGGATTTTAACATATTAACATCATATGAAGGATTTGAAAATCCATTTGGAAGAAAAGCAACTAAGAATAGAAAATTATATAATGGTAAGTTAAAGTGTTATTATTATCAGTATTTTGATAATGAAAAAATAAAAAATCATGGAGATATGGTAGTAAATCACATTTAGCTTAATTAGAAGTTAGTAGTGTGTAGTTTGTAGTTAAGGTATAAATTCAACTTAAGTTGAATTTATAAAATTATATTTCAAGGGGCTGTCGCACTAAAACTTTTATACACAATATATTGTTTTAAAAAATAAAAATTAATACAATATATTGTAGTATTTATTATTAATGCGACATCCCCTACCTTAACTATTAACTATTAACTTATAACTACTAACTTCTAACTATATTCAGGTTGTTAATTTCAGAGGGTTCTACTGTCATAGTATAATTAGTATGATAAATAACCATTCCTGGATTAGCACCATTTGGTTTTTTTAGGTTTTTAACTAATGTATAATCTACATCTACTTTTGATGATTCTTTAGCTTTGCTATAATAAGCAGCTAAAACTGCGGCTTCAATTAAAGTATTATCAGGTATATCAGTAGAGCATACAATTACATGTGAACCAGGAATATTTTTAGTATGAAGCCACATATAATTTTTATTTGCAAATTTTAATGATAAATGGTCATTTTGAATATTATTTTTACCTACAAAAATATCAATACCATCTGATGAAATAAAATGAAGGGGTTTAGAAGGATTAGATTTTTTATTTTTACCATTAACTTTTCTTTTTCTAACATAGCCAGTTGAAATAAGTTCTTCTTTTATATCATCAATTTCAGCATAACTTTCACAGTTTTCTATATTAGTTAATACAGAGTTAAGATATTTAAGTTCATATTCATTTTTTTCTAATTGTTCAATTGCAGATTCCTCTGATTTTTTTAATTTATTATATTTTTTATAATAAATTTGAACATTTTCAGAAGGAGTTTTATTTTCATCTAAAGGTATTGTAATTTCTTTGCCATCTTCACTAAAGAAGTTTACAGTTGTAAAAGAAGTGTCCCCTTTTTTTATACTGTATATATATGATGTTAATAAATCACCTTTAATTTTAATATCATCTTTTAAATTACATTTTTCTAATACTTCATTTAATTTCTTTTCTTTTTTTAAACAACGTTCAATATTAGTAGTAACAAGTTTTTGAAGATTTACTGAACGTCCTTTTATTCTTTCTTGTTTATCCTTTTCTAAATAATAATTATCCATTAATTCATGAGTATTATCAAATATTTCAGCAGTAAATATATCTTCAAATTGATCTAAAGGAATCATATAAAAATCTACATAATTTTCATCTTTGTCTTTATAAATTTTAAAAATTTCATTATTTATTAAGTCTTTTAAAAATTTATTAATAAAATTATTTATATTATTTATAGAAAAATCACTATAAATTTTATTATATTCAATAAATAAATGTTCAGATAATGGTTTACTAATACCTGTAAAACAAGAAATAAAGAAATTTTTATTAAAAATAATAGAGTTATTATTCACAAATTCTTCTAAAGTGATATTATTATAAGAGAAAGGATTAACTTTAGGTGATTTTGGGGGAAGCTTGTAGGTTGCTCCAGGATGTAAAATTCTAAAGCTATTCATTGATGGAGTTATATGTTTAATACACTCCATTATTTTATTATCTCTTTCTCTAACTAAGGTAATGTTACTGTGTCTGCCCATTATTTCAACGATTAATGTGTAGATACTGTTAAAACCAAGTTCATCAGATGCTTCAATTAAAAATTTTACAATTCTATCACCTTCAAGTTGAACAATGTCAATTATTTTACCACCAGTTAAGTATTTTCTAAGAACCATTGTAAACATAGGGGCTTGTAATGGGTTAGGTTTAGTAACTTCTGTTAGGTGAATTCTTGGATAATTAGGTGATGCAGATAACAAAAGTTTAAGGTTTTTTCTTTCTTTTCGTAATGTTATTATAATTTCATCTTTTTCAGGTTGATTAATTTTATCTATTTTAGAATTTAATATTGATTTTTTTAAATCTTCAACTAAACTATATAAGTAGATACCGTCTATTGCCATAAATATCATCCTTTCTTTAGTATTAATTAAAGTAAGTATATCATTATTTTTTGTAATAGTAAAACGGTAAAATGAAGGAGAGGATATATTATGAAGTTTACAAAAATGCATGGAACAGGAAATGATTTTATATTTTTATTAGATTTGAATAATGAATATGTTGGACAAGAAGAAAGTTTAGCTAAAAAGCTTTGTCATAGAAGATTTGGAATTGGAGCAGATGGGTTAGTTCTTGTTAGAAATTCAAATGTAGCAGATATACAAATGGTTATAATTAATAGTGATGGGTCAAGAGCTAATATGTGTGGAAATGCTATTAGATGTTTTGGTAAATATATATATGAAAGAAATATAGTAACAAAAGATTTAATATCAGTTGAAACTGGAGATGGTATAAAGAAACTTGAACTTACAATAACAAATGGAATTGTTAAAGGAGTAAAAGTATATATGGGTGAAATATCCTTTGATGGATTATTAGTACCATTAAAAAATAAATCAGAATTAATTGATGAAGAAATTAATGTTAATGGTAAGAAGTATAATGCAACATCTATTTTAGTTGGGGTTCCTCATACAGTTATTTTTGTTGATGATGAAAATTTTGATGTTAGTGAGGGAAAGAATATTGAAAAATATGAGCTTTTTGAACAAGGTACAAATGTAAATTTTGTAAAAGTAGTTGATGATGAAAATATTATAGTAAAGACCTGGGAAAGAGGAGCAGGAGCAACTTATTCTTGTGGAACTGGATGTTCGGCATCAGTTGTAGTATCCAATAAGTTAAATTTAACAAAGAAAAAAGTAAATGTAAAAGTTCCAGGTGGGGATTTAAGAATAGAAATTGAAGATAATTCAATTTATATGATTGGAGATGCAAGCTTTATTTGTGATGGAAGAGCATATTAAAAAATGAGGAAAAATAGATGACTAAAAAAATATATATAAAATTATTAGTAGTAATTCAAATTATGGTATTAGGAGTTATGTTTATTAGTTGTGAGAAAGATGAGAAAAAAGATGAAACTGGCATTTTGTTAAAGCAAGGTGCCTTCGTAGATGAGAAAGATAATTATAAAACATTTAATGAAAATGATGAAGGTGTTTATAAAGAAATTGATACAAATGGGAAAATAATAAATAATTATAATTTATCTTCTAATACATATACTTTTTTTAAGGATAATAGTTTTTATGTTAATTATAATTCAGAAGATATTAAAATAAATCATGATAAAATTGCAAATTTGAAAATATCTCCTAATGGAGAATATATTTTTTATTTTATTAATGATGAATATCTTATCCCTGCTGTTATGAATCTTAAACAAAAAAAAGAAATATTATTAGAAAATAAAGCTCTTATTTCAGGGCAATTTATTGATTGGATTACAAATGAAAAGCTTGCTTTTTATGGTGTAGATACAGATAAGAAGATAACAGGAATATTTACATATGATATTAGTGATAATAGCGAAGAAAATCTTTATAAAATCAATAATGGTTTTGTTAAATTTTTGAAACATATAAAAGATGGCGTAGCACTTGTAGAAGAACATTATGAAGAAAGTACAGTATTAAAAGTTATTAATATAGATTATACAGTAAAAGAAATTTCAAATGAAGTAATAGATATTAATGATGTTGAAGAAGTTAATGGGAATCTTTATTTACTAGGAAGAGTTAAAAATAATAATTTTTCAATTTATGAAATTAGTGATAATGGTATAAAAAGATTAATTTTTGATTTTCCCAATATATTATATGTAGATAAGGGATTATCAGTAAATGAAGATGGAGAAATATTATTTATAGGAAGTGCTGGAGAAGATAAGAAAGAATATATTTATAAGTATTCGGATGGCACAGTAACTTTAGTTGATAAGGATATTGATACTTGTAATTTTATAAATATTAATTAGATAAGAATTTAGAAATATTTCTAAATTCTTATCTAATTTTTTTTATTTTTTTATAAAAAATATTTTATTTGTATAAAAGTTAATTAAAGTGGCAAATTTTATAAATAGTTATGAAATTAGATAATAAATTTTCAGTAAAAGATATTGATATTACAGTAGTTAGAAGAATCAATGAATTAAAAGCAGTTAAAATTAAAGCATTTCCATTTAAAGAAAATGAAGAGGAGGTTTACATTTATACTAGTAATTTTACTAAAGAAGCAGAAGAGGAAATAATGTTTATTTTTAGAAAAAAGGTAAAAGCCATAATTATTAGTGAGGAAGAATTTAATTATTTATTAAAAATAGTATTTTTAGGTCAAAAAAGAAATGTATATGAAATTATAATAAAGGATGCAATAAATTTAAATGTATCAGATATTCATTATGAACCTTATAAAAATTTTGTGGTAGTTAGATTTAGAATAGATGGATTATTAAGGATAATGTATATTTTTAATAAAGAAGAATTTCAAATTGTTTTATCAAAGATAAAAATAAACTCTAATATTGACATAACAGAAAAGAGAAAGCCTCAAGATGGAAAGATTTCATTTGAGTATAAAGAAAAAAGCTATGATTTGAGAGTATCTACAATGCCAACAATTTTTGGAGAAAAAGTAGTTATAAGAATTTTATATGGAAATGATTTTAATTATGCTATTGAAAATCTTAATTTTACAAAAGAACAAATAAGAAAAATAAATTACATCATGAAAGTTAGCAGTGGGCTTACAATAGTTAATGGGCCTACAGGTTCAGGAAAATCAACAACTCTTTATAGTATATTACAAGAATTAAATAAAGATGAAATAAACATATCAACATTAGAAGATCCAATCGAAGCAATAATTACCGGAATTAATCAAATGAATTTAAACAAAACATTAAATATAGGATTTGCAGAAGGATTAAGGTGCTTTTTAAGGCAAGATCCAGATATTATAATGCTTGGGGAAATAAGAGATGAAGAAACGGCTAAAATGGCTGTTAGAGCTTCCCTTACAGGGCATAAGGTTTATTCTACAATTCATACATGTGATCCAAGAGAAGTTTATTTTAGGCTTGAGGATATGGGAATTGAAAAATATTTAATAAGAGATTCTTTAGTAGGAATAATATCTCAAAGGCTTATTAGAATTTTATGCAATAATTGTAAAGTTGAAACTAATGAAAAACTTATAAATGGTAAAAAAATAAAGCTTTATAAAAAGTGTGGATGTAATAAGTGCAATTTTACAGGTTATAAGGGAAGAGCTTTAGTTGCTGCAATTCATATTATTAATAAGGAAATGAAAGAAAAAATAAAAAATATTTATAATGACAGAAGTATCTTATCAAATTTAGAAATGATAGAAAATTTAAATGAATTATTAGAAAAAGGAAATATAACTTTAAGTGATTATAATAAATTTATTGAAATGGAGGGGCTAAATTTTAGTTATGAAAAAGAAGGTGAGTTATAATGACTTAGCTTTAATTGCAGGTAATATTTCTACATTATATGAAGATGGAATTCAATTATTAAATATATTTACTTTGCTAGATGAATTGCCCTTAAGAAAAGAATATAAGAGTTTATTAAGGGAAATGGAAGAGGTTATAAAAGAAGGTGGAAGTTTAAAGTCTGCTTTTAGTAAGGAAAGAGAAACATTGATTCCTCATTTTTTTATTTCAATGGTAGGCATTGGTGAAAAAACAGGAAGAATAGTTTATGTGTTAAAAGGATTAGAAATTTATTATAAAAAACTAGAGCAAATAAATAAAAGTATTATAAAGGCAATTACATATCCAATATTTTTAATGTTAGCTCTTATTGCACTTGGGATCTTTGTGTTATTTTTCTTTATTCCTAATATGGCAGATATTTATGGAGCTATGGGGAAGGAAATTCCTAATGTTTATTTAAAGGTTATTTTAATAAAAAATAATTTTTTAAATAACACATTTTTAATATTATTAGAAACTTTTATTTTAGGAATATGTGTGCCATATATTGTTTTTAAATTTTTTATAAAAGATAATTTGAATTTTTTAATGCAAAAAATACCTATTTATAACTTATTTAATGAATACATTATTATTGTATTGATATCAGTTATTATTAATAGCGGAATTAATATTGCTATAGGACTTGAATACTGTTATCAAGGAGATTTAAATAAAAATATTATGATAGGATTAAAAAAGATTAATAATGATTTAAAAAATGGCAAATTACTATCCCAATCCATGATTGAAACAAATATGTTTTCAAAATCTACATTAGCTCATATTAAGTTAGGAGAGGAATGTGGAGCTTTAGATAAACGATTAACTATTCTTGAAGATACTATATTTACTAATTTAAGTTTTAAAATTAGTAAAATAACATCAATGATTCAGCCGTTTTTAATATTATTTATTGGTGTAATTATTATAATTTTTATTATTAAATTTTTAATGCCACTTTTAGATATTGTATTGGTTTGAAATATGAAAAAAGGTTATACATTAATTGAATTAATAATTGTTATTGCTATTATTGGAATTTTAATGCTTCCAACATTAAAATTAACAAAATCATTTAATAATATTTTAAATAAATCAGCAGCCATGGGATTTTGCAATGAGTTAAGCAATATGATAAGTTATGGAAAATTCTATTGCATGAAAAATAATAGCTATGGAGAAATTGAAATTAATAAAAGTGCAGGAGTAGTTAAGTTTAAAGATAAAAAACAAGGTGGAAAGGTAATAAAAACTATATTTTTACCGGGAAACTTTAAGTTTTCAGCAATGTATATTTTAAAAATAAATACTTTAGGTAATGTAGAATCAGATACTATAAGAATTTTTGATAATTATGGAAATGTGTATAAAGTTACTATATCAACAGGAGTAGATACAGTAAATATTTATGAAGGTGATTAAATTTGAAAAAATATAAAGGAAGTACTTTGATTGAAGTTATATTAGGCGTAAATATTATTTTATCAATGTTTATTATAGTAGCATTATTAATTGGAAGCAATAAAGCAAGTCACATAAAAAGAATTAAAATTGAAGAAGGTAATAGAATTATTTATTGTGTTATGCAAGAAATTAAATACAATATGACTATTAATGAATTAATTGGGAAGGAAAATATAATTAGTTTTTCTTTAAAATATAATGAAAAATTTTTAGAGAATTTAATAAATACTTCTATAAAAGATATGGAAAAGGGAAAGGAAATAGTTATAACGACCAATAAAATAAATGATGAAAGTGTAAATGTTAATATAAGCTATAAATTACCTTTTGATAATGAAATTATTGATAGAAATTTTATTAAATATAAGTGGATGGAATATTATGAGTAATTATAAAATGGGATATACTTTGATAGAAACTATACTAGTAATAGCAATAGTTTTTATTTTAGGAGGAATAACAATTACTTTATCTATTGAAAGCATAAATGATTATAATTTAAGTTTAAGCAATTGTTATTATGAAGATAAATTTGATAATGCTTTATTAAATTTAGAGTCATTATGTACTTCAGCAGGAATTGAGTATATAGAAGCAAACAAAGAGTTGAATGATGTGTATTCATCAGAAGTAATTGGAGATAATATAACAGTTAAATTTAAGGATATAAATAATGATGAAAAGATAAAAATTATTTATTTAAATAAAGAAAAATTAATGATAAAGACTATAGGTTTTTCAAATGGAATAGTTAGTGTGGGAAATAATGTCCTTATTGATAAGATAGAAAATTTTTCAGTTAAAAAAAAGAATAAGCTTATTTACTATAGTATAAAAAGTAAAGAAAATGGAGTTAGAATAAGGTGTATTTAAATAAAAATAATGGAGTAATAATGTTAGAAGTAGTAATGCTTTTAAATGTATTGCTAATATTAATTGTTTTAAGTTCAAAGATGATAATAGCAAATGTAAGCAAGTTTTCTCTTTATGAAATAAAAGAAGATATTTTAACTTTAAGTAGTGAAGAATATGAGCTTTTAAATGAAGTTAAAGAAAGTGTATTAAAAGATAATGAAATAATAAAAATATTAAAACAATATAAAGAAGATAGGAATTTAGAGTTTCAATATACATTTAGTAAAAATAATAATATGCAATTTATTATTAAAGAAAATGAAATGTTTATAAAAGAAGATGATTTAAGATCGTATGAATCAATTAGAAAGATAAATGTAATAGTTAAAGAAGATGAGAACAAAACAGAAATTATATTTATTCCCACATTATATAAGTATAAAAAGGAGATTTAAAAGGAGCAAGTATGAGAGATATAGTAATAGCCAATAAAAATAAGTATATTTACAATGGTAAATTATATGATGATATTTCTATTAAGAGGGTTATAAGTAAAGAAATAGAGTTATATGTAATGGAAGAAGATTTACTAATAAAAACATATGATGAAATTAAAAATGATAAGGAAGATATTGTATATGAAATTATAAATGAAGAGTATGGAAGTGAAAAATCTGCATTGATGCATTATGAATATGATAAGAAAAGAAAAAAATTATTCTTGTATTCCATTGGTAATGGGGAAAGAATACAATTTTTATGTGAAGATTTAAATGAAGTAATAATATTGCCAATACAGTTTTATATTAGAGATATTGTAATAAAGAAAATAAAAAAGATATTTAACTACATAGTGTTAATAGAAATTAAAGAAGTTGTGTATTATTTAGAAATAAAAAATAAATTAATAGTAAATAGTTTGATCAAAAATAAAGAAGACTTTACAAATTATTTTAAATTTAATGAAATAAAAAAAGAAATTCCATTAATTATTGATAAAAGCTTAGATTATTTAATACCAAAAGAAGCTGATTATAAAATAGAAATTGTACAATTGAATATTGGAGATAAAATAAATGAAAAAATATTTAAAATATAAAAATTTCATTCCGTTAGATTTTATTGAAAAAAAGAAAAATAAAGAAAATAAAGGAAATAAAAGAGGTTTTCAAGTGTTGATATTGGTTAATTTAATATTAATAAGTATTAATTTACAGTTTATATTTAATAAAAAAGAAGAGGAAGTTATAATTACCTCAGAAAAAGAAGATAGTTATTTAAATAAAGAAGAAATTTATAAGTGGTTAAATTTATATGATAATAAGATGGTTGAATTAAATGTTGAAAATAATGACGGAAATATAATATATAATATTGATGAAGATATTGATTATTTAGAAAAGAAAGGGCTTACAATAAGTAAATCCTCTAAAATAGATGAATTTAAGGTAGTGAAAGTGATTTATGAATAAATTTAAGTTGTATATTGAAGAGCATAAAGAAAGTATAATTATTTTAATTACAATATTACAAGTAATATCTTTAGTTTTTTTTAGTGGAATAAAAAAGCAAGAACATAAAAATGAAGTTATAGTTACAAAACCTATGCTTATTTCATATAGTGAAATTGCTAAGGAGTTAAATAAAATAAAAGATATAGAAGTTATGGAAATAGAAAATTGCGGAGAAAGCTGGAGTATAAAAATTAAATTAAATGGAAAAGCTAATAATATAATAAAAAGCATAGAAGAATTGAAAAATTTTACCGTAAAAACTTATAATATTAATGGAAAAGATAATAATTTATTAACAATATTAGAGTTAAATAGATAATTATATTAAAAAATTTCATGTTCTACTTTAAATAATTGCATTTCTTTAGTAATTTTGATAGAATGTTTTTGTTGTGTCATTAAACAACAAAAGAAGTTATGACTATTTACATAAAATATAGGTCATAATAACTATGAATTCAAGTTATTTGGAGGGAATTTTTTTATGATATCAGCAGGAGATTTAAGAAAAGGTACAACTTTTGAGTATGAAGGACAAGTATATACAGTTATAGACTTCTTACATGTTAAACCAGGTAAAGGAGCCGCTTTCGTTAGAACAAAGTTAAGAAACGTTATTTCAGGTGGAGTTACAGATACAACTTTTAACCCAACAGCTAAATTACAAGAAGCTGTAATTGAAAGAAAAGAAATGCAATACCTTTATTCTGATGGCGAATTATACTACTTCATGGATCAAGAAACTTATGAGCAAATTCCATTAAATTATGAAAAAGTAGAAGAGGCTATAAAGTTTATAAAAGAAAACATGTTTGCTGTAATTAAGTTCTACAAAGGTGAAGCATTCTCAGTTGAAGCACCAAACTTTGTTGAATTATTAATAACTCAAGCAGATCCAGGTGTTAAAGGAAACACAGCTACAAATGCTATGAAACCAGCTACATTAGAAACTGGAGCAGTTGTAAATGTACCAATGTTCGTTAATGAAGGTGACACTATAAGAGTTGATACTAGAACTGGCGAATACATGGAAAGAGTTTAATATTTAAGATAAATGCTAGGTTTAAAGACTTAGCATTTGTTTTATCTAAAAAAATTAAAAGTGGGTATAATTAGTAATAAAGCTAAAGTTTCTTCGAAGGAAGTGAAAAGATGAAAGAATTAAATGATAAAATAAATAATTTAAAAGAACAAATTGAAAATATCAAAGAAAATCAATATAAAGATTTATTTGAAGCTGTAAGTGGAATATTATCAGATTTATCTTCTAAGGTTGAAGAAATATCATTAAGGCAAGATTACTTAGAAGAAAATATGGAGTTTATGGATAATGACTTAACAGATATACAAGATGAACTTTTTGAAGAAGTTTCATTTGATGATTTAAGTTCAATTGAAGATGAATATGTAGAAATAAAATGTGAAAATTGTGATAAACCATTATTTGTTGAGCAACAAGCATTAAATAATAATTCAAGTATTCCTTGTCCGTTTTGTGGAAAAAGGGCAAGATAGTGATAAATAAATATTTAATACATACCCCAAAATATAAAGCATAGACTAATGCAATAAATTTGCAAAAGTCTATGCTTTTTTGTTTTTTGGGGGATGTCGCATTAAGAATAAATACTACAATATATTGTGTTGGTTTTATTTTTTAAAACAATATATTGTGTATAAAATTTTTAGTTTGACAACCCAATACTTATTTTAGAGATTAATTTACATAGTATTAAAAATGAAAATTTTAAGGCACATAAAATAAATATTTTACATATTTTTTTATACTATGAATAATTATTAATTATGTGAAATAAGAATTAAAGAGAGAAAGATAATTAAGGAAGTGAATTTATGAAATATGATGAGATTTGCAAAATACTTCCAAAAGAGATTGGTGATGTGGTAAATAAATATTTAAATGATGATGTAATACAAGAAATACGTATAAAGGTAGGAAAGCCAATAATATTAAATTTATCATATGGAGAAAAAATACTTGAGTATAAGACAAAGGTTGAAGATTTAAAGTTTATGATGGCAAAGATATCTAATTATTCTTTATATGCTTTTGAAGAGGAAATTAAACAGGGATATATTACATTAAAAGGTGGACATAGAATAGGATTGGCTGGGGAATGTGTAATATCAAATGGAGAAGTAAGAACTATAAAAAATATATCATCTTTAAATATAAGAATTTCAAGAGAAGTAGTAGGTTCTTCAGATAAGGTAATGAAATTAATAACAAATAATAACAGAGTATATAATACGTTAATTGTTTCCCCTCCTAAGTGTGGTAAAACAACAATTTTAAGAGATATAGCAAGGAATATATCTAATGGTATGTATAAGATAAGTTTAAGTGGAAAAAAAGTAGTTATTGTAGATGAAAGAAGTGAAATTGCAGCTTGTTATAATGGTATTCCACAAATGAATGTTGGTATAAGAGCTGATATATTAGATAATTGTTTAAAAAAGTCAGGAATGATTATGGCAATAAGGAGTCTTTCGCCAGAGGTATTAGTTTGTGATGAAATAGGGACAAAGGGAGATTTAGAAGCTTTAAATATGGCGTTTAATTGTGGAGTAAATATAATTGCTACAGTACATGGATATGACATAAATGATGTTTATGGAAGAGCTGTATTTAAGGATTTAATTGATAATTGCATATTAGAAAGAATAATACTTCTTAGCAATAGAAAGGGGGCTGGAACAATAGAAAAGATATATAAGGTTAACAGGGAGAAGGGATTACAATGTTTAGAAATATAATGATATTTTTAATGTTTCTAATTTGTACATTTATAGGTTATTTCATAGGAGAAAATTACAAAAGAAGAAGTCAAAATTTAAAAGAAATACAAAAAGTATTGTTGTTATTAAATAATGAAATAATATATTCTAATACACCTTTACCAACTGCTTTATTTGAGGTTGGAAATAAGGTTTCAGAGCCAATATCAAATGTATTTATAAAAATGGCAAATATGCTAGATGAAGGAACAAGCAATAGTGTTTATGAAAGCTTTGAAAAAGCATATTTAGAAAATAAAGAAAAACTTAGTTTAAATTCTGATGATTATAAAATATTAGAAGATTTTTTTAAAACCTTAGGTAGTAGTGGAATATCAGGACAAGAAAAAATTTTTAGCTTAGCATTGGAGAATATAGATATCAATTATAAAGAAGCTAAAAAGAAGGAAAAAGAAAATATTAAATTGTATAGAACGTTAGGTATATCTATTGGTGCAATGTTAGCAATATTTTTTATCTAAAGGGGGAAGGGCTTAAGGATGTTTGATGTAAGTTTATTATTTAAAATTGGAGCAATGGGAATTTTACTTATGGTTATTGAAAAGATATTAAAGGGAAATGGAAAAGAAGAAATAGCAGTATTAGCAAACTTAGCGGGAATTATTATTATTTTAATTACTGTAATAGGAATGATTTCTAATTTGTTTGATACTGTAAGAACTATGTTTAGTCTTTAGGTGAGGTTTATGGAAATTATTAAAGTTGCTTTTTTTGCTTTAACTGCTTTATTTATATATCTTTTATTAAAACAAAATAAATCAGAATTAGGAATGCTTATAGTACTTGTAGCTGGAGCAGGAATTTTTCTATATATGATAGGACAACTAGGGGAAGTAATTGATTTTATAAATGATATTGCTAATAAAGCCAATATAGATACTGTATATATTGGCATAGTACTTAAAATTTTAGCTATTGCTTATATTACATCATTTTGTAGTGAAATTTGCAAAGATTCAGGAGCAGGTAGTATAGGAAGTAAAGTTGAATTTGCAGGAAAAATAATGATTTTAGGCTTAGCTATTCCAATACTTATGGCAGTATTAGATTCAATACTTCAGATATTGTAGGTGATAAAATGAGAAACAATATTTTAAAAGTAATTTTTATTGTGGTATTAACACTTATATTAGGAATTACTTATATTTCTTCAATAAGTGAAAATGAAGTTTATGCAGAGGAAAATACAGGAGTAACATTAGTTAATGATGAAGAAACAGAATCAAAATTAAATAGTTTATATGATTATATTAATACAATGAAAAGTGATGTTGAACTTATGAATGATTTAGATACAGTTTCATATATACAAAATTATATTAAAACTGGTGAAGGAAATTTATCAGTTTCAAAAGTGTTAAGTGCAGTTGTAAGTTTGTTTTTTAAAGAAGTAAAAACAGTTTTATCATTAGCATTTTCAATTATTGTAATTGGAATAATATGTTCTCTATTTAAAAATATACAATCATCTTTTTCTAGCGAAGGCATTTCACAAGTTGCATTTTTTGCATGTTATGCAATTTTAATAATATTGCTTACAAAAACATTTTTAGTGTCATTATCACTAGCAAAAGATGTAATTATTCAAGTTACAACATTTATGGATAAGGTTTTACCAATATTGGTTGTTATGTTAGCAGCTGCTGGTGGATTAACACAAGCAGCAACAATGGATCCTATAATTTTAGGAGCAACTATATTGATACCTAAAATTTATTTAAATGTAATTATTCCATTAATTTTAATTACATTTGTATTACAGTTTGCTAATAATATTTCTACAGAACCTAAATTATCAAATTTTTGTGGATTAATTAAAAAATCAACAGTTTGGCTTCAAGGAATTATTATTACTATATTTGTTGCAATTCTAACAATAAGAGGAGCAACCTCTTCAACGATAGATGCAGTTACACTTAAGACTACAAAATTTACAATAGATAATTTTATACCTATCGTAGGTAAATCACTATCAGATGCAATTTCTTCTGTGGCTGGATATTCATTAATAATAAAAAATGCAATTGGTTCAATTGGCTTAATTATTATTATTTTAATAATTGTATATCCAATAATAAAAATAGCATTATCATCACTTATATTTAAACTTTCAGCTGCATTACTAGAGCCAATAACAGATAAAAGAATTACTAATTCAATTGCAGCAGCAGGCGAATCTTTAATATTAATAATGTCATGTGTTGTATGTGTAAGTTTAATGTTTTTTGTTCTCATATCAATAATGATATCAGCAGGAAAATTTGTTGTGGGAGGATAAGATATGGAATACTTAAATAATTTTATTATTACTTTAGTGGCAACCATGATTTTTATGACATCTATAGAGATAATTGCCCCAGATAACTCTATGAAAAAGTATATTAAGTTTGTATTAGGACTTATATTGATTTCAGTAATGATAAATCCAATAATTAAATTTTTTACTGGGGGAGAACAAGAGGTGATTAATAGAATAAAAAGATATGAAGACATGTTGAATTTAGGAGTTACAAATGAAGGTGAATCTAAAGAAGTAATAGAAAAGCAAAAAGAGGCCTTTAAAAGTAATTTAAATAGTAACTGTGATAATTTATTAAAAGAGAAGTTTTCAGATAAGAATTTTAAATCAGATATAAAATGCAATATAAATTTAAGTGATATGACTTATAGTATAGATAGTTTAGAAGTTGGAGTAAGGGAAAATGGTATAAGGCTTGTAGATAAAATAAGAATTAATGTAAATGATGAAAGTGAAGAAGCTGTATCAAATAATGAAAAAATTGATAATGAAGAAGAAATAAAAAACTATTTATCAGAACTTTTTAAAATACCTATAGAGAAAATAAAATTATACAGTATGGGAGGATAAGGTTATGGATAAAGATAAGCTAAATAAAGATATGAATAAAATGTTCCAAAATAAAAAGTTTGTTAATTGTTTAATTGTTTTATTAGTTATTATATTTCTTTGGTTAGCAGTAAGTAATTTTTTAGGAAATGATAGCAATGTATCTGATAAAAATAATGCGCCAAAGGGGGCACAAGAAGTTTCTACAAATGATGGAGGAATGACATCAAAGGAATTGTTAAGTTATGAGGAAGATCAAAAGAAACAATTAGAAGATATACTTTCTAAAATGAGTGGGGTAGGTCAAGTAGTAGTAACTATTCATTTTGAAAGTGGAGAAACGCAAGTGCCAGCAACAAATTCAAGTACTCAAACATCAGAAACTCAAGAGGAGGATACAAATGGAGGTACAAGGCTTACAAAGCAAGAAACAGAAGGTACAACTGTAGTTATGAAAAGTGATTCAAATTCAAGTGAACCATTTATAACCAAAACATATAAACCAGCAGTTACAGGAGTGCTTATAGTTGCAGAAGGTGCTAAAAGTAGTGAAATTAAGTACAACATTCAAAAGGCTGTATCTAAATTATATGATATAAGTTTAGAGCAAGTTAACGTATATCCAATGAAGGAATAGCATATAATGTTATATAAATGTATGGGAGGAATTAAAAATGACAAAAAAACAATTTGGGATTATCTTTACACTAATGGCCTTGATAGTATGTGTGGGTGTATTATCAATGAAGTTAAATAAAAATGGATTAAATGATCCAACAAGCTTAGAAGCTGTATTAGAACAAAACAGTACCAATAAATCAAGTGAAAGTGAAACATCAACAGATGAAACATTAAGTACAACAGAGTATTTTTATAGTATGAGATTAACAAAGGAACAACAAGATGAGAAATATGTAGCAGATATGAAAGCAATTACTGAAGATGCAAATGCATCACAAGAATCTAAAGATGTAGCAAACAATGCATTAGTAGAAAAAGCAAAAATGAATGATCAAGAAAGTAGAGTTGAATCTGAAATAAGAAATAAGGGATATGAAGATTCTTTATGTATGATTAATGAAAATGGAAATGTTAAGGTTTATGTAAAAGTAAATGAAACTTTGTCTGAAGAAGATTCAGCATCAATTAAAAAGATAGTTGAAGATATTACTACATTAAGTGATGTAGATGTTACTGCAATGAAATAATACATTGTAAAATAGTAACTCTTTTGTTATAATGAACATAAGTAAAGGTAGGTTTAACTAAATAAACCTTTAGGAGGTTAAGGTCATGGAAAATGTAAACAATGAATCAGCAATAGGAATTGTTAAGATTTCTGATGAAGTTGTAAGTGTTATAGCAGGAATAGCTGCAGATGAAATTCAAGGAATTGTTGAAATCCCACATGGTGTTTCAAGTAACATATCACAAATTTTAAAAGGGAAAAAAGCTTCTAGTGGTAAGGCTGTAAAAGTTACATTAGAAGAAAATAAAGCTATTATTGAATTAAATGTAGCTGTAGAGTATGGAATGAGAATTCCAGAGGTAGTAGCTTCAGTTCAAGAAAATGTAAAAAGAACTGTTGAGGCTATGACTGGATTGAAGGTTGACAAGGTAAATGTTAATGTTCAAAACATATATGTTCCAAAGCAAGAACAACAAGAAGCAGAAAAAGAAGTGTAATTAAAAGAGGGGATGTCGCATTAAGAATAAATACTACAATATATTGTATGAATTTTTATTTTTTAAAACAATATATTGTGTATAAAAGTTTTAGTGCGACAGCCCCTTTCTCAATGTATACAAGAAAAATGTTAAATAAATACATTTAATAATTGTAAAATAAAATATGAAAAATTATTTTTATAGACAGAAATAAGATAATATTGTAATATACATATGTTTAATTAATATAGTATAAGTTTATAATGAAATTATTTACATTACATACCTAGGAGGAAATTATGAAAAGACAAAAATCAAGAGAAAAAGCAATGGAGCTGCTTTTTAGTATGGAATTAAGCAAAAATAGTTATGATGAAACTATAGAAACATTTATTGAAGATTATGAAATGGACTTAAAAACTATAGATGTTGAATACATAAAAAATGTTGTAAAAGTAGTTACTGATAATTTAGGTACAATTGATGACAAAATTTTAAGCTCATTAGTAAATTGGAAATTAGATAGAATTTCAAAGGTAAACTTAACAATTTTAAGATTAGCAGTAGGAGAAATGCTATTTATAGAAGATGTACCAGGTGGAGCTGCAATAAATGAAGCTATTGAATTAACTAAAAAATATTCAGATGATAAGAGTTCATCTTTTATTAATGGTGTATTAGATAAAATATTAAAAACATTAGAACAATAAGAATTTTTAAATTTGGAGGGGCAAAATGGGTAAAAGAATAGATGGCAAGGAAATTGCTTTAGGAATAAAAGAGGAAATTAAAGCATTTGTTAATGATAGAAAATTAAAAGGGCTAAGAACTCCTAAAGTAGCATCAATATTAGTTGGAAATGATGGTGGATCAATTTTTTATTTAAATAATCAAGAAAAGGTAGCCATATCACTAGGAATGGAATTTGAAAAGGTTCATTTAAATGAAGAAGTAGCAGAAGAAGAATTAATAAATAAAATAGATGCTTTAAATAATGATAAAAGTGTTAGTGGAATAATTCTTCAATTACCATTACCAAAGCATATTAATGAAAAGAAAATTATCTCATCTATATCTCCTAAGAAAGATATTGATTGTTTAACATTTGTTAATCAAGGAAAGTTATATATGGGAGAAGAAACTTTTATGCCATGTACTCCTAAGTCAGTAGTAACTATTTTAAATAGTTTGAACATCAATTTAGAAGGAATGGATGTAGTTGTTATAGGAAGAAGTAATATAGTTGGTAAACCAGCAGGTGCCTTATTACTTAAAGAAAACTGTACAGTAACAATGTGTCATTCAAAAACAAAAAATTTAAGAGAAGTATGTAAAAGATCTGACATTTTAGTTGTTGCAATTGGAAAAGCAAAGTTTATAGATGATAGCTTTGTTAAAGAGGGAGCTATAGTTATAGATGTAGGAACAAATTCAGTTCAAGGTAAAATTACTGGAGATGTTGATTTTGATAAGGTTATTGATAAAGCTTCATTTGTAACTCCAGTTCCAGGTGGTGTAGGAGCTCTTACAACTACTTTACTTATGAAAAATGCATGTGAGGCTATAGAAAAATATGAGGATTAAAACCTTAACGGTATCTGAAATTAATAATTATATAAAAAAAATATTAGATAATGATTTTATATTAAATAATCTTTCAGTTAGGGGAGAAATTTCTAATTTAAAATATCATTCAAGCGGACATATTTATTTTTCATTAAAAGATGACAATAGTAAAATTAATTGTATTATGTTTAAAAGTAAAATCTATGATTTAGATTTTGTTTTAAAGGAAGGTATGGCTGTAATTGTTTCAGGAAGGGCAGCTGTATATACTGCTAATGGAACCTTTCAGTTATACTGTAATACAATACAACAAGAGGGCCTTGGAGAACTTCACATAAGGTTTGAAAGGTTAAAAGAAAAGTTAAGTAGGGAAGGGTATTTTGATGTAGAAGTTAAAAAAAACCTTCCTAAAAATCCAGAAAGAATTGGAGTAGTTACATCAGAAACAGGTGCAGCTATTTGTGATATAATCAATGTTATAAGAAGAAGAAATAATAAAGTAGATATTGTGCTTTATCCTGCTTTAGTGCAAGGAGAAGGTGCATATAAAACAGTAATAGATGGAATTAAATATTTTAATAATAAAAAAAGTGTTGATATAATAATTATAGGAAGAGGCGGAGGAGCTCTTGAAGAATTATGGAATTTTAATGAAGAAGAGTTAGCTAAAGCTATTTATAATTCAAAATTACCTATAGTATCTGCTGTAGGACATGAAGTAGACTTTACGATATCAGATTTTGTTGCAGATTTTAGAGCAGCAACACCTTCACAAGCAGCTGAGATTGTGGTGCCTCTAGAAGATGAATTATATAGAGAAATTAATGAGTATGAAAATAAACTAAACTTTATTATAGATAATAAATTATCTAATGAAAGAAGAAGAATTCAAAACTTAGAAAAAGTTTTAAGTTTAAATTCACCAAGTAGTAAAATTGTAAATGCATATTTGGAAATAGATAATTTAAAAGATAAGATTGAAAAAATTATGGCATTTAAAATAAAAAGCAACAAACAAAAGATTTTTTCACTTAATAATATGTTAAATGCGCATAATCCTATAAATATATTAAAAAGAGGTTATGCTATAATAGAAGATGAAAATGATAAACTAATAAAAAGTAAAGATTTCTTTGATGAAAAAAGGAAAATTAAGATTTATATGGAAGATGGATATGTTGTGGGAAATTTTATTCCGGTAGAAAGAGGGGGGAATTATCATGGCAAAGAAGGAAAGTTATAATGAAATGCTTGAAAATTTAGAAGGTATTTTATCTACTTTAGAAAATGATGAATTAAGTTTAGAGGATGCTATGAAAGAATATGAAAAAGGAAGTAAAATAGTTAATAAATTATATAAGACCCTTGATACTTTAGAAGGAAAATTTTTAACAATAAAAGAAAATTCCGAAGTAGTGAGGGATAATGATGTTTAATGAAATGAAAAGTGAAATAAATAGCTTTCTATTAAATTATTTTAAAAATAAGGGCACTTTTAACAAAGTAATATATGACTCTGCAAGCTATAGTCTTAATATAGGTGGTAAAAGAATAAGACCTTTGCTTATGTTATTAACTTATAATATGTATAAAAATAATTGGAAAGATATAATAGAATTTTCAGCAGCAATAGAAATGATTCATACATATTCATTAATCCATGATGATTTACCTTGTATGGATAATGATGATTTAAGAAGAGGAAAACCAACTAATCATAAAGTATATGGTGAAGATATTGCAGTTTTAGCTGGTGATACATTATTAAATGAAGCAATGAATTTAATGATGAAGTTTTCATTAAAGCATGGAAAAGAAGCTTTAATGGCAGCACAAAAAATAGCTGAAGCATCAGGACCGGAAGGAATGATTGGTGGGCAAATTGTAGATATAATAAATGAAGGCAAGAAAATAAGTGAAGAAGAACTTAAATATATGCATATGAAAAAAACTGGAGCACTTATTAATGTTTCAATAATTTCTGGTGCAATACTTGCAAATGCACCAAAGGAAGATATTAATTTATTAGAAAAGTTTGGAGAAAAATTAGGGTTAGCATTTCAAATAAAAGATGATATATTAGATGTCATTGGGAGTACTGAAAAACTAGGTAAAAATGTATTAAGTGATAAAGAAAATGATAAAACTAATTTTATAACAATGCATGGTTTAGATTATTGCATTAAGGAGTGCGAAAAGCTAACAAATGAAAGCATTAAAATATTAGATAGCTTATCTGTAGATACAGAAGCTTTAAAGTTTTTAACTAAGAAACTTTTGGATAGAGAAAACTAAACAAAGGAATGGTAATTATGTCAAAATTATTAGAGGATATAAATTCACCAACAGACATTCATGCCTTAACTGATAAAGAGTTAAATGAGCTTAGTGATGAAATAAGAAGCTTTTTAATAGATAAGGTATCAAAAACTGGGGGGCATTTATCTTCAAATTTAGGTGTGGTGGAATTAACACTTAGCTTATATAAAGTCTTTAATTTTGAAGAAGATAAAATAGTATGGGATGTTGGACATCAAAGTTATGTCCATAAAATATTAACAGGAAGAAAAGATAGGTTTGATACATTAAGAAAGTATAAAGGGCTTTGTGGATTTCCTAAAATAACAGAAAGCAAATATGATGTATTTGGAACAGGTCATAGCAGTACATCAATATCAGCGGCTCTTGGAATTGCAAGAGCAAGAGATATAAAAAAAGAAAACTACAATGTTATTGCAGTTATAGGGGATGGGGCATTAACTGGAGGAATGGCATTAGAAGCACTTGATGATGTTGGATTTAATAAAACTAATATGATTATAGTTTTAAATGATAATCAAATGTCTATTTCTAAAAATGTAGGAGCATTATCAAATCATTTAAATAAGCTTAGGGTAGGACCAGGATATAATAAGCTTAAGCAAGATATTAATAATACACTTAGTCATAGTGATGCAGGAAAAACTGTGGTTCAATGTTTACATAGAGTAAAAGACAGTTTAAAGCATTTAATAGTTGAACCAATGTTATTTGAAAATATGGGAATTAAATATATTGGTCCAATAGATGGTCATGATATAGAACTTATGAATGATGTATTTAGTAAGGCAAAGTCAATAAAAGGACCAGTTATAATTCATACTATCACTCAAAAAGGAAAGGGATATGAATTTGCAGAAAAGAATCCAAATAAGTTTCATGGAGTTTCGCCTTTTGATTTAGAAAGTGGAGAATCATTTATGTCACCAAAGAAAACATATTCTAAAGTATTTGGTGATGCTATGATAGAATTTGCTAAGGAAGATAGTGATATAGTGGCTATTACAGCTGCTATGCCAGATGGTACAGGCTTAAAGGAATTTGCAAATATATATAAAAATAGATTTTTTGATGTAGGAATAGCGGAGCAACATGCTGTTACTCTTGCAGCTGGTATGGCAAGTGCAGGATTAAAGCCTATTTTTGCAGTATATTCTACATTTTTACAAAGGGGATATGATCAAATTATACATGATGTATGCATTCAAAATTTACCTGTAATATTTGCAATTGATAGAGCTGGTATTGTAGGAGAAGATGGTGAAACTCATCAGGGGGTTTTTGATTTATCTTATTTATCAGCTATACCTAATATGACTATTTTAGCTCCTAAACATTTAGAAGAGTTGCCTTTAATGTTAAAATGGGCATTAAATCAAAATAGACCTATTGCTATAAGATATCCAAGGGGGACAGATTGTGTTGAGGATATAAGACCATTATCTGAAATAAAATACGGGAAATGGGAAAAGATGATAAATGGTGATAAAATTGCAATAATAGCAGTTGGTAAAATGATTCAACATGCAGTAATTGCAGCTAAAACTTTAAATAAACAAGGGATAAACCCAACAATTATAGGCGCAACTTTTGTAAAACCTATAGATATAGAAATGTTAAAAGAATTAACGAAAGATGGATATAACATTATTACAATTGAAGATAATAGTATATGTGGTGGCTTTGGAAGTTATGTTTTAATGGAACTTAGCAAATTAAATTTTAAAGGTAAATTTAAAGCTTTAGGATATAGTGATAAATTTATACCTCATGGCGATATTGATTTATTATATAAAGATGCAGGATTAGATTCAAAATCAATAGAAAAAAGTGTTATAAACATTATGAATAAAGGAGAATAATATGGCATCAAAAAAAGAAAGATTAGATGTATTATTAGTTGATAAAGGAATTTGCACATCAAGAGAAAGAGCAAAAACTAATATTATGGCAGGACTTATTTTTGTTGATGGACAGAGAGTAGATAAGGCTGGTGAAAAGGTTAGTGTTGATGCAGATATAGTATTTAAAGGAGAAGAACTTAAGTATGTAAGCCGTGGAGGATTAAAACTTGAAAAGGCAATGAATACTTTTGGAATAGATCTTACTAATAAAGTATGCATGGATATTGGAGCTTCAACAGGAGGATTTACAGATTGTATGCTTCAAAATCATGCAAATAAGGTTTTTTCAGTAGATGTTGGTTATGGGCAATTTGCATGGAAATTAAGAACAGATGAAAGAGTTGTCTGTATGGAAAGAACAAATATAAGATATGTAACACCAGAAGATATTGGTGTACCATTAGATTTTGCATCAATAGATGTATCTTTTATATCATTAAAAACAATAATGCCTGCAGTTAAAAATATTTTAGGAGATAAGGGTGAAGTTGTAGCTTTAATAAAGCCACAGTTTGAAGCTGGAAGAGAAAAGGTAGGAAAAAAAGGTGTAGTAAGAGATATAGAAGTTCATTTAGAAGTTGTAAATAAAATAGTAACTTTTTTAATTGAAAATGAATTTAATATATTAGGATTAAGTTTTTCACCTATTAAGGGACCTGAAGGAAATAGAGAATATCTAGTATACTTTACTAAAGATAAAGAAAAAGAAGGAGCTTTTGAAATGAGTCAAATTGATGAAGTTGTAAAGGAATCACATAGCCAGCTATAAAAAGCTGGCTTTAGGTATATAGTATAAGATTTTAAAGGGAGAAATATGAAAAATATTGTAGTAGCATTAAATCCTTCAAAAGATAAAGATGGAAAAATATTATCTTTAGTAATGTCTCAAATTACAACGGTATTTAAACATTCTAAGGTTATAGTGTTAAATAGTTATGAAATGAATAAATACAGATTTCAAGATAAGCTTGATTTGTTAATAGTATTAGGTGGAGATGGTACATTATTAGGTGTAGCAAGAGATATTAATGGGAAGTATGATGTTCCAATTTTAGGAGTAAATATTGGAAATTTAGGCTTTTTATCTAGTATAGAAATACAAGATTTTAGTGAAGCATTAAAAAAGATTAAAAATGGACAGTATATTATTCAAAATAGAATTCTCTTAGAATGTACAATGTTAAATCAAGATGATAATGACAAGGGTAAAGCTTTAAATGATGTTGTTATTGCAAGAGGTACATTATCAAGAATGGCTAAATTTGAAGTGTTTATAGACAATAAGCTTTACTATAGATTTAAGGGAGATGGATTAATAGTTTCAACTCCTACAGGATCTACAGGATATTCATTTTCTGCAGGAGGACCATTTATTTATCCAGATGTAGATGTTATAATTTTAACCCCTATATGTCCTCATACAAGGGGAATGCAGCCAATAGTCTTAAAAAGTAGCAGTGAAATACTTATAAAGGCTGAAAATTATAATGGAGAAATTTATTTAACATTTGATGGACAGGAAGCAAAACAAATAAATGATAATACATCTATAATAATAAAAAAGGCAAAACAAATAGCAAAAATTTTATTATTTGATAATTATGATTATTTTAATGTTTTAAGGCAAAAAATATTAGATAACTAATAAGTTAAGAAGAAACTTTTATATAGAGAAGGTGATTGATTTGAAATCTAAAAGACACAATCAAATTTTAGATATTATAAATAATAATGATATAGAAACTCAAGAAGAATTAGCAGATGCACTTAAGATTGAAGGATATGATGTAACACAAGCAACTGTGTCAAGAGATATAAAATTATTAAAATTAGTAAAAATGCAAAGTGAAAGTGGTAAATATAAATATAGTGTACCTACAAAAGAAGAAAGAGATATTAATGATAAGTTATATAGCATATTAAAAAATGCTGCAATTTCTGTAGAACAAGTAGATAAATTTGTTGTTGTAAAAACTTTAACTGGAGCAGCATCAGCTGCAGCAGAAGCAATAGATAGTTTATATACTAATGATGTTGCAGGAACTATTGCAGGAGATAATACGATTTTTGTATTAGTTAGAAGTGATGAGAAGGCTGTAGAGCTTATTTCAAAGATAAGAAAAATGATTTCTTAGATTTTAAAGGTGGGGTATAATGCTAGTTGAGTTAAATATTAAAAATTTTGCGTTGATTCAAGAATTATCAGTTGAATTTGGTGCGGGATTCAATATATTATCAGGAGAAACTGGTGCAGGTAAATCAATTCTTATTGATACAATAGATTATGTATTAGGCGGAAAATTCTCTAAAGATCAAATAAGATATGGAGAAGATAAAACAATGGTTGAAGCTGTTTTTTCTATAGAAAATGATGAAATATATGAAGTGTTAGATGATTTATCTATAGAAAAAGATGATATGCTTATAATTCGAAGAGAAACAACTTTAAATGGTAAAAGTATTATAAAAGTTAATAATAGAAGTATTGTTTTATCTCAATTGAAAAAAATTAGAGAAAAGCTTTTAGATATTCATGGGCAACATCAAAATCAAAATTTACTTAATAAAGGAACTCATATTTTATATGTTGATGAATTTTATCATGATAAAATAAAGGATTTACTTAATGAATATGAAGAATTAAGACATACATATATAGAAAATTCTGAAAAAATAAATGAATTAAAAGGCAATGAAGATAGAGAAAAATTAGCAGATTATATTAAATTTCAAATAGAAGATATAGAAAAAGCAAATTTAAAAGTTAATGAAGAAGAAGATTTAAAAGAAGAATTTAATATGCTTGCTAATGCAGAAAAGATTTCTAATAGTTTAGTTAGAGCATATGGATATTTAAATTCTTCAAATGAGGGAATTTCTATATTGGAAGGATTATCAAAAGTTATTTCTGAATTATCTTTAGTTGAAAATCACTCAGATGTAATAAGAGAAAAGAAAGTTCAAATTGAAGAAGCTTTTTATAATTTAGAAGATGTTACAAGGGAGATTAGAGACATAGGCAGTGAAATAACATATGATGAAGATAGATTAGCTGAAATTAATGAGAGAATTTATAGTATTAGTTTATACAAAAAGAAATATGGAAATTCAATAAAAGAAATATTAGATAATTTAAAAAACTTAAAAGAAAAATATAATGAACTAATAAATAGTGAAGAAATTATAAATAAACTAAAAGAAGAGCAACAAAAAATTGAATCAAAAATGAAGATTATAGGAAAAAAACTTCATGATTTAAGAGTTGAAGCAAGTGAAATATTAGAAATTAAGATAAAAGAAGAATTATCTTATGTTGGACTTGAAAAAGCAATAATAAAAATAGATGTTGTATTAACTGAAAATATGAATAGCAGAGGATATGATGAAGTACAATTTTTAGTTTCTGCAAATCCAGGAGAACCTTTAAAGCCTTTAGAAAAGGTATTATCTGGTGGGGAACTTTCAAGAATTATGTTGGCATTAAAATGTGTTTTTGTAGATAAGGATAAAATCCCTACATTAATTTTTGATGAAATAGATACAGGTATAAGTGGAACTATAGGAAAACGTGTAGGTGAAAAAATGTATGAAGTATCTATAAAACATCAAGTTTTATGTATTACTCATTTACCACAAATTGCAGCACTTTCAGATAGTCATTATTTTGTTTCTAAAGAGGTGTTAAATGGAAAAACATTTACTGGAATTAGAATGTTAAATAAAGATGAAAAGATTAAAGAAATTGCAAAAATGGTAGGTGGAGATGAAATTAGTGATGTAACAATCGAAAATGCATCAGAAATGGTGAATTTTGCTGAAATAAAGAAAAAAGAAATTAAAAATAATTAATATTTATATACATAATGGATATAAATACTGTAAACAATAAAATCATGGTAATTTATCATGGTTTTATTTTTTTTATAGAAAATGTATTTACATATAAATTTTTAACTAACTTAACAAAGTTATTATAGCATATAAAGAAAGTAGAGAGGGAAAATTAATGTCAGAAGGCAAGGAGGAGATAAAATGATTAAAAAAATATTAAAGTATTTTAGTATAATTATTACTCCAATAGCTATTTTGGCATTAATAGCATACATTAGTGTTTTGCAATTACCAGAAAAAATATACATAAATGATAGTATGGAAGTTTCTGATATTTCTGTACAAAACCAAGGGATTTTAAATACTGCTAAATTAAATAAAGATAAAGTTAATATTGATTTTCTTGGGCTTATTCCAATAAAATCGGTAGCAGTGCAAAAATTAGAGGATATAAAATTATATCCAGGTGGAGCCAGTGTAGGAATAAAATTATCAACAGAGGGAGTTCTAGTCGTAGGATTTTCTAATGTAGAAACTGATGATGGTAGTGAATTAAGTCCAGCAAAAGTTGCTGGAATGCAGTTGGGTGATGTTTTATTAGAAGTTAATAATAAAAAAATTGAAAGCTCAAAACAGTTGATAAGTTTAATAAAAAGTGCTAATTCATCTACAATAAATGTAGAATTTATGCGTAATGGATGTAAGTTTAACAAGGATATTAATTTAATTAAAGAAGGAGAAAATTATAAATTAGGCTTGTGGGTTAGAGATTCTACAGCAGGAATAGGTACATTAACATTTTATCATGAGGATACTAATACATTTGGAGCCTTAGGACATCCAATAACAGATGGTGATACAAATACAACATTTACTATAAAAGATGGAGATCTTTTATCAGCATCAATACTAAGTGTAAGAAAAGGTGAAAAAGGAGTACCAGGAGAATTAAGAGGATTGTTTGTAAATGAAAAAAAATCAATAGGTCAAATAGAAAGTAATTCATCTTCAGGGATTTTTGGAAAAACATATCAACCTTTAGTAAATTCCATATTTAATCAACCAATGTCTGTTGGTTTTAGAAATGAAGTTGTAGAAGGTCCAGCAAAAATAATAACAACTATAGATGATAATGGACCAAAAGAATATGATATTGAAATAATCAAGTTATTACAACAAGATAAATCAGGACCTAAAAGTATGATAATAAGAGTAACAGATGAAGAATTATTAAGCAAAACAGGTGGAATAGTGCAAGGTATGAGTGGAAGTCCAATAATTCAAAATGATAAAATAGTTGGTGCTGTAACTCATGTACTTATTAATAAGCCTGAAATAGGTTATGGAATATACATTGAATGGATGCTTGAAGAAGCAGGTATAATTCAATAAGGTAAATGAGAAAACATAATTATAAGATATTATTTAAGCTTTAAAATTAAATAATATCTTATAATTTTAATTTATTCAATATATAAAAAAGAAAAAAATACAATTTTTTTAGAGAAAAATTTCAAAAATATGTAAAATAAGCTATTTTATTTATTAAATTTATGTTATAATATATTACATAAAATAAAAAAACAAGTAAATATACTTAATTAAATGCTTAATTAAGTGAAAAATTAAGTTATATTTCTATTTTAAGTTTGAATTATAAAATATATTATTGTAATGGGTAGAAAGGGAGATAAAAAAGATGGATGGAAATAAAATATCAGTAGTAATAGCAGATGATAATAAAGAATTCTGTAGTATTTTAAATGATTATCTTTTAAATCAAAAGGACATTGTTGTAACAGGAATTGCAAAGGATGGAAGAGAGGCTTTAACTTTAATTGAAGAAAAACAACCAGATTTAGTAGTTTTAGATATAATAATGCCACATTTAGATGGTTTAGGAGTATTAGAAAGATTAAATTCTATGAATTTAACTAAATTTCCAAGAATAGTTGTATTATCTGCAGTTGGACAAGATAAGATAACTCAAAGAGCAATAACTTTAGGTGCAGATTATTATGTGGTTAAGCCATTTGATATGGACATATTTACTAAACGTATTAGAGATATGTTTAATGATTCATTATTAGGAAATGATGAACCAGTTAAAAAGCAAGTAGCTATGACAACAACAGAAATGATTACTGCTCCAAGCAGAGGACCAGTTGATTTAGAAACTGAAATTACAAACATAATTCATGAAATAGGTGTACCAGCTCATATAAAAGGTTATATGTATTTAAGAGAAGCTATTACTATGGTTGTTAATGATATGGAATTATTATCTGCTGTAACAAAGGAATTATATCCTTCAATAGCTAAGAAATATAACACAACAGCTTCAAGAGTTGAAAGAGCTATAAGACATGCAATTGAAGTAGCTTGGGGAAGAGGACAAGTAGAAGCAATTAATAAGTTATTTGGTTATACTGTTCATAATGAAAAAGGTAAGCCAACAAACTCAGAGTTTATTGCTATCATTGCAGACAAGCTAAGATTAAAAAATAAAGTATCTTAATAGCAGAAGAAAGTCAGTAAAATGGCTGTTGAACAAGAAATTTAAAAAAGTCAAATCTATGTTGTTTATAGCAACAAAGTGTATTTGATACCAACAAATAAATATTAAATAAAGTAGATAGACACTTTCTATCAGTTGGATAATTTCCAAACTGTTAGGAGGTGTTTTTTTTATGGCTAAAATTTTAAAGGCTAAAAGAAATTTTAATTTTTATATTGAGGATTTTATGGAGCAGTGTAATCTAAAGGGATTAAGCAGAAAGACTATGAAATCATATGAATCTAGTTTGTTACTATTCTCAAAATATATTGAGGAAGAATTTCAACTGTCAAGAGTTGAAGAAATAAAATCAAAGCATGTAAATGAATATATTAAGTTTACAAAGGAAAGAGGTAAGTATTCATATGTTTCTGATGATAAAACAGTTTTAATAAATAACCCAAGTATGAGGAAGGATTTTGGAAAGTCTGTATCACCAGCAACAATAAATAATTATATAAGAAATCTCAAAGTGTTTTTTACATGGGCTGTTGATAACAAAATAATTAAGGATAGTCCTATGGATAAAGTACAGTTTATTAAAGTAAAAAGAAAACCAAAAGATAATATATCTGATTCAGATTTTACAACATTAATAAAAGCACTTGATGTCACAAAATACTTTGAATATAGAGATTATGTTGTAATTCAATTAATTATGGACACAGGTATGAGATTAGGAGAAACATTATCATTAACAATTGATGATATTGATTTGGACAGAAGGGCTGTTTTAATTCCAGCAGATATAACAAAAAGTAAGAAAGAAAGGTATGTATTTTTTAGTAATACAATGGCTGGAATATTAAGAAGATGGCTTCAGTTTAAAGATAGGTATATTGATAATGATGTTTTAATATTCCCAACAACAAGGGGAACAAAATTAGGAATTCCACACTTTGAAAGAAATTTCAGGATATATAAAGAAAGAGCTGGATTATCTCAAAATGTAACCCCACATTCATTAAGAAATAATTTTGCTAAAAGATGTTTAATGTCAGGGATGGACATATATACATTATCAAGAATACTTGGACATAGTTCTGTAACAGTAACAGAAAAGGCTTATTTAGATTTGACAGTAACTGATATAAGAAAGAATTATCAGAAATTTAGTCCTTTGGAAAATATTCAGAAAAGATAAAGGGCAAGGTGTTACCAGCACCAAGCCCAACAAGATTTTAAATACCAACATTGCATTAATTTAATATAGAAAATCTTATTACTATTTTAACATTTTAATTATTATGTTTCAATAGTTTCAAGTAGATGTTGAGAAGGATTAATCATCTTATAAAACAACCTATCAGAGATTGGTGATATGCTCCCCACAGTATGAAAAAAGTTACTAAAGGGTTAGGGTTCTTTCTGTCCTCTTCAACTGTATCTGAAGAAGGATAAATCCCCTGATTGTATGATTCAGGGTTAACAACAACATAAGGCTGGAAGTCCTGTGGCAGAAATGTCAGGCAATGTTACAGTAAAGGAATTATCCTGTTGTGTTAGGGTAGGAATGGCACAATTAAAGCTGTAATGCTGATACAGATGTTAAAATGGTACAATCCCACTATACCCAACAATAACATATCTTGCTTTACTGAAGTAAGGTTTCTATGTCTTCATGAAGTTTCCACCAACTTCCCCAACAATATATGATTAATTGTAAAAAGTAAATAAATTTGTTAAAATTTAATTGATAAGGAGTGAGATTTATGAAGATATGGAAAGATTATTTAGGAAGTAAAGCTAAATGTGTTGAAAATGATTATAAAAATTATATTATGAACAATTACAAATCAGATGAGAATACTCACAAAAGTTTTGATTTTAATATGGCTAGAATGAAGTTTGATGCTGAATGGATTGACTTAATGGAGAAACAGCCAAAGTTGATTTATAAGTTTGCTGGAGGTTATAGCTGTTGTGGAAGAAATTATTTCTTTTCAGAATTTAAAGATATTTTGGATAGTAAAGAAGAAATTATAATAATTATTGATGGGTATGAGGACATAAGTAATGGGAATTTAAAAAAGGTTTTATTTACAGTAAAGTGTGAATTAGATATAAACAGTAATTTCCTTAATTATTATGATAGAAATAATAATATTTTTAGAACTGAAAAGGCAGATAATATTGATTATGATGATATGATAACAACTTTAATGAATGAAGCTGTTAAATAAATTACTGGAAAAGTTTTTAAAATAAAAGTGTCACAGTTTAAGTTAAATGAGCAACCTATCTGATTGTAGAAACAACAGGTAGGAGGATTTTAAAAATGAGTGATAATAAATTAGAAGTATTTGAGCAAAGAGAAATTTTAGGAAAGGATTTTAAAATTTATGGAACAGTAGAAAATCCATTATTCTTAGCAAAAGATGTAGCTGAATGGATTGGGCATAGTGATAGTAATAAAATGATTAAGTCAGTAGATGAAGATGAGAAGCTGATAGGAACATTGTTCTTAGCAGGTCAACACAGGGAAGTGGCAATGTTAACAGAAGATGGTTTATATGAAGTATTAATGCAATCAAGAAAGCCAATAGCAAAAGCATTTAAGAAAGAAGTTAAAGAAATATTAAAGCAGATAAGAAAAACAGGTGCTTATATTCCTGTTAAAGAGGAAGAATCAGATGAAGAATTTCTTGCAAGAGCATTATTAGTTGCTCAAAGAACTTTAGTACAGAAAGAGGAAATATTAAAACAAAAGGAGCAAGAGATAAAAGTTATAGCAGAAGAATTAATTGAAAAAAGTAAATTTATTAGTCAATTAGAAATGTCAGAGAATTCCTTGTTGGTCAGGGATGTAGCAAAGATTGTGTCTAATGCAGATATAGTAATAGGGGAAAGAAAGTTATGGGCAAAGCTTAGAGAATGGGGATTAATATATAAAAATTCAACAGAACCTAAACAATATGGAATTAATAGAGGATATTTTGAAGTTAATATAGGGATTAAAGAAAGTAAAGGGAAAGTATTTACTTATAAAACTACAAGAGTAACAGGAAAAGGACAAGCTTATATTTTGAAAAGATTGTTGAAGGAATCAGTGTAATAAAGGGAGAGTGTAATATAAAAGCCAATTAGGATGACATGTTAGATAGAGAGATTTTAACAAATAAATATTATAAAGAAGTATAAGTGTTGAAAAATATTTTTCAAAAAGTGCTTGTTATTTTATACTGAATCTTAGATATAGAGGGGGAGATACTTATGTATCTTTCCCTACATCTGTAGAAGCAAAAAATAGTAATTACATTATTATCAGAAAAAGCAATAACTTTGAACTTTTAAAAATCATCAGGGCTAAAGGGCTAGGCTGTTAATCAGCTTAAGCCCTTTTATTTTTTTTTTACTTTTATTACTAAATTTGCTTATATATAAACAGTGGTATATGTATAAAATTCTTTATTGTTGTTTTTGATTTGTCAAAATATGTACTAAAAATATTTAAACATTTTTGGGGTAAATTTATTGCACTTTTGAATGTGGTATAAAAGTGTTTAAAATTCTTTTATTAATAAGTGAAAGATTTATAACAGAGTTATCTTTATTATTTACATGTGGGTGTTGTATGCTATATCAATATGTTTAAAAGATTTATAATAGCAATTTTAATTAAACCACTTGTTATTATATAATTGAACTTACACTTAGTAATGATGAGATAAATTTATTTATCTTTTGTGATAACAAAACAAGAATAGTAATACTGTTATAAGCTATTAAGACTGAAGTAAGATAAGTAAGAGTAGTAAGTTGGGCAGTAACAATATATTTATATTTTATTATATTGTTATTTAGAAACTTAAGTATTTATTTTTTTAGTATATGGGCAACTGATTTGCCTTCAATTTAATTTATATCAGCTATTGTTAATAAAGTGGGCATTAAAGCCCTTTTTTGTTTTGTAATTTATTTATTAAGTTTAAAGGAGGAAGCAACATGAGAAAGTATGAGGGATTAAAGCAACTTGAGAATATGGAGTTGTATACACCTGAATTTATAAAATGCTTTTGTTTTTTTAAGGGAATAACTTTAAAAGATTTTTATAGAGCCTTTGAATTTAATTTTGGTTATGCATATTTTACAAAAGTATTAAACTATAAGAAACCTATTAATGAAAAATTTAAAATTGATGTAGCTTTATGTTTCAATAAGGCTTATAAAATATCAGATTCAGAATTAATAAAAGTCCTGAAGATTCAGGATTGTTTAAAATAATCTACTAAAAAGAAAAGGGGAATTTATATTATGGAAAATGTATTTATTGAAAATCCTGTTATTATAAAAGATGTTAAACAAAATTTTGAGGTTTTAGAAAGGCTTGAGGCTGGTAAAGTTCAGATAAAAGAAACTGAAAATGCTTTAGCAAGTGAAATTCAACAAGAAGAAAAAAAGATACAAGAAGCTAAAGAATTTTTAAATTCCCTAATTGGAGAAAAAGAAGATTTACAAACCCTAATAACTAAGGGTAATGCTGGTCTTACATCTAAATTATTAGAAAATCAAAGAAAGATAAATTTACAATTAAAAGAAATTGAAGAAGCTGAAGAAAGGTTACAGGAAACTTCAACCCTTCAAGAAGAACAATCCAAACATTTAGAAGAAACTTTATACAATGAGTTTATGGAAACAGGAGAATTAAGAAAAGAGTTTATGAGAAATGCTGAAGGTTTACAACTTAAATATTATAGCCTGTTGTATTCTGCTTTTGAGGTTACATTAGAATTATATGCTTTAGAAAAGAAGTATAAGGGGGCTGTTGAACATGCTTTCAGAAATGCATATCCATATAAAGGCTTTGTTGATGTATTCCCAGCTGGAGGGCTTATAAATCAAGTGCAAAATAATTTCCCTTATCCTAATGCACATAGAAGTGCTTGGAGTATAAATGATATAAAAAGGTTTGTAGAAAAATTTGATAACATAGAAGAAAATGAAAATTTTACTTTATATAAATAATAGACTTCTTACTATTCAAACTAAAACTTTAACAGAATTCATGTTAAGTAAATTTAAACACCAAAAGATAGTTGTAATTAACAGCTATCTTTTTTTATTACAATTTTTAAAAGGGGGAAGATAAATGGCTTCAACAGATGTTTTAATTAGGTTGGTTGCTGATGTTACTGATTTAAATAAAGAAATGTCATCAATCAAGAAACAGTTGGAAAATGTTGAAAACACCACTTCAAAAGCTGGTTCAACTTTAACATCTACATTTAAAAAAGTTGGAACTGTTATTGCTGGGGCTTTTGCTGTTGATAAAATAAAAGATTTTACAAAAAGCATGATAGAAGCTTCAGCAAGTGTTAATGCTTTAGATTCCATGTTTGAGCAAACTTTTAAAGGAGAACAAGCACAGGCACTTGAACTGATTTCAAAACAAGCACAAGAGCAAGGAATCCATGTTGACAGATTAAAAGGAACTTGGGCTTCTTTTTATGGTACATTCAGGGGTAATGGTGCTGATGCAAATGAATCCCTTCAATTAACTTCAAGATATATGGAATTGGCTGGGGATGCTTCAGCTTACTATGATTTAACACTTGAAGATGTTGTATCAAGATTAAAGTCAATTACAATGGGTAACTTTGAAGCTGGTGATGCCATTGGTATTAATATTAATGCCACAAAATTAAATGCAATTGCAACTGAAAAGCTGGGCAAGAAGTGGCAAGACCTAAATGACACCCAAAAAGAATTTTTATTAATAGATGTTGCTGAAGGTATTTATGAGAATTCAGGAGCAATGGGGCAAGGTTCAAGGGAAGCTGATAACTGGGCAAATGTTGTTGCTAACCTACAAACAGTATGGGAAAGATTACTTGGAACTATTGGCCAACCTGTATTAAAAACAGCTGTTGGAATTGTTCAGAATTTAACTTCTAAGTTGGAAGCATTAGTTCCTGTTGTTCAAAATGCTGGTCAATATGTTCAGCAATTGAAAGATTGGTTCAAGGAACATGAAACAGCAATATCAATTGTTACAGCATCTCTTGGAATTCTTACAGCTGGAATTATAGCATTTAATGTGTGGCTTAAAGCTGGGGCAATTTCTACAGGAATTTGGAATAGTGTTCTTGCTGTTGGAAAAGGAGTTGTAACTGCTTTTAGAGTTGCTATGACTTTTCTTAATTCAACCATTGGAATATGGACAGTTGCCATTATGGGTGCTGTTACTGTTGGGATTCTATTATATAAGAATTGGGATAATGTAAAAGCCCACCTAACTAAGTGTTGGGAAGCAATCAAGTCAAGTGCTGTTCAAGTGTGGAATGGTATAAAAGATTTCCTTCAAACTTGCTGGGAAGGAATAAGGAATGTATTCATCACAATTTGGGGTAGAATTAAAAATCATAATGAAACACTATTAAATTCTATAACAATTTGTGTAGAAACAGTATGGAACCAAATTAAGCTTATAATTGAAACCACATTAAATATAATAAAAACAATAATTCAAACAGGTTGGAATACTATTAAAGGGGTAATTAATGTTGTACTTTCCTTACTTAAAGGGGATATTTCAGGAGCATGGGAAGGAATAGAAGGAATCATTAATGGGGTTGTTAATGGTATAAAATCTCTTGTTCAGATTGGTTTTAATTATGTTAGAAACACAGTTTTAAATATTTCAGGTGGTATAAAGAACTTAGTATCAAATATTTGGAATGGTATTAAAAATACAATTACCAATTCAATTGAAGATGCTAAGAATGGAGTTAAATCTGCAATTGAAAAAATGAAATCATTCTTTAATTTCAGCTGGTCATTACCTAAAATTAAACTTCCTCATTTCTCTGTTTCAGGAAGTTTTAGTTTAAATCCTTTATCAGTTCCTAAGTTTGGCATTGATTGGTATGCTACAGGTGGTATCTTCACAGGCCCTTCAGTTGTAGGAATTGGAGAAGCTGGTGATGAAGCTGTCCTTCCTTTATCTAACAAGGGTAGAATGAAGCCTTTTGCAAAAGCTGTTGCTGGATTCATGCCTGATGGTGCTGGAAGTGATTCAGAAGGAACTATAATACAAAATTTCAATCTAAGTGGAATGATTGTAAGAGAAGAAGCAGATATTCAAAGAATTGCACAAGAATTATATAAATTACAGGAAAGAAACAGAAGAAAAAGGGGTGTAGTATATGCTTAATTTTAATGGGGTAGATATACCTGAATTTGTGAGGGTAAAGGCTGTTAATATTTCAGCCCTTCCCTCAATCAATACTAATTTAAAAGGAAGTATGGCTGGTTTTGGGGTGCTTAGTGGTAAAACTTCCTTTGATGAAAAAACAATAACAGCATCTATTATAATCATTGTTCCTGAAGGTTATACACTTCAAAAATGTGCAAGGGAACTTGCTGTTTGGTTAAAAGGAAATGATTTTGGGCTATCCCCTTTAATTATTAAAGATGATGCTGATATTAGATACATGGCCAAACTTTCTTCTTCTGTTGACCTTTCTGACCTAATTTATGCAGGTGAAGGTGAAATTGAATTTGTTGTTCCTTCAGGATGTGGGGAATCTATTTCTGAAAAATCTGTAACAGGAACACCAAAAGCTTCAATTAATTATTCAGGAAGCCAAAGAGCATTTCCAACCATTGAAATTACTGTTGGGGGAACAGCTTCAACTGTCACTGTCAACCATGTTCAGAAGGGCAATTCTGTCTTTCTGAATGGTTCTTTTAAATCAGGGGATAAAATATTCATTGATTGTTCAAAACACCTTATAAAAGTGAATGATGAAGTGCATATGGAAATGATAGGCTTAACAAGTAAATTTATTGAATTAAGTACAGGAACAAATGAGATAACCTGTTCAGTTTCAGGAAGTATTATAAAAGTAACATACAGGGAAAGGTTTTTATAGGAATTGTAGAAATTACAGAAAGTGAAGGAAAGGAAAGGTGTTTATAATTGAAACCAATGTTTATTTTAAATAGGGATGAAGAAATAGTTGCTGTTTTAAAATAATCATTTTTGAAAAATATTTTTCAATATTAAATAATAGCACCAGCAAGAGCAAGAGTTTTTAATTGGGGTTTTTGTTTACAGTTTTATATAAGAAGTCACAAAATGATTTAAAAATACAATTTATCTTGTTGAATTAAATAGAGTTAACAGGAAAGGAATTGAAAATAAATGACAAATGAAACAAAGATAATATTAGATTTAGAAGAAGATTTTACTGAAGAATTAGCAATACAAGGACCTCAAAGAAAGGTTACTGAAGAAGTTAGAATAACATCAAGACCTTATTCAGAATTAACAGGAGGTTTTCACATATTACCTAATGAGATTTATAGAGCAATGACCATTTTAGGAATGAATCCAAATGAAAAGTTAGTATATTTATATCTTGTTAGATTGGCACATAATTCAGGATTACCATTTCCAAGCTATACAAAAATAATGAATAATACAGGAATAACATCAAGGAGTACACTTGCAAAGGTATTAAAGGCATTAGAGGACAGGAATCTAATTAAAAAGATATATAAAGGGAATAGTAATGGACAAGCTAACACATATAAGGTGAATTATATTAAGTATTCAAAGATTATAAAAGATGCTGTTTAAAGAAATTAAACAGTTCTAATGGGTAGTGCTAAAAATGGACTAGGTGTGGTGTTGTAAATGTACTAGACCTAGTGATAAAAGTGGCACACCATAAACAACTATATATAAACAACTATTATATAAAGAACTATAAGCAAATCAAAGATTTGACAACAGAAATATTATAATTATCAATCTTTGTTTATATAAACAGGAATTAATATAACAGTATAGGAGGAAATTAGTATGTTAAATTTCAGTGAGAAACAATTATTAGCAATTGAATTATTAGCAAGAGCAGAATATGAAGGAATGACACAGCAACAAATTTCTGAAGAAGTTGGTGTTGCTGGTATAACTATAAAAATATCTTGATAATCCAAAATTTAAAGATGTTGTTGTGGGTTTTATAACTTCAGAATTTATTTTTTAGTATATAGGCAACTGTGTATACTGATATTAATAAAAGATTAAAGCTGTTTAAAATATTTTAATTAATATGTATTTATATAAAGTGTTTTTACAGGGAAATTAAATCAAATATGGATGTTTTCTGTGTAGAATTAATAGAAAACTGCATAAAATTAATTGAGGAAAAGAGGACTAAATGCAACATGAAAAATAATAAGGGTGTTGTAATTAGTATTAAAAGATTCTTTAAACCTAACATAGTGGCTACTTCATAGAGTATATTACCTTGCATCTCTTAATAATGCTGTTGCATCTATGTAGATAATTTAATTACTATATTGGACTATTCTGTTATCTAGTGTCTTTTAATAGTACAGGTGTTTAAATATTTTTAATTATTTCTTAATAACTTATCTTTTGAGGTAACAGCAACAGTTAAAACTGATGTTGATGTTGATGCTTTCTTAAACAGTTTAGGGGTTTAATTACCCCTTTCTTTTTTTTATGTTCACTGTTCTTCATTGTTTCAATTACTTGGTTTTGAAACAGAATTTTAAGCACTATTCAAACCTTGATTCTTTGGTGATTATTTTTACACTTTGAAACAAACTTTGAAACAACATTATAAAACAGGGAAAGAACAGAATAATATTTTAAAGAATAAACTTGACACCCACCCACCTTGGGGGGCTACCCCCTCATACCCCCAGCATCAAGCCTATTAAAAATTTCTACAACAAAATTTATATTCAGTTTACCAACAGTTCCCAGCAGATGCCCAACAGATGCCTAGCATCCCCCACAACACACCCCCACAGCATCCCCCAGCACCTCCATCCCCTCACATTAATATTACTTTATTACTAACAGGAAACAACACATAAATAGATTCTTCAAAACTAAATAATCTTTAAATATTACTTAAATAACAGCAATAACTGTATAAACAGTAATTAATACTCTTTAATGTTTAAAATATTTATACCAAACATACTGCTTATATATAAACTAATATTACTTATATAAACAGTAGTATATGTATAAAATTCTTTAACATTAAATACTGTCATATTCTGCAAATCAACAGCAACTTAACTTGATGAAGTATTTTAAGATTGGAGGAATCTATTTGTTTAAGTTAAATTGGTATTTTATTATTAGCTGGTTGCTGTTGTTACTGTTTTTAATTTGTTTTTGGCTGGTGATATTTTGGGGAATTCAAGTGCTGTTTTAAATAAAATGAACCAGCTGGAACAACAAATCTTGGTTCACTCAATTCTATATTACAGGTTAGGGTGTTCAATTTGGAGTGATGCCAAGTGGAACAGTAAGGCAAAGGAACTGCAAGGCCTTGTTGAATCCAGCCCTGAACTGTTCAATTATATACATAGAAAAATTATAGTATTGTTTTGTGTTTCTAAAACTTGATAAAAAATTAGAAATGTTTCTAAATATACATTGACTTTTAGAAACATATTTGATAATATAATTGCATAAAGAAAATCTAGAAAATAAACTTGGTAGCCTATACAGGGGAGCACACCCCATTTATTCAATAGGTTAATACTATTAATCATATCTAATTCAAGTTTAGAAATTTATATGTTAAATAACAGTGTGAAGTAAAAGGAGTAAATAAATGAAATTAACAGGAAGAAAATTTGGCTATGTAAAAGTATCTTCAGAAATTCAAGACTATAAATGCCAAGTAGAAGAATTAATTGAAGCTGGTGTTGTTAAAGAGTTAATATTTACAGATAAGCCTTCAGGAAAAGAGGTCAATAGGATAGAATATCAGACACTTAAAGCAAAATTATCAGAAGGTGATGAATTATATATTCATGCTGTTGATAGGCTTGGAAGGAGTAAAGAAGATACTAAAAAAGAGTTTCAGGAATTAAAGGATAAGGGAGTTATTTTTAGAGTGTTAAACCTTCCAACTACACTTAGGCAAGTTCCTGAAGAAAATGAATTTATATTTGATATAATGAACAATCTATTATTAGATTTATTAACAACAATGGTTGAAGAAGAAAGAAATGATATTAAGAAAAGGCAAAGGGCTGGAATTGATTCAATGATTATTGATGAAGCCACAGGAAAGAGGATATCAACTAAAACAGGCAAGGCAATGGGCAGACCATCAAGACAATTCCCTAAAGGGTGGGAAGATGCTTATAATAATTGGAAAGCTGGTAAAGTAACAGCAACAGCAACTATGGAACTTTTAGGGCTTAAAAGAAATACTTTTTATAGATTAGTTAAAGACTATGAAGGAGATAATAAATAGAATCTTAGATATTTATAATTTTCTAAAAATAAAGGATTTAGATTATTGTTTTTAATTAAGATAGTTAAGAGTAAAAGATGGGCAAATAGTAAAAGGCTGATGGAAAGGAAAGTCCACCAGCCACACACAAAACAGAAAACAAACTTAAAACAGAAAGGAACTGTTTAAGTTTAAAAAAAATCAAACTAACAGAATAAATCTGAATAGTTTAACCTGAACACTTGAATTATATCAGATTTCATTCTGTTAATCAACAGGAGGAATTGAAAATGAGTATTTATGTGTTAAAGGATTATATTAAAGCTTGTAAGGTGCTGGGGGTACAGCCTAGTTGGGAAGGTTTGCATAAGTGGAATAAAGAAATGTGGAAGTATTAATAAAAGAGGTATAGTCCACTTATGAGAAGCAAAAGATTTACATATGAATTAAATGAACTATATTTATTAACAGATGATATTATTAATAAAATTACTAAAGATGGTGTTTCAGAAACAAAAGTAAACTTTTATATTTATGATATTATTGAAATAACTAAAGAACTGATAATGAATAACTGTTACAGATACATAGTAAAAAATAATGCTACAGAATTAAACAAAGATGAATTATACCATTTAGCAACAACAATTGCATTATATGAAAGTATCAAGTCTTATAAAGCTGAAATAGGGGTGCATTTTCTATATTATTGGTTTAAGGTAATGAATAGAGTATTTAACAAAGAATGGTTAAAGTTAAGGACACAGAAGGAAAAGTTTAATCATAGTTTATATTCCTTAAATGAGTTTGATTCTGTTGGAGATTTCACAGAAGAATTAGTAAATAATGATTTTATTTATAAATGTATTGATGAATTTACAAAACAGGATAAGTATGGGGAACTAGTTAAAAGTGAACTTAATGGAACAAGAGAAGAAAGGAGAAAAGCAAAAATTGATTTTTTGGGTGTTGCTGAATATGGAAACAGAGAAAGAAAAATTGTTCAAAGAACTAAACAAAGATTTGCTGAATATTTGAAGGAAGAATATAAAAAAGTAAGTTAAATTAAGCACTGGCCTTGATTCTGTTAAGTTTCAGGGCTTTAAGTTTTATTCAAATATATAAAATTGCTTTTGAAAGATATTTTTCAAATTTAAAATTTGGTATAAATAAAAATAAACTGTAAGGATATGATTGTTTTATATAAGAATTTCAAATCTATAGAATTAGTTAAGAACTGTGAAGTTATAGATGAACATTAAGTAAAAAGTACAAATATCTTTACTATAAAAAGACAATAAAGTACAATATTTATAAAGGGGGATGTTTATGTATAAAAGATTAATTAAGGAATATCAAACCAATATATATAGTTTGACAATGTATTTAGAAAATGCAGAAGAAGCTTTTAAAATAAAAAAAGAATTTTTAAAAGAAAGCTCTGATTTACTTATGTTATTAGATTATATTAATATAAAAAAAGAAGAGGTAAATAAAGAAAACACTGAAAAAGAAGAAAAGAAAAGAAAAATTTCTGAAGTTGTTGAGAAGAAAATTATAGAAAATATGAAAATTACAGATGATGGAGATATTGAATTTGAATTAAAAGGCCCAGATGTTAAGAAAAGAATAATGGAATCAGTTAGAAAGATGGATTATAAAATTAAACAAGATAAGATTTTATATTCAGGAACATTAATGCTATTAGTAGTTTACTTTGAAGAAATGTTAAGTAAAATGTTACTAACTGATTTATTAAAATATCCAAGAATAAGAATAGAAGAAAATTCAATAACTTTTGAAGAATTAAAAGATTTAGGAAGTATTGATGAAGCAAAAAAATACCTAATTGAAAAAGAAGTTAATAATATTATGAAAGAAAATTGTGATTATTGGTTTAATGAGCATATCAAGAAATTACTTAAATTAAAATTAGAAAATTATTATAAAAATAAGAATAAATTTAATGAAATAATGGCAAGAAGAAACTTATTAGTTCATAATGAGGGAATTGTTAATAAGTACTATATTAACAGAGTTGGTAAAAACAATATATATTCTGCAAAAATAGGGAAAAAACTTTATGTTGATAATGAATATATAAAAGAAGCATTAGAGATTTTTGAAGAAGTTGGTGTAGCTTTATTAATAGAATTGTATTTAAAAGAGGAAATAAATGATAAAGATAAGGTTTATCTCTTTGACATAATAACAGATGGATATTTATTCAAAGAAAAATATAGAATAGCATTAGCACTTTATGAATTGCTTTTAGATTCAAAAAAAATAAGTGGAGAACTAAGAAAATATTGTGAACTAAATTATTGGCAATGTCATAAATGGTTAGGAACAACAAATGATAAAGTAAAAGAATTAGAAAAAGAAGACTATTCAATATATGATGTTAGATTAAAATTAGGTGGACTTGCACTACAGGGAAAATATGATGAGTTTTATGAAGCTTTTAATAAACAAAATGAAATTACACTGGAATGTTTGAAGGAATGGCCAATATTTAAATTGATTAGGGAAGATGATAGATTTAGGAAGATGATTGAAGATGAAGAAGCAAATACTGTATTAGCTGAAGCATCAATTGATGAAGATAGTTTAAAAAATCAACTTGAATTAATATAAAAAGTAGTATAATATATTAAATATATCAACAAATATTTACAGGGAAAACCAACTAAGAAAGTCAGTTAAAATGCTGATTTGATATTAATTTGATTGGTAAAATATTGTTGTTCAACAGAAAATGAAAACTGTCTTAAATCTAGGCTGTGCTTGGGGAAGAGGACAAGTAGAAGCAATTAATAAGTTATTTGGTTATACTGTTCATAATGAAAAAGGTAAGCCAACAAACTCAGAGTTTATTGCTATCATTGCAGACAAGCTAAGATTAAAAAATAAAGTATCTTAAAGCTAGTAATAGAGCCAAAATTGAAAAATCTCATACCAACCAATACTAATAATGGGGGTATAAAAATCGGATTTTCATACCAATAAATATACAAAATATATCACTTCTAATTCATAGGTTGGCAATTTATGATTAGGAGTGATTTTTTATGCCAAGAATTATTAAAACAAAAACTATTAATAGTATAATTGTAGAATATTTAGAGTATTGCAGTTATAAAAATTTAAGATTAAAAACTATAAAATCTTATCATCAAACTTTGATGCTTTTTGCAAAATATCTTGAAGAAGAACTAGAAATAACGGACATAAAAAAGGTCAATAAAAAAGTAGTAGAGGATTATTTAGCTTTTACAAAAGATAGAGGAAAGTATAGTTTTGCATCTAGCGAAGCTGGAATAGAAAAAGCAAATATAGATAAAAGACATGATGTAGGTAAAGAAATATCAGATGTTACTATAAATGGTTATCTAAGAAATATTAAAGCTTTCTTTACTTATGCAGAAGAAAATAACTTAGTTAAAAAGACTAATATCCATTCAATAAAATTTTTGAAAGTAAATAGAAGACCAAAGGAACAATTAACAGATGAAGAATATAAAAAGTTGATTAAAGTATTAGATTTGTCAAAGTTTCATGAGTTTAGAGATTTTATAATTATCAATTTAATTTTTGATACTGGAATGAGATTAGGGGAAACTTTACAACTAAAACTTGAAAATATAGATTTGTTTAGATGTACTATATTTCTTGATGGAGATATTACAAAAGGAAGAAAAGACAGAGTAGTTTTCTTTAGCTATGAAATGCAAAAGCTATTGCAAAGATGGATTAAGTTTAAAGATGTAATACAAGAAAGTGATTTATTATTCCCTACACAAAGAACGAATAGAAAGATTGAACAAGGAAACTTTGAAAGAAATTTTAGAGGTTATTTATCTAGAGCAAAAATAGATAAAAATATAACTCCACATGGATTAAGAAATAACTTTAGTAGAAGATTTTTACTTAATGGTGGTTCTATTTTTGTTTTATCAAAAATATTAGGTCATAGCAGTGTATCAGTGACCGAAAAGGCATATTTGGATTTATAAGATGAGGATTTAAGAAAAAAATATATGAGCTATTCTCCATTAGAAACAATGAGATAAGTATATTGTCCAATTAATAGAAAATTTGTTATAATATCATTAGGAAATTTTTGAGAGGATGATAAGATGAGAGAAATAGAAATACATGAGAAATTGAGGCATTTAACAATGCTTCAAATTGAATCACTAATGAATAAATATTATAACGGAGTAAAAGCAAGCGACATTATCAAAGAATATAATATAGATACTACTAGTTCTAAATTATATACTCTTTTTCCACCTATAATATGTGAAGATATTATATGTCCAGTATGTAATGAACCAATGTATAAAGAAAGAGATTCTAAGTCAAGTTATAGTTGGAATAAAAAGAAGCCTTTTTGTGCAATTTGTGGACATACAGATGAAATAATTTGTAAGTGTAATTATTGTATTGCCGAGAGAGAAAAAGTTAGAAAATTGAATGAAGAAAGAAAAGTGAGAATATTACAAGAAAAAAGAGAAAAAATAAAAAAAGTATATGACTTAAATATAGTACCTGTAAATTATTCAGAGCTTAATTTTAGAGAAAAGGTTTTTTTAGGAGCGTTATTAAGAACTTCATTAAGTGAGGATATGGAGGTTATATTACCTCTAAATGATGCAGAAAGAGAATTGGCTCCAACTATTGGATATATTAAGGAAATCTTAAGTTATTTAATAGGCAGAGGTGTAATAAGTGTGGATTCAAACTCGAGCATAGATGCTTTCCTTGATTCAAATGAGGAAAAAGATATTGAATTTCCAAATGTATACTATATAACTATGGTTAAATATCGTATCAATATAGTAGGTGATGAAGATATAAAAAATATATTATCTAAAATAATTAATCCTAAAAGTTTTTCCGATGCAGATAAAGAAGATGCATTAAATATTTGGAAAGAGATAGCATTAGAAGAATGTATTGAATATTTTGAATATCAAATGAAAAGTGTAAGATTTGATTTTAATATAGGAGAAAAAACAATTGCGATATTTAAAGATTTATTAGAAAATTTTTCTGTATCTCAGATATATGGAATTATTTACAAAAGTGTAGCAAATGCAACAAAGTATTATCAAGAAAGTTCAGTTAGTAAGAAACAAGCAGCGAATTCGGTTATAGGTGGTTGTCAAAGATATGCAGAAAGAGCTATGATAAACAATTGGGAGTTGGCAAAGTATAGTAGAATTAAAGAATTACCACAATCTATGATAAGTGAATTTTTCTTTGATAGAGTCATAGGAGTAGGTAGTTTAGGGTTTAATATGCCTCCATCTGAATTATAAATTATGAAATAAAAAATAATATTTATAGATATTTAATAATAATCTAATAGATAATTGATACAAAAAAGATTCAAGCCTTGATATAAAAAGGTTTGGAGCTTTTATTATTATTTGTATTTGTGGAATTATCGCAACAGTAATTAATATATTTACAGGTTTCATAAATACTAAAATTACAGCAGGAGGAAGTGTTATTTGTATTATGGGATTTATCATTGCAGGAAATGCAATGATAACTTTAGAAGAAAAGAAAAAAATCAAAAAATAAATGAATAAGTAAATTCCAATTTATAGATTAGATGAAATTGTTATTTTATGGTTAATAGATTATAATTATACTAAGGGATTTTGATGAATAATTGTTTTAAAATACGAAATATATATGGGGGATGGGTATATGCAGAGTAAAATATTTAAAATTGTTAATATGACATTATGTATACCAATGATTTTATTTCTTTTGAATGGATGTAATTTAAATAAATCTGATAGTATTGAAACAACTGTAGATGCTAAGGTTATTGAAAATGATTTAGATAATAAACTATTACTTGTTAGTGGAATTGATAATTCATCAATTTTGCGAATAGGAGATAAGTGCTTTGTTAGTTGCAAGGATATTAAGATTTTTGATAAGTCAGGAGAAGAGATGTCTCAGGATAACATTAGGCTGGATGATGTAGTTACTATTATGTATGATGGGCATACACAAGAGACGTATCCTGCTACAATTACTAATCCTAAGTGGATTCAAATAAGAGAATAAGTATAAGTACAAATTAGAGTTGATGAACAACTTTAATCTTGATGGCTAAGTTATTTAAAGGGAAGGAATTTATGTATACTTATATGTATGTAGAATCAAAAGTTGGAGGAGTATTTACTAATAGTAATCATAGAGAAATAATTGATAAATACAGTAAAGAAGGTTGGAGATTTGTAGGAGCTATACCTGCAAGTAATGGTAGTTATGGTCAAATAACTTCTCATGATTTAGTTTTTGAAAAATGTGAACACTCTTAAAGTAATGTTAATAAAAGGCTAGAAGTGCTAAAGGGTATTTTGAGCCTTTTTATTGAATAAAATTGAATTTTTATATTGAGATAAATATAGATGAAAATGTGATTTGAAAGAAGCTCCAGTGATGGAGCTTTTTATTGTATTGAGAATACCACAGGTTTAACCTGTGGTTCTAAAAGCTTATAG
>ERZ773252.186-NODE-186-length-79219-cov-7.632687_pt1 | contig 79219 bp, 79 predicted proteins | sample MGYA00580517_ERZ773252 | MGnify/ENA primary metagenome ERZ773252 (study PRJEB29015, sample SAMEA2737766) | human gut metagenome | biome: human gut; feature: human-associated habitat; material: faeces | place: China | collected 2012 ...
TAGCAACCCACAGCTTTCTTGATGTCAGCTTTCTTCTCCAGTCAATTTTCATGGTGCTTTTCCTCCTTATTCAACAGTAACCCAGTCCTCTGAAAGCATATCCGTCTGGCTTGCGAGCCACGGAACATTATCGCCCTGCGCCGTGTACATATAGATGTACGGCAGGGTCATCTTGCTGTGCGCGTCGGGGCGCTGGAGCTCGAGGTGCATTCCCTTTCCGTTCCAGCCCGCGCGTGCTACTTTCTTACCCTGTTTCAGCGCTTCGATTGCCTGTCCAAAATTCATAGTGTTAGTCATGGTGCTTTTCCTCCTCTTCGATATCAGCAAGTCGATGATTGATGACCTTTATCTGCTCCTCGATCACCGGCATTCTTCTTGCAAAGTTGTTGTGTTCCGCGACGCGGGCTTCGAGCTGCTCCAGACGATACGCCGTCATCTTAGAACTGACCAGTATGCCCCCCAAAGAGCCGCCGAGAGTTCCTATCAGCGAGATCACCGCCACAATGATGCTGCTGTCCATTTAAACCTCCAGTCCCGCAAGTTCCTTGCGGAGCGCGGCCGCCCTGGCTTCCAGCCCAGCGAGCCTGTTTCTGTCCTCATCGGTGGCGCTTCCGGAAGCTATAGCGGCAAGCGGGCGTATGCGCTCCCGGTCTATCTCCGCAAATTCCCGCGCTATCTCTGCAGCTCTGAGCCTGCTTTCACGCGCGGTGCGCTCCTCGTCGGTCTCGCGCGGTTCGATGATTTCATCATAATTCTGCGACATATGCGTATCCTCCTTCTACTGCCTTGATGTCCGTTATGGTTCTCATGCTGGGACGTAAATCCAGCGGATTGATGTCATTCGTGGTTCTGATCTGGTAGAATCTCTGGCACTTGGCAAGCTCCGCCGCGCGGTCGGGCGCAACAAACATCGTAGCCAGTGAGCCGTTCTCCAGCTTTATCCATGCGAGTTTCAGGGAGTTTCCCGCTTCGGTGCCCTTGTTGAACCCGATGGAGACTGCGGAGATGTACTCGCCCTCGGGAAGGTCGACCGATACCTTGTTCACTCCCTCGCGAAGCGCCAAAGTATAGTAGCTGTCAACGTAGTCCCCGGCTGCGGTCACAGTGCGGATACGCGCGGCCCATACTCCGGTGACGTCCGCTGCCTTGAGAGATAGCGTGTATTTTCCCGGTGGAAGCGGGAACTCAAAATCCTGCCAAAAAGCGTGGGTTGTTGACGACGCTGTTACCGTAGAGGTGAGCTTCACACCGCCGGAAATCGGCGCTGCGCTGCACTTCCCGGGAGAATACCATCTGTCGACCGTGTAGCCGGAGGTGTATTCAGCCTGCCCGCGCTGATTTACCCGGAAATCCGGATTGATGAGCAGATTCGGATTGCTCAGCCCGTCCCAGGCGGACTTCTCCTCGGCAGTAACGTGAATATCCGCATTGCCTGCGTGGGCTTCGAGAGCGGCTCTAGCTACATCGTCCGCGCCCGAGCCGCCGGAAGCCGCGGAATTACGAAAAGGGTTCGTTGAGTAATCGCTCCCGATGAGCTGCACCGAGCCCGTGCCCTTCAGGTACACCGTGCCGTTCGCGCCGTAAACGCCAACGGACTGACCCGCAGGTATGCTGACCGTGCCGTCAGCACCCGCCGTAATGCCCGGAGCTCCAGAAGCGTACACGGCAGCCGTGCCGTCGTTCCTGAGCCAGGCGTTTGTGCCGCCGCTGTAATCTGCCCTGATTTCCGTGCCGGTGAGGACGATTGTTTTTGATGTCATGATTTATCCCTCCAAAAGTACCTTTTTGCCGTTGAAATACAAAGTTCCACCCGCCGTATAAAGCTTTGAAATGGAAGTCCAGATTGAAAAATCTTCTTTATCAATCACTATTCCGATTCCGGCATAGGGAAGCTCAATGCGTATTTCACTTCCTTGGTTTGATTTTATCAGTATTCCTGCAGTATCACTTAACTCAATGCGCTTTTCTCCTACGGAACCAGCCTGCGCCATGCTGAATTTGCTTTCATTTCCGACCATCGAAAATTTCAAACTCGGGATTGAAATATCAAAGTATTTTAAGCTCGGGCTTGCCTCTATGTTTAACGCCTCCACACCACCTTCTGCGGTAGTGATTCCACCCCACTCGTTTGTTACCGCTGACGTGTTCGTGTCGCTTGTCTGGAGTTTTTCCGCAGTTCCTCCCGCCTGACTGAGCTGCTTCCTCAGCTCGTCTATCTGCTTTTCTGTCTGGGATTTGGGCTGTGTGCGGACGGGCGGGGCTGTGATATCGGACGAGCTATCGTCAAGCGCGAGGGTCTGCACCTCGGTTTCCCCGACCGCTGACAGGGACGAGGGCATGCTGCATTTTATTGTGTGCTGCCCCCGGTACCTCCAGATCTGAGAGGTGATCATGCCCGTTGCATATCCCCGGTCGGTGTCTATAGCGCCGCCCCGCAGCCGGACATAATCCCCGATCTCAAGAGCAGGGTCGCCGGTGAAGCTCGAATCAAAAACGCGGTTCAGGCATTTGAACATCTGCAAAAGTTCGTTGTTGAGCACCGCCGCGACAACGTCGTCGGAAAGCTCCGCAAGCAGCGGATTTTCGTTCAGCTCCATAACGGCGAGCTTCTCGCTGCCGCCCGCTGATATCTCACTTGTGGAGTACACCGCAGCGCCGTTTCGCCTGGTGAACAGCTTCGCAATGCAGGTCGTATCGTCCGAGAAATCCGTATTGAAGCGGATATTCCCGGCTATTTCACGCACCGGGACTATTACTCCGCCGTCGTTCCTCTCACATGTGAGCGGAACGAATTCCAGCTCGTTGCTGCGGCTGATCCTCGCAAACGAAGCGGTCATCATGCCGACATACATCAGCAGGTCGCGCTCAGTCTGGATACGCGCCGTGTTTATCTTCGCGGTCTGCGCCGCGTTCGGGAGCGCTTCGAACTCCGCCTGCGTCATTCCGAGCGAGACCCCCGCCGCGGAACAAGCTCCGCACACAAGCTCATACAGCGTGCCGGAGCGCTCGGTCGCCTCCACATCGAACAGTGCCATTCCATCGAACGCGGAAAGCGTTACCGTGTCGTTCCGGCGCTTTATCGAGGAGCCGTCCACATAGAAGCGCCCGAGCGGCACCGTCTCGGACTTCGCAGCCTGCATATCGCTGTCGTGGTACAGAATGAACGCGAGCCGTATCGCCGCGCCGTCAAGGTCGCTGGTTTTCCCCGCGAAGCCTTTCAGGGAGCAGGAAAGCTCCCCGGAGTACACCCCGCCGGGGCGGAAGTCCCCGCGGCCGTTCATTTTCTGCGTTATAGAAAGGGAACCGGCGGCAATATTGTCGTCGGTCAGGTGAATTATAGTGCCGTCCCGGAGCCTTGCCGCGCCGCTTATCCCGGTGTACCGGACCGGCGCTTTTATAAGCTCCCTATAGGTATCTGAAACATTGTACATATCAATACTCCGTGAATGACGTGGTGAAGCTCCACCAGCTCTTTTCCGGGTCGGAAGGCTCCCAGCGGAGCACCTCCGGCTCACGGGTCGGGTCGGCGTAGCACTCCATCGTGCTGAACTGAACGTCGGCGGGCTGGTTGATGTCGAAAAACCTGACCTGTATCTTCGGGGGCTTGATAGCCTCGCGTATCTTCCGCAGGTCAGCCGTCTGCACTATCCAGGTGAACGACATCTTCCGGACGTCCGACCTGATGATGTCGCGGGTCGCATACATTGATTCCGACCGCCCGGAATTTTTGCTGTCGTAGTCCTTATAGAGCGGCTTGAAACTGCTCGGCGTGGGCATTTCTACGCCGTCTATCTGGATTATCGACGCGGTTACGTCTGACATTGTGCCTCCTTTCGGGCAAAAGAAATGCGCCCTTTTTCAAGAGCGCAAAATATGCAATTGAGATTCACAAACCCACGCAGGTGCGAATGAGCGTTGCAAATAGCGGGAACATCGCTATAATCCCCAGAATGAGGAAGAAAGTTGTCGCCGCTTTTATTGATGTTACGTCCTTTGCCTGCTTTGTTGCAAGCTTTTCGACCTTCTGCTGACTTTCAAGCAGCGCAGCGAGGTTCATGTTGATAGCCGTCATAGCTGCCATAGTCTGTTCTTCCTGTGTGAGCGGAATTACCCGGGGCGTTTTCGGAGCAGCGTCCGGTTTCTGTAATTCAGGTGTCATTGTGATTCCTCCTTTTTATTCCTTTCGGATTTAAATAGATTATATCACATCACATCGCAAATGTCAATATCCGTTTGACCTGGTCTGCTCATTATTCTGATACTGCGTTACGGTTTCGCCTAATATCTGCCCATCAAGAACAGTGTAATTGTGGATTTCAAACACCTGCTTGGTTTCGTCTGCCGTTAGCGGTCTGATGTCGCCGCTGGAGGCGGCCAAACCGCCGGGCATGATAGCAGCCATGCTCTGCGCAGACGAGTAGTCCGCGTAATCGTAGCCGCGCATTCTGCCAGAAAAACTACCGGCGCTGTAAGTTTCAGGCGAATATTCAGCGTTATTGGCGCCGCGCATTCTTCCGGAGCCCCAGCCTTCCTTGTGTTGAGTGCTGTAATCCGTTGGTTCAGGATTAAGCTGCTCATAAATCCACGAACCAATACCCATCCAAAACTCTTTCCAGGCTTCGCCAAATTCGCCCATCCACCCGGTGAGAAATCCATTAATATCCTCAAGCCAGTTCTGAATATCCGTCAGCGCCATATACCGGTCGTACTCGCTGTTGTTTTCGCCGAATGCCCGATACATCGTGCTTCCGACGTTAGTCCAGAAATCCGACCAGTCATCGCCAAAAAGCTCCCTGACCTTTGAATCAAGCACCCGCAGGCTGTCAAGCTGTGTGTCGCTGTTAAAGTTGAAGCCGTCAAGAAATGTTGCAAACCCAGTCCTGATATCTTTAAAGGTATCTCCGAAGTTCTTTGCAAGTACATCAAGGCTAAAGTTATTTGTTTTTTCGCTGAGTTCATCAAGATTGCCTGTAACGCCTGCGAGATCGTCAGTCAGTCCCGCGATGGAATCCTGCGCGGATTCTGCGCCGTCCACTATCGCACTGAAATCCACGCCGCCGGTGCTGCTGCCGGAATCGAATATGTTCAGCGTGTCGATGTCCGCGAGCTTTTTCTTGGCAGTATCCGCACTCTTGCCCAGCCCCGCCATGCTGTCAGAAAGGCTGTCCGTGCTTTCGGCTGCCTTGTCGGCTCCGGCGGCGGTGTCCTCCATCGCAGCGCCTTCGGATTCGTTCATCTCCCGGGCGGTCGCTCCGACCGAAGCCACGATAGACAACAGTCCCGCCAAAATAACGAGCCACCCCGCCGCAGCCTTCATTATATTCGCGCGCTTTGCTTCCTTCGGAATGAGGATATTGAGCAGGCTGTTCCATTTCTCATTTGCGGCAGTCCACAAAGCATGCGCTTTAGTCGCCGCCGGGATCGCTACAGCGGCGCCCACAGCTATCCCGAGCAGGGTCTTTGCGCTCGGCGACAGACCTATGAGGTATTGCGCCACGCTGTTCAGCCCCTCGCCGAGCGATACGACAAGCGGGGATATCGCTTCCAGCCCGCCGCGCGCCATCGTCAGAAGCGAAGTCGCGGTCGGCAGGAGCTGCGTTCCGAGGTCGGCGGTCATGTTCTCAAGCTGCGCCTTTGCGGTCGTCAGCGAGCCGGAGAACGTGTCGTTTTCCCGGGCGTAGTTCCCGGCGGCGTACTCCGTCTTGTCAAGGAACATCTGCATTGCCGCGCTGACCTTCTGCTGCGTGGTTTCGAGCTTGCCGAGCCCCTTTTCCTGCGCGTACGCCTGGAGGGTCGTGTCGTTCATGGCAACGCCGAGATTGTCCATCATCGTAAAATTGCCCTTTGCCGCGCCGGTGACCGCTTCCATCGCGTCCTTGACGTCAACGCCCATGATGGAAGCCACATCGGAAGCCCTCTGCATGACCTGCTGCGACATCGCCGAAGCGTACCCGGTATCGAAGCCGGAGCCTTTCAGCAGAGCGCCCATCTTGTTTGCCTTCGCAAGGTAGTCGGATTCCGACAGCCCCATGTCCTTGTACGCGGTCGCAGCTGCTTTCCTCATGGATTCCGCATGCTCCGAGAACACGATCTCTACGCCGCCGAGCTGCTGCTCAAGCTCGCCGCCGGACATTATGCTGTCGCCGATTATCTTTCCGATACCTAGCGCCGCAAGCTTGTGCCCGAGATTCGTGAAGAAATTCCCGATATCATCGGTGGAACGTCTGGACTGCTCCTCCAGGTCGTCCAGCCTTCCTATTACATCGCCGATGGCTTCGTTGAACTTCCGGTCGTTCGCGGAAATAACTATGTTCAGCTCCTCAACGGTCATGACCCGCCTCCTCTCTGTAATGCTGATTGTGGACGGCCGCTATCCTCGCCATCGCCGCCTGCGAGCGCTTCCATGCCGGAGTATCGTCCTGCATGAGCGCCCCGAAATGCCGCTCCGGGGTCTGCGGGAAGCTCCTCGGAGCATTCGCAGCAAGCCCCGTCAGGTACGCCGTATGCCAGGCGAACACCGCGCGGCTCCGGGCTTCATCAGTGCGGCGCTTCACGGCGGAGCTGTTCAGGTCGCAGAGCTCCGCCGGGGTGAGGTCGTAGAACTGCTCCGTATAAGCGCCGCAGTCTACCGCCGTCTTTCGTAGCTGGGCTATCAGTTCCCCTGCGCTGCACGGTCGAGGAGCTGCCCCTGGATTTTTTTTGCGGCTTCTACTGCCGACTTCGCGATGAACCCGCCGTTCTTCAGCGCGGTCATGACGACCTCGGACGCATCCTCTATGGTGCCGCCGTTATCGACGAACTCGTCGTACGCGTCGCACGCCTCGCTATGCGAGATATCCGCGCCGCATGCGATGAACCGTGTCAGCACTCCGACCCTCTGGCAGCGGGAAAGTCCCCGCAGCAGGTCGCAGTCAAGCTCGGATTCGAGCTTCTCAGCCCGGCGCGCAGTGAAGCGCAGCTCAAGGCTCTTTTCATCGGATATTTTCAGATATGCTCCTGTCATGTGTTGCCTCCGTTCCACTCAAGCTTGCTTTCAAGCGTAACGCTGAGGGTGTACTTCATAGCCTCGCCGACGTTGCCGCCGTTAACGTACACGGTGGGCTTGCCCTCCCAGGCGTAGAAAGTGCCGTCGGGATAGTTGAGCTTCCACTTTATCTTCGCGCCAGCTTCCTCAAGCTCCTTGAGCTTTGCGAAGTTCTTCTTTATCATCGTTCCGGCGTCAGGGTCTTTCTCCATGTTGTAGAAAAATCCGAACTTCATATCGCTGACGTCGGGAATACCTCCGATGTAGCGCTCGTTAGCGTCGCGCATGTTCGTCACCTTGATCTTGGGCGGGGCGGCGCCCATATCAGGGTAGCTCTCCAGACCGTACAGCTCAAGCCATGTTGCGCCGTCGTCGGAAGAAAAATCAAGGTGCGTGTCCTTTGTTAAAAGCTCCATATTTACCTCCTGTAAACTAGTCCTGTGTGCTCGTCTATCGCCGCGCTGAACGTCAGCGTGCGGCGATGCAGACCATCCTCACGGATATCTGCGCCGGAGTTCCTTACGAATCCCCGGGATATCAGCCGCGCGGAGACTTTCAGCGCCGTTTCAGTGCAGCGCTGCAATTTCGTGTCGTATACGTCCACCTGGAACGACACCGCCGCAAGCCGTTCCTCGCCGGAAAGTATCACGCCGGAACCCATATCAAGCGGCGTGAGTATCGCAAGCGGGAATTCCGGAACTATCTCCGGGTATTGCGGCTCCAGCCGGACGATATCTTCCACCAGCGGCGGAATAATGATGTTGATATCAAGCATTGTCTATAGCCTTTCTCAGTTCCTCCGCGACGATGGCGTATATCTTCTTTTCCTCGTTCTTCCCGACCGCCGCCCGGAGGAACGACTGCGCCCTGTGTCCGTGCGAGGTGTGCCAGTTTCCCTGTTCGTCCTGCCAGCGCCAGAGCAGCTTTGCGGTGTGCGGCACTCCCGGGTCGCCCTGCGTGCCGGTGCCGTACTCCACGAATATCGCGTACTCCTTGTTGGTGCCAACCGTGACTACGCCCGGCGCGAGCCGCTGTACCCGGATACTGTTCCGGAGTTCTCCGGTGTCCACCGGGCAGAGCAGGACGGCGTTTCCGCGTATCTTCTCGCCGCCCTTGAGCAGGGCGCGGTCGAGAACCTTTCCGCTGTCCGCGCGGACGGACTGCATTTTCTTGATAAGCTCCCGTATCGTCATACCAGCTCGCACACCGCCTTCCTGACGTTTCCGTAGGTAGTCACCCCTCTGACCTCGTAAGTGCCGCCGGGGAGCTTCACACGGTCGCGCTCGCGGATATCCGTTCCGGTATCGCAGAAAAGCTCCACCGAGCGGCTGAACTTCACGCCGTACTGTTCGGCGACGGCGTTATCGGAGAGCGGCTGGACTTCCGCACGGATAGTTCCGGCAGGCTCCCAGCGCGTTTCGGTGCCGATGTAGGCGCTTTTCACGGCCGCAGGGCGGGAAAGCGGCAGCGTTTTAAGCCTGTTCTGTATCAGCCGTATAAAGCACCCCCGCCTTTCTGGGATAGTTTTTCAGCCGCGCCATAAGCTCCGGCGGAAGTCCGTCGAAGCTCTGGGAAATTCCGCCCTCGCTGCGGGAGGATTCCCCCTCAGCGCCGCGCTTGTTGTACGCTATCACTGCAAGCTGAACCTGCACGGAAACGAGCCTTTCCGGGACTACATCACGCCCGATATAGTCGCAGACTGAATCCGCCGCGTCCGACAGCAGGGCGGAAATAAGCCCGTCCTGCGTATCTTCGGTTATCCCGGCGAGGAGCTTGAATCGCTCCAGCGGGCTCATGCGCCGACTACCGCGTCAAGCACGGCGGAAGCCGCCACGACCTTGCCGTCCACGACGGAAACGACAGCGACCTTGTGCCCGGCAGTCGCGGAGATGATGCCGTCCGCAGGCACCTCAGAAAATCCGGTAGCCGCCGCGCCGAACTTCGGGACGGTGACGGAGCTGTCTGCCTTGTACATCAGCTTTCCGGCGGCGTTGCGCGCGATCTTGAGCCTGCCCCTGCCGGAATCGGCGGCGGTCATGGACGCTCTTATCTCTCCCATAGCACCGAAGTGAACGCCGACGGAGCACTTCTTGTTCTCGGTAACGAATGCGTCGTAGTACACCAGACCCTCGACAAGGTGACCCGCGATACCGGGAGGATTGTCGTGGATCTTGTATTCTGCGAGCTTCTCCGGGGAGCACACAGATTCGCCGTAAGCGATGATGAACGACGCGCCGGCGGGCATTCTGCTCTTGGGAACGGCTACTATCTTAACACCGTCGACGTCGCCGACCTGCCCGGTGATGAGCATGTTCTGCGCAAGCTCGGAAGCCTTGGTGTAGCCGTCGCACTGCTTTATCGCATTGAGGAACGCGTTGGAAACGTACGCCACTCTGCCGACCGCAGGCACCTCGTCGTCGCTGATGGCGCTGTTTATCGCGAGAAAATCACTGTATGCGGTGGAGTTGCTGGTGGTGCTGACCGCTACGTGCTCAGCCTTGTTCGCGGCGGTCTTAAAGCGGTAGGCGTCCACCTCCGGAATAACTACCTGGTCGAGCTGTCTGCGGAGCGCCTTTGCCGCGTCGCGGATACCCGCCGGGGAATCCACCGCGTTGGTGGCGTCGATGGTGAACGTGAACGAACGCTTCTGAGTGAGAGTCAGCTCCTCGGTGGTGTCCTCCAGCTCCTCGGGGTTGCCGTAGCGGTTGGAGCCTGTCGCCTTGTAGTCGTTCATTTCAGCGGTTCCCATGCTGTAGACCTTGACGGTCTGCGCTCCGGTGAATTCGTACTTCCCGCCCGCCATCGAAGTGGTGAGCGCTCCGAGCCTGAATACTTCGTCGACCTTGTCAGAATACTTTGTTGCGAGATTTACTGCCATTAAAATTACCTCCTGTTAAACTCCCAGTCCGTCAAGGAATGGGTCCTTTGCGCCGGGGTCGCCCTTTTTCGGGGGAGCTCCGGCTAACTTCTTTGCTACCTCCGCGCTGACTGCGTCCGTGAAAGCCTTTGCGACTGCCGCCGCGCTGGTTTCGATACCGTCGGGGTCGGAGATGTCCACAGCCCCTACCAGAGCGGCGGGGACGTTCTTCTCCGCGAGGTACTCCTTTGCAAGGGCGGTGCGCTCCCGCTTCGTCAGAGCCGCCTCGCGGTCTGCGAGAGCCTTTTCCTGCTTCTCGCGCTCATGCTTCGACTTTTCGTCTGCTGTCATAGCGGCTACGCGCTCAGCCTCCGCCTTTTCGTCCGCAGCTTTCTTCTCCCAGCGCTTCTGGCGCTCCGCGATGATCTTGTTGAGCTCTGCCTGGGTGAACGTCTTTTCAGCGGGCTTTTCCGGTTTGTTTTCCGCCTCCGGCTCGGGCGTAGATACGTTGTTAGGGTCACCTCCACCGCTTAAAGCTGCGGTCTGCTCCGTTGCCTGTGTGGTCTGGGTTGTCTGTTCGTCTGCCATAGTTACCTCCGTTTAACGTCCGTATGACTATTTTCCGCGCGGCTTTTAATGTCGTCAGCGTGTTTCGGACAATAAAAAAGCGCCGTGCTTGTCGCATAGCGCTTGATTATTCAGTTGATTGCGGGAGATTTGCTGAAAGCTCCTGCGCCTTTTCAAGCAGTTCGACCAGCCGTTCAGCCTTTTCAAGAGCCTTTTCAAGCTCTGTTGTGTCAACGTGCGTCTCAAATTCAAGCGGATTCTTGCGCTCTTCTGAAAGAAATATAGCCATTGCAAACTCCTTTTAGGCATAAAAATAGCGCCCCGTCGGAGCGCTTGGTTATTGGAATGGAAAAGCACCCTGTTTGGCGCGGGGTGCTTAGTTTATTTAAGTTTTAGCCCATGTTTCTTTTATAACGGAGCCGTCATTCATACACTCGCGGATAACGCAATGTGTTGCATTTTTCTCCTCAACTTCGTTGTTTTTATCGTCCAAAAAATGTATTTCTGAATAGTCGCCGCCATTGGGGGTCTTTTCGTTGATTCTTTCGAATGCCATACAAATCACCTCTCAACCATATTATAGCACTTTATTTTTCAAAATGGAAGCCCTGTTGGGAAATTTTTTCGAGAATTCTTTTGCATTTTGCGCATATTCTGCAATGCTCTCCGCAAAATCTTCTGCCGGGGAATTTTCGCCATATGCTGTCGGCGATTTACTGCCGGACAATTTCTTGTCCTCGGCAATAGCTTTCTTCCATTCTTTTTCTTCGCTGAAACGTCCGCCGCTTACTGACAGATTGGTGTCGATATAATGCCCAGCTTCGTGGCAGTATGTTCGCACAACATAGTCAGAATCATGAGGGCGATCATATCGGTAGAATGTGATTTTATCTCCGCCTGTGGCATATGAATGCGTAAAGTTTTTGTACACTCTCTTCCAATAACTGTCGTCAGGGTTGTAATAATCAACGAATTCAATGTTTTTCTGCGCTTTCTTCTTGACTTCTTCGGGCACTTTTTGCCAACAGCTTATCGCCTGCTCGGGCGTCATGGTTTGATGAGCGGAATCGTAATTCTTGGGGAAAATGAAACTCACCCCATCTGGAGTAGTATAAACGACCGCATTGGATTGTACCGACGTATTATATCCAAAGCAGTATTTCTTTTCCTCTACCCGACAATTAATACCTGCTATCGGAATTGTTGGTGCCGGGTCACTATTTGGAGGGTCAACATATTTCTCTTTCCACTGATCATAGGTCATACCCGCCGGGACCTTAACGGCATTCCCGTCCTTATCCTTAGCCCGGCGCTCCAGACCTGCAAGTTCCTCGTCGCCGAAGTCCGCGATGGTGGTCGAGCGGCAGAATGGGTGCATGGGCGGGTAGTTCGTGCCGGGCTTTGCCTTTGCGAGGTCGAACACCTTGCCGTCCAGGGCGGCGCAGCATTCGCAGGTGCGTAAATCAAGCGTAGCAACGAACCTATAGCGGTCGATTCCAGCTTCGGAATATGCGGACTTCTGCGCAGCGTTCGCGACATAAGCGCTCTCCGTCCGGACGATTCGCCGGGCGCAGAACGCGTTCACCCCGAACTGCTCTTGAAATATCCGGGCGGTCTTTTCGCCGGAACGCCCCGACAGCATACTGACGAGAAGCTCGCTTTTCAGCCGTGCAGTCATGCCGCTTACGTCCTTCCAGATACGCTGCGAGTAATTCCCGCCCGACCAGTTGGAGCGCAGTATTCTGTCAACGTCCTGCCGGGGGAACTTCGAGAAGCTGAACCACAGACCCGTGCCTTTCTGAATGCTGAATATCTCGCGGTAATAGCTGTCCTCCGCGACATTCCGCAGCGCCGACGTGACGTGGCGGTTCTCGGTCTTGTACAGCTCCCGGCAGCGGCGGTTGATGTCCTTGTTCAGCTCCTCAATGCGGGTAATGCGGTAGCGGTACGCCCCCGCGCTGTTTATCGCATTCAGGAGCGCTTCGCGCCGTTCCGGGTCGCTTACCTGCTGAGCCGCCTTGCGTAAACGCTGGAGCGCCGAACCGTCCCCTCCGGCGGCGTTCAGTATCTTCTTGGCTTCCGCTTCTGAGATACCGAACGACTGCATTCCGCGCATGACCGCCTTGACTTCCTTTTCGAGATACGCGGAGGTCTGATTTATCGCCGCGTTCATCTCAGCGGCGGTTTCCTCGGCGGTGCCCATGCGGTCGTACATGTCCTGAGCGGCGCGGCGCTCCCAGTAATCACGGCTGTTCATCGGTCATATCCGGCGGGAGGTTCGGGAAATCGTTCTGCTGCTCCCTGACCTTCTCAGCGGCTCCCTCGGGGTCGTCCACAAAGGGCAGAAGCCCGAGCAGGATCTCCCGCGGAACCATGTCACGCAGCTCGGAAACAAGCTGTGCGACCTCGGTTTCATTGACCGGAAGCGCCCTGGTGAACTGTATCGAAATATCCCGGCTGCTGATAGTGGCTTTCCCGGTGGTGCTCAGCCAGTTGCAGAGAAGCCGCAGGCGCTCCTTTAAGCCCTCCCGGAAGTAGTGCTCCTTGATTTTCGTTATCTGCTCAAACCCGAGGAGCTTATAGCGCATTGCAACGCCGGAGGAATTCCCCCCGAAGCTCTCGTCGCTCATGCAGGGGACGTTCGCGAACTTATGTATATCCTGCTCCAGGGACTTACGGAGCACCTCCACGCTGTTCTCGTCGAACTGCCGCGTCAGCCACTCGGCGGAGCTGTCTGCGTCAAGCTCCAGCAGTCCGTTCTCCCGGAGCGCCTTATAGCTTTCGGACTTCTCGTCGTTATCGTCACCGAGGACTGAACCCTTGATAAGCAGTATCGCCTCGACGAGCTGCTCCTTGTCGTTCACGCGGTCGCTCTGGAGGACGTTGTACGCGTCGATGAGCGACAGGACAGGCTCGAAGTCGCTGCCGCAGGTGGAGTTGTTGTATATCTCGATAAGCGGCACTCCGTCCATTCCGTGAGGTCTGCTCTCAGCCCCGCCCGCGACAGAAAAGCCCGTGTCGGTCGTGAAATGCATGACATTTTCAGTATCGCAGAGATACACGGAATACCCGGTGTCCCGGTTCGTAACGCTGTCGTGGAGCTTGTAATAATACACCCCCGCGACCGGCTTCTGCCGCACCGTGTCGTCGTAGATAACGAACGCCTGGCGCGGGTCCGGGGAATACAGCCGGGGCTGTCCGTCCTCGTCGGTGTAGATGAACTCGTACGCCGTGCCGAATATGCTCGCCTTCTGCGCAAGGTCTATGTCCTGAGTGTCGCTGTCAGCGGCTCTCAGAAGCTCCAGGAGCGGCTCTATGCCCTCGCCGGAATACTTTACCGGATTCCCCGCAAAGTAGCCTACGCAGGTGTCTGAGATGTATTTTGCGTGATTGCACACAAGCTTGTTGTTCGCAAGCACGGAGCGCTTCTTCCGGCCGCATATCGGGTGATTGCCCTCATAGTAGCGCTCCAGCGCGTCGTATCTGGCGTGCGTGTGCCGGATATGCTCCCTGATGAATTTGCAGGCGGCATCCGGCGTGACCGGAGTTTCCCGCGATATCGTGAAGGGATTTATCATCAGTAAATGCCCATCTCCTTTCTGTTGCCGATTCTGGCTTTCCTGCGCCCTATGTCGTTTTCAAGGGCGTATCTCACCGCGTCAATCGAGTGGTTATCCTTGTCTGGGAACTCGTCCCGGAAACCGCCGTTTCCGTCCGGGATAAGCTCATACCCGCAGAACTCGCGCTTCGCGTTCGGGCAGGTCACCGGGTCGATGACTATTTCCGCGAGGTTCTGGAGCCAGGTTATGCCGTGCTCGACTGACCCCGCGCCTTTCTTCACGGCGGTGATTTTCAGCCCCCTGGCGCGGAGTTCGTCGTTGCTGCGCGGGTCGGCGGATTCGGCGTATATCGCGCCGTTCAGCGGATTTTCAGCCCTTATCGCTTCCGCGAGCGGGTCGTACTTTATGCCGTAGCGGTAAATCTCACCGAATATGTACAGCCGCCCCTTTTCGAGGGCGCAGACGACGTATGCGGTCGGGTCGGCGGCATAGCCCCAGTCCAGACCTCGATGGATATGCGCGAATCCGGCGCGTTCCTCCGTGGAAATTTCCCGCACCGTGATGTTCGGGAACACCTCGCCGCCGGTGCCGGTGACCTCTCCGAGATATTCGTGCGCGTAGGCGTTGGGATTGTTTCTGCGGAGGTATTCCGCTTCAGCGAGGAACTGCTCCCCGAGCCATTCCGGAGGAACTCCGCGATAATCGGAATGGTGGACGAGCTTATCCGGCGCGGGGACTGTGACCTCTGCGTTTATCCAGTTGCGCTGGGACTTCGGCGGGTTATAGGTGTAGAACACCGTGAATTTACTGCCGCCGCGCAGCAGCGACTGATTTATCGTGCGTATCTCCTCGATCCCCGCGAACTCGTCCGCTTCCTCGTACCAGACGTACTTGATGTACCCTTTGTGAACCTTTGTGGATTTGAGCTTTTTCGGCTTGTCCGCGCCCCGGAACAGTATCCGCTGTCCGGTGGGAGTGTACACAAGCTCCAGCGGCGACAGCTTCGCTTGCCAGAGATGAGAAACGCCGAGCTTGTCTATCGCCCAGAGGAGCTGCTCGTATACGCTGTCCTTGAGGTACAGCCCGACTTTGCGGATCACTACGGCGTTCGCCTGCGGATCCTTCATCATGCCGAGGGGTATTTCCGCGCCCACAAACGAGGACTTGGTGGAACCTCTGCCGCCTTTGAGCCAGTAGTGCGTGTGCAGTCCGGCGGCAATGTCGCGATGGAGCGCATAGAACGGAGGTGCGATGATGTCGCGAAGATTAACCATCTGGGATATCGTCCACGATCTGGACTACGCCGCTGCCGGATACGTTCACCTTGTCGGTGAACAGCCCGAACCGCTTACCGAGAAGCTCGGCGGCTTTCAGGCGCTCGCGCTCGTCCGGGGGCTTCGTGATCGTCCGGGCTTCGGAGCAGCCGTCGCCTACGCTCTCGACAACGACGACGGAAGCCTTGCTCTCCCCGCGCAGCACCGACGTGAGGTACTCCATGACCTCCGCGGCGTCGGCGGTGCGCTCGTTGTGTAGCTGTTCAAGGCGCTCATCAAGGTAGGCTCGAATGCTAACATTTCCTAACAAACGCGCCGAAGCTGCTCCGGCTGCTTTGTCTGATTTCACATTCGGGTAAGCGGCTTTATACGCGCGGGTCCCGTTCAGATCTATCAGGTATTCGTCGCAGAAGCGCTTCTGCTTTTCGGTCATGGCGGTTCCTCCTTTCGGCATAGAAACAGCGCCCGGGCGATTGCTTCGGGCGCTTTTCAGTATTTCATGATACTAGTATAGCACATTTTCAGCTATCATTCCATATCATCTTTACGTGCTGGAGCGCCCGCCCGTGCAGGCGGCATATCTGCGGATAGCTGTAATTCATGCGGACGGCGGTTTCGTCGAGGGTCAGCAGGTTGATGTACTTGTACTCCAGCAGCGTGCGCAGGCGCACCTCCGGGACGGTCGCTATCGCCGCGCGTATCTCCCGCTGGAGGTCTATGCTGCGGTCGATGTCCTCGTTTATCTCGCGCTCCAGGTCGACTATCCGGGCGGTTATCTCGCCGATACGGTCGCGGGGCGTGGAGCTGCGCGCGCCGTCCGAGCTTCCGGAGCTTACCGTCTGCGCTTTCCTGCGAAGCTCCCCGACCTGCTCCAGCTTCGCGTTTATGCTGTCGTTCAGGTCCTTGTACTGCGAGAGGTATTCTTTTGCGGTCATTAGCGTCCCTCCAGAAACATGGTGTCCCTGACTTTCCCGCACTTTTGGCAGACCAGATAAACGCGTTCGCCGTTCAGCCCCGAAAAACTCTGGATCTTCCTGCACCACTGGTAATCGTGCCTGCAAAAAAGCCGCTTTATCATTAGTTTCATTTCTCCACCTCCACCTCGTCCAGCGCGGCGATTATCACGCTGGGCGTATTTACGTCCATCAGCTCCAGGGAGTACGTCCAGCCGCCTTTCGCGTACCGCGTGATAACTCCCGAAATCCTGCACCGGGAGGTTATCCCCATGTGCGTGTGCAGGATAACCGCGCCCTGTTCCGCTGCTTTCGTGACTTCTTCGAGCTTCATGACAGCACCTCTATCCGTATAAATATCCCGGGAATCTGCGCCCAGAACTTTTCGCACAGCTCCGAAGCGACAAGCGCGTCGTCCTTCCAGAATCCGGCGGACGTCATGCAGTCCTTTAAGAGCTTCTGGAGATTGTCTGTGTCCGGGCGGGTCGTGCGGTACTCGCCGTCAGCGTGACCCTCTACTGGGAAGCACCACCGTGTTATCAGCCGAACTCCGCAGGTATACGGTTTCTCCGGCTTATGCTGTGCCAGGTGCGCCGTAAGCTTCGCGCGGGCTTCCTTGAGTTCCGGAGGGTCGTAGAACACCGGCTTGCCGTTCCTGACGGAAACCTTGTGTTCCTGCGCCGTCACCGTCGGCGGTATCATCGGCAGGAAGAACTGCAATGAGGAATCCTCCAAGGGACACGCATAGGATTTATCGCAGCTAGGCATTGTGCAGCCCTCGCGGTCTGAATCATATGCGTCACAGTTATAACATTCATTTGCCATAATATTACATTCTCCTTTCTGAGAAAAAAATTGCTTTGTCAGGACAGGGGAAGGAGTCGTCGTGCGTAAGCTGTCGCACGACTACTTCCCCCCTGACCGGAGGGAAAGTCGCAAGACTATATATACGTAGTATATATACCTGCAACAGCAGTACGCAAAGTCGGGATTTTTGCGGTTGCATTCTCGGAAATGCACTATCGACTTTGCATTTGCAAAATCTCGATTTTGCGGTTTGCGGTTTATCGAGTTTGCAACTTACTTTTTACCGACTTCGCCGTCGTCTATCCAGAAACCGCCGTGTTCTTTTATGTACCTGCGGACGGTATCTTCGGATTTCCCGGTGTATTCCGCGAGGTCTTTCAGCGTTACTTTCCCATCTAAATTGCACGCATTATATGCCGTTTCTATAGATTCCTTACGCTCGTCCTTGCGTTCCTTGTCGGACTTTTTCTTGCTGAAATTCCGCTGCCAGGGCTGCGCCGGGGCGTCAAGCTGAATATCTTTCAGCACCCCCGACATGTCTATCCTATGTATCGGATAATCGAACCACACATTCACCGGCGGGAACTTCGGGAACTCTCGCAGAGTACCCTCGATACGCCACGCGGAATGGCTTTCAGCCAGCTTCTCCGCCGCCGATATACTTTCCTCCGCCTGCCGCAGGGAATCCCCCGAAAGCGCGTTTCTGACGTGCTCCCGCATTGCCTTGGCCGTAACCATGTCGTCCTGTGAAATGCCGCCTGACTTGCCGCTGCGGACGAGCAGGTCATAGCAGATATTGCACACCGCCTTGTTCTGCTCCTCCTTAATGAGCGCTTCCGGAAGCTCCAGCTCGATGAGGTCGAGAAGCGCGTCCGGGTCGCGGGCGAAAACTCCCGAGCCGGAGGCTCTGTCCATGCTGCGCTTGCTCCCCTGCGCTCCCTTTGAGTGATGGTGGCAGTAGATAACCGCGCACCCCAGCTCCGTGCAGACCTTGTCAAACTGGTTGCAGAAGTGCGCCATCTGGTCGGCTGAGTTCTCGTCGCCGGTGATTACCTTGTAGATAGGGTCGATGATTATCGCGATGTACTTTCGCTTTGCGGCGCGGCGTATCAGCTTCGGGGCGAGCTTGTCCATCGGGACGGACTTTCCGCGCAGATTCCAGATGTCGATGTTCCGGAGGTTGTCCGGCTTCCAGCCCAGCGCCTTGTAGATATCCACAAAGCGGTGTTCGCAGGAGGCTTTGTCAAGCTCCAGATTGACGTACAGCACGCGCCCCTGCGCCACCTGCCAACCCAGCCACTCGCGACCCTCCGCAATGGCGGCGCAAAGCTCTATCAGCGCGTAGGACTTGCCCGCCTTTGAGGGTCCCGCTATCAGCATTTTGTGCCCCTGACGGAGCACCCCGTTGATGAGCGGAGGGCTTAGTTCCGGCAGGTCGTTCCAGAAATCGGCGGCGCTCTCGAAGTCCGGGAGGTCGTCGTTCACGCCCTCTATCCACTCGCGCCACTCGTTCCAGCTTGATTTGCCGATGTTCGTGTCAACTATGAACTGGCGGTTCTCGCCGCGCTGAACTCCGGGCATTCTCGACAGGCGGGAGGGATTGCGGTTCTGCGTGTCCGGCGAAAGTCCGTTCTTCGCGCATATCTGATAGAGGAAATCCACCCGGCGGCGGTACTCCTCGTAGTTCTCCGCGTCAATGCGGACTATCGCGTGCAGGGACTTTCCACCGGAATGCACCAGCGCCGCGCAGGGCAGCTCCAGTTCCCGGATAATGGCGTTCTGGCGCTCGATGTCGAGGTTGTCGCTCTCAACAAGCGCATAGCGGAAATCGGTGACGTTCTCGTTCTTCACGCCCTTGCCGTCCAGCGGATTAAAGCGCACCCACGCTCCGGCGGCGGTGTTGTAGTCGCCAAGAACCGCCCCGATATCGCCCTTGCACCTGCGAAGCTGCTCTATAAGCTGCTCGGCGGTGCGGTCGCTGTTGCCGCGGCTCATCGGCTTGTAACGCCCGGTCTCCTCGTCCAGCCGGGACTGCACGACATAGCCCACCTTTTCCTCCGGCTGGAACAGCGCTTCAAGGTAGCGTATAATTTCGCTCTGCGGCTGCCAGTCCTGCGGCGGCGTTATTTCGCGGTTCTCCAGCCAGTTGGGGTTTACTACAACGTGTTCGTCTTTCGGGGCGGATTCAAAGTCGTATGAAATCTCATCGTCCCAGTCGAGGGCGCGGCTTTCGGCAACCGGCATTCCGCGCTCCTTTGCGAGCTGGACTATCGTAGCCCCGGTGACGGGGTTCGAGTTTCCGTTAAAGCTCTCCCACTTGCGTGAGCATTCGCCTGCATGATAGCGGCTGTCGGCGCGGCTCCAGTCGTCCCAGACGGAGCAGGGGCAGCCCTCCTCTTTCAGCGCCATGCCAACGTTCACCCAGGTCTGATAGTCCAGCGACGCGGGGTCTATGTATTTTAAACATTCTGTTAGATTCATAAGCACCCTTCTTTCAAATTCGGAATTCGGAATTATGAATTCGGAATGAATGTGTCCCGCTCCGCGGGACTGATTTAAATTCGATACGATCGGAATACGTCCGCGACAGCGGACACCGAAATTCCGCATTCCGAATTCCGAATTATTCTGGCGTGTATTCCGCGGGATTTACGCTCCCTGGTACGCGCCAGCCGTTCGCCGCGATCCTCGTTATCATATTGCTTGCCTGCTGAAACGTCCACTCGCCGACGTGCAGGAAGCCCTTGTTCTCCAACAGGCGTATCTGCTTCGGGGTGGAAAGCCCGTCCATTCGGCGCTTGTTCAGGCGGTCGAGCAGGAGCTGCGCCTTGCCCGCGTTCTCTATCTCGTTCGGGTAGATTCCGTACTTCTCCAGCGCGTCAAGCTGCTTCTGCGACGGCGGCGACATCTCCCAGCCGAACGACGGAACATACCCGGACAGGTCCTGCGCCTGTATCGACATCTCAAACTGGAGCGGGTCTACCAGGGTACGCTTGCGTTTGCGCATTTCGGAGAGCTGCTTTGCGAGAGCCTCCTCCCGCTGCGCGACTACGTCGGTTTCCGCCTTTTCCTCGGCGGCGGTGATGTCCATTGCGCAGCCGGATTCCGCTAGGTTCTCGGTCATTTTCTGCGCTACCTCCTCGCTCTCGCAGATGAGGTGCGCGGGTCTGCAAAGCTCGTGCCGCTGGGTGTGCCAGAGGAAATCCAGTAACAGCAGGTCTTTCTTGCCGGGACTGAGCCGCGTTCCTCTGCCCACCATCTGGCAGTAAAGTCCGCGCACCTTTGTCGGGCGGAGGACTATCACGCAGTCCACGCTGGGACAGTCCCAGCCCTCGGTGAGGAGCATTGAATTACACAGCACGTTGTACTTGCCGTCGTCGAAATCCCGCAGGACCTCCGCGCGGTCGTCCGAGTTTCCGTTGACCTCTGCGGCGCGGAATCCTCTTTCGTTCAGTATGTCCCGGAACTTCTGCGAGGTCTTTACCAGCGGCAGGAACACCACGGTCTTGCGGTCGGCGCAGGACTTCTGCATTTCGTCCGCTATCTGATAGAGGTAGGGGTCGAGGGCGGTGTCTAGGTCGGCGGCGCGGAAATCCCCCGCCTGCACTGAAACTCCGGTAAGGTCGAGGTCCAGCGGAATAGTCAGCGCCTTTATCGGGCAGAGGTAGCCCTCCCGGATAGCGCGGGGAAGCGTGTACTCATACGCCAGGGAATCGAACACCTGACCGAGGTTCTTCATGTCGCCGCGGTCGGGGGTCGCGGTCACGCCGAGGACTTTCGCGCCGGAGAAGTGCCGCAGTATCTTCTGATAGCTGTCGGAAACCGCGTGATGAGCCTCGTCAATGATGATGGTGTCGAAATAGTCCGGCATGAACCGCGCAAGGCGGCTTTCCCGCATGAGGGTCTGAACGCTGCCGACTGTTATCCTCCAGAACGAGCCGAGGGAGGTCTCCTCGGCTTTCTCGACGGCGCAGTTCAGGCTGCACGCCTTATGTATCTTGTCCGCCGCCTGTTCCAGAAGCTCCCCCCGGTGCGCGAGGATAAGCACGCGCTCGCCGCGCTTCACGCAGTCCTCGGATATCTTCGCGAAAACTATCGTCTTGCCGCAGCCGGTGGGGAGCACGAGCAGGGTGCGCTGTACTCCCTGTTTCCACTGACCGAGGACGGCGGCTTTCGCCTCGTTCTGATAGGGTCGGAGCTGCATAGGTTCAGCCGGAGTGTCCGGTTCAGCCGGGGCTGTGCTTTCCGCAGGGTCGAGCAGGGTAATCTGATTTTCAGCCATGGGATATCACCACTTTCCGGGAGTGAATACTCCGGTAGGCTGACCGGTAGCCGGCTGCTGACCGGAAGTCTGCTGATACTGCGCGGGAGCAGTCTGGACAGGCGCGGGCTGTGAGTTCTGCGCGGGGGTTCCCGGTTGAACCGGACACTCCGGCTCGTAGAACTTGCTGATGTCGTTGGACTGCCCGGTCTCGCCGTTCTGCTTGGTGTAGGTGCGCACCTTTATGTGGCAGCGCCCTGCCGCTCCGGTGACGGCGTTCCAGTTCATGCGGAGGGGTTCGCCCTTGCGTTTCAGCCCGATCCCGGTGAAGAACGCGGAGAGCAGCCCCTCGCAGCGGGTGTGCAGGAACAGATTGTGCTTCAACGTCGCAGCCGAGCCGTCCGGAAGCCTTACCGACAGCGTGACTATCGCCTTGTTGCAGGGCGGGAGCTTCTCGCTGCCCTCGTGCCTGCCGCGTTCAAATCCGGTAACGGTGAAGTCGTAGTCGCCCTCCGGAATGATGGTAAAGTCGCTCTCGCGTGATATTTCGTCGTCCCAGCCTAATTCTCTTTCGATGATTTCTGACATTGTGGTGTCCTCCTATGAATTTTATCGGAGAATCTTCTGTTCTCCTTGGTCGATTCTATCATGTAAAAGACTGCAAAACTCTGCAAAATCAGAACGGGTATTTCTGTTCGTTGATGAAATCAACAATCTGCTTCCACGCGCCGACCAGAACGCCGCTGACGAAATCCTCCGGGTAGGCGCTTATCGGCATATCCTCCGGGAAGTAGCCTTTCATCGCGACCGCTGCGCGAATCTGCTGTTCTGTAATTCCGGAAGCTGCCATAAGGTCGGCGAGGCTCTGCGGAATACCCGGCTGAACTGGCGCGGAAGCACTCGGAGCAGGCACCGTATCATTCGCAGGAATTGAAATCCCGTCCTGCGAAGCAGGACCCCTTAATTCCGAATTCCGCATTCCGAATTCCGAATTTGAAAAGATCTGCGCTATCTGCGCGTATTCCATCGGAATTTCCTCCGGCAGACCGTAGCGGTTCTTTGCGTCCCAGCAGGGGTGGTGCTGGGTGTACATTACGCGGCGGTTGCCCTGCGCCTTGTGCTTCTTGCCTTCCTTGTCGGTCTGGACGACGAGGGTCTTGTAGTTGCAGAACAGCACTATGTCAGCCCATTCCTTGATGAGCGGGGATATCTTGTTGGTGGTCTTGCTGCCGAGCTTCATCTCCCAGCGGTCGTAGCTTCCCATTTCGTCCGGCTGCTCGAATTTCCGGAGCGCCGCGTGCGCGGTCAGCGTTACGTTTATCCCGGCGTTTATCACCTCGGTGAGCTTGTTCAGGAACTTCCCGATACTCTCCTTTTCGTACTCCCAGCCCTTGCCGTAGCCGAAATCCTCGATGCCGTTCTTGGCGTTCTTGGCGCACAGGTCGGCGATACAGAGCTGCTCCGCCCAGTCCACCGTATCAATGACGAGGGTCGAGCAGGGACGTCTGCCTATCACGAAATCCAGCTCCTGCATGAGCATTTCCCACGATGTCGGCGCGGGGAGCCTTGCAACATCGAGCTGCTTTGTGCTGCCCTCCGTGTCAATGAACAGAGGGTTCGGGAACTGCGCCGCGAGGGTGGTCTTGCCGATTCCCTCTGCGCCGTAAATCACCGTTTTAACGGCGGTGTGTACTTTTCCGGTTGAAATGTTGAAATCCATCAGAATACTCCTTTACTCCAGGTTGCCCTCTGCGGGGCGGCGTCCGTGCCTGCGCTGGTGATTGTCGGCGCGGCTGTAGCGGCTGTATTTGCAGGCTGTTCAGTCGGCTTCGCATAGCCGTCCTCGATGATGATACTGCACTCGCCGCCGGTGCTGACGCGGGTCGCTATCACCTGCAAGCCCTCCTGCTCCAGCCATGCCCCGAACTCCGCGAGGGTCGCGGCGTCCATCTGCTCCAGCTTGTCCATCAGCACGAAACCGCACTGCGGGTTGAGCCGGCGGACTATCGCGGTCGATACCCGGAGCTGTTCCGCGCCGCTCATGCAGTCCCACTTCGCGCCGTTGTAGGTAAGCTCGCCGTCCTCGACGGAAAGCCCCGGCAGCGGGAGGTCTGCGCCGCTAAGGAGCGCGGTTTTCTGCGCCCGGATATCCTCTATCTTCGCGGTAAGCTCGCCGTACTGCTCGCGGCTCTCCTGCGCCTGCGCGACAGCACGGTCGCGCTCACGGTTTGCGCGCACCTTTGCGTTGAGAATGTCGATGTTCCTGATGTTCTCCTCGATTTCTGCGGTGGATTCGTCCTGAATATCCTCGGCGGATTTGCGGGCGGTTTCAGCGTCCTGCTGGGCTTTCGCGAGTGCCTCCGAGGCGCGGTCGAACGCCTGCTGTGCGCGGAGAAGCTCCTGCTCGCAGATATCGCGGTTATTTCTCAGGCGCTGATTTTCGCCGTTGCGCGCGAGGATATCCTGCTGCTGACGTATCAGCTCCGAAATGGATATCTCCTCGGCGGGAACGTCCGGGTAGCTCGGCAGCTCATCGGCGTACTTCTGCTTCTGGTCGGCGGTCTGACCCACGGCGCGGCGCTGATTGTAGGCGGTCTGCTCCTGCTGCTCTAGCGCCGCGAGCTTATCTCCCACACCGATTATCCGGAGGAGGGTCTGCGCCTTTTCCTTTGAGGTCGCCTGCATGAATTTCGGCAGGTCGAGGGCAAGCTGGCTGATGAACTCGTTGAGCAGCTGCTGCCCGCCCTTTCCGCCGTTCGGGTCGGTTATCTTGAGGGTTCCCCGGTCGCCCTTGCGCTCTACGATAAGCCCGTTCGAGAGGGTCACGCGCAGGTGCGGAGGAATTACCGAGCCGTCCCGCTGCGGCTGCGAGGGCTTGAACTTGTCGCCGCCGAGAGCCCACGCGATACCGTCCAGCACGGAGGTCTTGCCCTGACCGTTGTTCCCGCCGATGACCGTCAGACCGTTCTCGGACGGCGTGAGCTGCACGGCTTTTATGCGCTTGATGTTTTCAAGTTCAAGGTTGGTTATTTTTATCATGATTTATCCCTCCATACATAGTCCAGAAATCTCGGGAGCATGGTCTGCTCGTATTCAACGACCTCGTCCTCCCACTTTACGCCGATGTAGTCGAGGACCTTTCCCCAACCAACGGTGTACATCCAGTAATACCACTCGCCGTAATTTGCTTTGCGGAGCCTGTCGAAGCGGTGCGGTCGCTTTTCAAGCTGGATTCCGAAACCGCACATCGAGCAGCCTGTCCGCTGCGCCTTTGTGGTGTAGTACTCGCCCTTTGCGTTGCGTTCTATCGTGCCATATATCTCCGGAACGGGAACGTTCAGTTCCAGCGCAAGCCTGAGTAAGTCCTGCCGGGAAAACGGCGCAAACGGAGCGCTCCGGATAGTGGTTTTCCCGTAGTAATTACAGCCGTGCAGCATGAGCGCTTTCTGCCGCCGCCCGCCCTCGCTCGCCATAAGCCCGAGATAGGGATAGCTGTTGTGAGATTTAGCCCAGTCGTCGCAGGGCTTCTCCTTGAGGTAGTAGCAGCATTTCGCGGATACTTTGAAATCCGGCTTGCCGTAGTTCACGCCCTCGTTTTCGTTCTCATAGCCGCCGAACAGATTCAGCCAGCGCTGTGAGAGTTTCATGCGGCTGTCTTTCTGCCAGCCGCCGTATTCTCCGGTTTCTCCAGTTATGATAGCGTGGCGGACGGTCTTGTTATCCTCTGTCGGGTTCTGCAAAAGCTCGATTTTCGTGGCTATCTCCTTTGAGAGAATCGGGAAGCCGAACTCCTTGATAACTGCCGCCTTGCTCTTGATGGGCTTCACGTCCTCAATACCAAGCTGCTTATGTACCGCCTGCACCGACTTATCCTCGAGAATGCTCGCGGATATTCCCGGCACATCGAGGTGGCAGTAGTCTCGAATGAAGATAAACAGCGTAATGCTGTCCAGACCTCCGACTGAAACGTGAACATTCGCGTTCCGGACATCGCACATCTCGTGGTAGTATTCGAGGACGCGCTGCTTAGCGGCTATTTTCTTCGCCTCGTAAGGCAGCGCCTGCTTCTGGAGGAACGCCGCTACGTTCTCCCGCGCGTTCTGTTCCTCCATCTGCTCGTATACGTTTTTCACTTGACTTTTCCTTTCGCCCATGTTATAATGGGCATGTAGTTAATTTTGTTTGCCGCTTCCCGAATTGCCGTTCAGGAGCGGTTTTTCTTTTCCCATGAAATAACCGTCTGGGGTGCGCAGCCGAACCCTCGCTTTATGTCCCGGAGCGAAAGTCCCTCGCGGTGCGCCTTGAGGACTTCTTCGCGGATATCTTCCGGATAGACGTGCGCGCCGTATCTCCTTACGGGTACGTCTGTTTCGCTGACCCACTTGCGGACTATGCCGTGTGAGCAGCCTATCGCCTTAGCGCATGTCCTCAGGCTGTTTCCTCTGCGGTACAGCTCGACCGCTGTGTCTCTTTGCTCTGGCGTGTACATTGCTTGTCCTCCTTTCCGGCAGAAACGCTCCCTTGAACGCCCACACCATGATAATGCAGGTGATCGCCATAGCGATGTCCATGCCGTTCATGGAGTAACTCCAGCCGTTCAGCGCGGATACTATCCCGCGCAGGTGGAAGCCCACCAGGGCGGCTATTGCGTAGGGTATGTACTTCTTCACGCCTGAACCCCCATAGCTTTCAGCTTCTTGAGCCTGTGTTCGAGGTCGGTTATGTTCAGACCCCACGCCTCATAGGCTATCTCGGTGTTCACGCGCTGAGCATTCCAGACCGGAGTGTTTCGCTCGGTCATTATCGCCAGAGCCTTGTTTTTCAGGCTCTTGATGGTCGCGGGCGCGAGCTTCCCGAAAAGTTCCCTGATGTCGCTGTTGGAAAGCTCTATGCGCTCGTAGTACAGCCGTATCGCGGTTTCCAGAGATGTTATCTGCGGTACGCGGACGTTTTTTGCTGTTGATGGCATTGTGTCTACCTCCTTTTACTATTCCTCTTCACCACAGGTTTCACAAATAAAGCCGTTATTGAAATAATCCATAAATGAATCGTATTCTCCGGAAATGTCAGGAAAATGCTTCGCAATAGTGTTAAGGCTAAGCTGTATCGGTCTTCCGCATATACAGCACCTGGTGTATGTGTTGGTTTCGGTAATAGGGGTATCAACTCTAACACCGTTCCCAATGTCTGCTCTTACAAAAATATTCATTAATATTCCTCCCTGTTCACGCTGTCATGTATTTGTTGATAAAGTACGTCTGTCCCTTGCCAGTCACCTTTGTTGTACGGTTTATTCTGACCGAGCCGTCCGGATTATTGACCGTGCTCTCCTTGACCTCGAACAGCCCCATCTCCATAGCGCGCTGTGTGGGCATATTGTGAGAATTGCCGCCCTTCATCAGATAGCCCTCCTGCCTTAACTGCTCAAACAGGCGTTTCTGTCCGGTCTGGACACCATTCTGTTTGAGTATCTTCGCAAGGTCGCCTATCAGTATTGAGTTGTGCGCTGTTTCAACTGCCTGTGCGAAAAGCACCTTTGGCTTGTCCTGCTCGACCCGTGCTTCCAGCTCAATGCGCTTTGCCTTTTCTTCCTTGAGCTTTGTCGCAAGCTGTATCAGGAAGTCCGGAGAAGTCAGAGCCTGTTCCAGTGTGTCGTCCGTCATGTACGCGCCATTTCTGCGTATCGTCGGGAGCACCTCGTCGAATACCCAGTGCTCGAACTGCTCCGCCGCAGGGAGCTTGCTGTGCGTTATCAGGCGGTAGACATCTCCCTCGGGGATAAACCCGATAGACTGTGTTCCTCCATTCGTAAGGGTGTCGCGTTTCACGACCCCCTTGCAATGCCTTGCAAGCGCGTCACGTGTGTTTGAATATCCGAGTGCACCTGCGATATCCGAGCCGCAGAACAGCACCGTGCCGTTCTCCTCGACTGTCCGGATCTCGCCGAACTGGTCGTTCTTGAAAATCTTTAAATCTGTCATGTAGTTTCCTCCTTAAATCTCAGCAAGCTCCATCTGCTCCCACGGAGAGGCTTCCACGAAATTCTCTATCACGGGAATTCCGAAGTGTGTGAGCAGTAGCTCGGTCTGCTTCGCAACCTTTCGCGGGTGGCTGTTCTGCCGCTCCATAACTATACGGACGTTTTTGATAAGGCTTGATACCTCTCCGGCTGATGTGGATTTTGCGGGATAGTGCTGAATAGTTGTCTGAGCTTCAAGCTGTTCCTTCATCTTCTCAAACGCCGAAACATACGCCGCAGTAAACAGCACGCCTTTCTTTCCTGTGAGCTTGTTCGCTATCATGTCGCAGCCCTTTTTGGTGATGAGGTAGCAGGGGAGTTCCTTGTTCTGTTCGTTACGGTAGGTTGCTTCTACGAAATATTCGGACTGGGGAATTTCCCCCTCTCCTAAATATCCGATATATGTACGGATTGATTTGAGGAGTTCGTTGTGCGGTCTTTCAATCTTCTCCGCAACCTCTCTGCTGTCGGCGTAGAATTCGCCGTCATAGTTTGTGAGCTGGAATTCTGTCATGTGATTATTTTCCTTTCCGTTGCATTCGCAACTTTACTTACTGTCCTCAGCGCTAATGTACTTGCTGACCTCGTCAAAGACCCTGCCGGAATTAACTTCTCCAACTATGATTTTGTGAAGTATCGAACTGTCAATGTACATATCTGGCAAACGTCCTCTAAGGTATTCGATGAAACTCTTCTGTGACTGGTTCTCCCGAATAAGTCTGATTTTCAGCGCTTTTCCTACATCAGTTATTTCTTTTTGCATTTTTTATCACCTCTTTTCAAAATCGCTATTGACATTTACGCAAAAGCGTAATATAATGATAGTAGGGATTACGGAATTCCGTAACCGTAATTTCATTATATTACGTCGTTACGAATTTGTCAACACACATTTTACGTTTTGCCGTAAGTTTGTGCAATCCAAACAAAATACAGAGGTGCAGTATGGACAACTTATACAACCGAATCGAAACCTTGTGTAACAAAAAAGGTGTCACTATTACTCAAATGTGCAAAGAAAGCGGCGCCAGCAGAGGTTCACTAACTGATTTATCAAAGGGAAGAATTCATACATTATCTTCGGCAACGTTAAATAAGATAAGCGCATATTTTAACGTTCCGGTAGATTCACTTGCAAATGATGTTCTTGAATTAAATTACATTCCTCCGCGTGAAATTGAGGAAGCAATTATTACTTGTCCTGTATGTGGATATGATTACGTTCATTACATTCGAACGCTCGGGGTGAACTTCGGCAATGAAAAAAGCTCCGGTTTTGCAATAGAGTATCGATGTGAGGGCGAACATACATTCTACTGGGTTGTTGAGTCTTACAAAGGAAACACCTATGTTGTTGTTATTGATGAACGTGATGATATCGACGTCCTTAAAAGTTTCAGAGTAGAAGATGGTATTGTCAATCTAGGAGAAGAATGGGACAACAATATTACTTCAAATCGTTCAATTGCCTCTCTTGAAAACGAATATGGAATACCAAATTCTTGTGTGTTGACTTTGAGCCAGCTAAATTCAGAGGGGCAGAAAAAAGTCCTGGAATATATTCAAGACCTATCCTCAATGGAAAAATACCGCAAATAAAAAACTACCCTGCCCATAAGGACAGGGTAACGCCATAGAAAGGAAAACTCATGAAAGATTTCAGATTTATGCTATACAAGACTGCGGATGAGGAAGCGGACATGCTCAGACTGAGGGTTGTCTAAAAAGTGCTGAGAGTAGTCAAGTCAATATAACTAAACTGTATCAAAAATAGGCGATTTGCCTATTGACAATCATCACCGAAAATGATAAAATAAAATAAGATAAGCCAATTGGCTTATTGAAAAGAAGGTCGTGGTGGGTCTGATTTGAAAATATCATACGCCAGCTCAAAGGTGGAAAAATATTTTAATGATTTTGGCAAAATGAAAAAAATACTTCCTTTCGAGTGGGTAAAGACAATAAAGAAGCATATTAATAATATAGAAGCTTCGGATAATTTCAGCATTTTTCTGTCACTTGGGCTTGGCAGGCCAGAACAGTTAAGCGGATATCAAAGACCAACATATTCTCTGAAAGTATCTGCTAATGCCCGTATGATAATTGAAGTACTTGCAGACCAGTCAGAAATCATGATCTGTGACGAAATCAAAGTGGAAGGAGTGTGTGATTATCATGGCGACAAAGAGAACTGGTATATCCCGTGAACTTATCATTCATCCAGGCGAAACCATTGCAGACATCCTTTGCGATCGGAATATGACCCAAGCTGAACTCGCAGCAAGAACCGGTTATTCCTCTGCATATGTTGGAGCCATAATTGCGGGCAAGAAAGATATATCAACAAAATTTGCAATGGCACTGGAATATGCGTTAGGCGTATCAAAGTCCTTCTGGCTTAATCTCCAGGCACGTTATGACGCGGAACTCCTTGAAGTAGAACAGGCTGATTCAGTAACAGAAGAAGAAAAAGCTATACGCAAGAAATTGAATGATGTAGTAAAGCACTTAAGAGAACAGAAACAGCTGTCACCTAAAGAATCCGTCATTGATTCAATAATCTCATTAAGGAAGCTGTTAAATGTCAGCAATTTGTGTAATCTCGCAAAAGTTCATTCAGTGAGTGCTTTCAGGCTTAGACAAACTAATGACGTTGATCCGTATATTTTGGGTGCATGGATTATGATGTGTCAGATGCATGAAACGACCATAAAGCCAGAATATCGATTCGACCCCAGTAAAATTGACGACCTTATAGATAACCTTAAATCCATAATGCTGGCTGAAGAAAATAATCCTGAAAACAGTATTAAAGCTACGATGTATGAGCATGGTCTTGACTTCGAAGTAATGCACCACTTCCACGGCGCTCCTGTTCAAGGCTATATGTATAAGCGTTCAGACGGTGTTATCAAGATATGTATGACATTTCGCGGTGCATTCGCGGATATATTCTGGTTTTCATTATTTCATGAACTTGGTCATCTTGCAAATGGTGATTTATCTAAAATACAATTTCTCGACTATGGGGTGGATTCGGAAAAGGAAAAAGCTGCGGATAGATTTGCTTCTGAGAAATTGATTCCTCAATCTCAATATGATAATTTTCTTGTTCAATACCGTAAGGCACCCAATTATAACACAATTACCAAATTTGCCTTGGAGCAAAGTGTGAAACCATATATAGTCATTGGTAGAATGCAAAAAGAAAAAATAATAAAATATTCCCAATATTCATACGCCAAAACACGTTACAAATGGGAGTAGGATTAGTGTTTTGTCAGCATCTATAATGGTATTAAATTTGCTGAAATAATAGTAATATATGGCTGCCCAACAATCGGACAGCCATATATTATAGAAAGGAGTAACCACATGCCAGTAAACAAAACCGGCGTAAAGAAGAACGGCTTGCAGCAGTACCGCGTGCGGGTGAACTACACCGACGCGGCGGGCAAGGCTCGCCAGATAGAGCGCACCGCCTACGGTCTCGCGGAAGCAAACGCGCTGGAGCAGTCTCTGATCTCAGAGTACAAGGACAAGAAGCAGACCGTTTCGCGCATGACCGTCCAGCAGCTCTACGACGAGTACGAAGTCTACCACAGCCACGAAACGCGCAAGACCTCCCACGACAGCGCGATGAAGAATCTGCGGCTCCGGGTAATGCCGACTATGGCAGGATATCGCCTTGACAGGCTCTCGCAGCCGGTCCTCGCAAAGTGGAAGAACGACATCGCCGCGAACGAAAAACTGTCCATAACCACAAAACAGAACGCATACGCGGCGTTCGTAGCTATGCTGAACTACGCCGTGAAAATGGAGTACCTTGTGCGGAATCCCCTGAGCGCCCTCGGGAACTTCAAGGCTCCCGACACAATCGAGAAGCCCGCCGACAAGCTGCACTACTACACCTCGGAGCAGTTCCGGGCGTACATCGCCGAAGCAAAGAAAAACGCCCGGACCGTTACGGACTGGGCGTTTTATGTATTCTTCTGTATCGCGTTCTACACCGGGGCGCGCAAGGGCGAGATAAACGCGCTGAAATGGTCGGACATTGACGGGAATATCCTGCATATCCGCCGGAGCATTTCGCAGAAACTCAAGGGCGGCGATGTCGAGGGTCCTCCGAAGAATAAGTCCAGCTACCGCGACCTGCAAATCCCCGCGCCGCTGATGAAGATACTCGCCGAGCACAAGCGCCGTCAGCAGGAATCTTCCCGGCTGTTCAGCGAGGACTACCGCGTGTGCGGCGGCGAAGCTCCCCTACGGGACACCTCCATCGAGAACCACAACAAGGAGTTCGCGAAAGCCGCAGGGCTTCCGCATATTCGCATTCATGACTTCCGGCACACTCACGCTTCCCTGCTCGTCAACGAGGGGATAAACATTCAGGAGATTGCGCGCAGGCTTGGGCACTCCGACGTGCAGATGACCTGGAATACCTACAGCCATCTATACCCCCGGGAGGAGGAACGCGCCGTTGCAATACTTGATAAGATCTCCCCGGACTGAGCTACCCCGAAATCCCCGAAAAATCCCCGAATATTTCGAAAAACAGATTTTTTTACTTGAACTCGGATTTATCCATGGTGTTCCGATTTGGCTTAACAATGCGGTTTGTACACCTTGCAGAATTACAACTTTGGCATGCTTGAAACCGCAATTTCATTCCCCCCATCTCCACCAAACAACCAATATGTCAGAATGGCTTAACCGTGCAGTTCGTACTGCATTGTTAAGCCATTTGCTTTATTCTTTTCACCCGATGAACCCATCAGGGCATGCGATAAATCCCGTCACCAACAATGTGGTGGCACAGGAGTTCCGCGAATATCATCGCCACCCTAGTGGCTCATCATCTCAGCCATTCCGGAGAACATATCCGCGATGAACCCAGGGGTCTCCGGGAGTTCCTTCATGATTAGCGCCCTGACCTCCGCCGCCGGGGCTGACTCGCTCACTTCAACAGCGCCCCGCACAACATCTCCGATAGCCACATGAGCGCTGGTTGAATATCCCCCGCACGAGATATGAGAAGCATCAGCCGCTCCCCCGACCGCGTACATTCCGCATGCTGAGCCGCCGAAAGCAAGCCAGCCCGCAGCCGCCCCTCCGAACGCGATAACCCCCGCCGCGAGCGCTCCAAATGCAAGCACTCCAACCGAGAAAGTACCCAGCGCCAGAAGCCCCGCAGAAATCAGCCCGAACGAAACCACCCCAACAGACAGGAATCCCCCGGCAACAACTCCCACCGCCTTGTTACCCAGAGCGAAAATTCCCTTTGCAGTGTACCTTCCGGCTCCAAAATTTATATGTACCAGCGGAAGCCCCCGGACGGTCCGCCTGCTTTTGTACTCAAAGTGCAGCCGGGACCTCAGCGGTTTAGTATCCTGTATCGCTTCAGCGGGTTCGGAGGGTTCGAAGGGTCTGGAAGCCTCCTGCGGCTCCCCCTTTATAAGCTCGTCGGTGCTGACTCCGAATATGTCGCTCATTATAGCTAGCTTCTCAAGCTCCGGAGTAGTGGAGCCAAGCTCCCATTTGGAGACGGTCTGGCGCGTCACGCCGAGCCGCTCCCCGAGCTGCTCCTGCGACCAGCCCCTTGAATGGCGCAGCTCTGTCAGTTTCTCTGAAAATTTCATATTATTACCTCCTGGTTTTTGTATGCCTTGTGCTATAAATATACCACAATCGGCGCTGAATGTCTACCAATTTCCGTTTGAAGTCTGTCAACCAAACTTAACATCGGCTCTGTTATGCGGTTTTCAGACATGTGACAGAATTAGTGGTCCACCCCGCCTCCAACAAAAAGTACTTGATTTTTTAGGAATTATGTGGTATATTATAAGTAGCACATTTCCCGCCGGTAATCGGCGTATTATACGTATTATATATGATATGGAGGTAAATAATGTCCGTTAATCTTCAGAAGGGTCAGAAGGTCGACCTTACCAAAGGAAACACCGGCTTAAAGACCATACTAGTAGGCCTTGGCTGGGACGAGGCCCCCAGAAAGTTCTCGCTTTTCTCAAAGCACGAGGATATCGACTGCGACGCTTCCGCGCTGCTGATAAGCGCGCAGACCGGCAAGCTGAACGGTCCTGTGGACGTCGTATATTTCGGTAATCTCACCCACCAGACCGGCGCAGTCCACCACATGGGCGACAACCTGACCGGCGCGGGCGACGGCGACGACGAGCAGATACTCGTTGAACTCCCGAAGCTTGGGAACGCATATTCAAAGATAGTATTCGTTGTGAACATCTACCAGGCTATGCAGCGTAAGCAGCATTTCGGTATGATAAAGAACGCCTTTATACGCCTCGTTGACGCGGAAAAGGGCGTTGAGCTGTGCAGGTATAATCTCTCGGAGAACTACGACGGAAAGACCGCGATGATCTTCGGCGAAATCTACCTTTACAACGGCGAATGGAAATTTAACGCGATCGGCGAGCCTACCAACGATAATAGTATCTCGGAGCTTGCCGCAAGATATCAGCGCTGATTTTAAGGAGGTTTTATCATGACAAAGAAGCTCGTAATTATCGCAGGGATAATCGGACTGGCAACAATAGCAGCCGCAGCGGTTGCGTTCTTCCTCACCAAGAACAAGACCATCGCGGAAGCCCTCGACTGCGAAGAAGACGACGAGATCTGATCTCTGTGACCCAAGCAAACCGCCCTGTTGAATGCGGGGCGGTTTTTATTTCTATATTTCAGGAGAACACCATGGCAAAGGAAAAAGAAGTCAAGACAAACGCAATGCGCATGCTGGACAAGCTCAAGCTTCCCTATAAGGTCCACCTTTATGAATGCGACGAATTCATCGACGGCGTACACATCGCCGAACTCCTCGGGGAGAGCTGCGACAGCTGCTTCAAGACCCTCGTCACCGTCGGCAAAAGCGGGAACTACTACGTTTTCGCCCTGCCCGTCGACAAGGAGCTCGACATGAAAAAGTGTGCCCGCGCAGTCGGCGAGAAATCGCTTGAAATGGTGCATGTCAAGGATATCAACGCCGTGACCGGATATATCCGCGGAGGCTGCACCCCCATCGGAATGAAGAAGCAGTACAAGACCGTTATACACAGGTCCGCACTGGATTTCGAGAAAATGATAATCAGCGGCGGAAAACTCGGCGCCCAGCTGGAGCTTGCCCCCGCTGACCTCGCGAAAGCCTGCAGCGGCTCCTTCGAGGATATCATCGCGGAATAACGCCTTACGCTGCCGCACGCCCGGCGCGGGACCCAGACTACATGAGGTCACCTCTAAAAACCTTGTTTGAGTGAAAATGTGTATAGCACACCGACTGCTTCTTCAAACCTCCTCGTAAGGCATACAGCCTTACTTCGTCGGCTTTCATCGCATTCGGCGCACTCTACCCATTTTCCCTTTTCAAACCGGTTTTTAGAGGTTCCCATGAATAACTAACGGAGAACACTATGAAAAAACTCATCGCCGCAGCAGCGGCTCTACTACTTACGGCAGGTATAGCGGGACTTACCGCATGCTCCGGCAGCGCCGAAGCCTCCGTAGCTTCGACGAAATCCGGCAGCGAACTCACCGCGGCGGGAATAAAGCTGAACCTCCCGGAAAACTGGACCGCGACAGTCGGCGACAAGGTATACGAAATAGTGCTTGACAGCGCAGGTTCCGGCAGCTCGTCCGACGTCGAGTCGTTCAAGAAGCTGTGCGAGGATAACGGAACAGCCTACCTTGCGTACGCCGTGAACTCCGAAGGAACCGCGGTGCTGACCATCACGTCGCTCAGAATAACCCCCGACGAAACCACCGGCGAGATACTCACCGCCGGGGACTACGCACGCCAGAACCACGATACCGCAGTATTCAGCTATCAGGCAAGCGGAATGTACATCAGGAACTCCAGCTTCGGCGAGGAGCAGCTTGCAGGCAGGAGCGGGTACCTCTCCCACTTTGAGCTGTGCTCCGACGAGGAGGTTTCGGAGCTGATACTGGGTCAGTCTGAGTTCACCTTTGAGCAGGACGGAAAGTTCTACTCCATTCAGACCTACTACCACAACGAGACCGCCGCCGCAGACGTCGACGAGATACTCGCCAACATTACCGCGCAATGAGAGATATCCGCAGCATAAAAGCCGCCGTTTTCGACCTCGACGGAACTCTCCTTGATTCTACCGCCGCATGGGAAGGTCTTGGCGAGCGCTACCTCGCCGGGCGCGGGATAACTCCCGAGCCGGGGCTTGACGAGAAGCTCCGCTGCATGGCCCTGCCCGACGGCAGCGCGTATCTGAAATCCGCCTATTCCCTGCCGGAGCCTCCCGACGAGATACTCCGGGATATCCTGCGCGGAATCGAGGAATTCTACCTAGCCGAATGCCCGCTGAAACCCGGCGCGCAGGAGCTTCTCGGGCTGCTCTCGCGGCGCGGAGTGGGTATTTCCGCAGCCACTGCCGGAGATGAGCGCCTTGCGCGCGCCGCATTAGAGCGTCTCGGGGTGCTCGGGTATTTCTCCGCGCTGCTGACCTGCGAAGGCTACGGCGGCAAGGACAAGCCTGATATATTCCTGAATGCGGCAGCCGCTGCGGGCGGAATTCCGGAAAACACCGCGGTTTTCGAGGATTCGCTCCATGCGCTCCTCACCGCGAAGCAGGCGGGATTCCTCGCCGTTGGGGTGTACGACTCCGGCGAGCCTCAGCAGGAAAAACTCAAAGCCAGCGCCGACTACTATTTCAGAAACCTGTCCGACTGCTCCGGGCTATTCCTGGCTATTCGCTGAGCTTTAACAGCGCGTCCGCCATGCAGTCGCCGAGAAGCTCCCCGGAGTAGACCGCTTCGTCAAGCGAATTCGCGTGGCTGCCGACCTCTATCAGCAGCGACCCCGTGGAAATATGCTGATTGTAGTTCCGGTAGTCGAACAATATAGGTCTGGCAAGCCCGGGATACAGCTTCTCAGCCGAGCTTTGTATCATGCACGCCAGCCTGAAATTCTCGAGATATTCCGGCATATTGCCGAATCTTCCGTCATCGCAGCCGGTTATCACCATGAACTGCGCGGCGTTCCTGCCGTTTATCTCCGCCACCGGAGCAGTCCGGCTGCCGTCCGCAGAAGATATCGCGTCCCGGTGGAGGTCGATTATAACCTTTATCGACGGGTATTCCTCAAGCGCGGCGCGTATCGTAACTTCGCTGCGGTCGTACGCGCCGGTGTACGCCGGGTAGTCGTGTATCGTGCCGTCGTGCAGCACTGATATCCCGTGTTCTGCGAGCTTCTGCGCGAGCGCGTCCCCGACCCGGATCATGTTGTAGTCAGGGTCGCGGGTACGGAACGGGTATTCCGCGTCGTAGTAGCTGCGCTGGTACGGCTCGTAGCTCTCTGTGGTGTGCGTGTGGACTATCAGCACCTGCGGCTCCTGCACGTCCGGCGTTACCACTATGTCCGGCTGGGACTCCGCGGCTGCGGTCAGCTTCTCGGCGCTGTCGGAGGTGCAGTTCCACACCACTCCCCCGCCCGGGAGGTCTATGTAGTCGTCGCCGACGTAATCGCCGTAGTGCTTCCGGTATATCGGACCGCTCCTGTTCCCCGCTGAGGTGCGGTCAACTCCGTCGTCGAACTCCGCAATGTTCTGGGTTATCACCCGTGCATACGGCTCTGACGGCGCTTCCGATGTAACAGCGGTTGGCTGGGGAGATTCCGGAGTTTGCTCTGTTTGCTCTGTTTGCTCCGCTGTCAGCTCTGCCTCCTCGAGGGTGAGCTGAAGCTCGGCTGCCTCGGTGCATTCCGGCGGAGATTCCTCCGTCAGCGGCTGTTCTTCCTCTGAAAAGATGGGGGTTCGCGCCGGAAACGCCGTCGTGTTGTCCGGGAGCTTTATCCCGGCAGTCAGCAGCGCCGCGTGACGTGCGGCTCCCCATGTGACGCTTACCGCGTCCGAAGGGCTTGTCCCCCCGGCTGCAAGAATTGCAAATACCGCTGCGGTGGTTCCCGCGGCGGTAATTATTTTTTTCCGATCCATGCTGTTTCCCCTCCGTGTATCCAGATATATGTATCTACATCTGCTTCATATATATGCGGATAACAGAAGGAATATTCCATGAACTTTGCGACAATTAACGACTATATAAAAATATCCCCTGCGAAACCGCAGGGGATATCTGATATCAACTGGTGAACATGACCGCTGAAATTACTCAGCGTCGAGAGTCTCGTTGTCCTCCATGAGTGCCTTGATGGAGAGGGAAACTCTGTTCTTCTCGGTATCGATGTCGATGATCTTAGCCTCAACTTCCTGGCCAACAGTCAGAACATTGTTGATGTTGGTAACTCTCTCAGTGGAGATCTGGGAAATGTGGATCAGACCGTCAACGCCGGGAATGATCTGTGCGAATGCACCGAACTCAGTAATGCTTACGATAGTAGCCTTGATAACATCGCCGATCTGGTACTCCTCAACGAACTTTGTCCAGGGGTTCTCATCGGGATCCTTAGCAGAGAGGGAAACTCTCTTCTTCTCAGGATCGAAGGACTTAACGATAACGGTGATCTTGTCGCCTTCCTTAACGATGTCCTTGGGGTGGCCGACTCTGTTCCAGGTCAGCTCGCTGGTTCTTACCAGGCCGTCAACCGGACCGATGTCAACGAATACGCCGTAGTCCTCGATGGAGCGAACCTCGCCCTCGAACTTCTGACCAACCTGAATGCTCTCCCAGAACTTAGCTCTCTCAGCGTCGCGAACCTCTCTGGCAGCCTGACGGATAGAACCAACAACTCTGTTGCGCTGCTCGTTGATCTCGATTACCTTGAACTGTACGGTCTTCTTAACCAGATCCTCAAGCTTGCCGCTTCTCGGAACGCCGGTCTGGGAAGCAGGGATAAATACTCTTGTGCCGTTAGTTACAACGATCACGCCGCCCTTGACTGCCTGTGTAACCACGCCCTCGAGAGTCTCGTTAGCTTCCTTGGCTGCGGCGATCTTCTCCATGCCCAGCGCGGAATCTACTCTCTTCTTGGAGAGGAATACAACACCCTGAGAATCGTCTACCTTTGTAACGATAGCGTCGATCTCGTCGCCGACCTTAACGATGTCCTCAACCTTAGCGTTGGGATCGTTTGTCAGCTCGTCGAGGGGTATGTAACCCGTGTGCTTTGTACCCAGCTCTACAACAGCCTCGTTCGGCTTAACGCTTACAACTGTTGCCTTAACTTTGGCGCCGTTATATAATCTCTTGCTCTCGGACTGCTCGAACAGTGCTGCAAAGCTCTCCTCATTTTCATTATTGTTGATGATCTCGCTCATTTTTAAATGAACCTCCTTTATTGTATAGGCGGGAGTTGAAGCTCCAGCCGTTATTCCGATAATACTATCGGAGTGCAGACCACTGATGATCTGCGGGGAAAGCTCTGAGGCACTCTCGATGAACACTGTGCGGCAATATCTCGAACAGATTTCAGCTAACTTTCCTGTGTTTGAGCTGTGCCTTCCTCCGACTACCAGCATAAGGTCAGCCCGTTTTGCAAGCTCCTCCGCATTAGCCTGGCGCTCTGAGGTGGCGTTGCATATCGTATCGTATATCTTCACGCAGCTATATTCTTCCCGGATAATCTCCGAATATTCCAGAAATCTGCTGCGGTCGAAGGTGGTCTGTACAACGAGGATCGCTTCCCCGCCGGAAGCCCTGCACTCATCAAGAACGCTCCGGACTTCATCGAGCGCCATGCACGCGGCTGCCCTGCAGTTCGCATGCCCCATAATGCCCTGTACCTCCGGGTGACCCCCGTCGCCGAGAATGATCACCGTGGAATCTGCGGGCTGCTCCGACACTATTTTGTGGATACGCTTCACAAACGGACAGGTCGCGTCCAGCAGCACGGAGCATACCGCCTGCGCCCTTTCCTCGGTATCCCTGCCGACCCCGTGGGAACGTATCACCAGGGGCTTCCCCTGCGCGTCCTGCACGTCTGCGGCTATATGAACTCCCCTTTTTTCAAGGGAATCGGTAACTATCGTGTTATGGATAAGCGGACCCAGCGTGAAAACCTCGCCGTATTTATCCGCCGCCTGCCCGGTAAGATCTATCGCGCGCTGAACGCCGAAACAGAATCCGGACTTATCCGCGGTCTCAATCAACATCAGGCATGTTCTCCCGGAGTTTCGCTATCTCGTCCATTATCGTGGAGCTTACCTGCTTAAGCATCTTTCTGTCGCTTATGTCGACGTCGAAATGCTTCGCCGGGATCTTCTCCCCGATCGAGATGTAGATATTCTGGCGGAATTTCTTCCTGCCGTACTGGATATACACCGGAACCACCGGCACCTTAGCCTGCGCCGCGATAAGCGTAACGCCGCTTTTCGCCCTTCCGAGCGTGCCGTCCTTGGAGCGGGTGCCCTCCGGAAAGATAACGAATATACGCCCTTCCCCGAGGCTCTCCAGCGCCTTTTCGATCGCAGTGTTATCCTTCGCGCCCCGCCTTACCGGAAACGCGCCGAGCTTGGAAATAAGCCACGAAAATATCGGGTTTATCTCGAAAAGTTCCTCCTTCGCCATGAAGGTGTACTTCCCCTTGAAGGTGATGCCCACCACAGGCGGATCGTTGTTCGACACATGGTTGCTGGCGATTATGTAACCGCCCTTTTCCTTGGGGATATTCTCCCCGCCGATGACATGTATATGATAAACGATGATGTAGAATAATCTTGCGCAATTCCGGAGAAACGAATAGAACATCAGAGCTTCTCCTTTATTAAGCTGCAGATCAGTTCGCAGGACTGCTCAAAATCCAGCCCCGAGGTATCCGCAAGCACCGCGTCGTCCGCCTGCTTCAGCGGAGCCGCCGCCCTGTGCGAATCGTCGTAATCGCGCTTGTTGAGATCCGCGAGGACCTCCTCGAACGTGGTCTGTACACCCTTGGCGCAAAGCTCGTCGTAACGGCGCTTCGCCCTTATCTCCGGCGCGGCGGTGAGAAAGATCTTCACCTGCGCGTTGGGAAGAACTACCGTTCCGATGTCGCGACCGTCCATGATAACGTTGTTTTCAGCGGCAATACCGCGCTGGATACCCAGCAGCGCCGCCCTGACCTCCGGCACGGCAGAAACCGCGGAAGCCGCCATCGAGATCTCCGGCAGCCTTATCTCGGAGGAAACGTCCTCGCCGTTGAGGTAAATATGCTGAACGCCGTCGCAAAGCCGTATTTCGGGCTTTATCTCCGGCAGCCTGGAAGCGATATCGGCAGGATCCTTCATATTAGTGCCGCACCTGTGACAGTACAGCCCAACCGCTCTGTAGAGCGCCCCGGTGTCCACATAAATGAACCCGAGCTTCTTTGCCGCCTCCCGTGCTATGCTGCTTTTTCCAGCTCCTACGGGGCCGTCGATCGCCGCCGCGATATGCTTTTCCGGCATAAACATCACCTGAACGAACCACTATGCAAGTGGCTGAAATGTGAAAAAATGTAAATAGGCGAAACTACCCCCTACATTTATTCAATTTATTATAGCACACCTCAAAAAAAATTGCAAGTGTTTTTTTGCAATTTCATTGAAATTTCACGCAAAAAGTGAAAAAAACTGTCGCAAGTGCCGATTTCCGGTCGGAAAATTCACGCCTGCGAAACAGCGAGCGCCGCGGAGTACGCCGTAGCGAACGCGATCTGCAGGTTGAACCCTCCGGTGTAGCCGTCGCAGTCGATGATCTCCCCTGCGAAATACAGCCCCGGACACAGCCTGCTCTCCATCGTGTTGGGGTTTATCTCCTTCACGGAAACGCCGCCCCTTGTGACGATAGCCTCCTCCACCGGGCGGAAGCCCCTGATATGCACCGTCAGCCCCTTGAGGAGCCTTCCCAGCTCGCGGCGCTGCTCCTTGGTAACCTCGTCGACCTTTTTGTCGGCGGGTATCCCGGAAAGCTCCGCCACGACCGGTGCGAGCTGCGCCGGAAGAAGTCCCCGGAGGCTGTCCGCGAAGCGCATTCCCTTGCGCTCCCCGAAATCCCGGAGAATACGCGCGTCAAGCTGCTTTTCGGACAGCGCGGGCTTTAAATCTATCACAACCGAGTATTTCCCCGGCTCCATCGCCGGAATGTGCGCGGAAGCGCTCAGGATCGTGGGACCTCCCACGCCGTAAGCGGTGAAAAGAAGCTCCCCGAAATCCTCGTAAACGGCTTTGCCGCCGCACATCAGCTTCATCGAAACATTGCGGAGGTCAAGACCTGCCGCGCGGCTCACCCAGCGCTCCTCGGTCTCCATCGGGATAAGCGACGGCGAGCGCTCCGTGACGGTATGCCCCGCCTGCTGCGCGAGGGCGTACCCGGAGCCGTCCGAGCCGGTCAGCGGGTAGGAAAGCCCTCCCGTCGCGAGCACCACCGCCCGCGCCCGGACTTCCCTGCCGGAGATCAACGCTCCGGCGCACCTGCCTTCCTCGATAACCAGTCTGGTGCAGTTCCCGCGTATTATCTCCACGTTCAGCCTGCGGAGCTGATTTTCAAGCGCGTTAACCACGTCGCCCGCCTTGTCGGAAACAGGGAAAACGCGCTGTCCGCGCTCGGTTTTCAGCGGAACTCCCAGCCCCTCGAAATACTCCATCACGTCCGCGGGGGAACACTTCGAAAGCGCGCTGTAAAGGAACCTGGGGTTTCGCGGAACGTTTTTCAGCACGGTCTCGGGGTCGCAGTTATTCGTGATGTTGCAGCGCCCCTTGCCGGTTATCCCGAGCTTCCGCCCGAGGGATTTCCCGTGCTCCGCGACGGCGGCGGAAAGTCCCGTTTCAGCAGCGCGGGCGGCGCAGTACATTCCGGCTGCTCCGCCCCCGATTATCAGTATATCAAACATCTTTCTTGTAAACGTCGTTGTTGTCCCAGAGGGTCTCCAGCTTGCGGAAGGTCTGCTCCACGCGGCAGCGGTTGCGGTTGGAAACGGCTACGATAAGCGCGTTGAGAAGGCTCATCGGAGCTACCAGGCTGTCCACGAAGCTAACCATGTCGGAATAAGCGCACAGCGTCGTGTGAGCGTATTGCGCCAGCGGGGAATTCTCGCTGTCGGTGATGGCGATTATCTGGGAGCCGCAGTCATGCGCGAACTTGCACGCGTTGATGGTGCTCTTTGCGTACCTCGGGAAGGAAAGCCCGATGAAAACGTCCCCCTCGCCTATGTGGATCATCTGCTGGTAGATCTCGCTGGTCGCAACGGAGCCGATGAGCGTCACCTTGTCGAATATCAGCCTGAGATAGTAGTGCATGAAGCTTGCAAGAATGCCGGAGCTCATCGCGCCCTGGATATATACGCGGCGTGCGTCCACGATGGTGTTCACGGCGTTGTCGAAGGCCTCGCGGTCAACGTTTTCGAGGGTATGGCGTATCTTATCCATATCCTGGGTGAGGACTCCCTCGATGGGGTCGAGGTCGCCGATACGGCTTCTTGTAACGTCCATGCGCTGAATGGAGGTCAGGCGGTTCTTTATGTGGCTCTGGAGCGAGCGCTGGAGCTGCGGATAGCCCTCGTAGCCAAGCTCGATAGCAAAGCGGACAACGGTGGATTCGCTGACATTCACAGCGTTGCCGAGCTTGAGCGCAGTCATGTACGCCGCCTTTTCGTAGTGGTTGAGAATATAATTCGCGATGAGTTTCTGACTTTTTGAGAAAGTCGGCATCATCTGTTCTATCTGTTGGAGAAGATCTTCCTTCATTCCTGCACCTCTTTGTGTTTTTTTCTGTAGGTAACCTCTAAAAACCTCCTTCACGGCAGATTTCTATGACTTATATCATCTGCTTCGTTGTCAAACCTTGAAATACATACAGTATTACTGCGGTTTGACGCCTAGCATCTGATATAAGTCATGTACGAAATCTGCTCGTGTCCCGGTTTTTAGAGGTTACCTGTAAATAATTCATGCGATTTCCCAGACGGGAAACCGCTCCTGCTTATATCATACACCATTTGCAGATTTTTTGCAAGCGGTTTTAAAAAATCTTTTATAAATCAAGAACCATAGCAGGTTATTTTTCCCTTTTGTTCACCAATAATGTGTAAAGGCGGAGGTATTTCGCCGCCGCCTTTGAAAGCACAACATCGGATTTACTGCAAAATCACTCGAGGTATTCTCCGACTATCCGCACCATCATGTCATTGAGCTTCTCGACATCGTAGCTGCCGATGGTGGGTTCTATGTGGTCGTACCCTATGCCGCTGTCGTTGGTGAGAAACGTGTAGGTGCCGCCGGTTTTCAGCGCCATGCTCCGCAGCAGGTACTCGCAGGACTTGTCAACGCCGCTCGCCGCCACCGGAACTATGCGTATGCCCTTTTCAGCGGCTTCGCCGACGTGCTTCACCGTTTCGTCGATTATCTGCACGTCCCCGTGCGGCGGAGCGTCCAGCACAAGGAACATCACCTTAACGGAATCCTCGTCCCATTCGTGGGAAACCGCGCTCTTCAGCGCTGTGTGCACCGCTTCGGGAGTGTCCCCGCCGCCGTCGGCGGTCTGCTCGGATATCGCCGTTACCGCCGCCGCGAGGTCGGTGGTGAACGGGTATTCCCGCACTACGTACTCGTCGCCCTCGTCGCGGTAGAAATTCACGCTTATCCGGGTCGGGACATTCGCGTTTTCACTGCGGATACGCGTCACCACGTCCTCGAGTTCGCATACCAGGTACTCAAGCTCGTCGCCCATGGAGCCTGTGGTATCGCACATTATCATCAGGTCGAGGGACTTCGGAACGGGCTCAGCCGCGCCGTCCAGCGTGAATTCCGGCTCGATGCCGCCGTTTACCGTCTCCGTGAACGTCTGGGTGCTGCCGCCGTATTCCACGGTGAATTCCTCGGCGCCGCCGGACATTTCAGACTTTGCCCAGAACAGGTACGCCCTGCCCTTGTTGTCGGTGACTGCGGAAGTCCCCATTCCGGAGACCTTCGCGCCGGAAACCGCAGCGCCGGAGCTGTCCCTGACCGTCACAGCCGCGCGGTACTCCATTCCGGTGCGCCAGGTCTCCAGGTATCCCGCCCAGTCTGCGCCGTAGTTGCTGCTGGAATACAGGCTGTTCCAGAAGTCCCAGTTTTCGTTGTCGTTCCACTCGCCGCCGGTCAGAAGTCCCGCGCGCGGGTCTATCCACGGCTCCTCAGGCTCTATCGGGTCTATGGGGTCGATGGGGTCGATGGGGTCTATCGGAACTAACGGGTCTATCGGCCCGGGGCAATCTGCAAAGCCGTCAGCCGCCGCCATTTCTGCGTCCGCGAATACTTCCCCTTCCGGCAGCGCCATGCCGCTGTCACCGCTCTTAACTCCTCCGATGTCGGTGGGGGCGTAGTCGTCTGAGGGTGACTCAACTGCGGAGAGCTCCGGTGCAGCAGTTGAAGGCGCGGCGGTAGACATAACCGGAGAAGAAGCCGCTGGATCAGCGGAACTAACCGGACTAACCGAACTTGCTGAACCTGCCGAACCTGCCGAACCACCTGAACCACCCGAATCAGCAGAAGCCGCAGAGGAATCCGGGACGGAAACGACAGCTCCGGAAGCGCCGGGAGTTCCGTACTCCGCGGAGCTTGCAGGGCTTGCGGAACCTACAGAACCTACGGAACCCGCTGAACCCGCTGAACCCGTCAAAACCGCCGAACCTTCCACAGAGTTTCCGCCGGAAGAACACCCTGTAAGCAGCGCCGCAGCCGCCAGCAGAGCTATAACAGAACGTCTTTTCATAATCACCATACTCCTTTCGTGGGGGGCATTTGTATATAATACCAGGAACTCCCTGAAAAGGTTGCATTGAAATTCAGATACGCAGGCTTATATAATAGGTATTATATATGACGATTGTGTAAAATGCATATAAATTCTCCCGGTTCATCAGGGCGCATTTTTTCCCGGAAAGGCTGAAATTATGCAGAAATCCTGCAATTGGTTGAAAACTCATGTTTATGTTGATTATTTTGTTGAAAGTTTTTTGTGTAATCTTCACAAGTGCAGGGCGAAATGAAATTGATTTATTCTGCAAAAAACTGAAAATCAGCGTTAAAAGTGTTAAATTTCAATTTTTGTGTTGACGGCTGAATCATTTTTGGATATACTATAACCAAGAGATAAGGGATAAGACAGCACAGAGCTGCGATCCCACCTCGGCAGTGCATATAACGGCAGTGCAGAACAAAGAAAGATAATACAACGGAAGTTCACTTCCGGCATTACGGCAGAACTTTTTTAGGAGGTTTTAAACTATGTGCATGAAAGACGTAGAAGTAAAGAACCAGGTTGGTCTCCACGCAAGACCCGCAACTTTCTTTATCCAGAAGGCTAACGAGTTCAAGTCTTCCATCTGGGTCGAGAAGGAAGAGCGCAGAGTAAACGCAAAGTCCCTGCTCGGTATCCTCTCTCTCGGTATCGTTGGCGGCGCTAAGATCCGCATCATCGCTGACGGCAGCGACGAGCAGCTCGCTGTTGACGGCCTCGTTAAGCTCGTAGAGAGCGGCTTCTCTGAGTAATCTGACTCGGGACATATAAGCGGCGTTTCGCTGCAAAGAATCAGGATTTAGGGGCAGGATCCGTTCATACGGTTTCTGCCCTGATTTGTTCAGGCAGTGTAAATCGTTTACACACGCAATTTCGGAGGATCTATGAAAAAGACCATCGCCGCAGTTCTCGCGGCTGTTTCCATCTCCCTTGCCGCAGGCTGCGCGGCGAATCTCCCGGCGGGCTACGACAAATTCACCGCCGCACGAGAGAAATACGAGACCCTCAGCAGCGGCAGAGTGACCATGACCGACCTTACCACCGGCGATGAAATAATGCGGTTCAGCTTTTATTTCAACGTCAACGACGAGATGGTGTTCAGCTACTGGGGAAGCTGGCAGGGCGAAGAACAGCAGGCGTACAGCGACGGTGCGGAATTTTTCTACAAGGAATCCGGGGACGAGAAGTGGACGGTCATCAGCTCCGACGACGACGGGTACATCTACAACGTTTACAACCGCGGATACCGCTACCCCTACGCGGAGGGCAGGCTGTTCTTCCTTGCCGGGGAGGCTGTCCGGAACGCGGGGATAATCGAAAGCGGCGACGGCCCGACCTCCATCACCTACACCTACGACCCGGAGAAGCTGAATTCCGCTTCAATGCCCGGCGTGCAGGAGGATATCCAGAGCTTCGAAAGGCTGACCACGACCCTTGAGATCGACCAGCAGGGATATCCGTCGAGCTTCACCGAGGACGGCTCAGTAGTCACCGCCGCCGGAGAGGTCATGGACTTCAGCGTGCGTATCGACATCTCCGATATCAACGATGTCTACGACGTACAGAACCCGGTCGGCGAGATCTACAAGAAGGGCGAAAAGCCTGCCGAAAATTCGGAAAGCTCAGGAAATTCGGAAAGCTCCGAAAGTTCAGAAAACTGATAAATTACCGCCGGAATGCGCTGATTACCGCGTTTCCGGCGGTTTTGTCTGAAAATTCCGTGAATTCGCTTCAGGCGGTTGCAAATTTCCCGGAAGTGTGCTATAATATTTTATAAGTGTAGAAAATAACGCAGTACTTTGTTAAAAGTAATGGAGATAATATGAGCAACGAAAATCCAACGAGCACCCGCGTCAGCGCAGGCGCTTTATATGACAACACGTCAGCCGCCGGGGAATACCTGTTCTCGGTGATGATGGTCATGCTCGCCGCGCTCGGAAAGGCGCTGGCAAGGCTGTTCGCCGCAATAGACCGCCGTCTGGGCTGGCTCGGCGGCAAGATACTCAGCGGGCTGAAAATCCTCGGCGAGAAGATAGCTTCGCCGTTCCGCAGGTACGGCATGGCTTTACGAATGGGCTGCGCCGACATACGCCGCGCCCATGCAGACGGGATCGTACCGGCGTGCATAGCTGGTTTCCGCATGGTAGGCCGCATTCTGTTCGGAAAGCGCGGACTTGCAGTCACGCTGTGCAACTGGGCGCTTCCGATAATTAGCTGCGTGTTCCTGTTCAGCGTGGTGACATACGCCAACAGCATGACCTACGCGCTGAGGCTCTCTGTAAACGGCGACCTGATGGGCTACGTTTCAGACGAGACGGTGTTCACCGAGGCGGAAAAAATCGTGCAGCAGAGGATAACCTACCTCGACAGCAACACCGAAATGTTCAGCTTCAACAGCGACTACACCGTTGAAATGGTGGGCTACGGCTCGACTATGACAAAATACCAGCTCGCCGATAAAATGCTTCAATCCATGGGAGCCGAGATCTCCTACGCGTACGGAATGTACATAGGAAACTCCTTCTACGGAGCGCTCGAAACCAAAGACCGCGTAGACGCAGCTCTTGAGGACCTGCTCGACCAGTACCGCGAGGGCGGCGACGAGACCGTACAGTTTGAAAGCGAGATAAGCTACGAGCCGGGGCTGTACCTTACGGAAAGTATCGTCAGCGAGGACTCGATAATAAAGCTCATCACCTCTAAGAAGAGCGTTGCGGCGTACTACACCGTGGTCGATGGAGATTCCCCCTACGGCATACTCGACAAGCTCGAAATGTCCGAGGAGGAGGTCGCTCTGCTGAACCCCGGTTTCTCAATGGACAGCTCGCTGTTCATCGGCGATAAGATCCTGATAAACCAGGAGGAGCCGTTCCTTGCGGTTTCCGTCACGAGGACCGAGACCTACGACGAGCGCACTCCCTACGACACCACGTACACCGAGGATTCCACGCATTACGAAGGAACCTCCACGATAGTGCAGGAGGGCGTAAAGGGAACCGAGCGCGTTACCGCGAACGTTTCCTACATCAACGGCATTGAGACCCGCCGCAAGGTCATCGAGAGAGTAACTATAGAGGAGCCTACGACCGAGATAATCTCCATGGGCACAAAGGCAAAGCCTGCGGGAGTCACCGCTACCATACCGGATAACATGCCTATCGGACAGTTCCTGTGGCCGGTCGGCGGCGACGGCGGTCAGATCTCCGAGATGATGTACGGCTACGGCGGATACTACGGTCACAGCGGCATTGATATCTCCGCGCCGTACGGAACGCCTATCTACGCCGCGGAATCCGGTACGGTCATCCTGGCGTCGTGGTACTACGGCTACGGAAACTGCGTAATGATCCAGCACGCGAACGGCATGGTGACGGTCTACGGCCACGCAAGCTACTTGCACGTTTACGTAGGTCAGCAGGTAACTATGGGCGAGGTCATTGCGGACGTTGGTTCCACGGGACAGTCCACCGGCAACCACTGCCACTTCGAGGTGAGACTCAACGGAATGAACGGCATGCGCCTCAATCCGATAAATTACCTCCCATGGCACAGGAGAGCCTCCTGGTGCGTTGAGTACTGATAATATTAAGGAGCTGCATATTTCATGCAGCTCCTTTTTTACTATGGTCACCTCTAGAAACCTTGTTTGAGTGAAAATGTGTATAGCACACCGCCTGCTTCTTCAAACCTCCTCGTAAGGCATACAGCCTTACTTCGTCGGCTTTCATCGCATTCGGCGCACTCTACCCATTTTCCCTTTTCAAACCGGTTTTTAGAGGTTCCCCTATGAAAAATGGAGCTGTTTTCGCAGCCCCATTTTAATTTTGCACTCGATATCACACAAGGTATTCCCGCACAGCGGCGGCAAAATAGAAGCTCCCGCCGAAGTACATCAGACCGCCCTCGCGGTCGCGGCGCGCAAACTTGAGAGCCTCACGGGGAGAATGGAATATCTCCGCCCCGTCAAGCCCGGAGATGCGGCGCAGTTCCTCCGCAGGAACCTCCCCCTCGGAGAAGCCGTCGCAGAAATACACCCTGTCGAAGCAGGGCAGTATTTCCTGTAGAAACGCGCGGTGATCCTTCGTGTTCATCATGCCGATGAACGCAGTCCGGCGCTCGTACCCGGAATCCTCAAGCGCTGAGCGCACCGCCCTTGCCGCCTGCGGATTGTGTCCGCCGTCAAGCAGTATGTCCCCAGGGAGCAGCTCCATTCGCGCAGGGATCCTGGCGCGCTCTATGCCCATCGCGATGTGCGCCGGAGTTACTCCGGCGCAGGTCAGCGCCTCTATCGCTGTAAGTGCGTTCGTTACCTGGTAGGCTCCGCCGAGGTTCAGGCGGTACTCCTGCCCCCTGTAGCGGAATCTGCTGCCGCGAAGCCCGGGCTTTTCCAGTATCTCCAGCTCCGAGCGGTCGGGAGTTATCAGACTTGCGCCGGTCTGCGCGCAGCGTTCGCGGATAACCTCCATCGCAGGCTCCGGAATATCCAGTGCCGCAACAGCGTTACCGCCCTTTATTATGCCGCATTTCGAACGCGCTATCTCCTCCACGGTGCCGCCAAGTATCTTCGTGTGGTCAAGACCTATCGAGGTGAAAACCGCGCACTCCGGCTGCTTTATCACGTTCGTGGAATCCAGCGTGCCGCCGATACCCGCTTCCAGCACTACCCAGTCCACCTGCTTTTCAGCATAGAAGAGGAACGCCGCCGCGTTAAGTATCTCAAACTGCGAGAATTCGAGACCGCCGCACTGCTCCGCTGCGTCGGCGGTCTTATTCAGGAGCCGCGCAAGGTCGGCGCAGGAGATCTCGTACAGCCCGTCGGGGTAGCCTATCGCTATGCGCTCGCATACGCTGCGGACATAGGGCGAGGTGAATTTCCCCGCGGTGAATCCCGCCGCGGCAAGCGATGAGGCGCAGAACTCCGCCACGGAGCCTTTGCCGTTCGTACCCACGATGTGGATATAGCGCAGCTTATCCTGAGGGTCGCCTAGCTTATGGCACAGAGCCTCGAACCTGGACAGATCCTTCACCGGTGCGCCAAAGTGCGAGTACTGCTCCAGGAACTGTTCAATTTCGCCGCATTCGCAGCTCAGTGCCAGCCGCATTCGTCGTAGTCCTTCCACTTCTCATGGTAGCGCATCTCGTCTGCGAGCTTCATGCAGATGTAAGCCACCGCGCCTGCGACAACGATCACAGCGCCGATTATCGGGATAACTACCTTAGCGGTAGGGCCGATCTTCTTCTGAACTCTTTCGTGAATAGTTTTCATAGAATTACGTTCCTTTCTGTAATAACCTGTCGTTATTCGCCTGAGAGTAATTTGTACAGTTCCTTGCGGGAAACGCCCGCCGCCTGCGCGGCAGTCTTGCATGCCTCGGACAGCTTCATGCCTCCCTCGGCGTAGCCCCTTGCAAGCTCCGCAGCCTGCTCGATGGACATTTCCTCCGGTGCTTCCGGAGATGCTCCCTCGAGCACGATGACGTACTCGCCCCGGGGGTCGGTCTGCTCGTATAGCTGTATCAGCTCGCCGAGGGTCCCGCGCAGGACTTCCTCGTGCAGCTTCGTGAGTTCCCGGCAGAGAGCCGCGCGGCGCGTTCCGCCGAGAGCCTCCGCGAGATCCGCGAGAGTCTGCCGCAGCTTGTGCGGAGCCTCGTAGTATATCAGCGTGTGCGGGAGCTTCGCTGTTTCGGCTAGCCGCTGGCGGCGCTCCTTCTTATCCACCGGAAGGAACCCTTCAAACGCGAAACGCGCGGTGTCTATTCCGGATATCGCAACGGCGGCGATCGCAGCGTTGCAGCACGGGACGGACTCCACCGGGACGCCCTGCTCATAGCAGCGCTGAACAAGGTACACCCCCGGGTCGGAAATGCAGGGCATTCCGGCGTCGCTTACCAGCGCAACGGAGTTCCCTCCGTGCAGCAGCTTGAGGATCTTTGCGCTTTTTTCCGCTTCGTGGGGCTTGTAGTAGCTCAGAAGCGGCTTTTTTATTCCGAAGTGGGTCAGCAGCCGGAGCGTTACCCGGGTATCCTCGGCGGCGATATAGTCCACGCTTTCCAGCGTTTCTATGCCGCGCGGTGAGAAATCCGAAAGGTTCCCGATAGGCGTGCCCACAACGTAGAGCTTACCTGTTTCAGTCATATAGCCTTGTGTACTCCTCGGTGTAGGATTTATCGTCGTTGCGCAGTATCATGGGCTTCTCGACGATCATGCCGGACTTCCCGCCCTTCTTTCCGGTCACGAGGAACAGCCACGGCTTGTCGAGAATGCTGTTGAACACGAACGTAATGCTCTTCGGCTCAATTTTGTTCTCTCGCATGGAGTTCAGCACGTCCGCGAGGCGCTCGGGGCGGTGGCACATCTTCAGCAGACCTCCATATTTCAGGAGCTTCCCCGCTGCGCGGCACACGTCGTCGATGTTGCACATCAGCTCGTGCCGTGCGACCGCCTGGGGTCTTGCAAGCTTCTCAAACCCGGAGCCGCTCGTCATATAAGGCGGATTCGCGGTGACGATATCCATTGACTCAAAGCCGATCTGGCTCTGCTTCAGCTCGCGGAGGTCGGCGAGAACCGGCTGGAGCCTGTTCTCAAGATGGTTTTTCTCAACGGACATCTTCAGCAGCTTGATCGCTTCCTCCTGTATATCCACGGCGTAGATAAGGTGCGGCTTTACGTTCTTGCAGAATATCAGCGGGATTATTCCGCAGCCGGTGCACAGATCGCAAACCACGCTGTCGGGCTTTACGTTCGCGTAGTACGCCAGCAGGAAAGCGTCCGTGCCGAAGCGGTGATCCTCGGAAACGTACATCGTAAGCGGTCCCAGGGTGAAGGTTTCAGTTTGCATATAATTGCTTTCCTTTCATGTGATTTAACCGACGATTATCTGCCCGTCGGGGTAAACGATGTTCTTGCGTTTTGCGGAGTTCACAAGCATTGAAAGCACCAGCGACACCGGGCCAACGCGCCCTATGAACATCGTGATTATAAGCAGTATACGCCCGGGTGTTCCGGAAATTTCAGTTATCCCCGCGGAAAGTCCCGCGGTAGAGAACGCCGACACGGCTTCAAACAGGCACTGAACTCCCCGGCCGTCCTCGGGCAGCGTGAAATACAGCACCGAGAAGCAGAGGATAACAGCCGTCAGCGAAAGCAGCGTGACGGTCAGCGTGCGGTAGACCGCCAGCTTGTCTATCTTGTGCTTCATGATCTCAACGTCGTTCTTGCTCTGCATATAGGAAACCACAGTCATAATCAGCACAAGCAGCGTGGTGGTCTTGATACCGCCGCCGGTGGAAGCCGGAGAGGCTCCGACGAACATAAGTATGCAGGTCCCGAGCTGTGAAAAATCCGACAGGTCGTCTATCGGCACGGAGTTGAACCCGGCTGTTCTGGCGGTAACGCTCGAGAAAAACGCGTTGAGCAGCTTCCCGCCGAAGTTCATCTCGCCAAGAGCGCCGTTCCATTCCGCGAGGAGGTAGAACAGCGTTCCGCCGACGGTAAGCGCCGCGGAGGTCAGCAGCACCGCCTTGGTGTGCAGGCTGAGCTTGCGTACCTTACGAATGTTGAGGAAGTTTTCCCAGACGATGAAGCCGAGACCTCCCACGGTTATCAGCATCGCAACGGTGACGAGCACCAGGGGGTCGCTCTGATATCCGGTGAGGCTCGCGAACGGCGAGGATATCCCGCACAGGTCGAATCCGGCGTTGCAGAACGCGGTGACGCTCGTGAAAACGCCCATCCAAACGCCGTAGCCGCCGTACTGCGGAACGAACCGCAGGCAGAGCAGCACGGCTCCGGCTCCCTCGAATATCATTGAATACTTGATTATGCTGATGAAAATGCGGCGTCCGCCCTGGAAGGTGCTTTCAGTAAGCCCGTCCGACACATTCGCGAGGGTGCGGAAGCCCAGCTTCTTCCCGGCGGCAACGTTGAAAAACGTGATTATCGTCACGAATCCCAGACCGCCCACCTGGATAAGCAGCGCAATGACCGCCTGCCCGAATATCGTCCAGTTCGAGTAAGTATCCACGACTACGAGACCAGTCACGCAGGTCGCGGAGGTCGCGGTGAACAGGCAGTCGAAGAATGAAGTGCTGCCGCTCTTTGACGAGAACGGAAGCCACAGCAGCAGCGCCCCCACAGTGATTATAATAAGGAATCCCAGGCAGAGGGTGCGCGCGGGCTGCATAGGCTTTGCTTTTTTAATGACCGGCATGGCGTACCTCCGCTCAGGCGGCGGTAGTCGCCGGAAGAATTATCAGCGGCGCCACGGAATCCCTGGTAAGCTTCACCGATGTGACCGTAACCGGAGACCCGCTGCGGTTGGTGAGCTTGAGCTGCACGTTTTCAGTCTTTGCGGCTGCGGCATTGAATTTCAGCACCATCTCGCCGTCATCGGAGGATACAATCTCGTAATCGATGCTGTTCGCCTTCTTGTCGGAGGTAAGCGCGATGGAAAGCTGCTCAAGTCCGGTTCCGCGCAGCGTGAATGTGAAGCCGCCGGAGCTGTAGAGCGCGAAGTAGTTGGTGTACACCGCAGAGCCTTCCGGCAGTACGGCGGCGCCGCCGTCCCTGGTGACTGAGCTTGTCGACGGAATGTTCCTGCCGCTGTATTCGAAGGAAGCGGGCGCGGAAAGCTCCAGACCCTGCTCCTCGCACCATTCACGCGCTGCGTTGGTGCAGGCGTAAAGGTGGATATTGTTGTTGATGTCCCCGACAAGCCAGAGGTCGCCCGACCAGAGCTGGAGGTTATCCTCGCGGTCGGCTATGATGAAGTCGGGGCGTGCGGTCTGGGAATTCAGCTTTTTCAGCGTGGAGGCAAGCCGCACGTGCATATCCGGGAACAGGAACTGCGCCTTTACGTAGCGCTCGGATTTCAGCGAGAACGCGAGAACGTCGTCAAATCCGCTGTCGTCTACCATTTCGAGCGCCTCGGAGACGTACTCTCCGCCGTAGCTTGCGTTCCTGCCCTGAACCACGGTGTAGCCGTCGAAGCAGTAGAGGCTGGTGTACATAAGCAGCGCGCCCATCGGGATAGTCACCCAGTTGAACATGCTGCTGTTCTTTTTCACGGTTATCAGCCGGATTATCACCACGGCAAGCAGCAGAGCCATTACAACGGCGATGATCTTGATAAATGTCGTTTCGGTTATCTTGTCCTTGAGACCCTCGCCCAGCTTCAGCGGAGTGATCCCGAGGATCATCGCGCTTACTACGCCCTTATCAGTGGTGCCGTCGCCGACGACCGCCGGAACGGTCAGCAGCTCGGTGAGCGCGAATATTCCGCCCGCGGTGATAAGCGCCGCAAGGCTGTGCATAACGCTGAACCTTCCCCGGTAGATCATTATGAGCGCCGGGAATATCGCAACGGGGAAGAAAGTCTCGATGTAGCGCCCGAATATCGTTGTATCGGCGCGGGTGTCGAACACCGTGGAGGTCGCTTTGAAGCCGACGCTCACCACGAATATCGCGCCCATAACCAGGAAAGCGAACCAGCAGAACATTGCAAGCGAACTTGTGATGTATGTCTTTGCCCTGCCGTCGGCGGTCAGTTCAGCGGCGCCCTTCTTCGCGCGGTTCCTGGTGACGTAATACATCGCCAGTCCGGAGATTATCAGCACCATCGCGATGGCTCCGAAGCCCCAGGTGGAGCTGATAAAGTAGAAGAAATGTCCGACCAGGGTCTGCGGGAAGCGCATGAGCTTCTCAGGATCCGCGTCGAATATTCTGCCGAGGGTGTTTTCGATGGTATTCACGGAGGCCTTGTCGGACTGCTCCTTGAGCCACAGGACATTCTGTAAATAGCCCTTTATCATCTTGTCCGCGAGGAACCCCACAACAACGCTTGAGAAGAAGCCGCTCAGCGCGAACACCTTCCGCTTCATCGTGAACAGTACCACAAGTTCCAGAACCACTCCGGCGGCGAGCATTGCGATCATTCTGCCGTGGGTAGCGTAGGCTGCAACGAGGGTAAGCCCCGCGAGCGCCGCCCAGAGCTGCTGCCGGAACACCGCCTTACTGCTGTGCGACGTATCCTTGAAGCTCTTCAGCGACTTGTACATCAGCAGCGCGAACACCCACGGAAGCAGGCAGCACAGCGTTTCGTTCCAGGTGTACTTAGTGAGCAGCAGGTACGCGGGGTACATTCCGCATACTATCGCCATGAATACGGAGGAAAGCTTCCGCACGCCGAACCACTTCCGTGCGAGGAAGTACACGATGACCGGTGCGAAGCTCATCAGCACGCCGTTTATCAGTATCATCACGCGGTACTGGAGCATAGGGTCGTCAACGAACCAGAACACCGGAATGTAGAACAGGCTCTGGAAATACCCGTAGTAGCCGCCGGCGGACACCGTCTGCGACCAGTCGTAGCCGTTGAACCATGCGGCAACCGCAGTAACCGCGTACTCGTCGGGGGTGAGGTTGAACATAGTCGTGACCTGCGTCATCAGGACGTGTATCGCAAGCGTTACGACGTACAGCGCCAGCATAAGGAACCAGTCGCTGAGGAACACGCTCTCCTTTTTCGGAGCGGCAGGTGCGGCTGCTTCCGGCTTCGGGACTTCGTATATCGGGTGAACGTCGGAGCCTTCTGCGCCCGATGGACCCGCCGCGCCCTCCGCCCCCTCCAGCGGAGCCGCGTTTTCGTTTATATTTTCAAGTTCGTTTTCTCCTGTCAAAGTTACTGCCTCCTTAATGGTCTGAAAGCGCCGGAGCTTGTATCGTTGCGCCTTCTTCCGCCAGCGCGGTTATGTCCGCGGAACGCTTGTATCTCATATAGTCGCGGGCGGTCTCGCCCTTTGCGTAGACGGAAAGCCCGCCTTCCGTGCCGATGTAGTCGTAGCTGAACGGCTCCAGCGTGAGCTGCTCCTCCTCGTCGGCTACGATTATGCAGTTGTCCGGGAGATTCTTCGCCTTGCGGATTATCGCTACCCGGGTGTTAAGATTCAGGAACTGGATAAGCCCCGCGTTTCGCGTCCCGATGTTATAAGCCACGATGACCGGCGACGCGCTCTCGTTATACAGAAGCTCGGAAACCAGCCGCGCCGGCTCGGTCTTTGCGAGGTTCTCCTCGGCGCGTGCAGGAAGGTAAACCGCCCCGGCAAACACCGTGGTGTAAAGGAACAGGCAGCAGCACAGCCCGGATATCAGTTCATTGCCGTGCTTGCGGGTGCACAGCGTGAACACTGCGAACGCCGCCAGCACCGTGAACACCACGGAGGTCATTATAATGAAGCTTTCCGCGGTGAACGGCTTGGCGTAGTCCTCGCCGATCCGCCATGGCATGAGTCCCAGCATGGGGGATTCGCGGTAGCCGCGCGCCTTTTCGAGCATCTGCCAGGATACCGTGAAGAATCCGTAGCAGGTATATGCGTACACGATCGCCGCCCAACCGATGTTAGCGACGCTCAGCCTGTAGCGGAACATGAACACCAGCACCAGCATGACCGCCAGCGGAGCCACATTGTCGGTGTATCTTCCGAACATCGTGAGATCCTTGATGGCGCTTATCTGCCCGGAATTGAACTTGAACAGCACCGAAAGCAGCATGGAGCCTCCGACGGCGAGGAACGCGTAAATTCCAAGTATGGTTATGTGGCCGCTGTAGGTGTGCTTCGAGGTAGGCTCGTACACCTTCACGCCGTCGACCATCTCGCCGGCGCGGTTTTTGCTCCACTCGCGGATACGAACGAAGATGAGCATGAAGAACACCACGCAGGCGAGGGCTCCGATACCAGCCGTGGAGGTCATGAAGGTGTAGATATGTCCGAACAGCGTGGAAACGAACCTGCCGAATCCGCCTTCGTCAAACAGACCCAGCACGCGGTTTGCCTCGGCTTCCATGGTGTTGCCGCTCGCCTTGCCGTTCCAGACTAGCTGCTGGATCGTCTTTTTGCAGAAATGCTCCCCGACGAAGCCCAGCGCAAGCGCCGGGAAGAAAACCGGCAGGGTGAATATCCTGCGGTTCATGAAGATACGCGCGATAAGCACGGTCATAACGAACGCGATAACTACAGCCAGCAGCCTGGAGTGCGCCCCGTAGCAGACCGCGCAGAGAACTCCGGCGGCGGCCGACCACAGCACGCGCAGCGCGTCCTTCTGGCAGTCCATCGACATGAACATCACCCACATCAGAACCCACGGAAGCAGGCTGCATATGGCTTCGTTCCACATGAACTTGGAGTGGGCTATGTATGTGATGTAAGCTCCGCAGCAGAACGCCACGGTGATTTTCTGCCATACCCTGGAAACGCCCAGCTTTGTGGAAACATGGTAAGCTATCACCGGAATGAAGCTCATGAGCACGCCGTTCATTATCAGGCACGCCTTGTAAAGCGCGTAGGAGTTGCTGAAAAACAGGAACAGCGGCGCGTAGAAAATAGCCTGAACGTATCCGTAATAGTAGTAGACCTGCCCCATCAGCGCCGACCAGTCGCGCCCGGAATAGAACGCGGCAACGCTTGCAACGCCTATTTCGTCGGGGTTAACGGCTGGAAGCTCCATATGCATGGTAAGCAGCGAATGCACGATGACGCTCACCGTGAAGATAACCATCATCACGCCGCGGTCGCCGAAGCTGTTGTAGAAACGTCTGAGAGCGTTTATCATTTCTTGTTGATTTCCTCTTTGTTGTAGCTGCAAAGATTGTAGTTAGAGTAGTTTGAGTTGGTGTTGTTGTACTCAATGCGCTTTACGTGGAAAAGGGTCTCGTCCATTACCCTGCGGCAGCCGGAGATAGCGTCCGCAACAAGCCCGAAAATGCCTATCTGGAATCCCACGATAGCAAGCACAGCCATCAGCACCAGGGACTGTATATGTCCACCGCCCTCGCCCAGGCATGCGTAAACGATGAAGCGCACCGCAAGCACCAGCGCGGCAAGCACGAATACAGCAGCAATTCCGAGGAAGGTCTTGAGCGGCTTTCTCATCACGTAGTTGCGGATAATCGTTCCGCTGGAGCGCTTGATGTAGCCCCACATGGACTTGAACAGGCGGCTCTTGCGAAGCTCCGGGTTGGTGTTGATGTCCACGGACATTATCTTGGTGCGGTCTGCGCCGGCGGTGATGATGGTCTCCAGCGTGTAGGTGTAGTCGGAGAGCACGTTAAGGCGCAGCGCGGCTTCTCTTGTGTAGCTGCGGAATCCGCTGGTGGTGTCCACAACGTCGGTGCCGCTCGCCTTTCTTACAACGCCGCTGCCGAGCTTCTGGAGCTTCTTTTTCAGCGGGGAGAAGTGCTCTATGGAGTCTGTGCGGCGGTTGCCTATTACCATCGTCGCCTTGCCCTCAAGCAGCGGACGCACCAGCTTTTCAATGTCCGCGCCAGCGTACTGGTTGTCGGCGTCGGTGTTGACGATGATGTCGGCGCCCAGGCGCAGGCATGCGTCGATTCCCGCCATGAAGCCCTTTGCAAGTCCGCGGTTGTGCACGAAGCTTACTATGTGATGTACGCCCAGCTCCTTTGCGCGCTCTACGGTGCGGTCGGTGCTGCCGTCGTTGATGATGAGGTATTCGATCTCGTCGATACCGTCGATGTGCCGGGGGAGGTCGTGTATGGTCACGTCGAGGGTCTCGGCTTCGTTATAGCAGGGTATCTGGATTATCAGTTTCATGTTATTGTTCTTCCTTTTGATTTTGTTATTGGAACGCTCCCGCAGGAGCAGTTTTTCATATCATCGTGCCGGTCATTCCGAAGTTCATGCGGACGAAATACAACAGCAGTATCGCCTGGAGCAGGTACACCGCAAGTATCGAGATTATCGCGCGCAGCCAGGAGGGACTCCCCTTTGCGTTGAGCGCCTCGTAGTAGCCCGGGGCGTTTCCGTCGCCGTAATTTGCTCGGATCTGCTTTATGCGCTTCACGCAGTGGCGGTAATAGATGTAATCGCCGAACATGCCCAGCGCTATCTTCGCGGCGAAATACAGCCCGCTGGCGGCGAACTGCAAAGCTCCCACCACTGAAGCGCTGAACGACCCGGCAAAGGAAAGCAGCGTCGGAACGTAGTAGGCAAGTTCGAGCAGAACCAGGATAACTCCGGCGGCGTCCAGCTTCCGGTAGAACTGGTGTACCGGCGTGAACAGCCCGGCGCAGAGGTTGAAGAAAACCTTCCGCTTCTTCTGCCCCGGAGCCGCCGGCGCGCGGAACGCCGCGAACGCCTGGGAATAGTGCATTACGGATTTCCCGACGTAGCAGGAAAGCTCCTTTGCGCTGACGCCGTCATCGCCGCGGGTGTCGTCCATGGTCTGGCGGTTTATCTGGTCGAGGAACTCCTGAATATCTACCGGCTGACCGTCCGGGCCGTAGGCGTTGAAGCTGCCGTTCGGAACTCCGCCGGGGTACTCCGCGCGGTGGTCGCTGAAATCTCCGGACTGCCCCTCGGTATCATCATGCTTGCTGAGGTCAACGCCGGACTGCTCCTCCTGCCCGTTGGAAGGCTCAGGCTCTTCACCGGGGAGGTGCCCCTCCCACACAAAGCCGGAAGCATGCCACTCCTCGACCCCGCAGCCGCCCTTTTCATTGTAGCAGGCGCGGTGATGCGGAGTTCCGCAGACAGGGCATACCACGATGTCGTCATTTTGGGTGAACGGCCTGCGGCATACCGGGCAGAGCTTGTTTTCAAATCTTGTCATTTAAATTCCTTTCTGTCTACATTCTGCATCATATATAATTATGTGACGAATAGCTCGTCTGGATATGCATATACATTTTATAGTATACCACATTCCGGAACAGATTTCAATAAAAATCGCCCCGTGCTGTGTGAAAATTAGCAAAAATTTGGCGGAGGCTGATTCGGCATATTTCTGTTCATAAAAAGCGGACGGTGCTGTCAGCCCGTCCGCTTTAATAATTCCCGCATGATTTCCGTATTTAATCCGTGGCTCTGCCGCCCTCGACCAGTAATATCAGCATACCCGCCATAATCAGAACGCATACCGACAGCCCTGCGTTTATCGAAAACGCCTGTCCCGCCGCAGGCACGCCGGACGCGTTAGGAGAATATGCCTCCGCAGCAGCGGTGAGCTTCCCTGCCGGAACCGCCAGCAAACCGCTGAGCAGAGCCGCCGGAAGCCGCGATATCAGCAGCGGCTTCATTGATATCTCCCCGCCTGTGAGCGCCCCGACCTGCATAAGAACGCAGACTCCCCCGAACGAGAGAGCCGCCGCGCACAGCGAAGCCGCCGCGCCCTCCGGAACCAGCCCGCGCACCTGCGTGACCTCAAGCAGCGCCGGGAGCAGCCTGTCGGAATTCCCGCCAAGCCCGAGCTTTCCGAGCGCCCATGCCGCAAGCTCGGTTATCCCGGCAGAATCCAGCAGCGCAGTGACCGCCGCAAACGCCACCGACATCACGCATACCGTGTACATCACCCGCGCGCCTGCGTCCACTGAACTTATGAAGCACTCCGCTGAGAGATCCTGCGCGGAACTGCTCTCGTCAAGGAGTATAGGCTTCCCGAACCTGCAAACCACCGCGGCTGCAACAAGCGACGACAGTATACACGCTCCGAAGATCATGCCGCCCGCCGCCGCGCTTCCAAACACCTGCATTCCGGCTGTGCCGATAACGAAGGAAGGCCCGCTGCCGTAGCAGCAGCAAAGCAGCCGCGAGGCGTCCCCGCGCCGGAGCCTCCCCGACCTGACAAGCCCGGTCAGCAGCTTTGCCCCTACCGGATATCCGCCGATGTTCGACAGCAGGAACACCGCGCAAAGCTCCTCTGGCAGCCGCAGAAGCTTCGAAAGCGGAACGGTCAGCGGCTTCAGGACCACGCGGTACAGTCCGCTGCGCTGGAGGTACACCGCCAGCACGGTAAACGCAAACAGCGCCGGTATGACTACCTCCAGGCAGCCACCGACCGAGCCTCTCACCGCCTCGGAAAGCTCCCCGGGAAACAGCACTATACCCGCCCCGGCGCACAGCGCGAGCGCCGCAAGCAGGTACTTCCGAAGCGCCTTCACTTTTCGGGCGAGTTCACTCCGGAAACTCCCCCCGCCGCTGCGAAGCCTATGCACAGCGCCGCCTTCACCGGGAGCAGTATCCCCTGCACCGTCCCGAAAATAAGCGCCGCAAGTATCAGCGGAACGCAGTAGAGCACCCCGCAGACCGCGCCTGTTTTAAGTCCGCCGCGCCTGCGCTGCTTCCCCGCAGTCCTGCCGCAGAGGAAGCTCCCAAGCGCCGCCGCCGGAACCGCCGTCAGCCACGCCATGGAACTGTCAGCGCCGGTCAGCCACATCACCAGCGCTCCCGCCGCCGCAACGCCGATGGTCAGAAGGTACCCCGCCGCCAGCCCGGCTCCGAATGGCAGCAGCCTGGAGCGGTTTTTCTTTCTGCGCATGTCATCACCCTTTTCTTTCTTATATGAGATATATATGCCGCACTTGTCCGATTTATGGCTTCACTTATTCGTTATATGTGAATCATTCACAAAATTTTCATCTTAAATTAGATAGGCTTTGCTTGATTTTACAGAAAACCCCTTGATTTATTTGTGGAGATATTGTATAATATAGGTAAACAAAAAGTGAGAACTGTTTTTCAGCTTTCATCAAATAAAAAGGAGAACTCACTATGGATATTGAGAACATCACCTTACTTGACGTCATTGACAGACGTACTCTTCAGAACTTACAGGACGCATTTGCAGCAGCTACAGGCATGGCTGCTCTTGCGACCGACGAAAACGGTCCTGTCACCGAAGGCAGCAACTTCACAGATTTCTGCATGAAGCTTACCCGTAAGTCACGCGTAGGCGCAGAGCAGTGCAATCGCTGCGACCTCAAGGGCGGCGAGGAGGCAAGCCGCACCGGTAAGCCTTCCGTATACTACTGCTCTAACGGTCTGATGGACTTTGCGGCTCCGGTCATCGTAAACGGCAAGCACATCGGCTCTCTTATCGGCGGTCAGGTACTGCCGGAGGCTCCAGACGAGGCCAAGTTCCGCAAGATCGCTGATGAACTCGGGATCGACCAGGACGAATACATAGCAGCCCTGAAAAAGGTAAAGATCGTCCCCAAGCGCCAGATAGAGGCTGCGGCGAACCTGATGTGGCAGATAGCGAACTCCCTGTCCGAGGTAGGATATCAGCGACTTGTCGCCACCGAAAGCCAGAAGAACAAGGAAAATACCGTCAAGGCAGTTGATCAGAAGTTCGATGAGATCGACAGCCGCATGGGCGATGTAGTCGCGAATATCCAGAATCTTGAAAATGTTTTTGGAGCTATCAAGGAATCCGCCGCTTCCTCCACTAAGGCGGTCGAAAGCACCGACGGCATTGTTAAGGCTATTGAGAACGCCTCCACACAGCTCACGCTTATCGGATTCAACGCTTCCATCGAGGCTAAGCGCGCAGGCGCGGCAGGTGCAGGCTTCAATGTTATCGCGCAGGAAGTACGTACTCTCGCTGACAAGAACACCAAGCAGGCTAACGAGGTAGAAAATACCCTGAACGAGATCAAGAAAGCCATCACAGGCATCAACGCGCAGCTCAAGAACTGCAATTCTGAAATACAGAAGAACGTTGAAGTGCTTGAAAGCCTTAAGGTACTTGTTGACGAAGCAAGCGTTCAGGTCAAGAACCTCAAATAAGGCTGAAACAGCATAAGCTGTTCAGATATACGAATCTCCACGGAGAAAGGAAAATTTATCATGGCGAACAGATTTGTACTCAACGAGACATCTTATCATGGCGCAGGGGCAATCGCCAACATCGCTGTAGAAGCGAAGAACAGGGCATTCAAGAAGGCATTCGTATGCTCCGACCCCGACCTCATCAAGTTCGGCGTTACCAAGAAGGTACTCGACGTTCTGGATAAAGACGGTCTTGCTTACGAGGTTTACGATAATATCAAGCCGAACCCCACGATCGAAAACGTTCAGTCCGGCGTTGCAGCGTTCAAGAAGAGCGGCGCTGATTACCTTATAGCTATCGGCGGCGGTTCTTCCATGGATACCGCAAAGGCTATCGGTATCATCATCAACAACCCTGAGTTCGCTGATGTACGCTCCCTGGAGGGCGTAGCTCCCACAAAGAAGCCGGCAGTGCCGATAATCGCAGTTCCTACCACAGCTGGTACCGCTGCCGAGGTTACTATCAACTACGTTATCACAGATGTTGAGAAGAACCGCAAGATGGTTTGCGTTGACCCGCACGACATTCCTGTCGTTGCAGTTGTTGACCCTGAAATGATGGCTTCAATGCCCAAGGGTCTGACCGCAGCCACCGGCATGGACGCCCTGACCCACGCGATCGAGGGCTACATCACAAAGGCGGCATGGGAACTTTCCGATATGTTCCACCTCAAGGCTATCGAGATCATCTCCAGATCGCTCCGCGGCGCAGTTGCAAACACGCCCGAGGGACGCGAGGGAATGGCGCTCGGTCAGTACGTTGCAGGTATGGGCTTCTCTAACGTAGGTCTTGGTATCGTTCACTCCATGGCTCACCCGCTTGGCGCGCTGTATGATACTCCCCACGGCGTTGCTAACGCGATAATCCTGCCGACTGTTATGGAGTACAACGCTCCCTGCACCGGCGAGAAGTACCGCGATATCGCAAAGGCTATGGGCGTTGAGGGCACCGAGAAGATGTCCCAGGAAGAGTACAGAAAGGCAGCCGTTGACGCAGTAAAGCAGCTGTCCCATGACGTTGGTATCCCCGCTAACCTCAAGGATATCGTAAAGCCCGAGGATATTCCGTTCCTCGCACAGTCCGCTTACGACGACGCTTGCAGACCCGGCAACCCGCGCGATACCTCCGTTGAGGAGATCACAGAGCTTTATAAGAGCCTGCTGTAATTGATTCGTACATAGTTTACTCCCCCGGTTTTTGCCGGGGGAGTTTTTATTATTCAGATAAATAAATTCTATTAAGTACAAATTGACCGACACTTAAAATAAAGATTATTATTGAAGTAGGAGAAATAGAAACGTCAACATAATGCCCAAACCAAGAAGAAAAAACTATATTAAAAATAATAATTCCAAGACTAAGCGCAATACAAGAAGCTGAGGAATATACTGAGTAGACATACCCAAAATGTACTTTAGTACTTTGTCCACTCCTAAATGTATATGTGGATAGGTTATATAGAAAATAAATAACACACCATGCAATCAATGCGCAAATAAGAATCCCTATAAAAATTGCAACTCCATTGATAGAATCAATAGCGTTTCTGGAGTACTCACTTTGTAGTAAATAGCCTACATGCTCAAGGATATCTGACTTTTTAAACAAATCAAAAACAGTAAATGACTGACTGTAACCAATATAATCATTGCCTAAACTCAATGTTAGTAAAGGTGTAAATGATAAAGCAATTATTCCGATTTGCATAGCTAAAGCAATAATAGAAAAAAACTTAGCATTTGGAACTTCAAACTCTGGAATATATTGTTTGTCAACTGTCACAGATGAAGTTACAGTTGAATTATCAACTATTTTTTCTGTTTGATCTTTCCCACAAAAACCGCAAAATCTCGCACCATCGGAAAGAGGCTTACCACAATATTTACAATACATAAATTACATCTCCCTTATGTTTTAATTACAGTATAGCACAAAATGGTCAATATGTCAATAGCCCATTTTGTGCTAGAATATAATATTATTAATTCTTCGACATTAGGAGGTTAATAATATGTATATGTTGAAATATCTAAGAGAAAGCGAACTATTGACACAGAAACAAGTCGCAGAGAAAATCTTCTGTGGACAACGTGCATACTCTTATTATGAAACCGGCGAGCGTGATATCCCCACCCAGACCCTGGTACGCCTTGCAGACTTCTACAACGTCTCAGTTGACTATATTCTAGGCAGAACAGAAAATCCGAAGATGAACAAATAACCGCATAACACAAAAACCGCTCCCCTTACGGGAAGCGGTCTTATTATTGAAGTGGAGTGTTTCCAGTTCAGCGGGAATTAGCCATTGATCTTGGTAACAACGCCGGAACCTACGGTTCTGCCACCCTCACGGATAGCGAAACGCAGACCCTCTTCGATTGCGATAGGAGTGATGAGCTCAACGTCCATAACTACGTTATCGCCAGGCATGCACATTTCCTTGTCAGCAGGCAGGGTGATTACGCCGGTAACGTCGGTAGTTCTGAAGAAGAACTGCGGACGGTAGTTGGAAACGAACGGAGTATGACGACCGCCCTCTTCCTTCTTAAGAACGTAAACCTGACCAGTGAACTTGGTGTGCGGGTGGATGGAACCGGGCTTGCAGAGAACCTGGCCACGCTCGATATCGGTACGGTTGATACCACGGAGCAGAGCGCCGATGTTATAACCAGCAACTGCCTCGTCCAGGGTCTTTCTGAACATCTCAAGACCAGTAACAACAGTGGACTTGGGCTCCTCGGTCAGACCGGTGATCTCAACGGTATCGTTAACCTTAACAACGCCACGCTCAACTCTACCAGTTGCAACGGTACCACGGCCAGTGATGGTCATAGTATCCTCAACAGGCATCAGGAACGGCTTGTTCTCATCACGCTCAGGAGCAGGAATGTACTCGTCAACAGCGTCCATGAGCTCCTTGATGCAAGCATACTCGGGAGCGTTCGGATCGGTAGAAGTGCAATCCAGAGCAACCTTAGCGGAACCGCGGATAACGGGAACTTCATCGCCGGGGAAGTCGTTCTGAGTCAGAACGTCACGGATATCCATCTCTACGAGGTCGAGCAGCTCAGGATCGTCAACGTCGTCGCACTTATTGATGAATACAACGATTGCAGGAACGCCTACCTGCCGAGCCAGAAGGATGTGCTCCTTGGTCTGAGCCATAGGGCCATCAGTACCAGCAACAACGAGGATAGCGCCGTCCATCTGAGCAGCACCGGTGATCATGTTCTTGATATAGTCAGCATGGCCGGGGCAGTCAACGTGAGCGTAGTGACGCTTCTCAGTCTCATACTCAACGTGAGCGGTGTTGATTGTGATACCACGCTCTCTCTCCTCCGGAGCCTTATCGATCTGATCGTAAGCTTCGAACTTAGCCTTGCCCTGAAGGGACAGCCACTTTGTGATAGCTGCAGTAGTAGTGGTCTTGCCGTGGTCAACGTGACCGATGGTGCCGATGTTTACGTGGGGCTTAGTGGAATTATAATGTTCCTTTGCCATTGGTATTTCCTCCTTAATAGGTGATATCTGGTGTCCCCCATTGGGCGGGGGACGCCGTAATTTCAGTAATAATATTGTAACATCTTTCCGCGAAAAAATCAAGTAGTTTCACAGAAAAAATGCGCTGAGAGTGCAATTTGCAGTCGGAATTAGCCGTTCTGCTTGCGCTTGCTCATGATAGCCTCGGAAATGGACTTCGGAACCTCGATGTAGTGGCTCGGCTGCATTACATACTGGCCGCGGCCCTGGGTCTTGGAACGAAGGTCATTGGAGTAACCGAACATCTCAGAAAGCGGAACAAAAGCAGTAACCTGAACGGAACCATTTCTGGTCTCCTGGTTCTGGATCTGTCCACGTCTGGAGTTGAGGTCGCCGATTACGTTACCGATGTAATCATCAGGAACGACAACGTCAACACGCATGATCGGCTCGAGGATTACGGAGTGAGCCTGTCTGAGGGCTTCCTTGATAGCCATAGAACCAGCGATCTTGAACGCCATTTCAGAAGAGTCGACTTCATGATAAGAACCGTCGTACAGGGAAACCTTGATGTCTACTACAGGATAGCCTGCGAGGACACCGGCGTTAAGAGCGCCCTGGATACCTGCGTCAACGGCGGGAATGAACTCCTTCGGGATAGAGCCGCCGACAACGTCGTTGCTGAACTCATAACCCTTACCGGACTCGTTCGGCTCAACTCTGATCTTAACGTGACCGTACTGACCAGAACCACCGGACTGGCGCTTATACTTCATATCAACATCGGCATTGCCGGTGATGGTCTCCTTATAAGCAACCTGCGGAGCGCCTACGTTAGCCTCAACCTTGAACTCACGGAGCAGTCTGTCAACGATGATATCGAGGTGAAGCTCACCCATACCAGCGATGATCGTCTGACCGGTCTCCTGGTTTGTCCAGGTCTTGAAGGTCGGGTCTTCTTCAGCAAGCTTTGCGAGTGCGATAGCCATCTTTTCCTGACCAGCCTTGGTCTTGGGCTCGATAGCCAGGTCGATAACCGGCTCCGGGAACTCCATGGACTCGAGGATTACAGGGTGGTTCTCATCGCAGAGAGTATCACCAGTGGTGGTGTACTTTGTACCAACTACGGCTGCAATATCACCGCACGGGCATGCGTCGATATCCTGTCTGTGGTTGGAGTGCATCTGAAGGATACGACCCATACGCTCGTTCTTGTCCTTTGTTGCGTTAAGAACTGTTGTACCAGCCTCAACGTAACCGGAGTAAACTCTGAAGAAGCAGAGCTTACCAACGAACGGGTCGGTAGCGATCTTGAATGCAAGAGCGGAGAACGGCTGATCGTCGCCAGCGTGTCTCTCAACTTCCTCGCCGGTCTCGGGGTCGATACCCTTGATAGAGGGGATATCGAGAGGAGACGGCATGTAGTCAACTACAGCGTCGAGGAGCTTCTGTACGCCCTTGTTTCTGTAAGAAGTACCGCAGGTAACGGGAACGAACTTGTTCTCGATGGTGCCCTTTCTGATGGCAGCCTTGATCTCCTCAGTGGTGAAGTCCTCACCCTCGGTCTCGAAGTATCTCTCCATCAGCTCGTCGTCGAGCTCTGCAACCTTCTCGAGAAGGTTCTTTCTGTACTCCTTAGCCTTATCCAGCATATCGGCAGGGATCTCTTCTACACGCATATCCTTGCCCATATCATCGTAATAAACGTCTGCATTCATCTCAATGAGGTCGATGATTCCCTTGAAATCAGCCTCAGCGCCGATAGGGAGCTGAATCGGAACAGCGTTGCACTTGAGTCTGTCGTGCATCATCTGAACAACATTGTAGAAGTCTGCGCCCATGATATCCATCTTGTTGACATAAGCCATTCTGGGTACATGGTATTCATCTGCCTGACGCCATACTGTTTCTGACTGAGGCTCTACGCCGCCCTTTGCACAGAAAACAGTTACGGAACCGTCAAGCACTCTCAGGGAACGCTGAACTTCAACGGTGAAGTCAACGTGACCAGGGGTGTCGATAATATTGATTCTGTGACCCTTCCAGAAGGCTGTGGTCGCAGCGGAGGTGATTGTGATACCTCTCTCCTGCTCCTGAGCCATCCAGTCCATCGTAGCAGTACCATCGTGAGTTTCACCGATCTTGTGGTTTACACCAGTATAGAACAGGATACGCTCGGTGGTGGTTGTCTTACCTGCGTCGATGTGCGCCATGATACCAATATTACGGGTCATTTCGAGAGATACGTCTCTTTTCATAAATTCCTCCGTAATTCTGGAATTACCCGGGGTTTTGCCCCCGGATAACTCATCTGTTTCTGATTACCACTTATAATGTGCGAAAGCCTTGTTAGCTTCAGCCATCTTATGAGTATCGTCACGCTTCTTGCAAGCGCCGCCCTGATTATTGAGTGCGTCAAGGATCTCGTTTGCAAGTCTTTCCTTCATTGTCTTTTCGTTACGCGCACGGCTGTAGGTGGTGATCCATCTCAGACCGAGTGTGCGTCTTCTCTCGGGGCGAACCTCCATAGGAACCTGGTAGGTTGCACCGCCGACACGGCGAGCCTTAACCTCGAGCTGCGGCATGATGTTCTCCATTGCCTCCTCGAAAGCTTCCAGAGCGTCCTTGCCGGTCTTCTCAGCAACGATCTCAAATGCGCCGTAAACGATCTTCTGGGCTACGCCCTTCTTTCCGTCGAGCATGATATTGTTTACCAGTCTTGTTACGAGCTCAGAGCCGTACACAGGATCCGGAAGAACTTCACGCTTCGGAACATTACCTCTTCTTGGCACTTTACTTCCCTCCTTCATACGAAATGAAAATCATAGGTACTCGAAAGCATAAGAGCCATACTTTACATAGTGTGGCTTGACCTTCCGCCGTCCAAACAGAGGCTCTATCAAAAATAATGCCTTGTCTGACAGCAATAAGTCAGAAATTACGCTTTCTTTCCAGCCTTCGGACGCTTAGCACCGTACTTGGAGCGTCCCTGCATTCTCTTGTCTACACCCTGAGCGTCGAGTGTACCTCTGATGATGTGGTAACGCACACCAGGAAGGTCCTTAACACGGCCGCCACGGATCAGAACAACGGAGTGTTCCTGCAGTTTGTGTCCGATACCGGGAATATAAGCTGTAACTTCATAACCGTTAGAAAGCTTAACTCTGGCAACCTTTCTCATCGCGGAGTTCGGCTTCTTAGGGGTCTGAGTACGAACGGCTGTGCACACGCCTCTCTTCTGGGGAGAAGACTGGTCTACCTGCTGCTTGCGCAGTGTGTTCATAGACTTCTGGAGTGCAGGAGCCTTGGATTTCTTTTCAGAAACCTCGCGTCCCTTGCGGACAAGCTGATTAAACGTTGGCATTATTTCACCTCCAATAAATTATCGCACGATCATATTTTTCCGGAGCTGTCCGAAAATATACTCACACGCAATTATAAATTATAAAGCAAAGAACGGTGTTTGTCAAGAGTTTCGCAGAATTTCGCCAAAACTTTGTAGCAAACACCGTTACTTATCAATTATACGCTTTTATTTTTGTGCATTTTAACCAGCGTTATCCTCGGGAGCTGATTCAGCCTCTGCTGCTGCGGCAGCGGCGGCAGCCTTCTCAGCCTCGCGCTCCTCAGCGTAGAGACCTGTACCAGCGGGAATGAGCTTACCGATGATAACGTTCTCCTTCAGACCGAGCAGCGGGTCGATCTTGCCGCGGATAGCCGCGTCTGTAAGCACTCTGGTGGTCTCCTGGAAGGAAGCCGCGGACAGGAAGCTGTCTGTTGCCAGAGAAGCCTTAGTGATACCAAGCAGAACCGCTTCGCTCTCAGGCATTCTGAGTCCGACCTCGCCTGCGTCGATCCTTGCCTGGATCTCCTCGCAAACGGTGGTAAGCTCGTTCTTGCCGATGATGGAGCCGGGAAGCAGGAAGCTGTCGCCCGGGTCAGTGATGCGGATCTTACGCATCATCTGGCGCACGATGACTTCGATATGCTTATCGTTGATATCAACACCCTGTAAACGGTAAACCTTCTGTACCTCGGCGATGATGTAGTTCTGAACTGCTTCCTCGCCCTTTACCTCGAGCACGTCGTGCGGGTTGATGGAGCCCTCGGTCAGTGCGTCGCCGGCAATAACGGTATCTCCGTCGTATACCTTAGGTCTGTAACCGAACGGAACTGCATATGCTTCCTCGGTGCCGTCAGCCTGGGTGATTATTGCGTGTCTTGTCTTCTTGATCTCTTCGTAGCGTACCTTACCGGAAACCTTGGTGATGATCGCAGCGTTCTTCGGGCGGCGGGACTCGAAAAGCTCCTCAACTCGCGGAAGACCCTGTGTGATATCCTCGGCGGACGCGATACCACCGGTATGGAACGTTCTCATTGTAAGCTGTGTACCCGGCTCACCGATGGACTGCGCCGCGATGATACCAACAGCCTCGCCGATATTGATGAGCTGACCGTTAGCCAGAGAAGCGCCGTAGCAGTGAGCGCAGACGCCGTTCTTCAGTCCGCATGTCAGAACCGAGCGTACCTTTACCTTCTCAGCGCCGGTAGCTACGATCTTTGCTGCGTCCTGATCGTTCATCAGCTTGTCTCTTGAAACGATGACGTTTCCGTCAGCGTCCTTGAAGTCCTCGGAGAGGTATCTGCCGACAAGTCGTTCTGCAAGCGGTTCTACAAGCTGGTTGCCTTCGCGGATCTCGTATACGTCGATACCGTCGATGGTTCCGCAGTCATCTTCGCGAATGATAACTTCCTGGGATACGTCGACCAGTCGTCTGGTCAGATAACCGGAGTCGGCAGTTCTCAGCGCGGTATCGGCAAGTCCCTTACGCGCGCCTCGGGAAGAAATGAAGTATTCCAGAATGTTAAGGCCTTCACGGTAGTTAGCCCTGATTGGCATTTCGATGGTCGCACCGGACGTGTTGGCGATAAGTCCACGCATTCCGGCGAGCTGACGGATCTGGTTCTTAGAACCACGCGCTCCGGAGTCCGCCATCATGTAGATGTTGTTGTACTTATCGAGGTTGTCGTTCAGCGCGGTACCAACATCTTCGGTAGCCTGGTTCCAGATGCTGATGAACTCTGCCTTTCTCTCGGTATCGGAAATAAAGCCGCGGTTGAACTGCTTGTTCAGCTTTGCAATCTTAGCGTCAGCGTCTGCGAGGATCTGAGCCTTCTGCGGAGGAATATCCGCGTCGCAGACAGCAACGGTGATACCGGATCTGGTGGAGTACTTATAGCCCATTGCCTTGATCTTGTCGAGTACCTGGGCGGTAGTAGCGGTTCCGTGAATCTTCAGGCAGCGGTCGATGATCTTACCGAGCTGGCTCTTGCCGACCTTGAAGGATATCTCATAGTCGAGCTGATGCTCCGGATCGGTTCTGTCAACGTAGCCGAGATCCTGAGGAATGTGTTCGTTGAATATGATACGTCCAACGGTAGCGGGAACGAGCTTTGTGATCTTGGTGTCGCCGAGATCCTTTGTAACTCTTACCTTGATCGCAGCGTGAATGGAGATAACGCCGTCCTGGTAAGCCATGAGAGCCTCGTTAGCGTCGCGGAATACCTTGCCCTCGCCCTTTTCGCCGGGCTTATCAAGGGTCAGATAGTAGGAACCAAGTACCATATCCTGGGTAGGAACGGTAACAGGGCGTCCGTCGGACGGCTTTAACAGGTTCTTTGCAGCGAGCATGAGTGTGCGCGCCTCTTCCTGAGCCTCAGCGGACAGGGGAAGATGAACCGCCATCTGGTCGCCGTCGAAGTCGGCGTTGAATGCGGTACAGCACAGCGGATGGAGCTTGATCGCACGACCCTCAACGAGTACCGGCGAGAACGCCTGGATACCAAGTCTGTGCAGCGTAGGCGCACGGTTGAGCAGTACGGGGTGATCCTTGATAACGCACTCGAGGGAGTCCCAGACCTTATCCTCTGCGCGCTCTACCATCTTCTTAGCCTGCTTGATGTTCTGCGCGGAGCCCTTCTCAACGAGGTCGTTGAGCACGAACGGCTTGAACAGCTCGAGAGCCATCTCCTTCGGGAGACCGCACTGATCCATCTTCAGCTCAGGACCAACGACGATAACGGAACGTCCGGAGTAGTCGACGCGCTTACCGAGCAGGTTCTGACGGAAACGTCCCTGCTTACCCTTTAACAGGTCGGAAAGGGACTTGAGCGGGCGGTTGTTGGAACCGGTGTACGCTCTGCCGTGTCTGCCGTTGTCTATGAGTGCGTCTACAGCTTCCTGGAGCATGCGCTTCTCGTTTCTGACGATGATCTCCGGGGAGTGCATCTCGATGAGCTTTCTCAGACGGTTGTTTCTGTTGATCACGCGGCGGTACAGATCGTTAAGGTCGGATACGCCGTATCTTCCGCCGTCGAGCTGTACCATCGGGCGGATATCCGGAGGAATAACCGGAACAGCGTCCATGATCATCCACTCGGGACGGTTGTGGGACTGAAGGAATGCCTCGACTACGTCAAGGCGCTTGAGCAGCTTGACACGCTTCTGACCCTGCTGTGTTGCGGAGAGTTCCTCCTTCAGCTCTGCGGAGAGCTTATCGAGGTCGATCTCCTGGAGCAGCTCCTTTATAGCCTCCGCGCCCATGCCGGCCTTGAAGTCGCTGCCGTATTTGGTGCGGAAATTTGCATATTCCTTCTCCTCCAGGAGCTGATTCTTGCTCAGTTCCTTGGCCTCGCCCGGGTCGATAACGATGTACTTTGTGAAGTACAGAACTTCCTCGAGGCGCTTGGGGGAAATATCCAGCATCTGACCGATGCGGGAAGGGGTACCCTTGAAGTACCAGATATGGGAAACCGGAGCCGCAAGCTCGATGTGACCCATACGCTCGCGTCTTACCTTAGCGCGTGTTACCTCAACGCCGCACTTCTCGCAGACCTTTCCTCTGAAACGAATGCGCTTGTACTTGCCGCAGTTACACTCCCAGTCCTTCTGCGGACCAAAGATACGCTCGCAGAACAGACCTTCCTTTTCCGGCTTCTGGGTACGGTAATTTATGGTTTCGGGACGCAGCACTTCGCCGTAGGACCATTCTCTGATCTGGTCGGGAGAGGCAAGTCCGATCTTCATTGACTCAAATGTCGTATTCAATATATTTACCTCATTTCTCTATCAAAGCCTGCGAAGCCCCCTGCACATGAGCAGGGGCGCGCCGCCGGCAGGCTGTATACTCTTTACGGGAAAGCCCGGCAGGATCACTCGTCCTCGCCGAAGTCAATAGGCTCTCCGTCCGAGAAACCATCATCTGAGAAATCGTCGTCGTCAGAGCCGTTCTCCTTCAGGTCTTCCTCGTCAATGATGCCGTAGCCGCTCTTTTCAAGCTCTGCGTCATCGTTGGAGTAGTTCATCTCGAAGGTCTCCGCGGGATAACGGTTGTCGTCCTCGTCCTCGTCGCCGTCGTTTCTGAGGTCTACAACTTCGCCGTTCTCGTCAAGCACTCTTACGTCCAGACCGAGACCCTGAAGCTCTCTGATCATTACCTTAAAGGACTCAGGTACGCCGGGCTTCGGAACCGGCTCGCCCTTAACGATAGCCTCGTAGGTCTTCTGACGGCCGATAAGGTCATCTGACTTAACGGTCAGGATCTCCTGAAGCGTGTAAGCAGCGCCGTAAGCCTCCAGAGCCCAAACCTCCATCTCACCGAAACGCTGACCGCCGAACTGAGCCTTACCGCCCAGAGGCTGCTGTGTAACGAGGGAGTAAGGACCGGTGGAACGAGCGTGGATCTTATCGTCAACCAGGTGGTGCAGCTTGAGGTAGTACATGTAACCAACGGTTACAGGGCCGTCGAACTTCTCGCCGGTGCGGCCGTCGGTAAGCTGCGTCTTGCAGTCGGAGGTGAGGGGCAGCTTTGTGAAGTCAAGGCCTGCGGAGTTGAGACCCAGCAGCTCGGGCTCCTTGCGGTCGCCGTCAGCCTTGCCCATGTTGAATATGCGGTCAGCTTCCTCTGTTACCTTGCCGTTGTTGATGGATCTTGCAGCGTCGTACAGCTCGCGGATATCCTGCTCGTGCGCGCCGTCGAATACCGGTGTTGCGATCTTCCAGCCGAGCGCCTTGGCTACGTAGCCGAGGTGTACCTCGAGCACCTGTCCGATATTCATTCGGGAAGGTACGCCCAGAGGGTTCAGCACGATGTCAAGCGGAGTACCGTCCGGCAGGAACGGCATATCCTCCTGACGGAGAATTCTGGAAACGACACCCTTGTTACCGTGACGACCCGCCATCTTATCGCCGACGGAGATTTTTCTCTTCTGTGCGATATAAACGCGGACCTTCTCGTTAACTCCGGGGGACAGCTCGTCGCAGTTGGTGCGGTCGAATACCTTTACGTCAACTACGATACCGCTTACGCCGTGCGCAACTCTCAGGGAGTTGTCACGTACCTCGCGCGCCTTCTCGCCGAAGATAGCGCGGAGCAGTCTCTCCTCTGCGTTCAGCTCGGTCTCTCCCTTCGGGGAAACCTTGCCGACGAGGATATCGCCGGAGTGTACCTCTGCGCCGATGCGTACGATACCGCGCTCGTCCAGATCCTTCAGAGCGTCGTCTGAGAGGTTCGGGATATCGCGGGTGATCTCTTCCGCACCGAGCTTGGTGTCGCGGCATTCGAGCTCGTATTCTTCTATATGAATAGAGGTATAAACATCATTGTAAACCAGCTTCTCGTTGATGAGTACGGCGTCCTCGTAGTTGTAGCCTTCCCATGTCATGAAGCCGATGAGGGCGTTCTTGCCGAGTGCGATCTCGCCCATTTTTGTTGCGGGGCCGTCAGCGATAACGTCGCCGGCCTTTACACGCTCGCCCTTGCTTACGATCGGGCGCTGATTTACGCAGTTGCCCTGGTTGGAGCGCTTGAACTTGATAAGTCTGTAGATACGCTCCTGACCGAGGTCGTTTGTAACAACGATCTTGTCTGCGTCAACCTCTGTAACTACGCCGTCCTCCTTGGTGCATACAACTATGCCGGAGTCTACCGCAGCCTTGTACTCCATACCGGTGCCGACGATAGGATTGTCGGTAACCATAAGCGGAACCGCCTGACGCTGCATGTTCGCGCCCATCAGAGCACGGTTCGCGTCGTCGTTCTCGAGGAACGGGATCATAGCCGTAGCGACGGAAACGACCATCTTAGGCGATACGTCCATGAAGTCGACCTTCTCGCGCTCGATTTCAAGAATGGAGTCGCGGCAGCGTGCGTTTACGCGGGGTCTGGCGAATCTGCCTTCCTCGTCGAGGGGCTCGTTCGCCTGAGCTACAACATAGTTATCCTCAACGTCGGCGGTCATATAAACGACCTCGTCGAGAACCTTGCCGGTAGCCTTGTCAACGCGTCTGTAGGGAGCCTCGATGAAGCCGTAAACGTTGATCCTTGCGAAAGTAGCAAGGTAGGAGATCAGACCGATGTTAGGACCTTCAGGGGTCTCGATCGGGCACATTCTTCCGTAGTGGGAGTAATGTACGTCACGGACCTCGAATCCGGCTCTGTCTCGGGACAGACCGCCCGGACCAAGGGATGACAGACGGCGCTTGTGGGTAAGCTCAGCCAGCGGGTTGTTCTGATCCATGAACTGCGACAGCGGAGAGGATCCGAAGAACTCTCTCATCGCGGAAATAACCTGACGGCAGTTAACGAAGGAGTCGGGAGTTACCTTCTCCTGATCCTGACCGGAAAGCGCCATCTTCTCGCGAATGGTTCTCTCCATACGTGTGAAGCCTATGCGGAACTGGTTCTGGAGCAGCTCGCCTACGCAGCGGATACGTCTGTTTCCGAGGTGGTCGATATCGTCCACGTTTCCGACGTCCTCGCAGAGGTCGATGAAGTAGCTTACGGTCGCGAATATATCTTCAATTGTGATGTGCTTGGGGATAAGCTCCTCTGCGCGCGCCTTGATGAGGATACGCAGGGTGTCCTGGTCTCCTGCCGCTTCCTCGAGGATATCGCGGAGGACAGCGAAGCGCACATGCTCGTTGATGCCGAGGGACTCAACGTCCATATCGCCGGTGTAGGTCTTGATGTCGACCATGCCGTTGCCGCATACCTTTACGGTAGCGCCCTCGCGTGTGGGGTGAACGACGGTAACGTCGATAACGCCGGCATTCTCGATCTCGAGAGCCTTCTCCTTTGTGATTACCTCGCCCTCGTCGACAAGGATCTCACCGGTCAGCGGCGCGATGACTGCCTCGGCAGCCTTCTTGCCGTAGATACGCTCTGAAATAGCGAGCTTCTTATTATACTTATAGCGTCCGAATCTGGAGAGGTCGTATCTCTTGGCGTCGAAGAACAGCATGTTGAGCTGATTCTGCGCGGACTCCACGGAAGCCATGTCGCCGGGGTGGAGCTTCTTGTAGACCTCGAGAAGAGCCTCTTCCTTGTTCTGGGTGCTGTCCTTCTCGATGGTGCAGGTGATTCTGGGGTCGTCGCCGAACTTTCCGGTCAGCTCTGCATTGGTGGAAAGACCGATGGAGCGGAGGAAGGTGGTAACGGGGATCTTTCTGTTCTTATCAATGCGTACATAGAACACGTCGTTGGCGTCCATCTCGTACTCGAGCCATGCGCCGCGGTTCGGGATAACAGTCGCCTTAAACAGCTTCTTACCGGTCTTGTCGTGCTCAAAACCGTAGTAAACGCCCGGTGAACGAACGAGCTGAGATACTACAACACGCTCAGAGCCGTTGATAACGAATGTACCGCTGTCAGTCATGAGCGGCAGATCACCCATATAGATCTCGTTATCGATCACGGAGCCGGTCTCCTTGTTCAGAAGTCTGGCAGTAACGCGGATCGGGACTGCATATGTCGCGTCGCGCTCCTTGCACTCCTCAATGGTATACTTGATCTTGTCGTCGAAACGGTGGCTTATGAACGAGAGTTCATATTTGCCGTTTGCGTCAGTGATCGGGGAAACGTCCCTGAACACTTCCTTGATACCGTCCTGCAGGAACCACTCGTAGGAATCCTTCTGAATACCTATGAGGTTCGGCATGTCGATTACCTCATTGATTTTAGAAAAACTCATTCGGGTGGTTTTTCCGAGCTGTATGGGCTTTACATTCACCATCGGCTTTATCACTCCTTAACAAAATTCCGGTCTCAGACTTGCTGGAAAAAACCGGTGTTTGGCGCATTTTAAACGTCAAAAACAGGCTTTTTCGCGCACAAATCCATTATGATACATTATGAAATTATAACATAATTATAGGCAAAAGTCAAGCATTTTACAGTAAAAAAACCGCGCGATATTCCGCGCATTTTTGTCACAAGCGTGGATTTTTTTGCCCAAAGCAACAAACTTTGAACTTTTTCGCATTCGAATTATTGCAAATCATACAAAATTGAATTTTCATGCTCTAATCAAAGCGAAAACCCGCCCGAATATCGTTCCGGGCGGGTAAAATATACATTATCATCTGTCAGCGCGTATCACCGCGACCGAGATATCGTCCCGGCTGCCCTCGACAGAGCGCTCCCGCAGGTGCACCGACAGAGCCGGGATATCCTGCTGAGAAAGCCGTGCGGTACGTCCTGCGAAATTCAGCAGGTCAGCGCTGCTCAGGAACGAATTGATCAGCCCGTCGCTGGAAAGAGTCACGCTGACCATCTCCCCCTCCCGCCAGAAGCTGCGGAAGCTGTTTATCGCGTCGCAGTCGCACAGTGAGGTCGTGAGGTTTCCGACCAGCCTTTCGTCCTCCGGCATAGGGAACTCCGCTCCGGAAGCCGTCTCCAAAGTGAACGTCCCGTCGCCTATCTGAAGCCCGAAAACGCCGTCCTTATCGGCTGCGGCAAGTATCAGGGTCGCTCCGTACATCACTTCCGGCTGAAGCCCGCCGTATTTTTCGAAAATCGCACGCTCGTTCGGGGTCAGCGGAGAAAACCGCAGGTGCGCGGCAATTTCATCGTTCCAGCCGCATATGATGTTCCCGGCGATACGCCGAGCCGCCTCACTTGGGTCGTGGAGAAACACCGCGCCGAGGCTCCCGTTGCGTTCGCAGAAATCCGTGACCGAGCGCAGAGCCACACGCGCCGCCATCTCGCTGCCCGAGGCGCTGCGGAAGTGCTTCTCGCTCCCGTGCCCGTCGGACACCGCAGCGACCGCCAGTTTATCGGTGATGAGCACCCTTGCGCTGTCCTGGCAGGGCGTTCCCGAATCCTCGTGGGAAGCTCCCCTGACCGACACAGCAAAGCCGCTGAACTGCATTACCAGCCAGCCTCGATGTCAGCGCTTATCTCGTCGCTGTCGGCGAACTCGCGTATCTGCTCCGCCGCGGACTGCTGCTTTGTGCGCATATCCTCCTCGGACTCCGCAAGGCGAACGCTGCGGCTTCCGATCTGCGAGGAAGTCACCGCAACGAACTTTATCAGCTTCGCGAGGGCTTCGCCGTTGTGCGCCGTAACAACGCTGTCCGGGTCGCCGGTGAACCGCGCGAGTATATCGTGGTCTGCGTCCTCGCCGATGGCGACCGCGGCCTTTATGCCGTTGGAATACCAGCGGTTCTTCGACAGGATATCAAGCCCCTTTTCGTAGTTGTCGGTGGGATAGCCGTCCGACATGAGTATCATGACCGGAGCAAACGAAAGGCTCGGGGACTTCATGAACTCGTTTCTGGAGAGCTTCGCGGCAAGCTCAGTGAGGGCGCTGCCGAGGTCGGTGACGTTCTCGGCGTCGAGGGGCTTCCACTCGAACTCGTCGATGGATATAGGCTCGTCGTACATCCACTCACAGCCGCCGGAGAACTTCAGGACTGCCAGCTTGATATCCGCGTCCGCGCCGCCTATTCCCTTGATTTCGGGGATAAGCTCCTCCATAACGGAATTTACAGTGCCGATCTTACTGCCGCCCATGCTGCCGGAGCAGTCGATAAGGAAAAACAGCACCATCGACTTCTTGGCGATCTCTTCCGCGTCGTCAAAAGGATTAACAGGTGTATCTGACATATAACTTCCCTCCTGATGATTCAATATAATACTGTATCTATTATATCATCGCCGGTGGGAATTGTCAATCATCTTGACATAATCATTCTGCCGTGATATTATTATATTCACAGGGAACCTCTAAAAACCGGTTTGAAAAGGGAAAATGGGTAGAGTGCGCCGAATG
>ERZ773252.192-NODE-192-length-78021-cov-14.775941_pt1 | contig 78021 bp, 69 predicted proteins | sample MGYA00580517_ERZ773252 | MGnify/ENA primary metagenome ERZ773252 (study PRJEB29015, sample SAMEA2737766) | human gut metagenome | biome: human gut; feature: human-associated habitat; material: faeces | place: China | collected 2012 ...
TAAATTTAGTAACTATCCTAAGCTTAAGTTTTATTATTTTTATATTTTTTATAAATACAAACTATCAATTGAAAAATTTGCACTGCCGTATTAACCTATTTAATAAATTATATTATTTTATTAAGGAATTATCTCCAATATATATACTAATAACCCTAAAATTAATAATAAAAGTAGTATAAATAATATAATATTAAATATCATACTCAACCTCTCATAAATACTTTGTTTAAATATATTCTCAATGTAAAATAAATATTATCTTTATTTTATATTATTTGTCCCTTTTTAGGTAAAAGTATATCTCCATTTTCATTATAAAGCTTTTCTGGGCGATAAGAATGAATTGGAACTAATAGTTTTGGAGAAATTAAATTAATTATTTTTATTAAATCCAGTGGTCTTGCATGTCCAGTACATTTAACAATATTAAACTTTATATCATTATCTTCAAAATTCTTTACAAACGGCTTAAAATTAGGATCAAAATCACCTAATGGAGTTGCATCTGTATGTATATAAACTCCACCTTTTTTTAATTTATTAATATACTTTAACGCCAATTCATCTAATTGCCAAAAATACTTATTTTCATCATTTAACAACTCTTCAAAATCTATTTTTAAATTTTTATTTAATCCATAATCTTTGTCATCTAATTGATAATAATACGTTTCAACTCCGATTGCCTCTTTTATTACATATGAGTTATAAGCACTTAATACTACTGTTCTTGGATTAGTTTTTATTATATTTAAAATCCTCTCAATATTTGAAATATAATAATTAAATGTTATTTGCTTTTCTATATTACTTTTTACTATATTATTAATCTTTTCAATAAGTTCATTTTCATTAATTGTTTCTACTTCTTCTAACTCATCATCATATTCTTTAAATGAAACACTTACCCCTTCAATTAATAATACATCACAATTTTTACTTTCTTTGCAAAAATTCAATGTATCCTTTTCTCTATATCCATGAAGTCTTAAATCTCCAGAATAAGCTATTTTCATTTCTGGAGTTTCTATTAATAATCCACAAGCTCCATAAGCATCATGATCAACTGGCATAACCTTTACTTTTATCTTACCAACTGTAACAATTTCATTTTCTTTAACTCCAGTAACTTCTCTTGTATTAGAACCTTGCTTTTGATATAAAGGAAAAATGAAATCATCATTAATATTTAACGTATTTATTAATGATTTTGTTCCCTCTAATGTATATAGTGGTATTTCTGGTCTTAAATAATTTACTATTTTAGAATGATCTAAATGTATATGTGATAGAAAAACTGCAGTATATTTAAATTTATTTTCTTTTGACTTATACCCTTTTAATGGTATTTTAGTATCAAAAATATTATCTAAATACGGTACTAAATTATTATCTAATAACCCTTGTAAATCCGAGGGTTGCACACTTGCTGATGGATTAAATTCACTTCCAAAATCAAAGAAAATATGACTATCTTCATATTCTATTTCAATTATTGTTCCACCAATTGTTAATACTCCACTATGAAATGTTATTTTTGTCTTTTTATTCTTCATCATGCTTATATACTCCTTATCACTTGTATACTTTTTATCATTTACTTATACTTATATCATACCTTATTCCATTTTAATTTCAATGCCATAAATAATCCATTAACTTATATATTAATATATAAAAGTTCATATAACTAATGATTTTAACTAAAAAACTACATAGGAAAATAACCTTTATAGCCTTTTATTTTTATAATTTTCAGTTTTAAGCCATTTATAAAAACTAAAATAAATACTTTATGTTTAATTATAATAAATTTTAAAATAGTTTATTTAATCACATTTATTTTTATCTTAAAATAAAAAATTACTTATTTCACATTTAAACTTAGTTATTTTTATAAAAATAATCTAAAATATCATCAAATGTTTCAAAAGCTAAGCCCGCTGCTTCACAACATTCAGTTATAGCTTCTTCCATTTCCTTTATTGGAATATCTTTTATTGTATCACATTTAATTCCTTCTTTACGATATGATTCGCAAATGGCATTTTCAAGTTCTTCTTTTGAAACACCATCTTCTTTAAAAATGTTTAAAAATATTTCTCTAATATTATTTTCTCTTTCTATTTCTGTTAATATATTTTCCATATATCCTCCAAATTCATCTCAAAATTTTACAGCCTATTCATATTATATCACATTTTATGAAATTGTTAACATTTCAAAAATAAAGCAATAATTAATCATTTATATAAACAATTAATTATTGCTTTTCATACTTTATTTAAACTACTTCATTAAATAATTATCAACTGCTAATGCAACCTTTCTTCCTTCAGTTATTCCCCAAACGACTAACGAAGGACCTCTTCTTGCATCACCTGCTACAAATACCTTTTCCTTAGATGTTTTATAATTTATATCATTTGCATTTATACTTCCTCTTTTATTTAAATCAACACCTAAATCATTTGCTATATAATCTTCAACTCCTGTAAATCCCATTGCTATTAATACTAAATCTGCATTCCATATCTTTTCTGAATTTTCTACTTCTTTAAGATTCATTCTTCCATCCTCACCTTTAATCAATTGTACATCAACAGTTTTTAAAGACTTAACATTTCCATTTTCATCCCCATAGAATTCTTTAACACTTGTTAAGTATCTTCTTGGATCATGTCCAAACTTTTCAATATATTCTTCTTGACCATAATCAATTTTTAATACCCTTGCATACTCCGGCCATGGATTATTTTTACCTCGTAATTTTAATGGTTTTCCCATTATTTCAAATTGATTTACAGATTTAGCTCCTTGCCTAATAGCTGTTCCAACACAATCTGTTCCAGTATCTCCACCACCAATTACTATTACATCTTTATTAGTAGCTAAAATATCAGAACCCTTATTAAACTGAGAACCTACTATTCTTTTTGTGTTATTAGTTAAATATCTTACTGCAAAATGAATTCCATTAAGTTCTCTTCCTGGTACTTTTAAATCTCTTGGCTTAGATGCACCAATTGCAACTATTATTGCATCATATTCCTTTTGTAATTTGCTATACCTTACATCTATCCCAACGTTAATACAGGTTTTAAATATTACCCCTTCTTCCTTAAGAATATTAACTCTTCTTTCTATAATATTCTTTTCTAATTTCATATTAGGAATACCATACATCATAAGACCACCAACATAATCTTCTCTTTCATATACAGTAACATTATGTCCTAATTTATTTAAAATATCAGCAGATGCAAGACCTGATGGCCCTGAACCAATTATAGCTACTTTTTTACCAGTTCTTATTTTAGGTGGATTAGCCTTAATTTTCCCTTCAGTAAATCCTTTTTCAATAAGATACTTTTCATTTGCTTTAACTGTTACAGATTCTCCATTTAACCCACAAGTACATGCATTTTCACATAATGCAGGACATACCCTAGATGTAAATTCTGGAAAATTACTTGTTTTTAAAAGTTTTTCTAATCCCAATTCCCACTTATCTAAATATATTAAGTTATTCCATTCAGGAATAAGATTATGAAGGGGGCATCCTGTAGCCATACCATTTAATATTACACCAGATTGACAAAATGGAACTCCACAATCCATACATCTTGCCCCTTGCTCTCTTCTTTCTTCTTCTGTAAGAGGTACTTCAAACTCATTCCAATGATTCACTCTACTTAATGGATTTTCCCTATTACAATTTTTTCTATTAAACTCCATGAAACCTGTTGCTTTCCCCATAATCCCCCTCCTTACATAGTCTTTCCTGTCTTTTCATAAAAAGCATTTACTAAAGACTGCTCTTTAGTAACTCCCTTTTCTTCATTACTTTTAACAAGTTCTAAAACTTCCTTGTAATCCTTTGGAATAACCTTTTTAATCTTAGCTATATATAAATCAAAATTATCAATAACTTCCTTTGCTTTAACAGACTTAGTGAGTTTTTTGTGTTCATTTATTACTTCTTTTAAGAAATTAATATCATCTTTATCTAAGCTTTCAATAATAATCATTTCCTTATTTACCTTAGAATCAAAATTTCCACTTTCATCTAAAACATAAGCAATTCCCCCACTCATACCTGCTGCAAAGTTAATTCCTGTTTCACCTAATACAACTGCTTTTCCACCAGTCATATATTCACATCCATGAGCTCCACACCCTTCAACAACAGATATAGCTCCTGAATTTCTTACACAAAATCTTTCTCCAACAACACCACTAAAGAATGCTTTTCCTGATGTAGCTCCATATAACGCAACATTACCAACTATAATATTTTCATTTGCTTTTATTTTACTATCTTTAGGCTGATAAACTATTATCTTTCCGCCAGATAATCCCTTACCAACATAATCATTACCATCACCTTCAACTTCTAAAGTTAATCCATTAGGTATAAATGCTCCAAAACTTTGTCCTGCAGTCCCTTTACCTTTAACCCAAACTGTATCTTCTGGTAATCCTTCTGTTTTATATCTTCTTGTAATTTCTGAACCTAATATAGTTCCAAACGTTCTATCTGTATTAAAAATATCAATATTTATTTTTACATTTTCCTTATTTTCTAAAGCTGGCTTTGCTAATTTTAAAAGAATAGTAGAATCCTTAACTTCATCAAGTTTATGATTAAACTTCTTATTTTTATTAAATTTAACTCCATTTGTGGAATTAACTTGTGATTTATTTAAAATTAATGATAAATCAACTCTTTTAGCCTTCCAATTATCAAGATTTTCTTTTTTCTTTAATTTATCTACTCTTCCAATCATTTCATCTATGCTTCTAAATCCAAGTTTAGCCATGTATTCTCTTAATTCTTCTGCAATAAATTCCATGAAATTTACAACATACTCTGGTTTTCCTGAAAATCTCTTTCTAAGCTCCTTATTTTGAGTTGCAATTCCAACTGGACAAGTATCTAAATTGCATACTCTCATCATTACACATCCTAATGATACAAGAGGAGCTGTTGCAAATCCAAATTCTTCTGCTCCTAATAAAGCTGCTATTGCAACATCCCTTCCAGTCATAAGTTTACCATCAGTTTCTACTCTAACCCTATCTCTTAAATCATTCATAACAAGTGTTTGATGCGCTTCTGCTAATCCTAATTCCCATGGGATACCAGCATGCTGAATTGAAGTTTTAGGAGATGCTCCTGTACCTCCATCATAACCTGATATTAATATTACATCAGCTCCAGCCTTAGCAACTCCTGCAGCAACTGTTCCAACACCTGCTTCTGCAACTAATTTTACAGAAATATCAGCATAAATATTAGAATTTTTTAAGTCATATATAAGTTGTGCTAAATCTTCTATTGAATAAATATCATGATGTGGTGGTGGTGAAATAAGCCCAACTGCTGTAGTTGAATGTCTTGTTTTAGCAATCCAAGGATATACTTTTGATGCAGGTAACTGACCACCCTCCCCTGGTTTTGCTCCTTGAGCCATTTTTATTTGCAACTCATCTGCATTAACTAAATATTCTGAAGTAACACCAAATCTACCTGATGCTATTTGTTTTATTTTAGATCTTTTAGAATCTCCATTATTTAATGGAATCCATCTTTCTTTATCTTCTCCACCTTCACCAGTGTTAGATTTTCCACCTAATCTATTCATTGCTATAGCAAGTGTTTCATGTGCTTCCTTAGAAATTGACCCATATGACATTGCACCAGTTTTAAATCTCTTTACAATTTCAGATGCTGGTTCTACTTCTTCTAATGGTATAGGATTTTCTGCAAACTCAAAATCTAATAACCCTCTTAAAGTTAATCCTTCTTCTTCTTTTATTATTAATGAAGAATATTCCTTAAACTTTTTATAATCACCAGTTTTAGTTGCTTGTTGTAACTTATAAATGCTTATTGGATTATATAAGTGCATTTCTCCATCACTTCTCAATTTATCTCTACCAAAATTATCTAAATCAAAATTAATTTGTCTTAATCTCTTGTCATATGCCTTTTGATGCTTTTGTAATATTTCCTTTTCTATATCTTTTAACGTTAATCCACCAATTCTACTTACTGTATTTGCAAAATACTTATTTATCACTGATTCATCTATACCTAACGCTTCAAAAATTTGTGCTCCTTGATATGATCTAATAGATGATATTCCCATTTTAGAAAGTATTTTTGTTATACCCTTTACAACAGCTTTATCATAATTATCAGTAGCCTTTTCAAAAGGAACTGTAATTAATCCATCTTCAACTAATTGATAAATACTTTGATATGCTAAGTACGGATTAACAGCTGTTGCTCCATATCCTAAAAGTGTAGCAAAATGATGTACCTCTCTTGCTTCTCCAGTTTCAATAATAATATCTGCTAAGCTTCTAGCCCCTTTCTTAATTAAATAATTATTTACTGCAGAAACTGCTAATAATGAAGGAATAGGTGCATTATTTTCATCAACAAATTTATCACATAATATAATTACATTTGTTCCTTCCCTAATTAATTGAAGTGCTTCCCTACATAAATATTTTAATGATATTTCTAAACTGTTTTTCTTTGTAATATCAAAAGTAATATCTAATGTACTTATTTTATATCCTTGTCCATTTAATAATTTTATTTTTTCTAAATCTTCATCATTAATAATTGGATTTATTATTTCTATTTGTCTACAACTTTCAGGACAATCATCTAATATATTTCCCTTAGAACCTAAATAAACATTTGTAGAAGTTATAATTTCTTCTCTTATTGCATCTATAGGTGGATTAGTAACTTGTGCAAATAATTGTTTGAAATAATTAAATAATGGCTGTTCTTTTAATGATAATGCTGCAAGTGGAGTATCTATTCCCATAGCAGCCATTGGTTCATGCATATTTTGTGCCATTTCAAAAATATTAGTTTTTAAATCTTCATATCCATAACCAAAAGCTTTTTGATAAGTAACCCGTTTATCTTTATCCATAAATTCTTGCTTATAATTTTTAATTTCTATATTTTTTAAAGGTGTTAATCTTTCATCTAACCATTCTTGATATGGATTCTCCAAACTATATTTTTTCTTTACTTCTGAATCTTCTATCAATTTACCCTTCACTGTATCAACTAATAAAATTTTACCTGGCTCTAATCTTTCTTTTCTTATTATTCTTGATTCATCAATTTCAACTGCTCCAGTTTCTGAAGCTAAAAAAAGATAATCATCATTTGTTATATAATATCTTGATGGTCTTAAACCATTTCTATCTAAAACAGCACCAACTTTATCACCATCTGTAAATACTATTGAAGCTGGTCCATCCCAAGGTTCAATTATTGTTGAATTATATTTATAAAAAGCTTTTTTATCCATATCTATATCTTCTGCTTTTTCCCAAGGTTCTGGAATTAACATTAATATTGCTCTTTCTAAATCCCTTCCCCCCATGTATAAAAACTCTAACACATTATCAAACGTTGCTGAATCAGAGCCTTCTTTATTAATTATAGGTAAAACTTGATTTAATCTATCTCCAAAAACCTTTGATGTAATAGATGCTTCCCTTGAATAAATCTTATTAACATTTCCTCTTAATGTATTTATTTCACCATTATGAACCATCATTCTATTAGGATGTGCTCTTTCCCAGCTTGGAAATGTATTAGTAGAATATCTTGAATGAACTAATGCAATAGCAGATGTAACATCCTCATCTAATAAATCATTATAAAATTCTCTAACTTGAGTTGATAGTAACATACCTTTGTAAACTATTGTTTTAGATGAAAGTGATGCAATATATGTACTGCAATCCTTTAATTGTTTTTCCTCATTAAACTTTTTTTCAATATTTCTTCTTAATATATAAAGCTCTCTCTCAAAATCTTTAGAATTATTTATACCTTCAGGCTTATTTATTATGATTTGCATAATTGTAGGCATTGATTCTAAAGCAGCCTTTCCAATCCCCTTATAATTTATAGGAACATCTCTTAATAAGATAATTGAATATTTTCCTTCTTTTAAAACTGTATTAATTATATTTAATGCTAATTCTTTTCTTTCTTGTTCTTTTGGCAAAAATAATGTCCCTATTGCATAACTCCCTTGATTAGGTAAATTAACATTAGCTTCATTACATACTTTTTTAAAAAAATAATGTGGTATTTGAATTAATATTCCTGCACCATCACCAGTATTTTCATCTGCTCCAGTACCACCCCTATGCTTTAAATTTTCTAAAATATCTAAAGCATCATTTATAACCTTATTAGATTTTTCGCCCTTAATATTAACTACAGCACCAATTCCACATGCATCATGCTCAAAACTGCTATTGTATAGCCCCCTATTTTCATTCATAATATAGCGCTCCTTTATTTATAACTTATTTATAAATGTATCTGTTGTTTTCTAATTTAAAGTAAATATCTATTTAGTAAGCCCCATTGCTTAATAAACTTTACTAAAACTATTAATTGAAAACAAAATATGAAATAAACTTTTTGCAAAAAATCTCTTTTCTATTTTAATACAATTTTTATATTATTTTCATTATATACAACTTTAAATATAATTTCAATTTTTTGTTAATATCTTTATATACTTTCACCAGAAAATTTATCTAAAATATATTCATGAACATTTTTTTTTGATAATATGTTATTTTACATTTTATAAATTAATAATATTTATATTTTAATAAAAACATAAAATGAAATTTATATTTTCAATCCCTTTATTTTACATTTAATAAACTTATTAATTTACCATTATATTCCTAAATTAAAACTCATATCATATATTAACTATATATTAATATTATTTTAGAGGTTATTATGAAAGATGTACTTAAAAAAATTAATGATTTAGAAGATCTAATTGGCCATACTCCTTTAATAGAAATTTCATTTAGATATAATCAAAAAAACATGAAAATTTATGCCAAGTTGGAATATTATAATTTAACAGGTAGTATAAAAGATAGAATTGCACTATATATGCTAAAAAAGGCTTATATAAAAAAACAGTTACATGATGAAGATCTTATTTTAGAAGCAACAAGTGGTAATACAGGAATATCATTTGCTGCTATTGGAACATATTTAGGATATAATGTTCATATTTATATGCCTGATTGGATGAGTTCTGAACGAATTAAACTTCTAGAAAGCTATAATGCTAAACTTCATTTAGTTTCAAAAGAATCTGGTGGTTTTTTAAAATGTATAGATTTAATAAATCAATGCAAGAATAATTGTCCTAATATATTTCTTCCTCAACAATTTTCTAATATAGATAACACATATTCTCATTATTATTCAACAGCACCTGAAATATACAATACATTAAAACATCATCACTTAACTCCATCAATATTAGTTGCAGGTGTAGGTACTGGTGGTACAATAATGGGTATTTATAAATACTTAAAAGAAAAAAATCATCATTTAAAAGCCTATCCACTAGAGCCTTCTTCATCACCAACATTATCAACTGGCACTCATACTGGTCATCATAGAATTCAAGGTATATCTGATGAATTTATCCCTCCAATCTTAGATTTAAATAGATTAGATAATATTATTAGTGTTGATGATGGTGATTCCATAATAATGGCCCAAAAACTTTCTAGAGAATTAGGACTTGGTGTTGGTATTTCCTCAGGTGCTAACTTTATTGGAACTGTAAAAGCATTAGAACTTAACAGTATAAATTCTGTAGCAGTAACTGTTTTTGCCGATGATAATAAAAAATATCTTTCAACTGATTTAATGAATAAAGAACCTATAAAAGAAGACTATATTTCACCTAATATACAACTTCTTGATATTAAATCCCTATAATATATTACAAAAGTAAATTATATTTTTATTTATGAATACAACTAACTAACCTTAAGCAAACTAATATTAGAAACTAATTTTAGGAGATGTTTAAATATGAAAGAAAAATTTAAAACAATATCAATATTATTATTAGGTTTGCTTTTATTTGGATTAGTTGGATGTGGTAGTGATAAAACTGCTGATAAGAAAAATCCTCCAACAAACCAAGAGTATTATGATTATTTAACAGAACGATATAATTATTATTTTAACAATTCAGATTTAGATACTAACTATGATGTATTTTTAGATAATTTTACTTATGATGGTTCATATGATGAATTTATAACTGTATATAATGATGATTATGGTCAATTAAAAAGAAATTTAGAAGCATTTAAATCTGATTTAGAAAATAATGTTATTAAAGGAAATGATGAAGTTGATAAGTATAATCAAGAAATGATTACTGCTACTGATAAAGCTATTATTGCTGTTGATGATTACATTGGTTCCTTTGGAGAAAAGGCTAAAGATTATGCAACTTTATCTAAAGATGAAGTAGTTAAAGGATTAAGATCTTTAACTTTAGATGCTCATAATGCTAGATTAGATTTAAAAAATTTATATGATGATGCTAAAGATAAATTAGGAATTAAATAGTTAAATTTTAAATGAACTCCTTTGTCATATATATTTGGAGTTCATTTTCCGTTATTTCTTAAATTAATTTTTTAATTAAATTTATTAAATGAACTTATACATTTTTTCTACTTTAAATATAGTAAATATTATTTTAATGGGAATACACTAATGAAAATTAAAATCCTAATTCTTATACATTCGTATATGTTCATGTTTGGAGTAATACAATGGATAATGTTAATGATGTTATAACTAAGTTAAATAAAAATCCTAAAGTTAAAATTGTAACTTCGGATAACTTTGTTAAGTTAATACAAGATAATGTTCCACATTGTAATTAAAATTAACTTATAATACTTTTTTAATAAAATTAAGGGGCTGTCGCACTAAAATTTTTATACACAATATATTGTTTTGAAAAATAAAAATCAACACAATATATTGTAGTATTTATTCTTAATGCAACATCCCCTCTTTTAAACACTAATTCCAATTTACATTCTTTGCAACTTAAATAACTTACTTTTATATGGAGGATATAAATTATTATTTAACATAAAAATTAGTGAGCGGCCTTAATTTTTCTTATTAAAATTATTATTTATAATATAATATATGTAAATAACAAATTATAGTTACATATTTTTAAAATTAATTTTTATCAGCTTTTTGAATGGCCTTTGTAATAGCTTGTGGAGGTGTACTCTTCGTCATTGCTTCACTTAATATTAAAAATACAGTATCTCCTTTTTCAATATTAAATTCCTTTATATTAACCCTTTTTATATTTGGCTCTTCACCTTCTTTAGGACATTCATTAGGTATTATTAATGTGTCTTCACTTACTATTGCTACTAATTCTTGATTTATAACTTTTATTCCCTTTAAATATCCCTTAACCTTTATATTTATAGTATTTTCACCTGTATTTTTTTGTACTTCCTCTACAATCCCCATAAATATAGCATTAGATTCTGGCTTATTTTCTTCAGCAAAAGATTTAGTACTAAATATTAATAAAAATATTAATCCAATTGCAATTATTCTTTTGTTTTTCATAAATATCTCCTTTTATAATTATAATTTTTATATATAATTATTATCTTTCTAATATAAATAAATATTCATAGTAAGTTATTGATACTTATACTTTATTATAAATTTAAATAAAATAAATATATGCCATTAAATTTGCTCACTATTTATAGGGTAAACTTAATGGCATTACTGATTTTTTATAATTACTTTTATAGTTACAACTAATTATATAGTATTTTAATTAAATTAATATTTTTAATTCAATATAGTATTTTGTTAAATTTTTCAAACCACACCTAAATTGTATCTTTTATATATTTCTTTTTGTTCCTCAACAACTAACAAATCTAATCTTTCGCTTATACTTATAGTTTCCAAGCTACCAATTCCACTTCTTTCTATAGATTCATTTAACAATATCTTGAAAGTATACATTAAAATTTTAGCTATATTCATGTTTCCTCCACTGGCAACATTTCAACCATTATAATTTAAATTTTATATTATTATAATATTAACTTTAAATTAAATAGTTAAATTTACCGTTAGTCTTATTTCGTCATTATAAATCGTCTTATTTCATTTTTATATAAACCTTAGCAAGATAATGATTTCATGACCAAATCCACAACACTATTACATGAATTTTAAAGTAACTATTAAAAATTTATTATTTACTATTTATACTCTTCTATTTTAAATTTTTCTAAATCTACCTCAGTAAACTTAGCTCTCTTAAATTTATCTTTTAATTCATAAGGTACTGTACAATCAAATATAGTTTTGCACATTATTCCCTTATCTCTAATATTCCAACTATATTCAGGACTTTGTGAAGGATCTAAAGTATGGCATCTTACACCTGGAATAAATATTGTATCCACATCTCCTTGATATCTAGTATTTAACGCCCATAAAACATCATTACTATCAAATTGATCTACATCTTCATCAACTAATATTACAGTTTTTAATTCTGAAAAAGCTAGCTATTATAAGAATATATAAAGTAAATAAAGGTATATAAGGAGCACCTATGATTCATTATATACTTTGTAAAGAAGGCTTTAATGTATCTTTAAAGAGAGTTCAAAGAAATATGAGTGAACTTTCTCTTTACTCAATAACTGTAAAAAAATATAGACCTCATTCAACTAAAAAAGTAGCAGAAGATTTAGAAAACGTTTTATAAATAGATTTTACAACCACTTCTATTAATGAAAAATGTGTAGGAGATATTACATATATTTACACTACTATAGATGGTTGGTTCTATTTATCTTCAGTTCTTGATTTACATTCTAAAAAAATAATTGGCTATGCTTTCGGTAAAAGAATGACTAATAATTTAGTTATTAAAGCTTTAAAATTTAAAAGAGTTTAAAATTGCACTAATAGTCAATTCTAATAATATATAATAGATTTCTCTCAAAAGGAGGATTTTGATTTCTATAAAAAATTTTTAATACAACTATAACTTCTTTCATCTTTAGATTGTTATCAATACTCTATTAATACAAAAAGGATAATTTCCTTTTCATCAGAAATTATCCTCTATACATTTCTATTTTTATAATTATTTTATTGCCCCTTTTGTTACACCATTTATAATCCATTTTTGAGCAAATAAATAGAATACTAATAATGGTAATAAAGCTAAAAGATATGAAGCAAATGCTACATTATAGTTTGTCCCAAATTTTGATTGGAATATATATTGTGCTAATGGTAATGTTGATGAACTTTGCTCACTTAGTATTACAAGTGGCATCATTACATCATTCCATGCCCAAAGAGCTGTCATTATTCCAACTGTTGCATGCATCGGCTTTAACAAAGGGAATATAATCTTCCAAAATACAGTCCATTGTTTAGCACCATCAACATAAGCCGCTTCTTCTAATTCAAGAGGAATGTTCTTCAAATATCCAACATAAAGCAATGTATTCATTGATATACCAAATACCATATAAAGAATTATCATACCAACTTTATTATCTAAATTAAAGAAACTTACTTGCTTAACAAGTGGTAACATTAACATTGAAAATGGTACAAACATTGCACTTACAAAATAAAAATATACAAATTTATAAAACTTTTTATGCATATTTCTTGCAATAGCATATGCAACTAATGAATTTGTAACAATAGTTACCACTACAGCTCCCGCTGTTATAAATAAACTATTCATTATTGTATGAAAGAAATTAGTCATCTCAATAGCTTGCTTAAAATTACTAAAACTCCATGACTTCGGAAGTGATAATATATTCCCCATCATTTCTGATGGTTGCTTAAATGCAATAACAATAGTTATATAAAGTGGAAATAATATTGTTAATGAACAAATAATAAGTAATATAGTAATTGGCAAATTAACTTTTCCATCTTCCTTCTTTATAAAAGATATTTTTTTTACTTTACTTCTATTATTAGATTTTAAACCTACCTCAGCCATTATAATTGAACCTCCCTCTTCTCTAATACTTTAATTTGGAATAATGATATAACTACAATAACTATAAAATATACAACTGAATTTGCTGATTGATATCCAAATTGACTTCCACCAAATCCTGCTTTATATATAAGCATAGAAATTGATTCTGTCGATTGAGCAGGTCCCCCACCAGTTAAGGACATTATTTGATCAAATACCATTAAGAAGTTTTTCATGCATAAAACCATATTTATTGTAAAGAATGGTGCTATTAAAGGGAATGTAATCTTTCTAAATTGTAGCCATTTCCCTGCTCCATCAATTCCACTTGCTTCATAAACATCATCTGGAATTGTTTGAAGCCCTGAAATGTAAATTATAGTATTAAACGCTATCGATTGCCACGAAACTACAATTACAACAGCTATCCAGGCTAAGCTTGTACTACCAAGTATGCTTTTACTAAGAACTTCACTCCCCATAACTTCACCTAACTTTGGAAGTATAAATGTAAAAATATAATTAAATATATATCCTACAATTAATCCACCTAAAATATTAGGTAAAAAATATAATCCTCTTAATGTAGTTTTAAATTTTATTTTTGAATTTAACGCTAATGCTAATGTTAAACTTATTAAATTTACTATTATTGTTGTAACTATAGCAAATTTAAAGGTAAACATATATGAATTTAGCACCCTTGAATCAGTAAATAAATCTTTAAAATTTATTAATCCAATAAAATCAAAATCTCCAAATCCTCTAAAATTAGTAAAACTATACATTACCCCTTTTAATAACGGGAATGTGTGAAATAAGAAAAATACAACTATCATTGGTATTATTGTACACAAGAAAAATCTATCTCTTTTTTTCATTTCTATTCACCCCTTCATACTATTCTTTAATATACTGTCTATTTGCCTTTAACCATTCCTTTTGAAAATTATTTAAGAACTTGTTCTTATCCCCATCTAAAAGATATGTTTGTATCATATCAGATGCTGGTAATTCTGCTGGATAATAATGATCTTGGAAGTCAACAACCCTTGAATTTTCAAAGAATTCATCAAATACTTCAAATTTTGAATCTTCTTGAACTACCCCCTTAACTGCTGAGAATGCACTTTGTTCATCTATATAAGTTTTCGCATTTTCTTCTTCTAATAAAAAATTTATAAACCTTATACTTTCCTCTTTATTCTTAGAATCTTTAGTAATAGCAAAATATACATCTACACCAGAAACTAATTTATTTTCCTCTTCATTATTAGATGCAGGTAACGGAAACATTCCTAGATTTAAATCTGGATTTACAGTTAAAATTGCAGGAATTGCATAACTACCTTGTAAATACATTGCAGACTCCCCATTAGCAAATGCTGTATTACCATCATTATAACCAACACCAAAGTTGTCAGAATGTCCATATTTCATTAACTTCATAATCTTATCTGTTGTTTCAGAATAAATTTCATTAAATGTAGTTTCCTTGCTATTTACCTTCTTAAAAGAATCGCTACTAACTAAAGTACTTGCTATAGTATTCCATGCAGGTAAAGAAGTCCATGACTCCTTTAATGTAAAGTAAAACGGTGTTATACCATTATCTTGTACAGCTTGAGCTAGCCCTAAAAATTCATCCCATGTTTTAGGAATTGATAACCCTAATTCCTCAAATATATCTTTATTATATATAACTCCACTTGCATTTAATGCATATGGCACACCGTAAATTCCATCTACACTTTCAATTTCCAACGCCTTTAGCATTTGATTATAAATCGGATCAATAACACTAAAATCTATTTTCCCACTTAAATCTTCTAATATATTAGCATCTACAAAATCTGCAAAACTTCTATCTGCTGATAGTGAAATAATATCTGGTGCATCACCTTTTACTAATCTAGTCTTTAATACAGTTGTTGCATCTGGTGGTGCACTAACAACTACATCTATATCTGGATTTTCGGCTTCAAATTTTTCTACAAGTTTATTATAGGTATCTACAGCTTCTATCTTATTACTAAAGAACACTATCTGCTTTTTACTATTATTATCAATCCCAATACTACTTGTACAACCTGTTAATAATGTTGTTGCCATTGATATTGATACTAAAATTGTTGCTATCACCTTTTTCTTTCCCATTATCTCATCCCTCTCTTATTACATCGTTTACATAATTATATTTTAAAACTTTTTATAATAATTCTAAATAGATTAATGTAATTAAAACATGTCTAAATGTTAGTTTTATTATTTGAAGTATATCTTTTAATTAATATATATTGAAATATATATCCTTCTAATTTAAAATTTATATATAGCTTTAATAAGACCATATCTAAATGTTAGATTTAGGAGGATTTATGTTAGATATATACTTTTTAGAAAATACTAATCGAAGTTTTAATGATTTATATCTCTGTTACTGCGGATTAGAAAAATGTGTTCCTTTATATTCATTTGGTCCAGCTGTTCGCCCAAATTATTTAATTCATTATGTATTGGATGGAGAAGGCTATTATTATGTAAATGACAATAAATATAAAGTTAGAAAAAATCAAGGTTTCTTAATCGAACCTAATGTTGTTACATTTTATCAAGCTGATAAAGATAATCCTTGGACATATCTTTGGATTGGTATCGATGGTGATAAAGCTAAACTTTATCTCAATTCTGTTGGATTAGATTCTGAACATTTAATTTTTACTCATGAAAAAGATGATGCTTTAAAAGAATATGTATTAGAAATGTTAAAACATCATACAATGTCTGATTCTGATGCTTTTAAAATTGAAGGATTATTATACCTATTCTTCTCAAAACTGTGTGAAGATCATAAAGAAACCTCATCATTAACAAGGGAGGAAAATACTAATAATTACATAAATAAAGCAATTGAATTTATTCAAAATAATTATCATAATTCTATAAAGGTAACAGACATTGCTAATTATATTTGTTTAAATAGAAGTTATTTGACTTCCATTTTTCAAAGCAATTTAAATATGTCTCCTCAAAAATTCTTAATGAAATTTAGAATAACTAAAGCTGCTGAATTATTATATAATACTGACCTTCCAATTGCTAATATAGCATACTCCTGTGGCTATAGTGACCCTCTAGCCTTTTCTAAAACATTTAAAAAAATTAAAGGAGTTAGTCCTAAACAATATAGAGATACAAAAAAAGAAACAACTAAAAAATTTCTTTTATCTCAATAAAACAAAACTGGTTTGTATTTTTTTATTACAAACCAGTTTTTATTTGTATTTACATTTTTATGAATTATGTTGTTTCTAAATGCTCACCTTTATTTAAATCTTCAAGTATAGCTTCATATTCTTTTTCAGTTAAATTATATCTTCTTAAAGATATAATACTACATACCGCAATTATTCCTGGTATTATTGAATACATTATATGTATTCCATTTAATGTATTTACGGTTTGTGCTACATTTGCCTCATATCCAAAAAATGCTAATGCATATCCACATAAAGCCCCACCTATTGCACTTGCAAGTTTTGTTTTAAATATATTTGAAGAGAATATCATTCCCTCTGATCTTTTACCTGTTTTCCATTCCCCATATTCAACACAATCTGCAACCATTGATGCTAAAGATATATTGGCTGCCCCTTCAGCAAGCCCCATAAAAGCATTTATCACTAACATCATTTTTAAGCTTGAATATTTTAATAAAAATATTGATAAAAAGCCAATAGCATTAATTGCTATTCCAAATAAGGCTGTTTTTCTTTTTCCCAGTATTTTTGTTATACTAGGTGTACAAATTCCACCAAGCATTCCTGTTGTTATACTAATTCCAGTTACTAAAGGAATATATAATTCTGCATTGAAATTATACTTTATATAATATATTGAAAACCCATTTCTTAGAGCATAAGTTATTTCTAACATTAACATAGATATTAATACAATTCTTAAAGGTCTATTTGTTTTAAAAAGTTCTTTTAATTGCTTAATTCCTTGTTTTTGTGGCTTTCTATTTGTATTTATTTCTCTAACTCCCCATACAGTAACCCAAGTACAAATTGCAGCTGTTATAGAATATACTATTGCTACTATCGTCCAATTTCCAAACTTAGCTACTAATGGGAGAGTAAATACTGAAACAACTAAACTCCCTCCAAAGGCAATGGTTCTAGCTGATGTTATAATTTTAGTTCTTCCTTGTGCTGATTGAGTTATATTAGCAGATAATGACCAATAAGGTGTATCCATAGCGGTAAAACATATACCCCATAGTATATAAGATATATATACCCAAACTATTTTTCCTGTATCACTTAAATTTGGTGATGAAAAACACATTATCGTCGCTATTCCCATGAATATTGGAACAACTAAAAGATATGGTCTACTCTTCCCCATCTTAGACTTTGTATTATCAACAATCATTCCCATAATAGGATCTGTAATTGCATCGATTATTCTTGCAACCAAAAACAATGTACCTACAGCAGCTGCACTTATCCCAAAGCTATCCGTTAAATAAATTGTTAAATATGTACCTATCATTGCACATATAATATTATTTCCTAAACTCCCCATTCCAAAAGAAATTAACGTTTTCATAGAAACGTCACTTTCATTCCTATTTACTTTCTCTAATACTTCCATATTTAATACCTCTCTTGTTATTACTTTTTTTCGCTATAATTGTTTTATTATCACTATTATATTTGTTTCTACATTTTAATTATAATCATCGCTATTGCTCTCGAAAACGTATTAATGTTTTTAAAATATGGTTAAATGTTAGATATATTATTAAAATTCTAAAAAAAGATAGCATAAAACTACTATTTAAATTTATGCTATCTTAATATTTATATTATAAATTTTTAATCAACTTTTCTTAAAGTCCAGTTCTTAGCTTGATAGTCTCCCATAAGTTCTCCAATTTCAAGCCCTATATACATAAGTTCATCTCCACCAAATACTTCTCCAGTTTCAATTACTTCATATAATGAATTTTCATCTAAAGCCTTAACTTTTAATCGTCTTGGTATTACATTAGCTTCAGCATACTTCTTAACATAACTTACTACTACTTCTTTGCCATCTTTAGATAAATTCATCCAAGCTGCTTCATTACTATCAAATGAGCTTTTCAATCTATACAAATCTCCAAATTGAACAGTACTTCTAATATTTTTATAAAACTCAACTTGCTTTTTAACTTCTTCTTTTTCTTCTTCATTCATTTTAGTTACATCTAATTCATAACCAAAGCTTCCTGCCATTGCTACTACTCCCCTTGTATTAAGTGGTGTAATTCTATGAACTTGATGATTTGGTACAGCGGATACATGGCTTCCCATCGAACTGGTTGGATATACTAATGATGTTCCCTCTTGAATCATTAATCTTTCTATTGCATCTGTATCATCACTTGTCCAAGTTTGTGGCATATAGTATAACATTCCACCATCAAATCTTCCACCGCCACCAGAGCAACTTTCGAACAGTATATTAGGAAAATTAGAAGTTATATTTTCTAATATTTTATATAAACCTAACATGTATCTATGAGCAATTTCCTTTTGTTTTTTTGCAGGCCATGCTGTTGATCCTATTTCTGTCATATTTCTATTCATATCCCATTTAACATATGATATAGGTGCTGATTTCAACACATCTGTAATCATTTTTATTACAGCTTCACAAACTTCATCTCTAGATAAATCTAATATAAGCTGTTTTCTTGCTTCGGATCTTATTCTTCCATCAATATGAATACACCAATCTGGATGTTCTTCATATAATTTACTTTTTGGTGAAATCATTTCTGGTTCAAACCATAAACCAAATTGCATTCCCATTTTATTAATATCTGTAGCTAAAGAATTTAATCCTCCTTTAAGCTTTTCCTCGTTTACAAACCAATCTCCAAGTGAGCAATCATCATTATTTCTTTCTCCAAACCAACCATCATCTAAAACAAATAATTCTATCCCAAGCTTACTAGATTCCTTAGCAATCTCTTTAATTTTTTCATTATTAAAATCAAAATATGTTGCTTCCCAATTATTTATAAGTATTGGTCTTTCCTTATCTCTATGAGTTCCTCTACATAATCTTTCTCTATATAAATCATGATAAATATGAGACATTCCTGTTAATCCATTAGGTGAATATACCATAACAACTTCTGGTGTTTGGAATGATTGTCCTGATTCTAAATTCCAAGTAAAATCAAATGGATTTATACCAATTTGTGTTCTTGCATTACTATGCATATCTACTTCAACACTAGCTAAAAAGTTTCCACTATAAATTAAATTAAATCCATAAACCTCTCCTTTATCTTCTGTTGCATCTTTACTTACTAATGCTATAAATGGATTTTGAGCATGACTACTTGCTCCTCTTCTACTTTCAATACATTGTCCACCACTTCTTAAAGCTGTTCTTACTATATGTCTTTCCCTAGCCCAAGAACCTGATAATTGAATTAAATCAAACTCACTATGTGTAAAATCAACATTCGCACTTAAAGCTCTTAATATATCAACTTCATCATTACTATCATTTATAACTTTACAACTTCTTGTTATTGAATCATAATTTTCAAATACAGTATAGGATAATATAACTCTTAAGTTAGCTACTTCATCTTTTAATGTTATTTCTAAACTCTCTACTTCATCTTCTTTTTCGGCATAAGTTGCAGGTAATCCTTCAAGTTTTTTCTTTCCTCTGTAAATTTCATGACTCTCATACCTAAAATCTGTTACTGTAGTTCCATTTGCTAGCTTTACTTGAATTGCAGGTGAACGCAAATCCGGACTTCCATAGCTTGGATATTCTTGTGCTATAACTTCTAAGTGCAATGCCTCTATATTATCTAAATCCGCTAAAAAGCTTCCACAAGCCCTCTTTTTAACTACATAATTTATTTTATTAGAATTAATTTTTCTTCCCCAATATAGATTAATTAAATGTCCTGTTTCTAAAACACTTAAAATATAACTAGTCCTTTTTGATTGAATGTGAAATAATTTATTATCTTCATTAAATATAATCCCCATATTATCCTCCTACTTATATATATTTCCACCTCTGTACAACATTTTCATGATATATTTATATTATACTTTTATATATAATTTAAAACTATGACCATATGTCATTAATATATGTCTAAATGTTGTATAATAAAAATATAGTATGATGAGAATACTTAGTGATAATTAATAAAGATATAGTTGTAGATATTTATTTTAGCAAAAATTTATTTAGAAAAATATAAAAATACCTTTTTCCAATATAGAATTAGCCTGTATGCTCAATTCACAAAAAATAGTTTCTATAATCACTTATTGCTACTTCAATATAAGCAAAAGGCTCATGTGCAACTAGTCTCATTCCATAAGAATTATATATTAATGTATATAAAGCAATTCCATTTTCCCCATATAAGCCTTAGAAACCCAACTATCTATAACCACAAATCACCTTCAAGGTCAAGTTAAATATTTAATTGACCCTAAAGGTAACTACACTTTTCTTATCTTTTTTAAAATGGTAATTTTCCTTTACCCATAAATTTAATTACTACTTTATCAATATCTAACCCACTAGCTCCAAAGTATAATTTAATATAATGATTCACACCAAAAATAAATCCTAACTCCCTACTTTCAGTAACCCATTCACCTTCTGTTCCTCTAATAGTAATAGTTGATTTTAGTGCATTGTCGTAATAAATAGAAAGTGGTAATTGAGATAATGATCCTTGCTCTGATTTCATTGTTATCTCGATATTATAAAGTCCAAGTTCATTTAAAGATATTCCAAAAACCTCTGAATCACCTTTTTTATTATTAAAATTGCTTGCATCTATAATAATATCATTGCTATCCTTATCTGCATAATAATAAACAATATCCTCTAGTGAAATATTCCCATCATCATCTTGCCCATTAATTTCTTCTAAATCTTCTTTACTTATTAAATTTAGCTCATGTAACATTGCTTGTGATTTCATAATAAATTTTAATATATTTTTAGCATTTCTTTGCAAATCACTTCTTGTAACTTCTCCAGCTTCAAACCTTTCCTTAACATTGTCATTTTCAGGATTTTCTAATGAATTTGATACACACATATATAAATCATTTTGTGCTAGCACCATAGGAGCTTTATTTTCTCTTGTAGACTTTTCACCTTCAGTATTTGCTTCTGCCCACCAATCTGTCATTACTATACCATCAAATCCCCATTCTTTTCGTAAAATAGTAGTACATAAATCATAACTTCCTGCTGTCCATATCCCATTTACAGGGTTATAAGTAGTCATAACAGAGCGTGCTTTACCTTCTTTAACTGCAATTTCAAATCCTTTTAAATAAATTTCACGAAGTGCTCTTTCTGATACTATTGAATCTACAAAACGCCTTGAAGCCTCTTGATTATTGGCACAAACATGTTTAATTGTTGCTGTAGATCCAGCTTCTTGAATACCAATAACTTGAGCTGCACCTATCTTTCCAGTTAGTATTGGATCTTCTGATACGTACTCAAAGTTTCTTCCGTTTAATGGATTTCTATGAATATTCATTCCAGGTCCTAAAAGAGAATCTATCTTATTTCTACATAACTCTATTCCAGTCATTTTATAAAGTTTTTTAACTAAATCAACATTAAATGTACATCCTAATGCTGTCCCATTTGGCAGTGAAAATGCATTTGTTCCACAATCCATTCTTATACCTGATGGACCATCAGCACAACATGCAACAGGTATTCCAAAATTTCTTAATGATTCAGTAATTCCACCAAATGCAGCTGCTGTTCCTGGAGTAACCTTAGGACTACACATTCCCTCTCCTCTAAACATACAAATTAAATCATTGTAACTTAACTGTGCTACAAAATCATCTAACTTTACTTTATTTTCAAATACATCAGCAAGCTTATACCCTCTATCCCCTGTATAAATTATTTCTTCATCACGATTTTTAAACATTCTCTCTTTAGGATTTATTCTTCTCATAGGAACTTCTTCATTTTCTATATTAAATTTATTATTTTCATCTAATATAGGCTTAATTCTTTTAAAATTAACTATTGGTGCACAAGCCTCTTCTAAACTTTCTACTATTGTAAATTTTTCATCGTATTGCCCTGATTCTTCAGCATTTCTAACATCTGCTCCTATATAAATCTTATATAAACCTTCTTCTAAGATATAACAAGATTTATATCCGGTTACACCACTATCATCATAAGAAGCTATATAACTTTTAGGTATATTTATTATTAACTTTTCACATTCACCGGGTTTAATAATACCTGTCTTCTTAAATCCAACAAGAGCTCTTACTGGCTTTCCAAGTTTACCTTGTGGCGCTTCTATATAAACTTGTACAACTTCTTTCCCTGACATATTGCCATTGTTAGTTACATTTGCTTCAACAACTATTTCCTCATGTATTGATTCAACTAATTTCCCCTTAATATCAAAACTTGTATATGATAATCCATATCCAAAAGGATACATAACCTTTTCTTTTGCAAAACTTTCAAAATATCTATACCCTACATAAATATCCTCTTCATAATAATTTCTCTCTGGATCTCCGAAATTTTTAGTAGATGGATAATCTTCTATATTTTTTGCAATAGTATCAGTTAACTTTCCACATGGATTTACTCTTCCAGTTAAAACATCAATAACTCCATTTCCCCCTTCTTGCCCACCTTGCCAAGCATAAAGTACTGCTGATGGATTATACTCATCTACCCATTTCATATCTATAATATTACCAACATTTAAAACTACTACAGTTCTCCTAAATGATTTGCTCACTTTTTTTATCATATCTTTTTCAACATCTGTTAAAAGATAACTTCCAGCCTCATTTTTACTATCTTGATCCTCACCTGCAGTACGGCCTATCATAACTAATGCAATATCATTTTCCTTAGCTACTCTTAATATATAATCTTCTAATTTCATTTCTTTTTGCGACCACGGTACAGTTCCCCATCCATGCCCTTCATCATATGGATTTTCTTTAATCCACTCACTATATATTTCTAATAAATCTTCATCTAAAACAATATCCTTTTCATTCCTTAAAGCATCTAGTATACTTACCACATATTTTGTATTTACAAGTCCTCCGGAACCTAATCCACTTTTATAATAATTAAAAGCACTTCGACCAAAAACTGCTACCTTATCTCCTTTTTTTAGTGGAAGTGTATTATTATCATTTTTTAATAATACACAGCTTTCAGCTGCAACTTCTCTAGCAAGCCTTGCATATTCCTTTAAATCTAAACTATATTTTCCCATAATATCCTCCTTAAATTATTCTCACCCTTTATCATTCATATATATTTTTATTATCTCATTATATTATACCATCTATATTTTTGTAAAATTATTCATATTTTTAAACTTAAAAAAAATTAATTTTATATGTCAAGCGATTGACATATTATTAAATAATATCTATACTCTAGTTATAGAAAACAATTTGGAGGTAATAATGTTTAATTTTAGTAATACTATACAATTCCAAGATAAAATAAATGACGTATTTACAATTGGGGAAATTTTAGTAGATATGATTTCTGATGATTATGATACTAATTTCAACTCCAATAAATATTCAAGATTTTTTGGTGGTTCACCGGCTAATATAACTATGAATATAAAAAGACTTGGCGGTAATCCTATTATAACAGCTTGCGTTGGAAATGACGGATTAGGTAAGTTTTTAATTAATCACTTAAAAAACAATAACATTGACACAAACTTAATTAACTCAGTAAATCATTCTACAAGTATGGTACTTGTAACTAAGAGCAAAGAAACTCCACTACCAATTTTCTATCGTAGTGCAGATTACAACTTAGAATATAATTCAGACATAGATTCAACATTAAAAAATAGTAAAATAGTTCATTTTTCTTGTTGGCCTATTTCTCAATCAAAATCAAGAAAAATGATTGAAATAGTTATTGAAGAAGCTAGAAAAAATAATGTTCTTATAGGATTTGATCCAAATTATCACGAAATGATTTGGGAAGAAGGACATGATGGAATAGAATATATAAAAAATCTTATAGGTAAAATAGATATTATAAAGCCTTCTGAAGTTGATGCTGAAAGAATTTTTGGACCTGATACTCCTGAAAATCATGTAAAAAAATTTATAGAGTGTGGTGCAAAGCTTGTAATAATGACCTTAGGTAAATATGGTGCAATAGTTTCTGACGGAACTAAAACTATCAAATTCAATACTTTAGCTACTGAAGTTATTGATACAACTGGTGCTGGAGATGCTTTCTGGGGTGGATTCTACACAGCTATAACTAGCAATTACACTTTAAAAGAAGCTTTAAATATAGGTTTTGCAACAAGTGCCTTCAAACTTAAACATGTAGGAGCAATTGCTAAATTGCCTTCAATAGAAGAATTAAAAACAATTTATAATATATAATTAATTAAGAGGAGATATAAAAATGGCAGTTAAAAATAAAGTTCAACTTATAACTTATCCTGATTCTCTTGGTGGAGATTTAAAAACATTAAATAATGTTCTTACAAAATATTTTCCAAAAACATTTAAAGGTGGTATTCATATACTTCCTCCATTCCCATCATCAGGAGATAGGGGATTCGCGCCACTAACTTACTTAGAAATAGAACCTCAATTTGGTACTTGGGAAGATATTCGTAAATTAGCTGAAAACTATGATATCCTTCTTGATCTAATGGTTAATCATATTTCTAAAAACTCTGTATTTTTCCAAGACTTCTTAAAGAATGGGAGAGATTCAAAATATGCAAATTTATTTATAACATTAGATAAAATATGGTCCGATGGCAAACCAGTTCAGGAAGATATAAATAAAATGTTCTTACGTAGACAAGTTCCTTATTCAACATTTAATATAAAAGGTGAAGAAGTTTCTGTTTGGACTACTTTTGGTAAAGAAACACCTTCAGAACAAATTGATTTAGACATAAATTCTGAAGCTGTACGAGCCTTATTAAAGGAATTCTTTGAAAACTTCCACAAAAACAATGTTAAAATTGTAAGACTTGATGCTGTTGGATATGTAATAAAGAAACTTGGAACTAGTTGTTTCTTCGTTGAACCTGAAATATATAAGTTCTTAGACTGGGTATCTGATTTAGCTAAATCTTTAGATATTGATTTATTACCTGAAGTTCATTCCCACTATACTACTCAATATAAGTTAGCTAAATACGGTAACTATATATACGACTTTATATTACCATATACTATACTTAGCACATTAGTTAACAAATCAAGTTCATCACTTATTGACTACTTAAAAAACAGACCAACTAATCAATTTACAATGTTAGATTGCCATGATGGTATTCCTGTAAAACCTGATCTTGATGATTTAGTATCTACGGCTGATGCTAGAAAGATTGTTGATCATTGCTTAAATCATGGTGCAAATTTAAGCTTAGTTCATTCTGATACTCATAAGAGTCCAGATGGATTTGATGTTCATCAAATAAGATGTTCTTACTATTCAGTTTTAGGATGCAATGATGATGCATACTTAAGCGCAAGAGCAATTCAATTCTTCGCCCCTGGTATTCCACAAGTTTATTATGTTGGGTTATTAGCTGGCGAAAATGATGTTGAAAATGTTACCAGTACTGGAGAAGGTCGTGAAATTAATAGACATAACTTTACTTTAGAAGAAATTGATAAAGCATATAGTCAAGAGGTAGTTCAAAGATTACTTAAGCTAATTGACTTTAGAAATGATTATCCTGCATTTGATGGAGACTTCACTGTTGAGCCTTCAAGTGATACTGAAATCATCCTAACATGGAAAAAAGATAATAAATATTGTACTTTAAATGTTGATTTAACTACTAGCAAATCTACAATTAAATATATAAATGATGATGGTATTGTTGAAAGATACACTATTTAATGATATTGTATTTTAACTTAATAATAATAGATAATTCTATTCATTCTCTTAAGTTTAAATATATAAATAATGAACGATACATCATAGCACACTTAAAACTCCCCCTGGTAAATCCACCTGGGGTAGTTTTTTTATATTAAAATACTCCATAGATAATTTTATTTATTCACTGTACTCTCTCTAATAATTAACTTAATTGATAATATAGTTTTTTCATTTACCTCTATATTATTATATTTAGCATTAATTAATTCAATTGAAAGCCTTGCCATTTCCTTGATTGGCTGATGTACAGTAGTTATCCTGGGTGTTGTTAATTGTGATATATCAACATCATCAAAGCCAACTAATTTAATATCCTCCGGTATCCTAATTTTTATTTCATTACAAACTTGAATAACCTGTGCAGCTATTAAATCACTACTTGCAAATATTCCATCAACACCTTCTATTTCATTTAGTGCTGCTTTTATATAATCGTAATAATTCATTTGATTATATGTATCTATATCATATTTCTTTATAAAATACTCAATCTCATTTTTACTACATACATCTATAAAAGCTTTTTCTCTATTATCAGCAGGCATTTCTTCATCTATTACTCCACTAAGGTGTAATATTTTTTTGCATCCACATTCTATTAAATGCTCTGTTGCAAGCTTTCCACCTTGATAATTATCACATTGAATTCCAAGCTTACCTTCTTCAAAATTTTTCTCTAATAATACTACTGGAATACCTCCTGTATTAATCTTATTAGATTCAACATTTCCACTACATATAATTATCCCTGCAACTCTATTACTTTTACACATATCTAAATATTGCTTTTCTTTTTCAGCTTTTTCTTTACTATTACATAATATTATCTTGTAATCTTTTTTAGCTGCTTCATTTTCTAAATTACTTATTAATTTGGCAAAGTATGGGTGAGATATATGAGGTACTATAACTCCAATTGTATTACTTTTTTGTTTTGTTAAGGAACGTGCTATTTCATTAGGCTGATATCCCAGTTCATCCATAACTTCATGAACCCTTTTCTTTGTTTTTTCACTAATATATCCTCTATTATTAATAACACGTGATACAGTGGTTGGAGTAACACCTGCTAACCTTGCAACATCTACTATCGTAGCCATCTATTTATTCACCTATCTCATTAAAATATTGTTTATAAATCATTTATTAAATCAACTTTAAGTATATCATATTTATAAACCATATATTAATAGTAAGCAAATATATTATTTATAATATCAACATAAATTACTAAAAAAATTAACTGTATTTAAACTATTTGTAATTTCTTTATTTCAATACAGTTCATATATCTTTTTATACCTTATAAATTTTTTATCGAATCTGATATTACATAAGCTAAATCTTCAGTCTGAGGAACAAATCCTAACTTATCATTGAACTACCTCGGGTACAAGCCCACAAGGATTCTTTTAGCGTAGTCTGATATTTAAGTTTCCACTTGAATTAACAAGCCACCCTTATACGCTTGGGAGAGCCCAATTTCCTATTATCCCTCTTTAAGTTAATTAAGTCGGGAATACATTTTTCTGATTTTCTAAGTATGTTTAGACTTCCATTTATATCTGAATTTATAAGTCCATAACCACTTAGAAATAATCCTCTAACTATTCTTCTTGATTTGTTATAGTTCTTTTTTGTAATAGCTTCTAAGTCTAAAGCGCTACATCCACTTGTATAGCTTTCTTCTTGGAATTTAACTTCTATGCCTTGCAGTTTAGCTTTGTAGCTTATTAGCTCTGCTAAACGTTGTATAGGCACTTGAACAAAGTTCTTATTATAGTTCATATTTTGCTTTATTCCTTTAAGTTTTCCTATTACTATTTTGCCTACATTATTTTCAATAGACTTGTCTATAATAGATTTAGAAACTTTGTGCATATAGTCATTTATATAGTTATTTCTATATCTTCTAATTTTATTAATTCTTTTAGTATTTTTAAACTTATCTGAACCACATTTAAACATTTCTATTGATTGTAAATGAGCTATTTTTTTATTAGTATAAGAATTAACTGATTTTAGCTTTTTGCCACAAAAGATATATTGATTCAAACCATCTTTAAATGTTAATGTGGCTATATTATCAAGTCCTAAGTCTATGCTTCCAACATTAGTTTTATTATTTTCTAATTCCTCTTTTTTGTAAATTACAATTATATACCAACATTTTTGAACTTTATCATAGTTAAATCTTGCTTGTTGTAAGCTATTCCAATCTATAATGCTTTGTAGTTTTTTAGAAACTTCAAAATTAAGACTTTCCACATTAAATAGCGACTTTATAGCTTTTGATAATGATAGCTTTAATAATCCATTATCATATCTTATAGCAAGATTAGTAAATATAATTTCATTCTTATTTTTATCAGTATTTTTAAATTTTGGAGGTCTTGGCTTTGCTTTATATTTAGTTGGATTTATTCCAAAGTCTTTAACACTTGCAAAATAAGACTTCCAATTTTGTTCTAATACTTTAAACATTTGCTGTCTTGTATGGCTATGAAGAAAATCACAATGCCAATTTGACTTGTATTCTTTCTCTATATCGTAATAAGTTTTTATACTGTCCAAAATACAGACATCATATATTTAAAGATGAATTATAATATGAAATTTTGAAATTATTTAAAGTTATCTCATATAATTATGGTTTTTAAGTTTTAGAGCAAGAAATTATGCCTGACCACATTCATCTTTTTATATCTGCTCCACCAACTATTGCACCAACAGAACTAGTTAAAATCCTTAAAAGTGTTAGTGCTAACGAAATGTTTAAAGCATTTCCAAGTTTAAAGAAAAATAAGTTTTGGGGTAGTGGATTATGGAGCAAAGAATATTATATCGGTACTGCTGAGGCAGTTAGTTCGGAGATAATTAAAAAAATATATACAAGACCAAAAATTAAAGTAATGGGCTTACAGCCTCGGGCATGAAGCCACGAGGTTTTACGCCTTAAATCTATAAAAACGGACCATGAAGGTCCAGTGTACTCCATTATCTAACTTCATTTAAGAATTTTTCAATTCTTTTTAAAGCTTCTATTATATTTTCCATAGAAGATGCATAACATGCTCTAATAAATCCCTCTCCACATTCACCGAATGCATTTCCTGGAACAGCTAATACCTTTTCCTTTAATAATAGCTTTTCACAAAACTCATCTGATGTCATTCCTGTAGATTTAATACATGGGAATACATAAAATGCACCAAGTGGTTCAAAACAATCTAATCCAAGTTTTCTAAATCCATTAACAAGAACTCTTCTTCTTCTATTGTATTCCTTAACCATCTTAGTAACACTTTCATCACCATTCTTTAATGCTTCAATTGCTGCAAATTGTGCTGTTGTTGGAGAACACATTATTGCATATTGATGAATTTTCTTCATTGCATCTAAAAGAATAGAATTTCCACATACATATCCTAATCTCCATCCTGTCATTGCATAAGACTTTGAAAATCCATTTATAACAAGTGTTTTTTCTTTTATTTCTGGAAAACTTGCAATAGATACATGTGGCTTATCATAAGATAACTCTGCATAAATTTCATCAGAAATTATTATTACATCCTTATCCTTTAATACATCAACTATTGGAGCTAATTCTTCTTTTGTCATTATTGCTCCTGTTGGATTATTAGGAAATGGAATTATAACAACCTTAGTTTTTTCTGTAATTGTATCTTCTAATTCTTTTGCTGTTAATTTAAAGTCATTTTCAGCCTTAAGATTTATAACCTTAGATGTTGCTCCAGTAAATGCAGTGCATCCCTTGTATGCAACAAAACTTGGCTCTGGAATAATTACTTCATCTCCTGGTCCAACTAGTGCCCTTAATGCAATATCTATACCTTCACTACCACCAACAGTTACTAAGATTTCATCCTTTGGATTATACTTTAAATCAAACTTTCTATATAAATACTTTGAAATTTCCTCTCTAAGCTCTATAAATCCAGCATTAGACGAATAATGTGTATCTCCTTGTTCTAGTGAATATATTCCTGCTTCTCTTACATTCCATGGAGTAATAAAATCTGGTTCCCCTACCCCTAATGATATTACATCATCCATTTCATTAACTATATCGAAGTACTTTCTTATTCCTGATGGAGGCATTTTCCTTACTTCTTTTCTTATCATATTTTCTAGTATCATATAAATATTACCTCCCTATTAGAAACTTTCTTTTCTTTAAATACAGTTCCGTGTTCCTTATATTTCTTTAATACAAAATGAGTTGCTGTTCCTATTACATTGTCTTGTACTGCTAATTTTTCTGATACAAACATTGCAACTTCCCTCATAGTTTTTCCTTCTACTATAACTGTTAAATCAAATCCACCTGAAGACATTAAATAACATGCCTTTACTTGATCGAATTTATATATTCTCTCAGCTACTTTATCAAATCCTTCTCCTCTTTGTGGTGTTATTTTTACTTCAATAAGAGCAGTAACAGTTTCTTTCCCAGTATTTTCCCAATTTATTAATGTTGTATAACCTGCAATTATATTTTTTTCTTCATAATCTCTAATTGCTTCTCTAACTTCTTCTACTGTTTTACCAGCCATAACAGCTATTTGCTCGTCTGTATACCTGCTATTTCCCTCTAAAATTTCTAAAATTTCTTCCATAAATAAACCTCCCTATATATAGTTAGTAGTTTGAAGTTTAGAGTTATTAGTTTATGTTGGGGCTGTCGCACTAAAAATTTTATACACAATATATTGTTTTAAAAAATAAAAATCAACACAATATCATTGTAGTATTTATTCTTAATGCGACATCCCCTTTAAATTTATTTTTCTTAACTACTCACTATAAGCTACTAACTACAAACTAAAAAAAGCTTCTCCCTCTATAAAAAAGGGACGAAGCTTTAAATTTCCGCGGTACCACCCTCATAAGTAAATTTCTTTACTCACTCAGTAAAAATATAAACATAAAACTATTTATATTTTATTCCTTATAACGTTAGGATATACGACTTTGCTTATATTAAGAAAAATCTTAGTTCTCAGCAAGTGATTCAAAGGCTGCTTCTTTTAAGTATTATTACTAAGTTCCATCTACCCTTAGCTCTCTGAAAATAATAACTAAAAATACTATTCCTTATCATTATCTTTTTTTATTATTTAATTTATCTTTTTATTATATATTATTTAAATATATTTTAAATTAATTATAGCATTTACTTCAATAACTAGCAATAACATACTTTGTTTTAGATTATGATTCTTTATAATAATTTACTCCTTGATATTCTAAACTTTTTTCTTGTTTTTCTAATCTCACCTTATACTCTTCCCAACTTCTATCTTCTTTATCCGTCCATCCAATTTCAGCATATCCAAGCAATCTAGGGTAAATCATATAATCCATTTGTTCTTGTGTTGATATTGTTTCAGTCCATAATGGTGCTTCTAATCCTAAAGCTAAGTTTTTAGGTGCATAATCCGTTATATCCCATTTATATGCATCTTCAATTGGAATATATCCTGCCCAATCAAGTCCATATGGTGTTAAATCATTGTATTTCATATCTAAATAAGTTTTACCTGCAATTGATACAATTATTTTCATATTTTTTTTCCTTGCTTCATTATTAGAATCTTTCCAATTTTGTAATACTACACTTGAATTAATTTCTGGTGATGTATCAATTGGATCCCATCCTATTGGTATTTTCCCATATTTTTTAGCTATTTTAGCAACCCTTCCTACAAAATAATCATAATCCTCCTTATTAGTACTAAGTGCTTCATCACCACCTATTTGAATATATTTAGATGGAGACATTTGTACAACTTCCTTTATAACATCTTCAATAAATTCATAAGTTTTTTCATTATCAGTCATTAATGAACTAAATCCTACTTGTGTTCCTGTATATAGTGCCTTTTTCTTTCCATTTGGATTTAAAAATCCATATGATGCCAATGCTGCATTTGTATGACCTGGCATATCAAATTCAGGAACTATTTCAACATATCTTTGCATTGCATAACTTACTATATCCTTAAATTGTTCTTGTGTATAATAACCTCCTGGTCCTCCTCCAACTTCTGTACTGCCCCCTATAAGAGTTAATTCTGGATACTTTTTAATTTCTAATCTCCAACCTTGATCATCACTTAAATGTAAATGAACTCTATTTATTTTATATTCTGCAGCTAAGTCTATTTGCCTTTTAATTTCATCAACATTAAAAAAATGTCTTGCTACATCAATCATTAATCCTCTATAACTATAAGCTGGTTTATCATTTATTATTGATGCTGGAACTGACCATTCAATATTATTAACTACATTATCACTATATATTTCTTTAGGAAACATCTGTCTTAATGTTTGAATTGCCCTTGATATTCCTTCTGGTTTATATGCAGTTATTTTAATTATTTTAGGAGTTGTTAATAATGTATATCCTTCAATTCCTTGTTTAGGATTTGCATTAATTGTAGTTAATAAAATACTTCCTTCTTTAGGCTTATCTCCCTTCAATATATTAAAATCAAATCCAGTTGATGCGCTTAACTTTTCTTTTAAAAACTCTGCTATCCATCTTATTTGTTCTGTTTCCTCGTCAGTAATTCCTTTTATATAAATTGAACTATCTTTATTTAAAACAAACTTTCCTTTATTTATTTCAATACTTGTTGGCTTTGGAACAATACTAATTTTATCATTATTTCCTTCTGATATAAATGTTTCTGCTGCTAAATATTTTTTGTTATATAAATTTTCTTCTATTTTTACTATGCTAAAAGTAGAAACTGTTATGACTACTATAAGAAATATTGCAATATAAAAATTTGGTACTTTATTTCTTTTCATCCCTTGTTCACATCCCTAAAATTATAATTTTATTTAACTTTATTGGATTTTATAAATTTTATTATTTACCATTTTTTTATTATTAATTCCTATACAACATAAAAAATACTGCTAACATTTAAACATTAGCAGTATTGGTTTTATAAAAGGTTTTAGCAAATTCTAAATTATTATATTCATTTCTTTATATATATTGAATAGAACCATTATCTGCTACTATTTTATCTGTTTTATGGTTAAATGTAACTTTTGGTTTACCAGAACTTATATGAACTATCTGTATAATTACTACTGTTATAACTTTATCTATTTCAAATGAAAAATAACTTAAATAAAATTTTAGGAATAATTGAATATATGAATTATTCCTAAAATATATTTAAATCTTTATTTCTACTTATTTATCATTTAAATCCTTATCTAATTCTTTAATTTCATTCATTGCTTCTTCATATTTATCAGTTTTAGCATTTGGGTTTCTACGCAATATATTTATAGAATTTATATACACCTTATTTTCAGTATTTTTAATTCTGCCTTCATGCTTTTTTAATTTATTAATATATTCTTTAAATTCTCTTCTTAAACTTTCATTTTCTTCTACACTTTTATATGATAAATTTTCAAGCTTATCAATATATGCACCTAACTTATCTGATAACTGTCTTATTCTGCTCTCTGTTATAGATAAATTTTTTCTTAATACTGCCTCTAAATGCTGAGCTTTGCTTTGTTTCTTAATATTCTTATTTCCTTGAGTTACATCAAGCTTATTAATTAACCTTTCTTGTAATCCCTTTACATCATTATTAATAAAAGCTTCTGCAACTTCAATTCTCTTTTTAATTACTTTTATTGTTTCATTTCTTTCTGTGATTCTAATTAATATATTTTTTAAATTAATAGCTGCATTAAATGATTGAACTCCATCAATTGTAATAAAAATAGTCATTAAATACGCTATTCCTTCAGATATTTCATTTGGTATCATTATAATTAAATTAGCTACCTTTGGATTTACTACTTCTACAAGAATAACAGAAAATACTCCCCATGCTAATGAAGATAATAAACATATATGTCCATTAATATTAAATGGTTTATTGCTATAATCCCAATATCTTACATGAAATATACTTTCCATTAATTCTCCAGTAATATATTCTAATACAGTTGCAGCAATCATTCCTATAATAAATACTAAAAATATGTTCTCCTTAACTGTTATTGTTGATATTAATACTACTATTGCACCAGAACCATAAATAGGTAATAATGGTCCTTTTAAAAATCCTCTATTAATCCACTTATGTTTTAATGCAGAAACATAGCATGATTCCCAAACCCATCCTGAAAAACAATATAAATAAAACAATAAAAGCCATTGATGTATTGTATACATAAGTTACCCTCCTTTAAATTATTCCTCATTATATATTACCATATTTTTCTATATAGTTCTTTGAATTTATTTTTAATAAAAATACCTGAATAATAAATTTAATATTTAAACTTATCATTCAGGCACTCATTAATTAATATAATTTTAAGTATATAAAATTGATTTATCTTTATAAAGGATTAAGTAAAAATTTAATTAAATCTATACATTACTGCTTCATATGGTCTTAATTTTAATTTTTCAATCATTTTACTTGAATCATTATAATTACTTAATAATACTTTTGAATAGTTAAAATCTCCATCAAATTTAAATTCAACATCCTTATCATAGAAATTACAAACAACCAAAATCTTATCTCCATTTAATTCTCTAACATATGCAAATATATTTTCATCATCTTCACATAATAATTTATAATCACCATAAATTATAGTATCATTATTTTTTCTTATATCTATTAACTTTTTATAATGATTAAAAATTGAGTTTTCATCTTGTAAACATTGTTTAGCATTTATTTTATCATAATTTTTATTAACAGCTAACCAAGGAGTTCCGGTAGTAAAGCCCGCATTTTCTGAATCATCCCATTGCATTGGAGTTCTTGCATTATCCCTTCCCTTTGCATAAATAGATTCCATTATTTCATTATGACTATATCCCTTTGAAAGCCTATCCTTATACATATTTAAAGATTCAATATCATTATAATCATTTATATCATCAAATCTTACATTAGTCATTCCTAATTCCTCACCTTGATAAATATACGGTGTACCTTTCATTCCATGAAGAAGAGTTGCAAGCATTTTAGCACTTTCAATTCTATATTCTTTATCATTTCCCCATCTTGAAACTATTCTTGGTAAGTCATGGTTGTTCCAAAAAAGGCTATTCCATCCTTGCCCTTCAAGTTCTGTTTGCCACTTAGATAAAACTTTCTTTAAATCAAGTAATTCTAACGATTTTACATCCCACTTTTCTTTTCCTTCAATTTGATCTAATCCTATATGTTCAAATTGAAATACCATGCTTAATTCTTTTCTTCCTGGATTTGAATAAAGCTTAGCTACATCTGGAGTTGCTCCCCAAGTTTCACCTACTGTTAATAAGTCTTTCCCCTCTAATGCAGCCTTATTCATTTCTTGTAAATATTCATGTAATTTAGGTCCATTTCCTGTTATCATTTCATCTGGAACTTTACCAATTAAATCAATAACATCCATTCTAAATCCACCAATACCTTTATCTACCCAGAAATTCATCATTTTATAGACTTCATTTCTAACTTTTTCATTTTCCCAGTTTAAATCTGGTTGTTTCTTACTGAATAAATGTAAATAATATTGACCTGTTGTTTCATCATATTGCCATGCACTTCCACTAAATGTTGATCCTAAATCATTTGGTTCATTTCCATCTACTGAATCTCTCCATATATAATAATCTCTATATTCATTATCCTTAGATTTTTTAGCCTCAATAAACCATTTATGCTCATCTGAAGTATGGTTAACAACTAAATCCATAAGAATCTTAATTCCTCTTTCATTAGCTTCCTTTAAAAGATTATCCATATCTTCCATTGTTCCAAATTCATCCATTATATCACAATAATCACTTATATCATAACCATTATCATCATTTGGAGATTTATAAACTGGGCTAAGCCAAATAACATCTATTCCAAGTTCCTTTAAATAGTCTAATTTTTCTCTTATTCCGTTAATATCACCTATTCCATCACCATTACTATCCTTAAAGCTTCTTGGGTATATTTGATATACTACTGAGCTATGCCACCATTGTCTTTCCATATTTATTCCCTCCACATTATAAAAACTCAATTTATCTTTTATTATAATTAATGATTTATACTGTGATTATACATAATAATTTTATTAATTTACTTGCAAAATATAGGCTTTTTTTAACACAATAATGCTATTTTTTATTTTATTTTTTTAAATAATGTTAATGCCCCTTAATAATATCCATTATATAGCTTTTACCAATAATAATAATGTTCCAACTATAATTAGAATTAAACCTAGCAATGATTTTTTTGATAACTTTTCCTTTAAAAATATATAAGCAAATAATACAGTTACTAAAATACTAAGCTTATCTATAGGAACTACTATAGAAGCTAGTCCATCTTGTAAAGCCTTATAATAACAAAGCCATGATGCTCCAGTTGCTACTCCTGATAAAATTAAAAATATTAAACTTCTTTTATCTATCTTCTTAATATCTCTTTGCTTTTTAGTAGCAAAAACTATAATCCATGCCATTACAAGTACAACTATTGTTCTAATTGCTGTTCCTAAGTTTGATTCAACATTTTCTATACCAACTTTACCTAATATAGATGTCAATGAGGCAAATAAAGCTGATAATAAAGCATATATTAACCATGCTTTTCCCTTAACTATCTTTTCTGCCTTTTCTTTTTTTTGAATCATTAAATATGTTCCAATAGCTATACCTATCATTCCAATTACCATGTTTATAGTTATCTTTTCATTTAAGAAAATAAAAGCTAAAATCATAGTTAATATTGTACTACTTTTATCAATAGGTACTACCTTATTTACATCACCTAATTGCAATGCTTTAAAATAACATAACCAAGATCCTCCTGTTGATAAACCAGATAAAATTAAGAATAAAAAAGTTTTTCCATCAATATTTACTATTGTACTTTGTGAACCAATTATAAACACCATTATCCACGAAAAAATTAATACTATAATAGTTCTTATAGCTGTTGCTACATGAGAATCTACATCTTTAACACCTATCTTAGCTAAAATTGATGTAACTCCTGCAAAAAATGCAGAAGCAAATGCAAATAATACCCACATATTTAAAAACTCCTCCCTAAAATAATTGTATATAAAATTATTATATCATGTAAATTAAACCTTAAATTAAAAAATGAGGCAAATAAATTGCCTCATTTTTTATAATTAAACTTTAATGCTATTATCTTTTAATATTTTTAAAATTTCTTTTTTATTATTTATAACTCTTGGAATCTTAATTTGACTCTTTGAAACGCCTTTTGATATTAAATATTTATTTATATAATTAAATGTATTTTTACTTACAATGCTAATACTTACACAAGATAATCTATTATTTTTTCTAAATCTTTTATAAATTTAAAGTATATTTATTAAATTTCCTTTCCAACATCCCTCCTGTTGAAATCATAGCTTTATACATTATTTTACTTATTATACTCAAAAAAATAATACACTTCCTATATATTTTTGTCGTAAATAATATATGAAAGTGTCCTCACTGTTGATTATTTATTTTATTTCTTATGCTGAACTTTTTCTCCTATTGATGTTAATATACTTGCTAATACTATTGAAATAAAAGATGCAATTAAAACCGAAATTTTTGCCACACTTAGTTCAACTTCTGCTCCAAAAAAGGCTATTTCTGCAACGAATAATGACATTGTAAATCCAATTCCTGCAAGAATAGATACCTCTAATACATCATACCAAGATGCATTTTCTGGTTTTTGAGTTATTCCTACTAATACTCCTAAATATCCAAAAAGCATTATTCCCAATGGTTTTCCTATAACTAAGCCTAATATTATTCCTAACATTAATGGATAATCATTTGCTAAATTTAGATTTCCACTTAAACTTATTCCTGTATTGATAAATGCAAATAATGGTAATATTATAAAATTTGAAAATAACTCTAATTTATGTTGAATCTTATAACTTAAATCTTTATCTCTATTTTTATCATCTAATACTGGTATGCTAAAAGCTAATAATACCCCACTTAATGTAGAATGTATTCCACTATAAAATACTGCTATCCATAAAGCTAATCCCAATATTATATATGGATATAATTTATTCTTTTTATTAAAAAACTTAATAGAAAATAAAATTATCGTTAAAACTATAGAAATAATTATTCCTGTAATTCTAATATTTGATGAATAAAATACACCTATTATAATTATTGATAGTAAATCATCTACTACTGCTAACGTAAGTAAAAATAATTTTAATGAAGAATTCATTCTACTTTCAAGAATTGAAAAAATTCCTATTGCAAAAGCTATGTCAGTAGATAATGGTACTCCTGCACCTATTTCAAAACCACTATTATAATTAAATAATGTAAATATTAACGCTGGAGCAACCATTCCTCCTATAGCAGCTAATACTGGAAATGACGCTTGTTTTATACTTGATAACTTTCCATATACAAGCTCACGTTTAATTTCACATCCTACAAATAAGAAAAAAATAGCCATTAAAAAATCATTTACAAATAAATGTAAATTAAATTCTTCTCCTATTTTTAACTCAAATAAGATATAATTATAAAACTTTTCTAATTCTGTATTTGCTAATATTAGAGCTAATATCGTAGCTCCTAATAACAGCATTCCTGGAAATGCTTCTGAACTTACTATACTACCTTTACTATTACTTTTATTATTTGTCATAACATTCCTCCTGTTATCAACCTCATCATTTGTACAGTAATAGTATTATACAAATAGCCCTATTTTATTAATTATACTTTTATACAAAAAAGCAGTGGAATTACTAACCACTGCTTTTTTCTATATATTCAATATATTGTTTTTATTCTACTACTTTTTTCTTTAATAATGCTAACATTATCATTCCTACTAAAGAACCAATAACAACAGCACCTAAGAATCCAAGTGGATTTCCTATTACAGGTAATACGAATATTCCACCATGAGGAGCTCTTAATTCACAATTAAATAACATTGTAAGTGCTCCAGCTGTTGCAGAACCTATTACACATGAAGGTATAACTCTTAATGGATCTGCTGCTGCAAAAGGAATAGCTCCTTCTGTTATAAATGATAATCCCATAATGTAATTTGTAAGAGCTGATTGTCTTTCTCTCTTAGTAAATTTATTTTTAAAGAATGTTGAAGCTAAAGCTATTGCAAGTGGTGGAACCATACCACCAGCCATAACAGCTGCCATTACTTCATAGTTACCAGATGCAAGTGATGCAGTACCAAATACATATGCAGCCTTATTGAAAGGACCACCCATATCAATTGACATCATACCTGCAACAATAATTCCTAATAATACCTTACTTGTTCCACCCATTGAGTTAAGGAAATTTGTAATTGCTTCATTTATTCCACCAAAGAATGGATTTACAAATATCATTATTAAACCAATTAATCCAATACCAAAGAAAGGATATAATAATGTTGGTTTTAATCCATCTAATGATTGAGGTAATTTATCAAATATCTTCTTTAATCCTAATACTAAATAACCACCTAAGAATCCAGCAAATAATGCTCCTAAGAATCCTCCACTAACTACTGATACTGAAGAATCAAATGCACTTGCATATGTTGTACCTAAATTAGCTAACATACCACCAACAAAACCAACAGCAAGACCTGGTCTATCTGCAATACTCATTGAAATATATCCTGCAAGTACAGGTAACATAAATCCAAATGAAGTTTCACCTATAGTTTTTATTAATGCAGCCATTGGCGTATTTTTACCAAAATTAGCTGGATTAATATTATAATCATCTATTAAGAATGCTAAAGCAATTAATATACCTCCACCTATAACAAATGGTAACATATGAGATACACCATTCATTAAGTGTTTATATAATTGTCTTCCAAAGCTTTCTCCTTCTTCTGATGAAGCTCCTTCACTATCACTTCCACCTGCATGATGATAAATTGGTGCATCACCACTAGTAGCTCTATTTAATAATTCTTCTGTTTTATGAATTCCATTTGCAACCTTAGTTTGAATAACTTTCTTTCCTTCAAATCTAGCCATTTCAACTTTTTTATCAGCTGCAACTATTATACATTCAGCATTGGCTATTTCTTCATCTGTTAAAACATTTTTAGCTCCACCAGAACCATTAGTTTCAACCTTAATTGAAATTCCCATGTCTTTAGCCTTATTTTCTAAAGCTTCTGCTGCCATAAATGTATGTGCAATTCCTGTAGGACATGCTGTAACTGCTAATACTCTATATCCATTAGATTGTGCTTTTTGAGCTTCTTCTTTATCACTTTCAGCTTTTAACTTATCATTTTCTTTAGAATCAATAAGTGATAAGAATTCATCAACGCTCTTAGCATTTATTAATTGCTCTTTAAATTCTGGATCCATTAGCATCATTGATAATCTTGCTAATACATCTAAGTGAAGGTTATTTTCTCCTTCTGGAGCTGCAATCATAAAGAATAATTTTGCTGGTTCTCCATCTAAAGAATCATAATCAATACCATCAGCAAGTATCATTGCACTAAGTCCTGCTTCTTTAACTGCAGTTGTTTTAGCATGAGGTATTGCTATGTTATCACCTATTCCTGTAGTACTTAAGCTTTCTCTTGCTAATACAGCTTCTTTATAAGCTTCTTTATCGTTTAATCTTCCTGTATCATTCATTAAATCAACAAGTTTATTAATAGCTTCTTCCTTTGTTTTAACATTTGGATTAAGAGCTATACCATTCTTTTTTAGTAAGTCTGTAATCTTCACTTTAAATTCCTCCTTAACTTTTAATTAATTTGATTTAATAATTCATATACGTAGTCTTTTGTTGCTAAACCTTCTGAAAATGCAGAAGCGCTTCCTGTTGCTACTCCTAATTTAAATCCTCTTTCTATATCATTTGCTTCTAAATACCCTGCAATAAATCCTGCTACCATTGAATCTCCAGCTCCAACTGAATTTTTAACTTTTCCCTTTGGAACATTGCTTGTAATAACTTCGCCATTTTCTTTAATTAAAATAGCTCCATCTCCAGCCATAGAAATAAGTACATTTCTTGCTCCCATTTCTTTTAATTTTTTAGCATATTCTATAATTTCATCATTTCCATTAAGTTTTACATTAAATAAATCTCCAAGTTCATGATGATTTGGTTTTATTAAAAATGGTTTATATTTTAAAACCTTTAATAACGATTCTCCTGTTGTATCTACAATAAACTTAACACCTTTATCTTGAAGAGATTCCATTATCTTTTCATAAATATCTACTGGCATTGTTTTTGGAATACTTCCAGCTAAAACTAAAATATCACCTTCAGTTAAGCAATTTAATTTTTCATAAAGTTCTTCTAATGCTTCTTCTGGAATATCTGGTCCTCCACCATTTATTTCACTTTCAACATCAGCTTTTATTTTAACATTTATTCTTGACATTCCATTTTTTAACTTTATAAAATCTGTATCACAACCAAATTCTCTTACTTCTCTTTCAATTTCTTGGCCTGTAAATCCAGCTATGAATCCTAATGCCTTACTTTTAACCCCTAAGTTATTTAAGACAATTGAAACATTAATTCCTTTACCACCTGCGTAAACACTTTCACAACTACTTCTGTTAACATGACCTAAATTAAAATCATCCATTTTCACAATATAGTCTAATGCTGGATTAAATGTTATAGTATATATCATTATTTTCTTACCTCCAAAATCTCAGTTTCTTGTCTATATATATTATTATCTAAATTTGTAGTTATTATTTTAGCTTCTTTTATATCTGCAAAAGTTACAGAGCTTATTTTTTCAAATTTAGAATTATCACATAATATATATCTTTTCTTACTTCTATGTAATGCTTCATCTTTAACCATTGCTTCTTTAATATCTGGTGTTGTAAATCCTCTTTCTATATCGACTCCATTTGTTCCAAAAAAGCCTTTGGTAAAATTATATTTTTTTAAAGTACTAACAGTTTGCGCTCCAACTATTGCCTCTGTTGTTAATTTAAGCTCACCACCTAAAATATATGTAATACAATTTTTTTGAATAAGCTTTCTAGCATGTACAATTCCGTTAGTAACAAAAACAGCCTTTGTGTTTGTTATAAAGTCTATCATAAGTTCTGTAGTAGTTCCTGCATCTATATATACAAAATCATTATCCTTTATTAATGATGCAGCAAATTCGGCAATCAATATTTTTTCATTTATATTTAAGCCTTGTCTATTTTCAACTTTATCATCTATGGTAGTTATATTTATATCCTTTATTGATGTGGCTCCACCATGAACCTTTCTTAACAGCCCTAATTTATCTAGTGCAGTTAAATCCCTTCTTATAGTTGATTCTGACGTATTTAAATATTTAACTAAATCATTTAAATAAACTACTGACTCTTTGTCTAACTTCTCTAAAATTAACTTATACCTCTCTTGTGATAACATTTACACCACTTCCTTCTCTTTATGATACATTCTTTTATATAATAAGTCAATCACTTTCATTCAAATTCTTTCACTTTCATTCATTTTCATTCATTCTACCTTTCTTCAATAATAATTTGTATTTCTAAAATAATAAATTGCTATCCAATATTATTTAGTTGCAAATGCAACTATTTTACCATTATAATATATCTTAGCTCAAAATTTTATCACTTTAAAATAATTTTTATTTTATTAATGAAAGGATTTTTTATATGAATTGTAATAATGAATATTTAGGTAAATATATTTCCTTAATTCATAGACAAGCTAATGTCTTTTTTACTAAAGAATTTAGTAAATTTGGATTTGGAAGTGGACAATATATGTTTTTGATTCATTTATATAAAAATGATGGAATTAGCCAAGAAGAACTTTCAGATTTAGTTAATATAGATAAAGGTACTACTGCTAAAGCAATTAGAAGGCTCGAAGAATTAAATTTAATAAAACGCTTAAAAGATTCCACAGATAAAAGAATAAATCGAATTTATTTAACTACCAAAGCAATTAATATTAAGGATGAGTTTTTTTATATTTTAACTAAATGGGAAAATATGCTTACTAAAAATTTAAGTTCTGAGGAATTATCTATGGGCTTAAATATACTAAATAAACTTTCAAACAATGTGATAAACGATAATTAATTATATTATTAGGAGGAAAAAAATTATGGGACATCAAAATCACTTAGGTGAAGAATCTATTGGAAAGCTTTTATTAAAGTATTCTATTCCTGCAATAATTGGTATGTTAGTTAATGCCTTATATAATATTGTAGATAGAATGTTTATAGGTCGTATTCCTGAAGTTGGTTCACTTGCATTAACAGGAGTTGGAATAACAATGCCAATAATATCTATTCTTTTAGCTTTTGGTATGCTTATAGGAATTGGATCAACAGCAAATATTTCATTAAATCTTGGACGTGGCAAAAGAGATGATGCTGAACGTTTAATTGGTAGTGCATTAACTTTAAGTTTAATAATTGGTATTATAATTACTATTATTGGACTAGTTTTCTTAAATCAAATATTAAATATTTTTGGAGCTAGTTCAACTACCTTAATTTATGCAAAACAATATATTACAGTAATATTAGGTGGATGTACTTTTAATATTATTTCATTTGCATTAAATAGTACTGTAAGAGCTGATGGTAATCCTAAAATGGCTTCATTTACTATGGTTGCTGGATGCCTAACTAATGTTATTTTAGATTATGTATTTGTCTTTATATTAAATATGGGAATTAAAGGAGCAGCATTTGCAACTGTTATTTCTCAAGCTCTTACTTGTTCAATAATTATTTATTATTATACTAAAGGTAATTCTAACTTAAAATTAAAATCTTCAAATATAAAATTAAATAAAAAATTAGTTTCTATGACCTTTGCAATTGGTATAGCTCCATTTGCAACTCAAATTGCCAATAGTTTAGTACAAGTTGTTGCTAACAATTCTTTAAAAGCATATGGTAATGATTTATCCATTGGAGCAATGACTATAATAAGTTCAATAAACATGGTATTTATGATGCCTATCTTTGGTATTAATCAAGGTTGTCAGCCAATTATTGGCTTTAACTATGGTGCTAAAAAATATCATAGAGCTAAAAAGACATTTATAATTGCAACTATTGCAGCAACTGCTATTTGTACAATTGGCGGAATACTAATACAAATATTCCCAGAGTTTACAATAAACATATTCAATAATGATGCTGAACTTGCTTCAGTTGCTATTAAAGGTGTAAGAATGTACTTATTAATGATGCCTATAGTTGGAATTAACATAGTTGCAACTAGTTACTTCCAATCTGTTGGTAAGGCTAAAGTTTCTATGTTTGTTAGCTTACTTAGACAAGTTATTTTATTAATTCCATTTACTTTAATCTTACCTTTATTTTTAGGTTTAGATGGTGTTTGGGCAGCTGGAGCATGCGCAGACTTCCTTTCAGTTGTTATAACATTAATTTTAATATTTAAGGAATTTAAATCATTAAATAAATTATATGCTGCAGAAGCTGCTTAGTTAAATTTAAATAAAATAGAACTGTATTAATTTAAAGTATAAATTCAAACTAATACAGTTCTTTATTTTTTACCCCTTTAAATACAAATAACATTATTTCAAATAACTATATTTAAACTATAATTATTTATAATAATAGCAAAAAAGGTTTGATATAAAATAAATCTAATATCAAACCTTTTATAAATTATTACATATTATTTAACTTTTCTAAAACTTTTTCTAACTCTAATCCGTGAACTATACATGCTTGTTGTAAAGATTCCATAGTTGCTGACGGGCATCCTAAGCATCCCATCCCAAATGACATTAATATTTCTGCTGCTTTTGGGTATGTATTTACAATTTCACCTACAGTCATATCTTTTGTTATCATAATTTATTTCCTCCACTTATAACTATATATTTTAAAATTCAATTATTTACATTTTATGTCTAATAGATTGTATATTGTCTTCTAACTTAACATATTCATAATCATTATTCATCGTATTTACAAAGGCATTGATCCATTGTTCTCTCAATTCATAAAATACGTCTACTAATATTCCTTCATTTTCCCAAATATTCTTATGTACACATACTCTTCTCTTCCACATTATGCTTTCTTCACTTGAATCAATTACTTCATTTACTCTATCACATGGCATTCCATCTAAAATATAATCATTCATACTATTAAAAATAGTTTCTGCATTTATATTTTCTAGACTTTCTTTAGCTTCATTTGCAGCATTAACACCTTGATTTTCGTATACTTTTCTCATATCTAAAATATAATCTTGATTATTTTCTAATATAACCTTTGTCCAAGCAGCCATTCTTCCTTCAGCACTATGAATTTTTCCTTGTAACCATCCATGAATATTACTTGTATCAATCATATCTTCAAGATTTTTATTAGGTGTTTTTACTCCATACTTTGAATTTATTTCAGCTTCTAATTTCTCTACATCTATTCCTTTGTCTTTAGCAAGCTTTATAATTTCACCTTCTAAACCTTCAAACCATAATACTTTATTAAATAACCAATAATGTATCTTTCCTAAAAATAAGCTCATATTCTCTTCTCCTATCTTTTGTATAATAATATTTTAATTTCTTAAAATGTATCATCTAAATTCATATTATTATTATACATCAAGTTTTAATTATATTAAGTAACATAAGTTACAAACTTTTAAAATAATTTAATCTTTACCTTTCCATTATTTTTTCATTACATCATTTTACTTATTTAAATTGATTACAGTTGCTTTAACTCTAGTCATAGCTTCAATTGAATATCTTATTCCTTGAACATCTACTCCAGAATTTTTAACACCTAAGAATGGGAAATGATCTGGACCTCTTTCTGTTTTATTATTCACTTGAACTGTTCCACCTTCTAAAAATATAATTTCATTTTTTTAAAATTTTTATGTACTATTTTTTCAAAAACATCTATTAGCTCACAAGAATTTAAAACAGTAAAAAAAGGTACCTTTTTAGTACAAACATCCTTTCTACAATTATCACAACAATTTCTCATATAAACTTTTCTCCATCCTTTAAATAAAAAATACTTAAATAATAAATTAATATCATTTAAGTATTTTTATTGCTTTATTTATTATATTCAATTTTAATTATTAAAATTATTCTGTCAATCTTTCAGATATTGTTACTAATACTCTACTCTTAACTTTTGCAATTACATTATGCTCTATTCTCGCATCAAATTGCATTAAATCACCTTTATTTAAGTTATATTTTTCACCATCTACAAACTCTATTGATACGCTTCCTTCATAAATAAAAATGCTTGCATATCCATTATGAGTATGATTAGGCAATCCTTTTCCTACTTCAAAATCAAAATATACAACCTTAAACTTTGGATTAAAAACCACAACTTCTTTACTTTCACCAATCTTATCTATATTAGCAATTTTTATAATTCCATCATCCTTAAAATTCATATGTCCTCCTTATTTATAATAAATTTTTTATTTTTAATTTTATATAAAAATATACATTTTAAATTAAACTTCTTGTTGTAAACAAGTCTTTAAATCATCTTCTGGTGTACTTATAAGCCTTAAATTAAATGTATCAACTAAATATTGAAGTACATTTGGACTTAGAAATGCTGGAAGTGTTGGACCTAAAAATATTCCCTTTATTCCAAGTGATAATAATGCTAAAAGATCAGCTACCGCTTTTTGTTCATACCATGATATTATTAATGATAATGGTAATCCATTAACATCAGTTCCAAAAGCATCTGCTAATGCTGTTGCTATTCTAACAGCTGAATAAGCATCATTACATTGACCTACATCTAGTAATCTTGGTAATCCTGCAACTTCTCCAAACTCTAATTTGTTAAATCTGTATTTACCACAAGCTAAAGTAAGTATTATACAATCATCTGGAACCATTTTTGCAAATTCAGTATAATAACTTCTACCTGGTCTTGCTCCATCACATCCACCAATTAAAAAGAAGTGTCTTATCTTTCCATCCTTAACCGCATTTACTATAGTTTCTGCATTACTTAATGTAGCATTATGTCCAAATCCTACTAAAATTTCATGTGGCTCTTGGTCTTCTTCATATCCTCCAAGTTCTAAAGCTTTATTTATTATTTCAGTAAAATCTTTCTTTCCATCCTTACCCTTAGGAATGTGTTTTACTCCATCCCAACCAACAACACTAGTTGTAAAAATTCTATCCTTATAAGTTTCTCTTGGCTTCATAAGACAATTTGTAGTCATCAAAATACAACCTGGAATATTGTCAAATTCTTTTTGTTGATTTTGCCAAGCACTACCAAAGTTTCCTACTAGATGAGGATATTTCTTAAGTCCTGGATATCCATGACTTGGTATCATTTCTCCATGAGTATAAATATTTATTCCCTTTCCTTCTGTTTGTTCTAATAACATTTCAAGATCTCTTAAATCATGTCCAGATACTATAATAAATGGTCCCTTTTTAATATGTACATTTACCTTATGTGGTGATGGATTATCATAAACTGTAGTATTTGCTTCATCTAATTTTTTCATTACTGCAACACTCATATCTCCAGTTCTCATAGTCCACCTTATTAGTTCTTCAACAGATAAAGTATCATCAGTTGTTGCTTCTAATGCTCTTATATAAAAGTTATCAACTTGATCATCATAATATCCTAATTCTCTTGCTTGATGACCATATGCTGATATTCCTTTTAATCCATAAATTATTGTTTGTCTTAATGAACGAATATCTGGATCTAATTTTTGATCATACATTATCCCTGCCTTTTTAGCATCTTCTAACATTTCAGATTTTGTTTCACTTAAATTATAAGTTGCATGATCAGTATCATTTTTAATTTTTCCTACTTGTTTTCTTACTTTTTCCTTTATTCTTTGAGATTCTTTTAACATCTCCACATGAAAATCGGCATCAAAATTTACATTTGTTAAGGTTGTAAATAATGAATTTTCTATAAAAGTTACTATACTCTTATCTACATTTTCCCCTTTTTCAACTATTTCTTTTGCATAACAACTTATTCCCTTTATTTGATATATAAGCAAATCTTGAAATGCTGCAATTTCTGGTGTCTTTCCACAGACCCCCATTTTAGTGCAACCTTTTCCTCCTGCTGTTTGCTCACATTGATAACAAAACATAGGATATTCCATAGCCATATTATTTTCCATAATTATACCTCCTAATTATTTCTCCTATATCTAATATATTTTGTTAAAGTAAAAAAAATATACCTATTATAACATTTAACAATCTATTTCAAGTTTTCAATCCTATATCCAATTTCTCTGTTTGCTAATTTATACCCCTCATTAATCATTTCTTCATTATTTAATGAATTTCCAGTTAAATCTTCAATTGTTATTTGATTTCTATTGCTAAAATATTTATTTAAAAGCATTTCTTCTATATCATCTTGAGTTACTATAGAATAATCATCTAATATATGCTTAACATCAAAATCATTTTTAACTAGTTCCCTTCCTACCAATATACTTCTATGACATCTTATAGGATCTTGCATTGCACCTAATAATATAATTTTATATCCCTTTTCACATCCATTCTTTAATCTTTCAACTCCTCTTTTAAATTCCTCTTCTTTTATTACTTCTTCAAAATTTGAATATCCTTCATTATTATAAGAATTCTTTCTTATACGCTTAGCAGCAAGTTCTTTTCCCATATAAATATAAACAAATCCTGCATTAGTTAATGTATATCTAATTGCTTCCTTATCAAACTGAATATTATATTTTGAATATGGTGTTCCCCTAATATCTACAACACAATTTATATTGTAATATTCCAGCATATCAATTAGTCTTTCCATTGTATAATTTGAATGACCTATAGTATATATCTCCATTTCTTTCTTCCTTTTCACTATTTTATTTTTTAACTATATTAAATTGCTATTTAGTTAAACTTTTAAATACTTTATAAATAATTAAATTATTTTAAATTTAAACATTATAATAAAAAATACTTAAGAGATATATATTGTTCCCTTAAGTATTTTCAATATACTATATTATATTTTTTATTAATCAATATCAATAGCAGATACCGGACAAGCATCTCTTGCTTCTACTGCATCATCTTCTAATTCTTTAGGAATATCTCCTGATATAGCAACTGACTTTCCATCATCATCCATACTATATACATCTGGACAGACTGATACACAAACTCCACATCCTATACAAGTTTCCTTATCTACAACTGATTTCATAAATATCACTTTCCTTTCTATAAAAACATACTTTTACCTTTATAGATTACCCAAATATAAAAAATTTAATCAAAAAATTAGTTATATAATTGAACTGCCTTAAAACTATATCTTAATTATATTTCTTTTCTAATTCTTCTAAAAGTAATATATATTTATTTCTTATTTCTTCATTATTAACTTCATAATTTTCACATTCTAAATTTACAAATTGCATTGTTTCTTCTTTTAAATTTCTTTCAGCAAATTTATAAATAACTCTATCTTCTTTATCTATATGTCTTGTTAATAAATGACTATATGATATTGCATTTGCTATTACATCTAATTTAGCTTCTTCTTCACCAGCTTTTAATTTATCTAGTGCTTCTACTAATTCTCTAATATGTAATCTTCCTAAATCATGTTCTACAAGCATTCCTTGCTTAACAGCTTTTTCTGCTGGTTCACCTAATTCTTCTACCATTTTAACAAAAAGAATTTTTTCTTCTTTCTTATGGTGATGGTTATCTGCATAATTTCTTACAAAATCTATTATTTTATCAAAATCTTCATATATAACTTCTTCACCGTTTAATATTTTAAAACAGCACTTTCTTATTACATGTAACATTCTAATAATATATTTATGTTCTTCATTCATTATTTCTATAGCTTTCATCAATTGTGTTCCCCTTATATATTTCTCAATATTGTTTTAATTTATGTTTTTATTATACATTAAACCTTAATTATTTTTCGTATCATATGTTACATATAACTTTATAAATTTTTATATAATACATTTAATATATGGAAATTAAAAAAAGTTAACTTCTGCTAAATGCAGAAATCAACTTTTTAATCATAGTTTATATAAATAACAATAAAAAATGCATATTAATGATTATTTTTCATTTAATTTTGCCATTACTTCTTCTAATTTTAATCCATGAACATAACAAGCTTGCTCTAATGTTTCCATTGTAGCTGATGGACACCCTAAACATCCCATTCCAAATCCACTTAATATTTCAGCTGCATTTGGGTTAAGTTCTAATATTTCTCCAATTGTATGATCTTTGTTTATCATAATTTTATCTCTCCTTTTATCTATTTGATATAAGTAATTATAAACTTAATTAATTTATTTAATCAATATATTTAAATTATATAATAAATAAAAATTTTTTATTGTAACAAGTGATACATTTAAAAATTTTTATACTTTTTCTTTTATAGTTTTATGTGAATATGCCTTTTTTAATATAATTGGTGTTGTTATTGCACATATAACTACCATTATAATAATTGCAGGTAAAAAATACATATTCATAACTCCCATTTTAAGTCCTTTATTTGCTATTATAAGAGCTACTTCACCTCTTGCCATCATACCTGTTCCAATTTGAATAACTTCATTTTTATTATACCCACAGATTTTAGCTCCTAATCCACACCCAATAACTTTGCTTAGCATTGCTACTAAAACCAATACTATTGTCATTAATATAATTTCACTATTTATACTAGGTATTTTCATTTCAATTCCTATACTTGCAAAAAATATTGGTGATAATAACATATATGAAATAATATCAAATCTTCTAGATATATATGATGTTTCTTTATTTTGAGATAAAACTAATCCTGCTACAAAGGCTCCTGTAATATCTGCAACTCCAAAAAATTGCTCTGCTGAAAATGACATTAATAAACAAATTACAAAAGCTCCTATAACAAATCTTCTTTTATCAACATTATGCATTGATATCCATTTTCCAAAAATTAAATAAATCAAATATCCAACTATTGCTGCAAATATTAAGAATCCTACAATTTTTAATAACACTAATCCAATTTTCACACTACTATCTGCCATACTTGTTATTACTGTTAAAACTAAAATTCCTAAAATATCATCTATTATTGCTGCTCCTAATATTACATTAGCTGATCTTTCACTCATCTTTCCTAGCTCTCTTAATGTTTCTACAGTAATGCTAACTGATGTTGCAGTTAATACAGCTCCTACAAATACATTTTGTAAAAATGCACTTACATTTGGTAAACTTCCATCATTAAATATATAAGCAACTACAGTTCCACCAATTAGTGGTATAATAACTCCCATTGTTGCAACTACAAATGCAGATTTTCCTACACTTTTAAGTTCTTTAATATCACTTTCAAGACCTGCAGTAAACATTAAAACAATAACCCCTAGTTCTGCAAGCATACTCAAAAAATCAGTTTCCTTTAAAATATTTAATACCGATGGTCCTAAAATTACCCCTGCAAGCAATGCTCCAACAACTTGTGGTAAATTAAATCTTCTTGTTAATAATCCTAAAAACTTTGTACTTAATAATATTAATGCAATATCTAATAAATATTTATATGACATAATCACTACTCCTTCGGTATGGGAATTTATTAAATCTATTATGTATATAGCATATTTATATATATTTATTCAGTTTAAAATTTATACTTCTTTTATTAATAGAAAAAAAGAGTTATTTGTCAGATTGAATTTATTAAATTCATCTGTATATAACTCTTTTAATTTACAAAATATCCCTGCACCTCAGAGGTCCTTACTTTATTTTACAAATACTATTTTTACTTTAAATAAATCTCCATCTACGCTGATGTTAAAGGTCCCACCTTGAAGTTCAACAAAGCTCTTGGCAATTGCAAGTCCTAATCCTGAACCCTCAGTATTTCTTGATTCATCTCCCCTTACAAATCTTTCTGCTATTGTATCTACATTAAATGTTATTTCTTCTGCTGCCATGTTTTTCATTATTATCGCAACATCATCTTCATTTTCAATAATATCAATAAATACTCTTGTATTAGGCATTGCATATTTAGTTATATTAATTATTAAGTTTTCAAATACTCTAAATGTACGTTGACTATCTAAAGGTAATATCACCTTTTCCTTTGGCATATTCTTTCTAACTAATAAACTTGCTTTTTCAAGTTTATCTTCTAATTCAAACAAAGTTTGTTTCATTAAAGATACAACATCAATATTTTCTATATTTAATGTTATATTTCCACTTGTAGCCTTGCTTACTTCAAATAAATTTTCTATTAAAACTTGAAGCCTTTGAGCCTTCCTATCTAAGGTTTCAATATATTGTTTGCGTTTTTCATCTGATAGATTTTCATCTTTTAAAAGATCTGCATAAGTAATTATTGCTGTTAAAGGAGTTTTTAAATCATGTGACACATTTGATATTAAATCAGTTTTCATTCTTTGACTCTTAACCTCTTCATCAACAGCCTTTTTAAATCCACATTGAATCTTTTCTAAATCACCCTTAAATGGTTCAAATAACCCTAAATCTTCTTCTATTTTTACATCTAAATTACCTTCTGCAATCTTACTTGTTGCTTCTCTAAGTTTACTATACTTTTCGCTTATTTTATCCACATACTTTCTTATTATAAAAAATAAAATAACTGAATAAAGTATAACTACAGGAATTCCAAAGAACCAAATAGAAGTTATTATTAATAATATTACTGCATTTATTGCTAATAGCTTTATTATTAATTTATTATTCTTTTCTCTTAAATCTACTTTTGTTATTTCATCTAATGTTCTTTTTATAATCCTAACACAGAGCATTATTACCATTCCAAAAATAGTTCTTTCCTTTATATAGTCTATAACTCCAACATTAAATACATATTTAATAACTAATACAAAGAAAAATACTACTGAATAACTTAATAGCCATATTATAAAGTTAAATATCCATATTATTCTTTCTGGAATAATTAAACTTGGTATTATTTCTACAAATATTACTTGTAAATCTCCATTTAATGTAGCTTTAATAAGCTGACCTGCTAATGGTCCTAATGCTGCAATTGCAAGTCCAATAATAATTATCCAAACTTCAAATGGAATCTTACTTATCTTTCTAAATAATATTGTAGATTTAGCTTTCTTAATAGGAAATATCAATGCTATTAATGCTACGATTCCCGCTATTATAAATGCACCACCTGCTCCCATAGATTCATAAATACTAATATCAGCATTTTCTATCCCCCATCTTATATTATCATAAGAAGTTATAGTTTTAGGTACTGCATAAACAAATGTCATATTCTTAATTGGTTTAATATCTATATTATAATATCCTTCTTCATAATCACTATTAGAAATATCATATTCATTTCTAATATCAATTAAAGAACATTCTATATTTGATTTTAAAACTTCCTTGTCTCCCCCATTAATTTCAGAAACGTCCACATTGCCATTATTATCAAAATTAACTACAGCATAAAATTGATATTTATCTTTATTTACTTCTGATAAATCAATATTATTATTTTCAAATTTTACATTTTCATTTAAAGTTGTATTAGTTTTATTATTTATAGTATTATAATAGTAATATTTTAAGTTTGCATCATTATTCCATCCTAAAGTTTCTCTATTAAATTGATCTATATTGTTATTTAAAGCTTCTTGTATATAACTAGAATATTCATCTGCTTCTTCTGTTATATTCTTTTTTATATCTAATAAAAAATCACTTGCACTTTGATTTTCATTTTCCTTCATAGAATCATAATATAATGCATAGCTTGACTCAGCTATAAGATTGGCAAATCCATATTCATTAAAATAGTTTACTTTTTTACTTTTAGCTGATTTATCTATTATCTTATACGAACTACACATTCCTAAAGCAGAAGTAACTATTATAGCTATCATTACTAATATAGCTATAATACCTTTACTTTTATATATTTCTTTATTGCTTTTCAATTTTATATCCAACTCCCCACACCACCTTCAAATATTTCGGATTTTTAGGATTAATCTCAATCTTTTCTCTTATTTTTCTTATATGAACCATTATAGTATCAGTATTTATCGCTTGTTCATTCCATACTCTTTCGTATATTTCATCAGCAGCAAATACCCTTCCTGGATTTTTTATAAGCAATGCTAATATTTTAAACTCAATGGGTGTTAGTTTAACTGGTTTTTCATCAACTGTAACTTCTTTAGTATCAAAGTTTAACTCTAATCCACCAACACTATAGATATTTTCTTTAACCTCAGGTTTTTTTACCATATTTAAAAATTTTGAATATCTTCTAAGTTGTGAATTAACCCTTGCTAATAATTCAAGTGGTCTAAATGGCTTAGTTACATAATCATCTGCCCCTATATTAAGTCCCATTATCTTATCAACTTCTTCTGATTTTGCAGATAACATTATTACAGGGAAATCATAATTTTCTCTAAGCTTCATAACAAAAGTTATACCATCCATTTTAGGCATCATTACATCAACTATTGCTAGATGAATAGCTTCTTTTTTTAATACTTCTAAACCTTCAATTCCATTATTCGCTATAAAAACATTGTACCCTTGATTTGTTAGATATGCTTCTATAGCAATTGCTATATCATTTTCATCTTCAACAACTAAAACATTATATGAGCTCATTTTATCCATCTTTATTTCCCCCTCTTTTTTTTTTATTTTACAAACATGTTTGCTTAATATATTATCAATAATAATTCTAAAAACTAAACAATAACTATATATAATTCTAAAGATTTTCTAAAAAAATTCCTCAGAAGAAAAAAACAAATTTTCTTTCTACTGAGGATACATATCTCTAACTAAGCTATATATTTTAAAATACCTTCACCTAAAATATATCCTGCTGAAATAAATACACCATTCCATATTAATATTCCAAAGGCTGAATATACTGTATATTTAAAAAAATTCATTTTAAGTACTCCTGCAGGTATTGCAATTATAGTTCTTGCAACTGGAATAAGCCTACTTACAAATACACCAATATGCCCCTTGCTTCTTAAATACTCTAACTTTTCATGTATATACTTCTTTTGCTTTGGAAACTTCTTAGTATACTTATCTAATAAAAAGTTTCCTCCATAATACCCCAGAAAATATAAAACCCCACTTCCAATTACTCCAGCAATAACTGATAATATTAATACAAAAGGAAAGTTCATTTCTCCTCTTGATACCCATAGTCCTGCTAATGGCATTATTATCCCTGCTGGAAGACCTGGTAAATTTAAATACTCTAAAAATACAATTATAAATATAAACAACACACCATACTGTGACAAATAATTTAAAATACTATTAGCATTCATATTCCTTCCTCCAAATTTATCCTTTTTATTACTCACTATAATTTTATAATATCTCTAATAAATAAAGAAGATATTATATTAAATATAAAGAAATTCTTAAGATTTAATATGATATAAGACTATTACAATTCAATTTGTAATAGTCTTCCTAATAATACCATTTATTAAATTACCTTTTAGCTAAAACTTATACTATTATTAATGGTAGCTCCACAATAAATGATGTTTCATTATTTATTATACTTTCAGCATATATTTTACCCTTATGATCATCAACTATAGTCTTTGCTATAGAAAGTCCAAGTCCATATCCACCTGTTCCTCTATCCCTTGAATCATCAACTCTATAAAATCTCTCAAATATTTTCTCTAAATGTTCCTTTCTTATGTCTTCACCTGTATTTTTAACTACTAAGTAAAAAATGATGCTACAGCTTTTTATACCTTTGATGAATATAAGGATGCTGTTAGTAACTTATTAACATTTGGATATGATAGATCAACTAGTATTGCAGCTCAACTTGATGGTACTCAACCTTCAACAAGTACTGGAACTATTGAAACTACTGTTAATTTAACTGCTATGGGCCAACAAGGCGGTGGAAATGACAAAGGTGGTATGAATAACATGGTAAATAGACCAGATAATAATACTACAATTGATAATAGTACTGCTGCTAATACACAATACTTGGAGTATCATTATTTAAGAAGAGAAAATACATTAGCTAAAAAACTCAAGCATCACATGGAAGCGAAAAATGAAATATTCATTTTCCGGTAATGGTGAAATTTTCACCTAGAATTTAATTATTTTTGGAGGAAAAGAGGCGTTAAAAAGCTGAGGGAATAAAGTGACTTTCCAAGCTTTAGCCCCTTTTCCGGAAAAAATAATATAAATTCTTAACGCAAATTACACCATTCCTGGATATAATATCATTAATTTTCGTCATTACGACATTCAAGCTTTAACGAACAATTTAGCTATTTTACGCTTTTCACTTCGAATTCTTGGAACCTGTATTTTTGACCAGTTGGATTAGTCTTTCCCTCTGGTACTTCTTCAACAAACATATCATAAGGTCTTACAAAAAGCCCACAATCTCCATATAAGGCTCTATAAAGAACCATGGTTTCTTGAGTTTCTGAATGCTTAACAAAGTCTTCAACTAAGTATAAATCTCCCTTGAAATGTCTAAAAATCTTTCCTTTTAAATTAGATATATCTCTCATAATTTTGCTCCTTTAATAATTATATAATTAAAATAAAAGAAACAGTTTGCTATTAACAAACTGCTTCATCTATTATATCATTCTTTTCTATTTCAGTATTTACTTTTTCTTCATAAATTAAATACTTTCCATGAATCTTTATAAAATAATCTCCACAAAGATATAAAGGATATATTAACCATATAATGGTTATGTTTACATCAAAATTATAATTATTCCAAATCATTAATATAGCAACAAATGAACAAAGTATTGAAATTCCATTATTAATTATTAATGTTTTAATATCATTTATTTTTATAATTCTTAAGTTAATCACAAATAATATTACTGTAAGTATTGAGTATAATGCTGACTTTAATAAATTTTCTATATTATAAATATCAACTCCGTACTTTTTCATGTAAAGTACATATTCAAATTTTTCTTTATATTCCTTTGCCATCTTACTCCAAAAATCAAAATCAGACCACTTATTTGGAATCATATCTAATGGAATAGAAATTTTAATATTTGTAATCTTAAAAAATATAAATAAAGAAGCAATAGCCATTAAAATATATATACTTACTAAAACTGGTTTATTTTTTGATTTAAATAAACTAGCTATTATTTTAATTAAAATTAAAACTAAAGTTATAACTGGGAATATTAGTGATATAAACTTTGATATTATATAATAGACATTTCCGTTAATAGCCATTTCGTTAATACCAAATTTCATTTTAAAATCTTCAATTTTATTTAGTGTTAAACCCGTACCATCTATTATTAAACCATTCAAAACCTGGGATGAACCTTCAATAGCTTGAATCATAATATTTGCTTTAGAACCTTTTAAAATTCCTCTTACAATTAAATGTCTATCATTATAAATAATCTCTTTTCCCACACAATTACTACTTCCAAATAACTTATAAGATGTATCACTATCTATTAAACACCCATCTAAATCATCAACAAATAGGTTTGATCCCTTAACTAATAAATTAGATGAACCCTTTATAGTTAAAATATCTAAGTCACTTGCTATTTTTCCCAAATCAGGATTCTCAGCAGTTTGTAGTGTTTCTTCAATCCAACCTACTACAGATAATTCTGGCTGAGATTTTTTTATATCCTTAATTAAATCTACATTATAATTTTCATTTTCAAAATAGAAATTTAAAGTCTTATTTTTACTTCCTATATTATTTGCATACCCTAAGGATATTCCCCAGCACATAATTAAAGCAAATACAATAATTATTCTAACTATGTGCTTTAAATACCTTATCATTCAGTCTCCAGGCGAACTCTATCGCCATCTTCTATTGTTTTATTGCTATCAATTATTATTTTATCATTTCTTCCTAATGCACCTTCAGTTACAGCTGCATATTCACCATCTCTTTTTTCAATTTTTACATCAACTTTTTTAGCTATTAATTCTTTACCTAATACAGTTTCCTTTTCAGTAACAACTAATACATAATAACTATTACCATCACCTTGTCTTAATGCTGCTAACGGAACACATGTACCATATTTTCTTGATTTACTTGAAACCACAATTTCTCCACTATCATCAATTTCTCCTATTCCTACAGGTAAAACAACTGTTACATTTAAAGTTTCATTATTATCTTGATTTTTAGAAATAGAAGCTATAGTTAAGTTTTCAATAATACCATAAGTACCTAAATTTAAGGCAACTACTTGTCCTTGTTTTATTGAAGTTCTATTTTCTTTATCAATTTCTCCAATAAACTTATACCCTTCATTCTTATCTGCAATTGACGCTATAGTATCAGTTGTAACTCCACCATTTTCTGCAAAGACACTAGTAATTATTCCCTCCTTTTCTGAAGTGATTTTTCCACCAGCCTCTAGCAGAGGTTGAAGTTTTGCAAGTTCTTTATTATATTCATCAATTTTAAGAGAATCCTTTGTGTCCTGAAGCGCTCTATCTAAATCAACAGTATCATTTGATTCAGAAACAGCTGCATCATACATAGATTTCTTTGATTGATAATCAGAATATAAACTTTCTTCTATTCCTGGATCCTTCTCTTCATCACTTAATTTTGAATAATTATCTAATGCTTGCTTTGCTGTATTCATTTCATTTAAGGCACCTTGTACTGCTTGTTTTTTAGCATTTATAGCCTTATTATAATCCTCTGTAGCACGTGTTAAAGTCTTTTGCTCTTGTGCTATACTTTCCTTAATTTCATTAACCTTTTTTTCTAAATCTTCAGTATCAAGCTCAACTAATGTATCACCAACTTTAATATTTGAACCTTCACTTATATTTACATAATTAATTTTAAGACCTTCTACTACAGAAATTTTTTCTTCTCTATTTTTAACAACTACCCCTTTAGCCGTAACCTCATCTACTATTGTTTTAGTCTTTGGCTTATCAACTTTAACTCTTGGTATAGTCATAGAATCTGCAGCCCTGGATAACATGGTGCATCCTATCATTAATATTAAAAAGGCAAATAGGGCTTTTACTGCTTTTTTCTGCAATGTATCTTTACCCTTTTTTTCATATTTAAAATTTATAACTTTTTTTATTTTTTCTTTTTTATTCATAAATTATCATTCCTTTACTGCTGATGCTGCAATACCTTGTTCTAAATAACTTTGACCTGCAAAAAATACTATTATAGCAGCTATTAATGTTACAGCTGATGCTGTAAATGCTATATCAGCATTTTCTAAAGTAATATTGGGTAAATAAATTGATAATGGCCATAATGCCTTATTCTTTAAGAATGTAAGTGGTTGTTCAATTAAATTCCAATATTCTAAAAATTGTAAAACTATAGCAGACATTATACCTGGCATTCCTAGTGGAATACCTATTTTTACAAAAATAACAAATTCACTTGCTCCATCTATTCTTGCTGATTCTATAATTGAATTTGGTATATTGCAGAAAAACCTATACATTATAAACACTGAAAAAGTAGAAAATATAGCTGGTAATATAATACTTCCATGAGTATCAAGTAAATGAAACTTATCTAATATTAAATAGCTTGATAACATTGTTACTTGAAATGGCATTAACATTACAACTATATAAATAGTAAATAATGTTTTCTTAAATGGAAATTCATATCTTGCAAAGCCCCAAGCAGCTGGAACTCCAAATAAAAGCTGGCCTCCAACAGAAAAAACTACTATTTTTACAGAATTCCAAAACATAACAAAAAATTCTGGAGTATCTAATAATAATTCTATATATGATCTTAAAGTTGGATAGCTAGGAAGTAACCCCCAACTTACAAACCCTTTTCCCTTTTCAGATAAAACAGGTCCCAAATAAGATATTAATTCATCTACTCCCATAAATGACCCTGATAATAAAAATACAACTGGGAAACACATAAATATAGAAATAGCAACTAATATAATAAATAATATCTTTTTCTTCATTTTATAAATCACCTCATTCTAATCTTGCTTTTCCCATGCTCTTTGTAGCAACATAATTAAAATAAATATTACAATTGCCATTAAAATAGATGCTGCTGCCATTTTATCAAATGATAATTCTCTAAACCAGTTATTAAACAAATGCTGTAATAAATACATACTCTTATCTGGATAATTACCTGCAACTAAATATGCTTCTCTAAATACTTTAAATGAATTTAAAAGCGATAAAACTGAAATTGTATATAATGTAGGTTTTAAACAAGGCAAAGTAATTTTTGTGAAACATTGCATATTAGTAGCTCCATCAACCTTAGCTGATTCGTATATTTCCTTTGATATAGAATTTAATCCTGCTAACCATAAAATTATATTATAGCCAAGATTTTTCCATATATAACTAAATACTAAAATCCAAAAAGCCCATCCTGTACTCATCCAATCTTGGCCTGTAATATTAAATTTATCTAAAAATCCACTTAAAAATCCATGTTCATTAAAAACAATATTCCATATTAATACTACTGATGCAATTGGTACTGCCATTGGTATTAAAAAAGCAGTTCTAAGCACCTTTGATGCTTCTGTAAATTTATTTAATATAACTGCTAATATAAGTGATAAAGTTAATAATAATGGTATACATATAAATACAAACTTTATTGTATTTGTTGCAGCTAATTTAAATGCTGCATTGTTAAATACTTCAACATAATTTTGAAATCCTATAAATTCTCTAGAAATTGCACTTTGAAAAGATCTAATAAATACATCTAAGAAGGGAAGCAATGTGAAGATTGCTACCCCTATTAAACTTGGTAATACAAAGTATAACCCTTTATATCTTTTCCTCTTCTTAATATCTTCTTGTTCAGCCTTATTTATCTTTTCTTTTTCTACTCTTTTAAGTTGTTTTATTTTATTACTTTTCTTTAACTCTTCCATATTACTCCGATAAGTATAAATCTAAGTTATCTACAACTTTATTTATAGCATCCTCCAAAGATATATCTCCATTTACATATGATTCAAATTGCTTTGCAACTTCTATTAATAATACTGAATTTACTGTTGTTCCAACATTTAAATTTTCTATTTCAAATTTTAATTTATTTACCTCCTCATCATTAGGCAATAGCATAGTTACTCCTTTTGAATTTCCAAATTCATCTGAATATCCCCATGTTCCTTGAATATAATGATTTTTTGATTCATCATATTCTAACTCATATCCATCTTCTTTCATTTTTTCAACAGAAAATGCATCATTAAGCTTATTTAAATTTATACTAAATCCATTATTTGAGTAATTATCTCTAGAATAACCTTTTAATAATGATGTTACTAATTCTTTTGCTTGTTCTTTATTTTTCCCCTTTGCATTAATTCCAACTATATTAGATGGTATAAAGATATTTTCTTCACCTCTAGTTAAAACCTTATATCCTATATCAGAATTATTATTTAATAATGTAATTAAATTAATATAATCATTAATTCCAGACATTCCACCCATAGATAATGATGATGATTGATCAAATAAGAATGAATCCGCACTAACTGATGGATTTAAATAATATTGTAAATCATACACTTCATAATCAACTTCACTATCTTCTTCATCACCAACACCATAATCTTCATCTATTTCACTGTTATCTACACTAAACCCATTATCAAAACCTTCTAATTGTGAATACTTATCTTCCATAAACTTATTATAAGCATCTTGATTTGTTTTGATATATCCATACATTTCATTAACCTTTATAAAGAAATCAGTTAGTGCATCTTCATTTATAGTATTATCATGTTTTAACCAATCATTTCCGTATAAATTATATAATGAATAAACTAAAGTTCTTGCACTAAAGTAGTTATTAAATATCATCTTATCTGTTTGTGTTGATAATTTTTTAGTTAATTCAACTAATGAGCTTAAATCTGAAACTGAATTTATATCTTCTTTATTTCCTAATAATATTGGATATTTAAAATATGTTGGTATTTGATATATCTTTCCATCCTTTATATATGCCTGAGCAATATTTTTAAATATTGTTTCATTTTCTATTAAAGGATTTATTATATCACTCATATCTTCTAATAATCCTTTGCTAATATATGATTCAGCAGTTAAACCATCTAAAATAATAACATCTGGTCCATTTCCACCCATTATTTCTGTATTTAAAGTTTTAAGTGCATCTGATTGAGTAACTCCATCATTATAATTTAATCCAATTTCATATTTTACATAAACATCAGGATTTTCTTTTGAATATGCAGAAATAGCTTGTCTTATCATATAATTTTCCAATAATGAATAAACAACTATTTGATTATCTGGTGTTGAAGGAATATCTGGATTATAAGTATAATTAATAACTGATACTCCATCACTTGACCAATCATTAAATGCCGCTAAGAAATTCTTTTCTCCTTTTTCAATAAATCCAATCAAATTACTTTCTTCATCTCCAAAAGTAGAAATTGCAGAATCTATAATCATATTTGTTTTTTCACTTTTCATATCATAAGCATATACACCTAAAGTTGTATAATAATAAAGTGTATTTTTACTCCCTGAATTAATAAATGTTGGATAATAGTTAACCTTCTCCCCTATTGCCTCCTTTTCTAATTCTTTTAAATTTCCCTTTTCTTTTCCATTTGTAATATCATATTCAACTATTTCATCGTATGAAGTAGTAATTAATGAATCTCCTACAAACACAAAATTATCTATATAATCATTTCCTTCATAAATATTCTTTTCTTCAAATGTTTTTCCATCAAATTGTACAATTAACTCTTGATTACTTCCTACTGAAAAAAATACATCCCCATTAGGTGCACATTTGAAATTATTATATCCACTTGAATCACTATCAGTATTATATGATGTAAGATCTAAATCAATATCACTAATGCTTCCATCAGTTTCAATAATTGAATATTTATATTCTGGCTCTTCATATACATAGTTTTCTTCACTTTGTGTTTCTCCCTCTGTTGGTTCCACATAAGGTTCCCCAAAATAATAAGAAGCTAATATTCTTCCATCACTTAAATAACCAATATTATTTGTATATGTTTCTTTTCCATCTTGTTTAGGTAGTTCTAAATCTTGTGTTGTCCAATTTTGTCCACCATCATCAGATATAAAAGAAATTGGAGTATTTGTTTCATTAGAAAAACCTAACATTGCTATTCTTCCATCTTCTAATATACTCAATTCATTTACATAACTATTTGTTGGTGCCTCGTATCTTTCTTCAACATATCTTCCCATTGAAGATTTCTCATTTCCCCTAGAACATCCTGTAATTGCAGCAATCATAGTTAATGCAGTTGTAATTGCTACTATTTTCTTTAAATTTTTTCCCATATTTTCCTCCAATTATTTTATACTTTATTATATAATATCATTTTCAATAAAATTTTAACATATTTATCCAATAAATATTTACTAAAATAACCTTTTTATAATTAAACATACATAATTGCAAAAATGTTCTATTTAATATTACATTATATTAATTAATATTAAATTAATTAATAATTAATTTTTTCTTACATTTAAACAATAAAATAATTTAATATATTTATAATAAAAAAAATAAGCAGTATAAAAGTCAGCTTTCACTAACTCTTATACTGCCCATTTCTTATTACCAGTAAATGAAACATTTAACCACTTATTGTAACCAATATGCTTTATTGCATCATTTATTTCTTCTCTCACATTATCCATTTGGTCTAATGTCTTAAGTTTACTATCCTTATTATAAACAAAATCTATTTCTATTCTAAGTTCACGTCCAACTTTAGAAACCCTTGTTATTGATTCCTCAAAATTATATTCTTCTTCAATTCCTTTAACTAAAACATATATATCATCATTTATTTCATCATTAGCTTTTACACATATTACTTCCTTAAAACTTTCTATAAAAGTCTTTATAGGAATTCTAATACAAACTAAAGATACTACTATTGTCATAAATGGATCTATATATGGATTTAAAGACTTTAATTTAGTTCTTGCTAATACCATTGCAATTATAAATCCAACTAATACCGCTGTACTTAATGCTGTATCCATAAACCATTGAGTATATTCTGCTTTAATTAATTCTGAATTAATTTTCTTTTCTTGCTCTTTCATATAAAATGAAATTATTCCACACCCTAAAACTGATACAATTGAATATATAAGTGCTAATCCAAATTCTAAGCTATTTCCTCCATTCATTAATGTTTTTATTGCTTCAATTAATGAATATGAACACATTATTGCAATTATTAATGATTTTATTGAAATAACTATTGGTTCTAAAATATGTTTACCAAAAGGGAATTTTTCAAAATCTCTTTTAGCCATATAATTATTAATGTATAAAGATAACATTGATAAAACTACGCTGATAAATGAATATAATCCATCGAATATAATCATATCAGATTTTATCGCTCATCCCCATGCAATACCAAATAGTGCAAAGAATAACGCACCTATTACCGATAGTTTTAATATTTTATTTTCTAGTTTCATTATTCTCACCTCTATTCAAACTTTAAATTTTTTTAATAAACTAGATACTATTATAATATATAAATTAACTTTATTTTGTAATGACTAAAATGCTCAAAAATTACAACTAATATATTCACTTTTATAATAAAAAAAAATTATAAATAACTTAAATGTACCTATTTTTAATTAAAAAGTACTTATTTTAATTTATTTTTAACACTTTACTTAGAATTTTAATCTATTTTAAATTTTATTATTTTATAATTTGGTATTTTATTAATTTTTAATATAAATAAATTTTAAAAATTATATTATACATTATAATTAATATTAAGTTGTTTCATTATATAAATTAAGTATATAATATCAATTGGAACTTATATTTAATGTAATTTATTATTAAAGTTTTAAAAAATAACCAAAATTAATAAAGGAGATTATACTTTAATGAAAGAACTATTTGATTTATTTTGGACTTTCTGTAAGATTGGAGCTTTAACATTTGGTGGGGGATATGCAATGCTTCCATTAATACAAAGAGAAATTGTTGAAAACAAAAAATGGTCTACAGAAAAAGAAATTCTTGATTATTACGCTGTTGGGCAATGTACACCAGGTGTAATTGCAGTTAATACTGCTACATTTATAGGCTATAAGTTAAGAGGAATTATTGGTGGTATTGTTGCAACCCTTGGAGTTATTTTCCCATCAATAGTAATAATACTTATAATAGCAGCTTTTCTTCAAAACTTTGCTGATTTAGCTATAGTTCAAAGTGCATTTGCTGGTATAAGAGTTGCTGTTGTTGCTTTAATTATAACTACAGTAGTAAAGCTTATTAAATCCTCAATTAAAGATTACTTAGGAGTAATAATAGCTATTATTGCTTTTGTTATATCTGCATTTATTGGATTATCACCTGTTTATGTAGTTATCGCAGCTGCACTAACTGGATTTATTTCTAAAGGCTTAAGAGGTGATAAAAAATGATACTTATAATTTTATTTTTAGAATTTTTTAAAGTTGGTTTATTTTCAGTTGGAGGTGGACTTGCAACTATTCCATTCTTGTATGAACTTGCTGCTAAATATAACTGGTTTGATGAAAAAATGTTAATGGATATGATTGCTGTATCTCAATCAACTCCTGGTGCAATAGGTGTTAATATGGCTACCTTTGCAGGATTTAGAGCTTCTGGAATATTAGGTGGAATAATAGCAACTCTAGGACTTGTTACTCCATCAATAATAGTAATTATTATAGTTGCTCATTTCTTAAATAAATTTAAAGAAAGTAGAACTGTTGAATCTATATTTTATGGCTTAAGACCTGCTGTTGCTTCATTAATTGCAGCTGCTGGATACCAAGTATTTAAAGTATCTATCTTAGCTTTAGATAAATTTAATTTAACTCATAAATTAGTAGATATAATAAACATTAAATCTACAATTTTATTATTTGTTCTTTTATTTGCCATTACAAAATTTAAGAAGCATCCTATAGTATATATAGGTAGTGCAGCTCTTATTGGAATAATATTTAAATTTTAATAAATCAATTTTGTCCCTAATAAAACATATACTATATTAAATTTATATAATATGGTGGTGGAATTTATGAAAGCCGATATCGTATGTGAAGGTGGAGGTGTAAAAGGAATTGCTTTATTAGGGGCAATTTATTATTTAGAAGAAAAAGGCTACACTTTCCAAAACTTTGCTGGTACATCTGCTGGTGCTATAGTTTCTTCCTTATTAGCTGTTGGTTATACTGGAAAAGAATTAAAAGAACTGCTTTTAAATATAAAATTTACTGATTTTTATGAAAAAAACAAATTATCATTGCTTCCTTTCATTGGCCCTACCATAAGTTTATTTAAAAACAAAGGTTTATTTTCCGGAAATAATGTTGAAGAATATTTAAATAAACTTTATAAAGCAAAAGGAAAACATAAATTTAAAGACATTGCTGTAAATGGGAAAAGTCCACTTAAGGTAATTGCTTCAGATGTTACAAATAAAAAACTCTTAGTATTACCAGATGATTTAAAAAACTATAATATTGATCCATTAGAATTTGAAATTGCAAAAGCTGTTAGAATGAGTATTAGTATTCCATTTTACTTTAATCCAGTAATATTGAAATATGGTAAAGAATCAAGCTACATTGTTGATGGTGGGATATTTAGCAACTTTCCTATTTGGCTTTTTGATGTTGATGGAATTCCTAAATGGCCTACCTTTGGATTAAAGCTACTTAGTGATAATGACTTAAAAAAAACATCCCCTAATAAAAGTAATTTAATAACATATTCTTGTGATATTGTAGATACCTTATTTTCTAATAGTGATGAAGGTTTTCTAAAAAATAAGGATTCTGTAAGAACAATAAAAATAAGAACCTATAATATTGGTACTGTGGATTTTACAATATCTAAAGAACAATACCTAACACTTTTTAATTCTGGCTATGTAAGTGCAAAAAAATTCCTTTCAACATGGAATTTTAACTCTTATATTTCTAGATATAGAAAACTTGGTTAGTGGCAAGTGGCAAGTGGCAAATTAGTAGTTAAGGTATAAATTCAGCTAATGCTGAATTTCTTTAAATATATTCTCAGAAACTCCCTAATGAGTTTCATCCTTAACTTATCACTTGTAACTTGTCACTTTTAACTAAATACCTCTCGTTTGCAACTTCCTTTATTTTTATCATATTATATAATGAAAAAACCTTAATTGGAGATTATCATGACTTCACTTATATTATATTGTTTATCAATTTTATTATTAATAATTTCATTTATTAAAGATAAAAACAAAACAAAAAGTGCAATAATTTCTGCAGTTAAATTCTTTGAAAATATCTTACCTCAATTTCTCTTTATAATTGTTACTATTGGAATAATACTTGCTTTTATTAATCCAAATACAATTTCTAAAATTATAGGTTCAAATTCTGGATTTATAGGAGTAATTCTTTCTGCAATTTTAGGTTCAATAACAATGATGCCTACCTTTGTTGCCTTTTCCCTTGGAAATACACTTTTATTAAATGGAGCTGGCTATTCACAAGTAGGTACCTTAGTTTCAACATTAGTTCTAGTTGGAATGATGACTTATACACTTGAATCTCAATATATTGGCAAACGTGCAGCCTTTCTTAGAAATTTTATAGGTTTCCTATTTTCTATATTAGCTGGAATATTATTAGGTAGGATTATGGTGATTTTATGAATTTATTAATTAAAATATTAAAAAGATATAAATATTTCTTATTTTCTGTAAGCATTCTTATAATAATAGGATTATTTAGTTTAAATTTATTTTTAAATGTACTTAATAGTGTAAAATCTAATATTCTTCAAATGCTATCAGTTTTACCACCTATAATGATACTACTTGGATTAATGGATATATGGATTCCAAGAGAAACATTAATGAAATATATGGGTAAAAAATCAGGTATAATTGGAATTATCTTAGCAATGCTAATTGGATCAATTGCAGCTGGACCCATGTATGCTGCTTTTCCTTTTACTGCAGTTTTAATAAAAAAAGGTGCTAAATTTTCTAATATAATAATTTTTATGAATTCATGGTGTTTAACTAAAATTTCTACACTTTTATTTGAAATTTCAGCATTAGGATTAAAATTTACCTTAGTAAGATTAGTGATAGATATTCCTGGAGTCTTAATTATGAGTTACTTTGTAAGTGCTTTAATGCCAGAAAATGAATTAAAAAAAATATATAATAAAAATAAGGGGGTGTCGCACTAAAAATTTTATACACAATATATTGTAGTATTTATTCTTAATGCGACATCACCTTTATTCATTTAATTATATATATCAGAAAATTCTATATTACATTTTTCAACCCTTGATTTAGTTAAATTTGTATTTTTAATATGTTCATTATTAATTCTTTTTTTAGGAAGTGTAATAGTAAACTTACTTCCTTCATTTTCCTTGCTTTCTACAGTAATTTTTCCTTTATGCATTTCTACAAGAGATTTAACTAAAGATAATCCTATACCACTTCCATTAAAACTTTTAGTTAGCTTATTATCTATTTGTTCATATCTATTGAAAATTTTATTAAGTTTTTGCTTTGGCATACCTATTCCAGTATCCTTAACTGATATATATACATTTTCTTTATCAGAGTTAATATTTACAATTATCTTCCCATCTGGCCTTGTATATTTTATAGCATTAGAAAGCAAATTTAATATTATTCTCTCTATTTTATCTGGATCACAAGCTATTATTTCCTCTTCTGTATCAGTATCAAAAATAAGTTCAATCCCCTTATTTTTTATATATTCTAAAACAGACATAGTTATATCTTCTACAACACTTACTATATTATAATTTCCAAGCTCAATATCATAATATCCATAATCAATTTTATTCATATCTATAATATTATTTACTAACCTTAAAAGCCTATAACAATTTTGTTTAATTGAAGTCATATACTTTTTTAAATCAACTTCTTCATTTGAAATTATATTTTTATTTTCTATATTTTTATTTATTAATTGCATTGTTGCTAAAATAATATTTAAAGGAGTTTTAAATTCATGTGATATATTTGAAAAAAATTCATTTTTTATTCCTTCTAATTCAATTGCTCGCTCATAAGCTAACTTTTCATCAAGAATTTTTTGCTTTTCACTTATATCCTTAGCTATTACTATATACACTTTATCTTCTTCTATATATTTGAAATTACCCTTAAGTAATTTATAATTTTCGTCCTTGCATTTAACTTTAAATTCTAATCCTTTAATTTCATCTTTTATATTTGAAGTTTTTTTATACCCTAATATCCTAAGTAAATCATCTTGATGAATAAAATTGCTCCACTCAACAGAAATTACTTCTTTTTCATTCCATCCTAATATTTCATTACAAGATTTACTCACTCTCTTAATCTTGCTGTCAGTACCTATGATTGCTATAATATCAATTGCTATTTCAAATAAATATTCAAGATTATTATTCTTATCTAATCTTAAAAGATTTTGCATACCCTTTTGATACCCCCATACCGCTTCTACTTCTATTGACCTTACATCATTTTACCATCTTAAATATATTATACATATATCTACCTTTTCCCTCAACCTTTTTTTACCATTTTATTTTTTATTTTCCGTAACTTCCAATATATCAACCAAATTTTTATTCTATTATTAAATTATACTTTCGGGCAATATTTTTATAATTAGTTAAATCCTTCTCACTTTTATAAAATATAGGAAATTTATTATTATAATTTCCCCATATAGTACATGGTATCTTTGTAAAATATATTGTAGAAAATAATATTTCCTTACAATTCATTTTATTTATAAACTCAATACTATCTATTGGTAATTTGTAATAAACTCCTTTTGTACTATTTTTAGATTTAAAATCCATTAAAAACTTTTTCCCATTTTCACTTAGCATATTTTCTAATTTATTTTTATCTTCTTGCTTTAAAAAATTATAATAAAAATCAACAAATGAATTATCAATATTGTTTAACAATGCTGCTTCTTTTAAAAAACCTAACATTTTATTTTCAAAATCTTTATTATCAATTGCTTTAATAGTTTTATTTTTATAATTATTAAATCCTTGTATAATATTATCAAATTTAATTTTAACCTTTTCTTTAAAATAAATTTCATCTATTGGAATTAACACTTCAGTCTCTACTCCTTCTTCTATTATGTTAATATATTTTTTTAATTTTCATAAGTTCTTAATATTCCCTCTGCTATAGTTTTTCTAGTTGTTCTCATATCCATAGCTTGTTTTTCAATATATCTATGGGCCTCTGATTCTGTCATATTTAAATATTGTATTAAAATACACTTAGCCCTATCTATCATTTTAATATCTTCAATTTTTTGTAAAAGTTTGTTATTTTCTTTTTTTAACTTATATATTTTATTATATGTAGCATTGGCTATTTTTAAAACGCTCCAAAATATTGTCCTATTCATTGGCTTAGCAATTGTAATTATCCCATATTCTTCAACCTTTTCGCTAATTTCATCATAAATATCATTTCTAACTACAATAATAACTTGTCCTATACTACTTGAAACTATATCTTTTGCAAATTCATCTCCAAATTCATCTATTAAAGGTGAATTAATAATACATAAATCAAAAATTCTTTCAACTAATAACCTTCTTGCTTCTCCACCATTTGTTACGGTGACGACTTCCCCATAAGAGTTTTGTGAAAGCACTTCAATAAAAAATTCCCTTGCTTTGTTACTGCTGGATACTATTAGTACACTATCCAAAGAACCGCCCCCTTGTATACTTAAATAAAGCATTTATTTTCTTACTTTTAAATATATTCAAAGTACATTCTTTTAATATTTTCTTTTTCTATTGCTTTATTATATCTGTCTACTTCAGTTTGCTTTAATTCTACATATCTATTTAAAAATTCACTACCTATTACACTTTTAATAAATTCACTTTCTTTTGCAATATCCAATGCCTCTTGAAGACTTTCTGGTAACACTTCTATATCTTTTAACTTTTCTTCACCTAAAATATATAAATTCTCATTTATTTCCTTTGGCAAAGTTAATGAATTTTCAATTCCATAAACACCTGCTGCAAGAATTAACGAAAATGCCAAATATGGATTTATAGCTGAATCTGGAGATCTTAATTCCATTCTTGTTTTTTCTCCAGTTGCAGCAGGAATTCTAATTAACTGTGAACGATTTTGATGCGACCAAGAAATATATTTTGGTGCTTCAAATTTTCCAAATCTCTCATATGAATTAACAATAGGATTTAAAAAAGCTGTAATTTCTCTAGTCTTACTTAAAACTCCAGCTATAAAACTTTCAGCCTCTGAATCCTTCTCCCCCTCATTTTTAAATATATTAGAACCATTTTTATTTAATGATATATTTATATGCAATCCATTTCCACTTTTATTACTTAAAGGCTTTGGCATAAATGATGCATACAATCCTGCTCTTCCTGCAATTGCCTTAACCATTGACTTAAATGTTAAAAAGTTATCTGCTGCATTAAGAGAATCACTATATTTAAAATCTATTTCATTTTGCCCTGGTCCTTGTTCATGGTGGGAGGTTTCAGGTTTGATATACATTTCTTCTAAGCAAAGACAAATTTCTCTTCTTATATTTTCACCTTTATCAATTGGTGCTATATCAAAATATCCACCTTTATCATGTGTAATATAAGTTGCCTCACCATTTTCATCAGTTTTAAATAAATAAAACTCACATTCTGTTCCTATGTATGGAACATACCCCTTATGATTACATCTTTTTATAATATTTTTTAAAATATTTCTACTATCATATATAAACTCTTTTTTTTCAGGAGTTTTTATATCACAAAAAAATCTAATAACTCTTCCTTGTTGAGGCCTCCATGGTAATACATTTAAAGTACTTGGATCTGGAAATAACAATAAATCAGAATTTACAACATCACCAAATCCCTTTATTGCTGATGCATCAAAAGAAACTCCTTCTTTAAATGCCCTTTCTAACTCATCTGGCATTATTGAAATATTTTTTTGTGTTCCAAAAATATCACAAAAAGCTAATCTAATGAATTTAACATCATTTTGTTTAACAAATTCTAAAACTTCTCTAATAGCATATGACATATCTCTTCCCCCAGTTAATATACCTTTTTATTATATTATTTTCTATAAAAAAAGCATTCATCAAATATTTTTATGACCTACAACTTAACAATAAATAATAATTAATCTTTAGTATGATTTAAATTAAATTTAACTAAATCTTATGTTTTATACTGTACATCTAAAAAATATTTAATGAATACCTCACTTTTTTCTAATATTATACAATATTGTATTTTTATTAGCAATATATCTATTATTAAAATTTAATTTCACTTTTTTTAAATCAACTGTTTACTTTTGGGTAATTTAGGGATATAATACATATATAAACAGCAACGGCGCTGTGGACACTTATTTGTCCACAGTGCCTTTTTTATTTAAAGGGGGCTATAATTATGAAAGATATACCAAATTTATTTGGTAGTTTAGTTTTTAACGATAATGTTATGAAAGCAAGATTACCAAAGGAAACTTATAAAGCATTAAAAAATTATATTAAAGCAGGAAAATCACTTGATTTAGATGTTGCTAATGTAGTTGCTAATGCAATGAAGGATTGGGCTATAGAAAAAGGAGCAACACATTTCACTCATTGGTTTCAACCAATGACTGGTGTTACAGCTGAAAAGCATGATAGTTTCATTTATCCTGATAAAGATGGAAATATTATAATGGAGTTTTCAGGTAAAGAACTTATTAAAGGGGAACCTGATGCATCTAGTTTTCCATCAGGAGGACTTAGAGCTACATTTGAAGCTAGAGGATATACTGCATGGGATCCAACATCATATGCATTTATAAAAGATGGTACTTTATGCATACCTACAGCTTTTTGTTCTTATAGTGGTGAAGCCTTAGATAAAAAAACTCCTGTATTAAGATCAATGCAAGCCTTAAACAAACAAGCTTTACGTATATTAAAACTTTTTGGAAAAACTAATATAAAAAAAGTTATTACAACTGTAGGTCCTGAACAAGAATATTTCTTAGTTGATAAGGAAATGTATGAAAAGAGACCTGATTTAGTTTTTTGTGGTAGAACATTATTTGGTGCAAGACCTCCTAAGGGACAAGAGTTAGAAGATCATTATTTTGGTACTATTACACCAAGAGTATCTGCTTACATGAAAGAACTTGATGAAGAACTTTGGAAATTAGGTGTATTAGCTAAAACTAAACACAATGAAGTTGCACCTGCTCAACATGAATTAGCTCCTATATTTGCTACAACAAATATAGCAACTGATCATAACCAACTAACTATGGAACTTATGAAATCTATAGCAAATAAACATGGACTAGCATGTTTACTTCATGAAAAACCTTTTGCTGGTGTAAATGGTAGTGGTAAGCATAATAACTGGTCAATTTCTACTGATACCGGAGTTAACTTATTAGAACCTGGTGATACTCCATCAGAAAATGCACAATTTTTATTATTTCTTACATCTATAATTAAAGCTGTTGATGATTATCAAGATTTATTACGTGTTTCTGTTGCAAGTGCTGGAAATGATCATAGATTAGGTGCAAACGAAGCTCCTCCAGCTATTGTATCAATATTCCTTGGAGATGAATTAACTGAAATATTAAAATCTATTGAAAATGATACCTCTTATATTTGTAAGGAAAAAAGCCCAATGGAAATTGGAGTTCGTGTATTACCTAAATTTTTTAAAGATACTACAGATAGAAATAGAACTTCTCCATTTGCATTTACCGGTAATAAATTTGAATTTAGGATGCTTGGATCAGCTTTTTCAATTGCAGGCGCTAACATTGTATTAAATACAATTGTGGCAGAAGAACTAAGTCAATTTGCAGATATTCTTGAAAATAGTTCTAACTTTGATGAAGATTTAAATACACTTATTAAAAACACAATAAAATCTCATAACAAAATTATTTTTAATGGAAATAACTACTCTAATGATTGGGTTAAGGAAGCTGAAAAAAGAGGTCTTTTAAATTTAAAAACTACACCTGATGCTCTTCCTAGCTTTGTAAATAGTAAAAATGTTGAATTATTTACTAAACATCATGTTTTATCAGAAACTGAATTATATTCAAGATATGAAATCTTATTGGACAATTATAGTAAAACCATTCATATAGAAGCATTAACTATGATTGATTTAGCTAAAAAAGAAATAATTCCAGCTATTCTTGGATATCAAGGAGAAATTGCAGAAATTGCAAATAATAAAAAGAAATTATCTTCTTCTATCCAATGTTGTTTAGAAGAAAATATTCTTAATAAGATTTCTACTTTAGGAAATTCATTATATAGCAAACTTGAAGATTTAGAAAAGTCAGTATTAGATGCTAAACTTCATACAGAAGCTCTTGATTTAGCTAAATATTATAGAGAATCAGTATTTATGAATATGCAACAATTACGAGCTGTAGTTGATGAACTTGAAACTCTTGTAAGTAAAAAATATTGGACACTTCCTAGTTACGGTGAATTATTATTTAGCGTTAATTAAATATCTTAGTTACACAAAGGCGTGTATTTTAAACTAGATTATTATAAATTCTAGATAAAATACATGCCTAATTTATTTTATAAAAAAAATTAAAATAGTTAGTGTTTAAACTTAATGATGTTTAAAAAATTGTTATTATTTATATACTTTAAAAGCTTATTAAAAAAAATATCATCCAAGCAATTTAAACTGCTAACTTTAAGTATAAGGAGGAATTTTATATGTATTCAGCATTAGACACGATTTGGACTTTATTAGGAGCAGCTTTAGTATTTTTCATGCAAGCAGGTTTTGCCATGGTAGAAACTGGTTTTACAAGGGCTAAAAATGCCGGTAATATTATCATGAAAAACTTAATGGATTTTGCTATAGGTAGTGTTGTATTTTGGTTTATTGGCTTTGGTCTTATGTTTGGAGGGGATAGTCCATTAGTTGGTGGACTTGATTTATTTATAAGAGGTGATTATAGTTCATCTATTCCTACATTTGCCTTTGTTATCTTCCAAACAGTTTTCTGTGCAACTGCAGCTACTATAGTTTCAGGTGCCATGGCAGAAAGAACTAAATTTTCATCTTATTGCTTATATAGCTTAATAATAAGTGCAGTTATTTATCCTATTTCTGGACACTGGATTTGGGGCGGAGGCTTCTTATCTAAATTAGGATTCCATGATTTTGCTGGATCTACAGCTGTTCATATGGTTGGTGGTATTGCAGCATTGATTGGCGCTTCAATACTTGGTCCTCGTATTGGAAAATATTCTAAAGATGGTAAGGCACATGCAATTCCTGGACACAGCCTAACACTAGGTGCCTTAGGTGTATTTATTCTTTGGTTTGCTTGGTTTGGATTTAATGGTTGTTCTACAGTTTCAATGACTGGAGATGAATCAATATTAGCTGCAAGTAAAATATTTGTTACAACTAATATTGCTGCTGCTACTGCTACATGCGCTGTTTTAATAATAACTTGGATAAGATATAAGAAACCTGATGTTTCTATGACATTAAATGGTTCATTAGCTGGACTTGTTGCAATAACTGCTGGATGTGATTTAGTTACTCCTGCTGGTGCATTTTTTATAGGACTTTTTGCAGGATTTACTGTTGTATTTGCTGTTGAATTTATAGAAAAGAAATTAAAAGTTGATGATCCTGTTGGTGCTATTTCTGTTCATGGTGTTTGTGGAGCCCTTGGTACTATTTTAACTGGATTTTTTGCAGTCGATGGCGGGTTATTTTATGGTGATGGTTTCAAATTCTTAGGAATTCAACTTTTAGGTGTTATTTGCGTCATGGCTTGGGTTACTGTAACTATGATTATTGTATTTAATGTAATTAAGAAAACTGTTGGTCTTCGTGTTTCTGCTGAAGAAGAAATTGAAGGACTTGATAAAAAGGAACATGGACTTGAAAGTAGTTACGCTGATTTTATGCCTATGAATCCTTCACTTGCTGGAATTTCATATTCTCAAAGTTCTGCTACTATCACACCACCATCTTCACATATTGATGATAGCACAGATACAATTCCAGTTATTTATAATACCTCTAAAACAGATGCCAAATTTACTAAAGTCGTTATATTAACTAAACAAGATAGATTTGAAAGATTAAAATCAGCACTAGACAACTTAGGAATTACGGGTATGACTGTTACAAATGTTTTAGGTTATGGAATGCAAAAGGGAGCTACTGAATATTATAGAGGTGTTGCCTTAGATGAAGTTACCTTATTACCTCAATTAAAAGTAGAAATTGTAGTATGTAAAATTCCTGTTGATACATTAGTTAAAGTTGTTAAGAAATCTTTATATACAGGTAAAATTGGTGATGGCAAAATATTTATAGAAGATATTGAAAATGTTATTAAAATTAGAACTAACGAAGAAGGTTATGATGCATTACAAGATGAAGATGATAAAAAATAAATCAATTAAAGGGGCTGTCGCACTAAAACTTTTATACACAATATCTTGTAATATTTATTCTTAATGCGACATCCCCATTTTTACATCAATTTTATTTAATGGAACTTATTGATTTTTAATCAAATATTCACACAATATTTATTCTTATCCACAGATTTTACTAAATTAATTATCACTTATACACAATAATTAATTTAAATAAAAAAGAAACTCAATAGAGTTTCTTTTGGTGGCTTACCGGGGAATCGAACCCCGGACACCTTGATTAAAAGTCAAGTG
>ERZ773252.210-NODE-210-length-75064-cov-26.846365_pt1 | contig 75064 bp, 65 predicted proteins | sample MGYA00580517_ERZ773252 | MGnify/ENA primary metagenome ERZ773252 (study PRJEB29015, sample SAMEA2737766) | human gut metagenome | biome: human gut; feature: human-associated habitat; material: faeces | place: China | collected 2012 ...
TTTTTCATTTATGTAATCAATATCTTTCTGCTTCAGATGGAAACTGCTTCGGAACTTGGAATTATCCAGTCGCTCAAATAACTGCTTGTACCATTCATCCTTAGTCATTAAAACTTCACTACTTCCGGCTCATGTGTAAATGATGAAAATGTAGCTGTCGCATTTGTAAAATAGAACACCTCGGTATTTCCATCATCTGCTGAGTACATATTCTGTAAAGATGGATAAGCATCAAGCATAGACTGTCTTGCTTCTCTTCTGTCATCTTCTACAAGTTCTCCGGCTACACGAAGCCACTCACCATTTTTAAACGCACAGATTTCTACCTTCGGGTTTGCGTGAATCTGCTTTGAAACATCCTTTACCTTGCCAGTTTGAATATACAGCTTTCCTTCAAAAATGTGTACTGTTCCAAAAGGTCTAACTCTTGGCTGGTCGCCTTCCACTGTTGCCAGATAATATGTCTCTGCTTCTTTTAAAAATTTAGCTACTCGTTCCATTATTTAATCCTCCTGATAGTTACTTAAATAAATCCATAATGCCAAAGCTCGTCTTCTTATAAACCTTATTGTAAGCTGCTTTCTTTGGATTTTTTATCCACCCTATGCCATTCTTTCCATAACCTGGAATTACAGCTTTCTTAATAGCACGCTTAGCTTTCCCTGTTGTTCTTGCCTTTATTGATTTCTTTATACTGGGTGTTCTCATTCCAAATCTCATTTTAATTGCCTCCGTTGTTCCATAAAAATCACCTATTATTACTATCTATCAATAATAGGATTATACCACCATTTACCCCTCTTCAACTTGATATATTAAATAAATTGAAAGACATTTACATTCCACTATGTTTCTATTAAATCAGTTGTTTTAAGCAATATTTCGGATTTGCAATATATATTTACATTCCACTATGTTTCTATTAAATCCTATGAAAGTGCAATGAGCAATGTGGCAGCAATATCATTTACATTCCACTATGTTTCTATTAAATCTCAGATTACCGTTCTTGTCTTTTAAGCCTGTGCATATTTACATTCCACTATGTTTCTATTAAATCTAATCTTTTGATTGCAATAGTTACTCCGTTTACTATATTTACATTCCACTATGTTTCTATTAAATCGTCGCCCTTGTAGTAATTCCACAGATACTTAATAACATTTACATTCCACTATGTTTCTATTAAATCATCGTCAATTTCTATTGTTCTATACGAGTTATATTTATTTACATTCCACTATGTTTCTATTAAATCGCTCTTGCAATAGCAGGAGCTTTTATTGGTTTTTTAATTTACATTCCACTATGTTTCTATTAAATCCATGTAGCACACAGGAACAGTATTCCTTTTAAACAGATTTACATTCCACTATGTTTCTATTAAATCGAGCACTGCAGACACATAAATTCATATCTGAACTTAATTTACATTCCACTATGTTTCTATTAAATCTTGAAAAATCTCTGAAGCATCTTAGCTGTAATCTCATTTACATTCCACTATGTTTCTATTAAATCTGTGTAATCGTAATTAATTGCAAGCGGCTCAACTATATTTACATTCCACTATGTTTCTATTAAATCTGTTTCAGGTGGATATAACTATATTGTGTGTGATTAATTTACATTCCACTATGTTTCTATTAAATCTGTTCTACTGCTGACAGTAAATGAATGTATACTGTATTTACATTCCACTATGTTTCTATTAAATCAAGCCCCTTTTAAAGAAAATTTGAAAGAGGAAAATAATTTACATTCCACTATGTTTCTATTAAATCCGTAGAAGGACTTGTAAGTGGAATCAGGTCTATGATATTTACATTCCACTATGTTTCTATTAAATCAGCGTTCAGTTCAGCACTTGCTTCACTTAAAGTTAAATTTACATTCCACTATGTTTCTATTAAATCCCAGCGGGAGCAGATTCTAAAATAAATGTATACCTATTTACATTCCACTATGTTTCTATTAAATCGAAATGATACCCGAAATAATCTCAAGGGTAAATTGATTTACATTCCACTATGTTTCTATTAAATCTTGCTGTTCTCTTTTTTGTTAATATCGCTATAAATATTTACATTCCACTATGTTTCTATTAAATCAAAAACGCTACAATCCGCTTGTTTACTGACTTTGATTTACATTCCACTATGTTTCTATTAAATCCCGTAACACAAAAGTCGCCTATTTTCAGGTACTACCAATCTATTTTCTGTCGACTCTCAATATTTATATATTATCATCTTGTAAATTTTTTTACAATAACATCAAATATATAATAATTTCAGCATTGTCGATCTCCCCGCATTTTTACATTATCATCGGTCGACAGACAAATTATACACAATATACAATCACATTAAATTATAAAACTTGTTACATCTGCCTGCTTTCCCCACCATTCCTTATCAAGCCACTTCTGTTGTCTGCTTTTAAATAAAATGACAGAATCCAATTCACTATTAATATAAGGTTTTAATTCATTCTGCATTTTTATTAACTGTACCTTTGATAGTTCACCTTCAAAAACAGAGTTTTGTATGTGTGACATATATTTCTTGCATATTTTAAAAATATGTGACCACCTTTTTCTTCCATTTTCATCTTTACTTACATCATATACTAAAACAACATACATATTTTCCCCGCTTTCAAGTTAATACACTTTATATCATTATCATAATAACTTATATTACATAGTAAGCTCACACGATCTACGATTTACCACCATATTCTGAATCCCTCATATTCCTTTTCACCTATTAGATGCTTAATAAGCTTATATACCTCTAATCTTATTAAATATTGATATGACACCTGTCGACCTAATTCCCTATGCATTATTGTCTGTTTCATTCTGTTTTCAAATTCCGAAACAATTAATTGTGAAGCTTCCTTTTTTAAGTGCAAATAATTCAATTCTTTAGTAAAGCTATTTTCTGTTATCTGTTTCCTATTAAGTAATGAAAATATTAATCTATCTCCAATCAAGGGTTTAAACACCTCAGATATATCAAGACAAAAAGAATATCTTCGCACGCCCGGCTCATGCAAATAACTTATAGTAGGATTCAATTGTGTATGGTATATTTCGCTTAATGTTCTTGTATATATAAGAGAATTAACAAATGAAATTAACGAATTAATCATATTATCAGGTGGGTGCATTACACGTTTATCAAATTCTATTTCCTGATTAATAATTATACTCCACGCTGAATAGTACCTTTTTCGTATATTCCCCTCTATTCCCATGATTTCCTGTACTGATTTTACATCTGATAATCCCGCACACAAAGAATCTATATCCTTCATATATTCTGATACATCTTTATCACGTCCATTATAATACCTCAAATTTCTATATATATTATCTGCCGCCGCTTGAATAAACTTTCTAGCTAATAAAAGTCTCTTATCATATTCTGTATAATGCTGTACTTGACTAACCAATAATTGCCCCGCAAGATTACTCTCCTTAGGATAAAAACTCCCTGTATAAAAATTATAATAGTTGAAAAAATGTATTGGTATTCCATACTTGGATATATAATTTAAAAATGTTGTATTAAAAGACATTTCTGACATAACATATATATCTGATATACGTTCTATAGGTATATCTCTTTTCTCGCCTTCATATGATGTAAATCTCAATGTATTATCTTTTCTCTTTAAATCCCCATTATTGTATATATAAAAACTCTGTTTCATTTTATTTCTCCAACTATCATCTAAAATTATATAAAACACATATCAAAATAAGCACATTTTTTACATATTTTAGTTTCACTTAACTCTAGAGGCAATTCATGTTCTTTTATTTTATTAATATCATCAATAATCTTATCAAGTTCCCTACAATCTTTATCTGTCAGTTCCACATCTATATTTCTTTTAGTCAAAGGATAATCAATTTTACCACTAATCCCCTCCACTCCTTTTTTATTTAAATAATAAAGATAATATTTTAATTGCCATATTCCGGCTTCATCTATTGCCTTACTTTTTTTACTTCGTGCAATTCTCTCTTTTCACGTATAAAATCAATATTTATAACATCATCAATATTAATATGCTTATCATCCCGTGCATAACTATTCTCATCAAGCAACTTACCCATCTGTACATTTTCATTACTCTCTTCCATTGTAATCTGATGACAAAAATACCATAGTTTTCTTTTGCATATAAAATAATAATATACCATTACACCCGCTACTTTATCTTCCATAATTACAGCTCCAATAAATACAATATATGATGCCCAATGTTCTTCACAACTACTATATAAATATAGAATTCTGTGCTTCCTTTTTCATTAACCCTCTTCCCATACATTTTTCCATATCAAATTCGTACATTCTTCTTGTTCTATGAATATTCATCTCCACCTGTTTTATATAATCTATATCTTTACCTCTTGTTTTAATAACACATTCGTCAACCAATTCCGGTAATTTGTATCTATTGTATATTGGTAACGATAACGTCATGTCAGATATTTTAGACATAATAATGCTCCTAATATCTTTTTTTATATATCTATTATTAATAATATTTAAACAATTATCTATAAAGTCAATATTTTGATTATATATATTATCAGGTATCACTGTAACACTATTTATATCTCTAAACTGCTTATCAACTTCTGCTTTACTATATTCTGCCTGATTAATTTTTTTGAAATTCTCCAAGGCACTCTCAATATTTTTGTAATAGGCTGTATCAATCAAATCTTCTGTACAATACACTCTGTTTATATATTCGTTTTTTTCTCTTTCAACCAAAGGTCTTCCTGTATAATCCTTCAATATATCAACTGACCGTTTATATATATCTTTATCGTATATATAATCAATATTTTTCGTAACATATATATGAACATTAGCCTCTGTAGGAATATAACGTGCATGTCTGTTACACCTTCCCAAACGCTGCAATAAACTATCAACAGTACTCATTTCTGTATACAATACATCAAAATCTATATCAAGGCTGGCTTCTACAATTTGTGTTGTTATCCATATACCGGCAGATAATTCATCTTTTGAAAATCTCATTATATTTTCTTCCAATATTCTTCTATGACATTTTATAAAATGTGAATGTAAAAGATGTATTTCTGTTTCTTCAACCAAACCTGAATCGTATATATCATATATTTTTTCATATAACTTCTGTGCACTGCCAATAGTATTACATATAACCAATACCTTTTTATTTTTAGCTGATTTAATAACCTTATCCACATCAATATCTCCATAATCTTCATCAAGCCAATGTCTTACAATTCCTGCTGATGTTGAAAAATCTTTATATTCATAGTCTACATTCTCTATAAGGCCATATTTTTCCATTAGGCTTTTTAATACCGGTGGAAATGTTGCTGTTATAATGGCAAAATGGCCTCCCATATCTGATATAATTTTTAACCCATATATAATTGCAGCAATAATCTCTGAATTATACGACTGTATTTCATCTATTATGACCTTAGAATATTTAAGTGTTGCAGCAAATATTTCCGTTCCCAACGCTTTATATACAAACTTAAATATCTGATCAACAATACACACAGTCAATGGGAATGAAAGCAACTTTGACCTTTGATACGCATTATAAGCACTTTCATCTCCTCTTTTGCTCTCATCTATAAAATACTGCATACTTCCTGAATGTAATAATGTTACATTGCCATAATTATACGTCCTCTTTATTCTGTCATATATAGCATTGGATGAAACCATATACGGTAATGTATAAAAACATTTTTCACCATCAGCCCATATTAAAGCTGCTTCTGTTTTTCCCATTCCGGTTGGTGCTACTACTACAAGATTCTTATTGATATTATTTTTCATATATATTTGAATAGAATTAAATTTCATATTATGTAATTTAAAATATTCATAAATATTTTTCACTAATATTTTATCATCAATATCCGAAGCCACCTCTGCCTCTTCATAACCTGAGCTTACTGTATAATCAAACTTATTTAAAAGCCCCTTAATTAAAGCATATTTCTCCCATATTTCATTCTTTATCCTCAAATTTACAGATGTTTTATTATTTCTAAATAAAAGTTTATTAACGTTAGCTGACATTATTTTTTTATTTTCATTTTTGTAATAATCTTTTAGATTATCAAGATAATATTTATTACAATATTGCTTTATTTCCGCACTTTCCCACTTATCTTCCCTATCATGGTGATGATAAACAGCCGTTATAAATATCTTAAAATCCTCTAATGTACAATCCGGCACTAAACTACTTAGTTCATCTTTTGATATACTTACCGCACTTAAATATCCGTGAGGAATTTCATAATTAAACTTTTCATCTGAATTTGAATTCCTATTACCTATTTTAGCCTGAAACACTCTGTTAACTTTACCAATATCATGTATACGACATGCTTCAATAACAAGACTTTTTTCTTTTTCAGTAAAATATCTGCCATAAATCTCAAAAAAATTCTCTGCACATATTACTATTTCTTCAAGATGCTGTTTTAATGTAACCTGCCCCTTTTCTGTCGTATTAATAAATTCGTTAATAGAATTATCTATAGCTGTTTTTTCGCTTAATGTAAGCTTATCCTGTACTTCTTCTATTACAGAATTAATCTTTTCTATAATTTCATTTTTTTCATTATCAGACAAACTTTTTGTTGCTGACTTTGCATAACATTCCATATTTTCTCCTTCTATTTCTACAAACCCTTAGTGCCATTATCAACAAATTACATTCCAATATGTATCTATTAATTTTATTTATGCAAAAACAACAACATCTTCTGCTTTTGAGTCATCTACTAAAATATTCTCTATCACTATCCCACTTGGATAATAAAAAGCCTTGATACGTCCGCCTTCTTTCTCTGACTTCCATCTTCGAATTCCCTGTTTGGTTATTTCATATTCTTTATTTATGGTATATACAGTAGAATTAATATTTTCGTATCCTCTTTCCATAATATAAGACACCGGAATATATATATTATGCTTTGTTGCGGCCTCATCTTCCATTCTCAGATTCACTATATCAACACTTTTTATATCTATCAAATCCTCATATCTGCCAAGTGACAAATACATTGGTGGATTTTTAAGTGCTTCATATATAATCTGCATATCTTCATCTTCTTCAGGCAAAATATGAATAATTATGTCATTTTCGCAAACTAATTCTACATTAGCCACACCTTTAAATATTCCATATTTTTCACCATCTTCAATGCATATATTATGTCTTCCTTCTTCATATTTTGCACCCGATGAAAAAGAATATCTTGCATACAATTCAGAAACCATTCCCTGATTATTTCCCTGTATACTTAATTTCATTCTATGATATCTCTTAAACCCACATGCTGCATGTATCATTCCTATAACTGTTGAATATGGTGGAAGCGGATATGTTTCTTTTATAATAAAGCTGCTTGGCTTCTTATAATTAACAAGATTCTGAAAACAGTGCAACTTAATTGCTTTCATCATAATACTCGCTCACTTTCTCCTTTAACTGACTAAATGCCTTTGCAACTGTTACTGCATGCATCTTTTCTTTCAGTTCAGCGTCATTATCAAATATATCTGATACAACACCAACAACAGTATTATCCTTTATACTGTCATCACCCTGCAGCACATCAAGAAATGCACCTGTATTTATACTGTTATTCTTTATACGCACACAATTTTCAAAGAATGGATTTTTTCTTGCATAGTTACCACCAATGACAAACAACGGTGAAAGATTCTCTCTTCTTCCTTTGATATCTCTGTATAAATACTGTACAACATCTAATAATGCATCTACTCTTTCTTTTTTTTGTTCTGATGATATGCTAATATCACCATCTTCACCGACCCTGTCAAGATCTATAGACAATGTATATGTATAATAAGCCCTGTGTATCTCGCTTTGTGCAATAGCATTACCAAGATTCTGTCGTTTTGCAAGTCCCATATTAGTAAGAAATTCTAATTCTCCTTGATATGGTTCAAGAGATATTGCATTACTAAGTCTTGCAACAGCACTTCTTGTTGTTGCTCCTCCCTTAATACTATCATCTTTTGAAGTTGTCTTCATATAACCAAATAAATCTATCTCAGGATAATCTTCTATTGTAGCAGAAGGTGCAAACTGAACCACTCCACTCTTCCCGTCTACAGGAGTATTATCCCAATTAAGTTGCTGAATAATATTATATCTTATAGCTTGTCTTGATATATATGAATACTGCTGAAAATCTCCTCTTGTCATTTTTTTTAAAGCTGTTATATTACCTACACCCTCACCATAATTAGCACTCTCCGCCAAAAATACCATTGTTAATGTTAATCCATTCTTTTTCATCTATATACCCTCCTTAACTATTTTATTATCTTCTTTTTGGAAATTTGAATTGCATCCCTTTAATCCCATGTAAAATGCATATCCATACTCTTCAAATAGTCCTTGATTATTAAACATATTTATTAATTCACATGGAACTATCAGCTTACTTGCCTGTTCCTCATTTGCAGGAACTTTGCATGAACTATATAATCTCATAACTATTTCAAGATATTTTCCTGTATTCTTTGTAGAAAGAGCATTCATAAGCTGATACAATGTTCCTCTGATACATTCATCGTCTGCAGCCCCCTTCGATGCCAATAAAGCTATACGAAGTGAATAACCACTATTCATTACTGCCAACCTATTCATAGCTATCTTACCTCCATTTTCTTTACCACTCTTCACTATATTTGTCCACAAAAGCACATTATAAATCCAATAAGCAGATGCATTATAAGCTGACGACTCTATTGATTCCCTTAACACCTTGTTAAGAATCATTTCCTGACATTTAAAGTTCAGTATATTAAAAATAACCTGTTCATGAATATTAACATATTCACTTTCTAACATAATATACGGTGACATCTCCATATACTTTAAAGCGTTCTGAACCGTTCTTTCTTTGATAATTTTCAATGCATCATTACTTACAACCGAAAAAATATACTTGTCATTCTGTCTCGTACCTCTGATGATTACCTGAACACTTGATAATCCTTTAAGCTCATGCTCCATCAACTTATTTAACATCTTTGATAACCATTGTGAATAACTCCCTTTATCCTGTTTTTCCGTATTATCTGAATGTATATTATTTTTTTTGTAAACATAATTATTCTTTTTATTAGCCTGTATTAATCCGTCAATAGAAACATTCGTGTTAAGAAACACAAATCTATTGCCCAAAAGATTAAATCCCAACGGACATAATGCATAAACAAATGCACACACAGGACACAAAAAAGCATCTACTTTACAGTTCCAGAAAGCTGATTTTTTTCTTGAAAGGTCATCCGCCATATCCTTCATAAATGCTATTGAAACCTTATCCTTGCTTCCCATCATTTTTCCACAGTCAATGCACATATCTTTATCCTTAATATGTGATTTCTTTACATACGCTTTGAAAGGCTCAATAAAATCCTGTTCAAACAATTCTCGCATATTTTTCCTTGCATTAGCTCTTAATAAGAAACATTTTCCATCCCAAAAGCGATTAATATAATTATATATAACACTCTTCATAACAAAAGTTTCTTCACATAAAGGTTGTTTTAAAAATTCATTTAATTCTTCTAAACGCTTTTTTAGCTCTTGTGGATTTAACTTAAAGCTTAATTTTTCTTTCTGTAAATTCTCATATACAGAAACATTCTCTACCTCATTCTTTATATTATCAAAACCCGATTTATAACTATTTGACAAAAGCTTATCACTTATAAAATCAAGCATTTCTTTATCTTCTGTATTTTTTTGCCATGTGCCATTATTAATTTTATCAATGATAACATCAATATTATCTAAAACTCTTGCATACACCGTACTATCTCTGTAACAGGAAACACATGCTTTAAAAAACATATCTGTCCAATCGGCATTTTCTATAAAATCTTCATCCAACCACAATCCACTCTCATATGCTTCAAAGTCATATTCTTTGCCCCCTTGCTCTTTTATACCGTACTCCCTGCCTTCAATAACATTAAATTTATATTCTTTAAGTATATAATACAAGCCAACAATACCGGCATTTTTAAGAAAATCTCCTGTCGTTATAAGATATTTGCCCATTTTTTACCTCCTCTCGCTTTTATGATATCATTTCTATATCTTTTGTTCTGATACATTTCATAAAAATATACATAATACATATACTATCCTACATCAATACTTCCCACTTTCCATGTCCTTCGCTGCGCCTGCTACCAATTCCTGACTGATAAAGTATATTAAGCAATTCAGGATTTCCTGTTATTTTGTAGATGCCTATATTAGCATCTATCTTTCTCCCAAAGCAGTTAACCACAACCTTTTTACCTTTTACAGGTAGTAAAGAAAATCCATCCATAGATACATCTATATTAACCCTTTGTAAAAATACTGAAACATTCTCCTTTACCTTATCAGCAAACTCCTTACTATCATATGTATAGTATTCATCTCTGTTAGTATCTGAATTATGCTGTCTTACGATAAGCGGACTTTGCATTTTAATAACAAGCTCACTATCAACTATATCTTTTCTATTCTGTGATTTCACCGAAATAAGTTGCATTGAGTTATTATTTAACGGATATTTTTTCATCCGCATCAACTGAAATGAATTAAACCACTCGATAGTCTGTCTCATATCTGCATCTGAAAAAAATATTTTAAATCTTTTTTCTCCAAGTCTTATAACATTCTTATCAAAAAATGCTCCCGGCAAATAAACACTGTACGTAAATGTTTTTATTATCGACTTGCTCTTATCGTATAATCTTTCAAACATTTCCTTTGAGTAATTGCTACTTGCTGCTTTTAAAAAACTTACAACCACTCTTTCATATTCAACTGGTAGCTCAGGCTTTTCTAATTGAAATTCCAATGTTAACTGAATCATTGTTCACACCTCCTTTCTTTAATTATCTATTCATGTTTTATATATCACTAATTATTATATATGTCAATATAAAAATTATCTAATAGGTGTAATTTTATGTATCAGCCTGTAACTTTTATTTGGGATTGATTTTTTTTACTTATTATTGTATACTTTTAACTTGCAAGTACTTACCATATTGGAATGTAAATATTAGATAATTATTATATAATTTATATTAATATCAACATATTGGAATTATTATCTAATATTAATTTAGCTCTCGCAAAAATATATTTATGATTGTTTTAAAATCTCATAAATATTTTCATTAATATATTTCTCTAATGTTTTACTTAAATAAATCCATAATACCAAAACTTGTCTTTTTATAAACCTTATTGTAAGCTGCTTTCTTTGGATTTTTTATCCACCCTATGCCTTTCTTTCCATAACCTGGAATTAAAGCTTTCTTAACAGCTCGCTTGGCTTTTCCTGTTGTTCTTGCTTTAATTGATTTCTTTAAACTCGGTGTTCTCATTCCAAATCTCATTTTAATTGCCTCCATTATTCTATAAGAAGTCAAAAATTATCATATCTATATTTTATCTATATTTCAATTATACTGCACTTCTAATCATCTTTACCAATCTTCACCCAACTCATCCATTGCATCATCTACACCATCGGCATAATCTCTATCTCTGTCATATCTGTCATAGTCATAATCGCCATCCATATAGATATCATCATAGCCATCATCATAAGAATCATATGTACTCTTTTTTGTGCCGCTGCTATATGATGACTTATTTGTTGAATTTGATTTACTATTGTAACTACTGCTTGAACCAGAACTGCTTGCACTACTTTTAGAATTACTGCTGGATGATTTATTGCTATGTGTCGAACTGCTATTAGATGTACGACTGCCCGTATATGGTTTGTGCAGATAACAATAACTGCTTCCGCTTGCCTGTTTATTATCACATCCAGCCTTAATGCACTTAGGTTCACTTGCCACACCTATTGAACCAATCACAAGCACAACACATACCATTACAAACGCTACTGCCAATCCAAGTCCAAATGAATCTCTTTTCATACAAATCAGCCTCCTTTTCAAAAAACTCAGTCAAAGTCATAATCATCCGGGTCTAACCCTGCTTCTTCCAATGCCTCTGCCCTGTCATCAGGATCCATAAGTTCTAATTCATCAACATCAAGTCCTGCTGCCATTGCATCAATCTCAAAATCATCCTTTGTGTCATCCTCAAAGTCTCCGGCATCTCCAAATAATGCTTCATGTTCTTCCCTGCTGGTGCAAAGCATTTCTCCTGCAAACATCATTTCCGCACCATCTATTTTGCCATCGCCATTTAAATCCATCCAATTTTTCATTGCCATACCTCCTGTAATCAAGAATTATCAAGGTTATTTGTTTCTTTCTGATTATATAGTACTACTTAAGCTGTCCTATAATCATCCCTTGTATATCGAATCTTTGTTCTTTTACCTGATTATTCATCATATTCTTCAAGTTACTGTTCTATTTTCTCTATGAATTTCTCTTAATATTGTCTTATTTGTCATGGGAATTATCCTCCTTATTTTCAACCAACCATATCTTCTACTATATGCATATTTTCTTCCTGCCCGTTATCTACAGGCTGCATTTTGGTCACTTCACTATGTTCTGGAACTTCCATTATATCTTCAATTTCCGCCAGATTATCTTCACAGGTATCAGCCAGGGATTCACAGTCAATGTAATCTGTTAATGCATACAGACAGTTAAGTTCTTTCATTTTTGCTTTCTTTTCAAGTCTCAGCTCTTTAAGTCTCTTAAATATCTTATATCCCTGAGCTACGTTGCAATTAGCATCTTCTGTTTCCATAAGGATGTTTTCAATATCCGCATCTATCTCTTTGATGTCTATCTGTAGATTTGTTATATACTGCCCGGCATTTCTATAAAACTCCGACTGCTGCCTTGCAAATGAAACCCAGTCATTCTCTTTTCCGTCAAACGGAGTGTAATTTCTTTCTTCTGCCATTGTTTCTTCACCATCCTTTTCATCAAATGTTGGTTCAACGCTGTATCTTTGCTTTGCATTTGAACCAACAGGAGCTGTTGTATGTATATCGTCTCTTTGCAACCGCCTGTCTTTGAGCACGCAATTTTCAAACAACTCTTCGTATTTTCTAGGTTTATACTTTCTTGTTTCCAAACCTTTAATACTTTTTAATGCCTGCTTCGCTCTGGTGACATTGGCATTCGTCCCAAAACCGGTTTGAAAATATTCAATTTTTTGCAGTTCATCCTTGATATCCCTTCTGTTTTCCCTACACACTCTCAGCAGTTCAACCAGATCAGCGGCTTCATTATCATCAGTCTCACATAATTCAATATAGTGAAGAATATCGCATATCTTCTGGTCTATATCTGAATGCTTTTTCGACAACTCCTCCCTATAGTCTTTCAGCCCCTCTACAAGATATGTAAAATGGGTAAGATATTCTGCCCAGTCCATTTCCGACAGGTCATATGATGCAACATTTTTCTCTATTGGTTCTGTTACCTCATCATATGTTAGTTCTTTTATAGGTGAAATGTATTCATCATCATTATTTTCTTTCTGTTCTCCAGCGGGTAATGCACCGGAATTATCGTCTATTTCATTACTGCCTGATACTCCTGTGCTCATATCTTCCTCTGTTTCTTCAATCGGAACCATACAATAAAATGATGCCTTCTTTCCTACACATATACGGCTGTTAGCCTGTGCAAATGTAAATACTGTTGCATCCTGTTCTCCTGCCACAGCTACCAACTGATCTGATTTATCAGTTCTATAATAATGACCACTATAATCCATTATGTAATATAAAGATTCCGTTCCCATAGGCACCTCCTATTCTAATGTCCAACCATTTTTACACACTTCAAAATATTTCAAAAAAAATAAGAACCAGTAAGAGTTTATCTCTTATCTGATTCTTATTATAAATACTAAGGTGTCCAATAAACATACCTTGCATGTCGAATTTTTGTTCTTATTTTTTATATTGTTTTACCAGTCTGTCAATTTCAGCATTCATCATTTCAACCACATTTTGAGGTCCGGCAAGTGTTACCCCCTCACCAAGACCTATAATCCACGCCAGAAACTGTCTGCTGACTGCAACTTCCACATTGACTACAAAGCGTTTATCATCCAACCTAATCATAGATACATCTTTGCCAAAACGGTCTATCATTACACCTGCAAAAGAATTGTCGCACTCAATGTGCACCCATTCTTCTTTGCCTCCGTACATGCCAAACATTTTTCTGGCATATGCAGCCATATCAAAAGACTTAAATGCCTGTCGCCCTTCTCTTCCCTTGCCATTTGACTTGATATAAAGCATTTTATCTACACGAAAGTGCTTTATTATCCCCTCATTGCTGTCATACGCAATTAAGTAATAATTTTCATCATCCCAGGATAATGACCATGGACTGACCTCATAAAGTGCTCCATCATGGCGTAATTCCATCTTCTTATCTACATTCCACTGAAAATACTGGAATGTTATTCTCGAATTCTCTGCTATTGCTGTATGTATCCTGTCAACATTGTAATAAATGCTCTCATTCATCGTCTTTACACGACCAGCCACAAATACCTGCCTGTGTAACTGTGATGCTTCGTACTTACTGGCAAGCCCTTCTATCTTTTTTATAAGCTCATTTGACTTCTTAGCTGTTATAAACTTTGCAGACTGCACAGAATCAACCAATAATTTTAATTCTGCAAGTTCAAACTGTCTGTTCCCAATATGATAGGAATATGTCCTGTCTTCCTGCGTTCCTATAACATCCAGACCATACACCCTGAGATTTTCAATATCATTATACAAACTTTTGCGTTCCGCACTTATATCATACGCAGCGAGTGCATCAATAATCTCCGGCATAGTAATACTGTGAGTTTCATCCGTTCTCTCCAGAAAAATCTTCATAAGATATATAAGCTTCAATTTCTGATTTGATGATTTAGGCATATTGCACCTCCAAACTCCACGATAATGCAAAAAACTTCTTTTATATGATAGCATAAATAATCATATAAAAGAAGTTCATTCATTAATGAAATAACCAAATAAACATTATGATTGCTCCAAGCGGCGGACATATAAGTCCTATTACCATGTATGCCACTACCCAAATCCAATCATGTGATGATGAATATCACTCATGCAATATATTTTCATGTACATTCCTCCATAAATTCTCAGTCTTTATCATTGCCACCAGAATAAAATTCTTCACCTGTGTCAAGACATATTGCCGCAAGCCTTCCACCCGGCAGATATGCACCACAGTCAATATCAATGTGATTATTCTTTCTGTACACATAGCCTGGTCTGGGATTGTCCTCAATATATCTTGTTGGTGTATGCCCTGTGATAGTTATTACATCATCAAAATATCTGACATCATAATCCACCCTTGACCATACAAGCTCATCAAGCGAATAATCATCAATGTCCCTCTTAATATCGAAATTGCCAAGCCCTCCATGCACAAGAAGATACTTCTGTCCATTAACCGCTACCTTCTCGTACCATGAAAAATCTGCCACATAATCAAGCACATCTTTTCTTGTCTCATTATCCAGCTTACTCAGCTCATCAGTGGTTGCAATCCCACCATTTCTCTGCCATGCATAAAGCTTCTGGAACATATCGTCACTAAACTTTTCTGCAAATTCTTTGATGGAATTCTCATCTTTTACTTCATTAATAAGAACCGACATACATTCCAGCATCATCTGTTCATGGTTACCTGCTATAGGTATAACATTTGGCATTTCCATCATCTTAAGGAGCGTCTTTACCGGGTTCTTTCCTCTGTCAACAACATCTCCCAGCACATACAATATATCTTCATCTGAAAAATGTATTATATCCAGCAGTTCCATCTATGTATATATGATTCTCTCCATCATAATAGATGTCGTTAAATCTTGGATTATCCGCTATCTCCGATGTATATATATGACCTGCGACCACTTTCATATCAAGTCCATCTATCTTTCCCGTTTCAGCGGGATACTTGGATGTATAAATATCGTCGGATGTTTCCCATTCCCACATACTGCCAGTACTTTCATCAATACCTGCATGCACAAATATAGTATGCCTGACGTCTTATACTCTGCTTGTCCGTCTTTCAATAAGTAATACGCCATACATATAAAAGTAAATACGGGCAAGTCCCTTGATGTTACTGCCTTCCCTCTCATAAGGTGTCACAGTTACGGAAAACTCCGGCATTATAAAAAGGCGATCTTGCTGTTATGAGCATTGAAGCCTACGAAGAACTGACCTGCCACAGGAGTTCCGTCTTGTAGATGATCCGGTACTGGCAAACCGGAGCATTCGTTTTGTGATAATCAATAATTACCTTATCTTTTATACGGTTGACGAAGGAAAACAGACTGTAATCATCGTCCGTTTTCTCTATCAGAAAAGTAACTGGACTTCCATTCTTCGACAGGGTCTTCCACTTGTTTAAGGAATCTGTTTTATGCAGATTCCTTTTTAGTGCATTGCCTATATTTAGTCTAGTATCCATATTTTTTACGATTTTTGAATACCAAAAAAGAGAGACATACATTTCTGTATATCTCTCTTCTCTGAATTTTATTTATCTTTGTACTTAAATCCTATTTAAAATTACTACGCCATTTACTACACCATTTATATAAGATTTTACACCAATTTACGATAAGTTACGATAACTTGGTAATCTCTCAAAGTCGCATAAACACTGTATTTTCGGCATTTTCAAGCACTCTGATTACATTCTGTCGTGGAATGTTCTGCTGATAACATCCATCTGCTGTTCCTTTGTAAGGTCGATGAACTTAACAGCGTAACCTGATACACGGATTGTGAAGTTAGCATATTCAGGTTTTTCAGGATGTTCCATAGCATCGATAAGCTTATCCTTACCGAATACGTTTACGTTAAGGTGATGAGCACCCTGATCGAAGTAACCATCCATAACGTTTACAAGGTTAGCAACTCTTTCATCTTCGTTGTGTCCTAATGCGTCTGGGTTCATTGTCTGTGTATTTGAAATACCATCAAGTGCCCATTCGTATGGAAGCTTTGTAAGTGAGTTAAGAGATGCAAGAAGACCATTCTGCTCTGCACCGTAGCTTGGGTTAGCACCAGGAGAAAGTGGTGTGCCTGCTGGACGACCATCTGGCATAGCTCCTGTATATTTACCGTAAACTACGTTTGAAGTAATTGTAAGGATTGATGTTGTAGGCTCTGAATCTCTGTAAGTATGTCTCTTCTTAATCTTCTCAAGGAATGTCTTAAGAAGCCATACAGCGATATCATCAGCTCTGTCATCATCATTACCATACTTAGGGAAATCTCCCTCAATCTTGTAATCTACAACAATACCTGTTTCGTCACGTACTGTCTTAACCTTTGCATACTTAATAGCTGAAAGTGAGTCAACAACATGTGAGAATCCAGCAATACCTGTAGCGAATGTTCTCTTAACATCTGTATCGATAAGAGCCATCTCAGCTGCTTCATAGTAATACTTATCATGCATATACTGGATAAGGTTAAGTGTATTAACATAAAGGTCAGCTAACCAATCCATCATAGCGTCAAACTTTTCAACAACTTCATCATACTCAAGATATTCAGATGTGATAGGCTTGTAAGCAGGACCAACCTGTTCTCTGTTCTTAACATCAACACCACCATTGATAGCGTAAAGTAAGCACTTAGCAAGGTTTGCTCTAGCTCCGAAGAACTGCATTTCCTTACCTGTCTGTGTAGCAGATACACAGCAGCAGATTGAATAATCATCGCCCCATGTAACCTTCATAACATCATCATTCTCATACTGGATTGAAGATGTATCAACAGAAATCTTTGCTGCATACTTCTTGAAGTTCTCAGGAAGTCTTGATGAGTAAAGAACTGTAAGGTTTGGTTCTGGTGAAGGTCCCATGTTTTCAAGTGTATGAAGGAATCTGTAGTCGTTCTTTGTAACCATTGAACGTCCGTCGATACCTGTACCACCTACTTCAAGTGTAGCCCATGTTGGATCACCTGAGAATAATTCGTTGTATGATGTAATTCTTGCGAATTTAACCATTCTGAACTTCATAACCATATGGTCGATAAGTTCCTGAGCTTCTTTCTCTGTGATAACGCCGTTATCAAGGTCTCTCTGAATATAGATATCAAGGAATGTAGAAACACGTCCAACTGACATAGCTGCACCATTCTGAGTCTTGATAGCTGCAAGGTAACCAAAGTATAACCACTGGCAAGCTTCCTTTGCATTTGTAGCTGGCTTAGAAATATCATAGCCATAGCTTTCTGCCATCTTCTTCATACCTGCAAGTGCCTTGTACTGATCAGAAAGCTCTTCTCTTAAACGAATAACGTCATCTGTCATTGTACCGCATCCGCAGTTAGCATGATCTTTCTTCTTCTCTTCCATAAGGAAATCAATACCATAAAGAGCAACTCTTCTGTAGTCACCTACGATACGACCACGACCATAAGTATCTGGAAGACCTGTGATGATGTGGCTGTGACGAGCCTTTCTCATCTCTGGTGTGTAAGCATCGAAAACACCCTGGTTATGTGTCTTATGATATTCTGTAAAAATCTTGTGTAATTCAGGATTTGGCTCGTAACCATAGTTCTTGCATGATTCCTCTGCCATCTTGATACCACCATAAGGCATAAATGCTCTCTTTAATGGCTTATCTGTCTGAAGACCTACAATCTGTTCAAGGTCTTTCATAGACTCATCTATATATCCAGGACCGTAAGCTGTAAGACCTGCAACTACTTCTGTTTCCATGTCAAGTACGCCGCCCTTAGCTCTTTCTTCCTTCTGTAACTCCTGTAATCTGCCCCAAAGCTTATTTGTTGCCTCTGTTGGGCCTTCCAGGAAACTTTCATCTCCGTCATATGGCTTGTAGTTATTCTGGATGAAATCTCTTACATTGATTTCTTCCTTCCAAAGTCTACCTTTGAAACCGTTCCACTGATCCATCTGTACCATTGTTCCTTGTTCCTCCTTGTTTTAATTTTGTACACTGTATACAATCCGCATTATAAAAAATGTTGTCAGCTATTATAATCAACAAAATATCTTATTCAAAATGCAATGCATTGATTTTAATTAAGATATTCTTCTGTGACAAAAATGCGTTTGTAACAACTTTGATAAATAAGTAACAATTACTGACAAGAGCATACTAACATTTTAACAATGTAAAATCAAGAGTAATTTTCATATTATTGAATTTAGTACAATCCTTGAATTTATGCGGTTATTTTGTACTTTTATCTGTACAAAATGCACATATTATTCACATAATTAACTGAAGCTGTCAAAAATGCACCTCTACTTAATTATCTTCAGTCTGACATATATCATCCTCTTTTACAGTCTCCGTTTTTACATTTTCTTCGGCAATAATTTCCTGTTCACGAAGTGCTTCATCAAGACCTTTCAGTGCTGAAAATGGCATAAACTGCTTGGCACGTTCTTCGACCGGCATCTTTTTTCTTGTATTATTTACTGTACTTTTTCTAATTACCACTTCTGTGTCCCCCAATCTGATGATTTCTTTCTATTGCAGTTGCACCCTTTTCAAGATTCATGCCTTTCAATACCGCATCTCTGCCATACCTCTTCTTCAAATCAAGCACTGCATGCTGTAATTTATTTTCCCTGTCACCATCTGTATCGTCATCAAACAGCCCAACCTGTCTGTAGGCTTCATCTGTCAGCCTGTTAAATATAAGATTGATTTTACGCACAGGAATATTTTTATCCTTAACCTCATCATAAAGCTTTGAAATAAACGGAAGCATCTTTTTAGATGAACTTGTCGCTGACGGAAGCATAATTGAACCACGCACGGACTGTGGCACTCCTGTGGCTGCACTATATTCTTTTGAGTAATTTATATAGATTGTCACCGAATCCGTAACCATTCCCTGCTCAACAAGCTGAAGACACATTCCGTCAGCCATTTCCTTGACGATAAGCCTTCCCTCCTCATGTTCATAATCCCTTGCAAGAACCTGACCGCTCGTTATGCTGCTGCTTCTCGGCTTATATTTCTTAATATCCGCAATAGTAACCGGTTCTATCCCCCATGCGTGGTCAATGAGAAGTTCAGCATCAATGCCAATCATATCATACAGGATCTGCTCATCTGCCTCTGCAATCTGTGCCATATCATATATCCCTGCCTGTGCAAGTCTTCCGGCAAGTCCATGCCCCACTCTCCAGAAATCTGTGAGTGGTCTGTGATGCCACAGCGTCCTCTTATAACTTTCCTCATCAAGTTCACCGATAAAATCTTTCGCATGTTTCGCAGTTATATCAAGTGCAATCTTTGCAAGATAAAGATTAGTACCTATGCCGCACGTTGCCCTAATCCCCACTGTATCAAATATATCCTGCATAATACGTATGCCCAGTTCTTTCGCAGTCATTCCATATAAAGAAAGATACTCTGTTACATCCATAAAAACTTCATCTATAGAATATACATGTATATCCTCTTTTGAAATATACTTCAGATAAATGCCATATATCTTTGCCGAATAATCAATATAAAGCTGCATTCTCGGCTGTGCCATAATATAATCAATACCTTTGGGAATCTCAAACACACGGCATCTGTTCTTCACGCCAAGAGCTTTCATCGCAGGCGACACAGCAAGACATATTGTTTTCTCACTTCTGTCCGGGTCAGCAACAACAAGATTAGTTGTCATTGTATCAAGACCACGCTCAACACACTCAACCGATGCATAAAATGATTTTAAATCTATACATACATATATCCTGCTGCCCATACCATTGTTTCCTTTCATATTATTCCCATATACCATAATTTTTTTCATAAAAATATTATACAACAAAAAATCGAATGTATGTACTGTTTTTTTATTTTTTATATGCAAAAACAACGTCATATTTTTGTTGATAAAATAATAAAAACATGATAAAATTTTAGTTGTTTAAAGTGTTGAACTTTAAAGGGGTAAATTTAAAAGAAACACAGGAGGATTTTTATGAAACTATTAATTTTGATTATCTATTTTGCGGTCATGATTGGAATCGGTCTTTACTGCCGCAAACATGCAACTGATGTCAACGGATTTGTACTTGGCGGCCGTTCGGTTGGTCCGTGGCTTACAGCTTTTGCCTACGGAACTTCTTATTTTTCTGCTGTCGTATTCGTAGGATATGCTGGCCAGTTCGGATGGAAATATGGCATTTCTGCAACATGGGCAGGCATCGGCAATGCAATTATAGGTTCACTTCTGGCATGGGTTGTTCTCGGACGACGAACAAGAATTATGAGCCAGCATCTGAATTCTGCAACAATGCCGCAGTTTTTCGGAGAACGATTCGGAAGCAGTGCGTTAAAAATCGGTGCATCCGTAATTATATTCATTTTTCTCATTCCTTATACAGCATCTCTTTATAATGGTCTTTCAAGACTTTTCGGAATGGCATTTAACATTGATTATTCAGTCTGTATTATACTCATGGCAGTTCTTACAGCTATCTACGTAATTGCAGGCGGATATATGGCAACAGCTATTAACGATTTCATTCAGGGAATAATAATGCTTTTTGGCATTGCAACCGTAATAGCTGCTGTTCTTAACAGTAAAGGCGGATTTATGGCGGCACTTGATGGTCTTGCAAAAGTGAGTGACCCTGCTGTAACAGATACACCGGGAATATTTGCTTCATTTTTCGGACCTGACCCTCTCAATCTTTTATTTGTCGTAATACTTACATCACTCGGTACATGGGGACTTCCACAGATGGTTCAGAAGTTTTACGCAATAAAAGATGAAAAATCCATCAAAAAAGGTACAATTATTTCAACTATATTTGCACTTGTTGTTGCCGGAGGCAGTTATTTTCTCGGTGGATTTGGACGTCTTTTCTCATATGAAATTGATGTTGCTGCCAACGGATATGACTCAATTATTCCAACAATGCTTTCAGGATTAAGTCCTATGCTTATCGCACTTGTTGTTATTCTCGTTTTGTCAGCGTCAATGTCTACGCTTTCATCACTTGTAATTGCATCAAGTTCAACACTTACTATCGACTTCTTAAAAGATAATTTTATTAAAGATATGAGCGATAAAAAACAGGTTTTATCAATAAGAATTCTTGTCGTTGTATTTATTGCAATTTCATCAATTCTTGCACTTATACAATATAAGAGCTCAATTACATTTATTGCACAGCTTATGGGTGTTTCATGGGGTGCACTCGCCGGTTCGTTCCTTGCACCTTTTATGTACTCATTATATTCAAAGCGTGTCACAAAGGCTTCATGCTGGGTATGTTTCATATTCAGTTCAGTTCTTATGATTGCAAATATTTTCTTCAGGAGCTCATTTCCGACAATTATGCAGTCACCTATCAACTGCGGTGCTATTGCAATGCTTGCCGGACTTGTAATTGTTCCTGTAGTCAGCCTGTTCACACCAAAGCCTGACAAAGAGCTTGTGGAATCAGCTTTTAAATGCTATGACAAAAAGACAACCGTTGAGCAAAAAACTGCTCTCGGCGACTAAAGGTAAATATTGTTTTGAATGTAACCATCGTTTTGGCTCGCTGTCCTATAACCCTAAATATAAATCACTAAACAAAATGCTCCGTTCGGGATTCACAGCTTAACTGTTATCCTAAACGGAGCATTTTTATTTAATTTAATTATGCGTTTCTTCCCGCTTCAAATGCCTTTCTGTTCAAATCAAGGAATTTCGGAGGTACTATTTTTTCAATAGCATCCTGCCACTGTTCATCGCTTATCTCAGGAAAATATGTTGATAATCTTCCCATGAGTGCTATATTTACAGCTTTTGCGGAACCGGCCTCCTGTGCGATTAAAAGAAAATCTTTTGCATCAACCTTTGCACCTGCTGCCTGCATTTTCTCGATAAGATTTTCAGGATATGCAGCCGCACCCGTTATTACAGGCATTGGCTCTACTTCCTGAGTATTTGTTATAATTGTTCCGTCTTTTTTGAGAAATTCAAGCCATCTTGCAGCTTCAAGTTTTTCAAATGAAATGATAACATCTGCCTCACCCTTATCAATTACAGGTGAGTATACTTTTTTACCATATCTTACGTATGTTACAACGCTTCCGCCTCGCTGGCTCATTCCGTGAACTTCCGATACCTTTACGTCATATCCCTGCTGTAAGAGAACATAACCTAACATTTTACTTGCCAGCAGTGTTCCCTGTCCGCCGACACCTACTATCATAATATTCTTTGTATCCATATCAACCCTCCTTATTCTGCTTTCAATGCATCAAATTTACACATCTGTGTACATACCTTACAGCCAATGCAGAGTGTAGGGTCAATCTTTGCTTTTTTATCTCTTACAGAAATTGCAGGACATCCAATACGCATGCATGATTTACATCCGACGCATTTATCAGAATCAACTTTGAGAGGCGGTTTGTGAACAGTTCCTTTTATCATTACGCACGGACGGCGGCTTATGATAATTGATGGTTCATCTGCCTCAAGTTCCTCTTTCAATACAGTATCTACCTCTTCAAGGTTATATGGGTCTACAACACGAACCCTGTTAAATCCGATAGCACGGCAAAGTGCTTCAAGATTAACCTTTCCTGCCGGCTCACCACGGAGATTTTTACCAGTCGTAGGATTCTGCTGGTGTCCGGTCATGCCGGTAATTGAATTATCAAGAATAATAACTGTTGAATTACTCATGTTGTATGCAATATCTGTAATTCCTGTAATTCCTGAATGTATAAATGTTGAATCACCAATAACGCCGACGCTTCTCTTTTCACCTTCTTTGCCCATTGCCTTGTTAAATCCATGAAGTCCTGAACATGATGCACCCATACAGACATTTAAATCCATAGCATTAAGAGGTGCAACCGCACCGAGTGTATAACATCCGATATCACCGTAAACCATGCAGTTATTTTTCTTTAATGTATAGAAAACTCCTCTGTGTGGGCATCCTGCACACATAACAGGAGGTCTTGGCGGAATTTTGTCATCTATATGTAAGCTTTCCGGAACTTCCATTCCCATACACTTTCTGACAAGATTCTGTGAGAATTCTCCACATATAGGAAATGTATCTTTTCCCTTTACTTTTATGCCAAGCTGTTTACAATGTTCCTCAATAAATGGGTCAAGCTCCTCAAGAACGATAACCTCATCTACAGAAGCTGCGAAATCAAGTATAAGCTTTTCAGGAAGCGGATAAATCATTCCAAGCTTTAAAATGCTTGCATTTTCACCAAAACACTCCCTCGCATACTGATATGATGTTGATGATGTGATAATTCCAAGCTTTTTATCACCATATTCAACTCTGTTAAAATCACAGTTTTCGGCAAGAGCAATAAGGTCTTTTGTACGCTGTTCAACTCTTACATGTGCATTTCTTGAATTTAATGTCATCATGACCTTTGCCGGGTCCTTTACATAAGGTACCTGCTCAGGCACAACACGCACTCCTGTCTCGACGACACTCTGTGAATGTGAAACTCTTGTACACATCTTGATAAATACAGGTGTGTTGTATTTTTCTGATAATTCAAATGCCTTCTTTGTAAATTCAAGTGCTTCCTGTGAATCTGAAGGCTCAAGCATAGGCACTTTTGCTGCCTTTGCATAATGTCTGGAATCCTGTTCATTCTGTGAAGAATGCATCCCCGGGTCATCTGCAACGCATATTACAAGACCTGCGTTGACACCCTGATATGATATTGTAAAAAGCGGGTCAGCAGCTACATTAAGACCTACATGTTTCATTGCACATGCACTTCTTCGTCCGCCTATAGTCGCTCCGTGTGCAGCTTCAAGAGCCACCTTTTCATTCGGAGCCCATTCGCAGTACACTTCATCATATTTTGCTGTTTCTTCTGTAATCTCTGTACTGGGTGTTCCCGGATAACTTGAAACAACCATACAGCCAGCCTCGTAAAGCCCCCTTGCAACGGCTTTATTGCCAAGCATTAACTCTTTCATAAATCCTCCTTGTTTTTGCGGAGCAAAAATCCGAATCCTTTGATGAGGAGAGGATTTGTCCTCCTTGTTTTTGCGGTCATATGACCTGTATATTTTTATATCTGATTTTCTTTTGCAACAAGATTGTCGGCACCGTAAATCTTACGAAGCTTTGGTTTTTCAATCTTTCCTGTTGCATTTCTTGGTATATCAGCAAAAATAATCTCTTTAGGACGCTTATATCTTGGAAGTGCATGGCAGAATTCTTCAATTTCTTCTTTTGAACAGACCATGCCATCCTTGATTTCTATGATTGCCGCTGTCTTCTCACCAAGTCTTCTGTCTGAAAGACCAATTACAGCAACGTCCTTTATTTTGTCATGACGGCGTAAGAAATCTTCTATCTGAACCGGATAAATATTTTCACCACCGCTTACGATAACATCTTTCTTTCTGTCAACAAGATAGTAAAATCCCTGTTCATCCTGCATAGCCATATCACCTGTATACAGCCAGCCATCCTTTAGCACTTCACTTGTTGACTTCTCATCGTTATAATAACATGTCATCACACCCGGACCTTTGACACAAAGTTCACCGACCCCGCCCTGTGCAACTTCATTATCATTTTCATCAACAATCTTACATTCCCATCTGTAACCCGGAACGCCGATTGCCCCGACTTTATCAATATTTTCAACTCCGAGATGAACGCAGCCCGGACCTGTTGACTCTGACAAGCCATAATTCGTATCGTACTGGTGGTTTGGAAAATATTCTTTCCATCTCTTGATAAGCGAAGGTGGAACCGGCTGTGCTCCTATGTGCATAAGCCTCCACTGGTCAAGTTTATAATCAGACAGCTTAATATCGCCTCTGTCAAGAGCATCAAGAATATCCTGTGCCCATGGCACCAGAAGCCATACTATTGTGCAGTGCTCATTTGAAATAGCAGAAAGTATTGTCTCCGGCTTTGTTCCTTTAAGAAGAACCGCCTTACTTCCTGCAACAAGGCTTCCCATCCAGTGAAACTTCGCACCGGTATGATAAAGCGGAGGAATACATAAAAATGTATCATCTCTTCCTGTTGAATGATGCTTCTGCTCCATCTGTGCCGCCTGTGTTAAGCTTCTGTGTTTATGAAGTATCGCCTTTGGAAATCCCGTTGTTCCAGATGAAAAATATATTGCACCAAAATCATCATCTGTAATTTCAATATCAGGAGATTTGCTTGAACAGTCAGCGACAAGCTCCCTATAACTTTCCGCAAAACTTGGACAGTTATCCCCAACATATATAAGAAGTCTTCCCTTGCTTAAAACATCTGCATTGACTTCCATTCTTCCTATGAATTCAGAACCGAACACAATCACATCTACCTCTGCAAGCTTTGCACAATATAAAATTTCATCTGAATCATATCTGAAATTAAAAGGAACAGCAATCGCACCTGTCTTTAATACCCCAAAATATACAGGCAGCCACTCAAGGCAGTTATACATAAGTATTGCTACCTTATCACCTTTCTTTATTCCCCTTCCAAGAAGCATATTAGCAAAACGGTTTGCCTTTTCATTAAATACACTCCATGTAATCTCTCTTCTATACGGCTCGAATCTTGTAGGCTGTATAAGAGCATATTCTTTCCAGGTCATCCTTCTTGTATCATTCTCATCCGGATTAAGCTCTACCAAAGCTACCTCGTCGGGATATAATCTTGCATTTCTTTCAAGATATTCCATTACTGGCATTGTAAAAAATCCCCTTTCATCTTCTCTGCATATATTAGGCTCTGCCTCTTCCTGCTTTTTCACTGCATACTTTTATACGTCAAACCGCTGACGCAAAACCTTAGATAAGAATACCATTTTTTGTAAATAAAAACAAGGCTCGCACACTAAATGCAAGCCTTGTTCAGCAATTTCACCAATTTTTTTACAAAATTACATTTCAAAAGAATTTATAAAATATTCATAGAATCAGATACATAATTTAACATCTTACGTTTGTCTTCAGCCGGAAATATACACCACACGCTTTTAATAATCTGAATCTTTCTATCCTGAAGATTCATAAATAACGTGGGACGATATTCTGACATATTATAAAGACTTACAAGTGTCTCTGCATCAGGATATATCTTTTCTTTTTCAATATCGCGATATTTCTTGATTCCAAGTCCCAGCTTTTCAGCCATGGCTATCTGTGATGTATTCATTTTATCCCTGACAAAGCATGTCATTGAAAATCCATTCCAGTCATTTGCAAGTGACTGAAGCATTTTCATATTATTCGCATCTTCGTCCCTCATTTTTGAAACTGTGCCGCTGTATTTGCTTACAATAATATCAGCCAGCAGCTTCAAAGCAAAATTCCTATGTGTTTCAGTATCTATATTCGCTAAAGTCTTATCCAGGTCCTTTGTATGATAAACATACTTTTTACCGGCTATCAACTCATCCAAATCAAATCCGATTTCCGAAAAATTCATAAGTATCTGTCCACTTATTATAATTCCACCGTTTTCAATATAAGAATATTGCTCCTGCATAAGCCCAAACTTTTCTGCAATATCTGTCTGCATCAGACCCATAGATTTTCTATACATTACAAGCCTTTTTAAAACATCCTTGTAAGCAACCATATTTATCCTCCGCACTTTTACGTTACATTTCATATGTATAGATAAATATTAAGTCCATATAGTCATTGCCCACATAGGTCTAAATCTTTATATTTTGATATTTATAGTTTGTTTTTATGTTTTGTGAAATATAAATATTATTTTTTAAATTTTATTAATCATTATTATATATTTTAAATAATCGTAAAATTTTTTATATCAAATTTTCCTCTACCTTCAAAAATAAAATACACCGGGTTTATGCCCGTTTCAATATCTATATCAACAACTGTTTCTTTCCAGTCATGTGATTCAATTGAAAGCAATTCCTGTCCGGCTATCGGATAATCCTCAATATTCTTACCCGAATAATCCAAATCCGTTGTAATTTTTATAGTTCCTACTGCATTTCCTCTCACTGAAATTGCTATTTTATTATGCCCTTTTTTCATATTAAAATACTTAAATCCTGCCATACATCCATCCTGCATATTGGCAATATAGGCATCTTCACCGCTTTCTCTGTCACCGCCGTCCTGCGTGACATATGCATTTTTTGACAGTCTTTCCTCTTTTGATGCATCCTTTTCAAGTTTTATATTTTTAAGAAAACATACTATATATGAAGGATACATTCCTTCACCGTCAAGCGGACCGCCGTTAAGTCCGCAGCTTGTAGCTTCTGCTGCTTTAAAAAAGCCATTTTCATCCATCTCAATCTTTTCAGCCACCCCCTGACGGCAATATGAACATGCATTGGTAAATCTGTGGTCAAATATATAAAAACTTTCATTGAGCTGTATTATGCTTCCATGCGTATTACCGTTTGGATATGCAGTATCAGACGGAGTGTATCCTCTTAATCCGACATCTGACGATGCATGCAGCCTGCCTCCATACACAAAATCCCTGTCAGGATAATCACTTATACAATAATGCAGTCCGTTTGCTCTGGCAGAATATATAAAATAATATTTTCTGCCAAATTTTCTCATTGACGAAGCTTCAAAAAATCCAGCTTCCTCAGGACATTTAAAATCTCTTGGAAATATTACGTGTGGCAGATCTTTCATTGTAATCATATCATCACTAAGTCTGCATACATGTGCTCCTGCCATAATACGTCCATGCTCATCTTCCGTCTTATTCGGACAAAAACCGGAATATAGATATACATTTCCATCATCATCTGCAAATACCCCAGGGTCAAACTGCAGCATGTCACCTTTGTCAATTCCATATATACGACCGTCTGAAGTTTTTACATCACCATAATATTCATAATGTCCTGCCGGAGTATTACACACAGCAACAGACATTCTTGACGAATGTGCCATAGAATAATAAAGATAAAATCTTCCATCCGCACCTTTCACAACATCAGGTGCAAAAAGAAGCATTCTCTCCTCCCTATATGGATGCTGTTTTCTGTTATAAATCTCACCTTCAAAATGCCAGTCAGACAAATCATCAACCGGTGCTGACCAGCATACATAATCATTTTCACAATAGTCGCTGCCGCCAAATCTGTCATGGCTTCCGTATATATAAAGCCTGTCACCAAAAATATGTGGCTCGCCATCCGGAATATATTCATAAGATGGCAGATACGGATTAAATATCTGTTTATTTTTTCTTGTATTCATGATTGCACTCCTTTAATCATTTTTATGGATACTTCCCCACTCACACATTGCCACCAGAATCGGAATCAGTGACATGCCTCTCTTAGAAAGGCTATACTCAACCTTTGGAGGTATCTGCTGATATTCCTTTCTTATTATAAGTCCGTCACTTTCCATTTCTTTCAAAGTCGAACTGAGTGTCTTATGTGAAATATTTCCGAGACATCTTTTTAACTCACTATATCTCATCACATTGTCATGCTGTTCCAGCCAGTAAATGATTACAAGTTTATATTTTCCGTTAATCAGCGAAAGTGTATAACCAAAATCTGTCTCCGATATATTTTCACCTGTATGGCAGCATCCGCATTTAGGTATCTTATTATCTTCCATAACCATTTCCTTTCATATGATAAATGCTAAAATCTTTTATAAAAATATCACGCTTTACTTTAGGTTAGTATATAACTTTAATGTGCGTACTTCCTTTTTGCAAAATTGTAGTATATATTCTGTTTATGGGCAATAATAAACTATACTTTTTATCAGGAGGAACTATCGTTGGAAAATGTATTTACAATCGAAAATCTTCGTCCAATACGTGATGGAATGACAGTTTCAAGAGACTCAAAACTTGGAACATCCAACATGGCAACATTCTTTTCAATGGGCAAAGATACTTCTATCAGCCAGGAAAGTTATGACAGAATGACAATGTATATCGGTGCCGCCGGCAGTGGTACATTTATCATTGGAAACGATAAGAAAAAACTCACACTGACACCTGATACAGCCGTAATAATTCCCGCTTCCACACTCTGCGGAATGGAAACTTCAGACGGAATGGTTTATACCGAAGTAATATTTAAAAAGGAGAATTCAGTAATTATGAACGAAATTGTTAAAACAAACGAAGTATTCGCACTTAAAAATCTTATTTCTTACGAGGAAGGAAGCATTGCAAACATGGACATTGTAAGCAACCCTACTATGAAATATGTCCTTATGTCATTCGATGAGGGAACAGGTCTTACACCTCATCGTGCTCCCGGCAATGCTATCGTATTTGCACTTGAAGGCAAAGCTGTAATCGGCTACGAAGGCAAAGATTACACAATCAGTGAGGGTGAATGTTTCCGTTTTGAAAAAAATGGTCTTCACAGCGTGACAGCTGACGGTAAATTTAAAATGGCTCTTCTTCTTGTTTTAGAATAAGTCAGAATAATCAGGTACGAATGTACCAAATTTCATTTTACCAGCTAAATAAAACATGTTATAATGCAGGTAGTTATATTACTTGATTACAGGACAATCATAACATATAATTACCTGCATTATTTTTTACTTTTACTGATAGATGCAATCAATATATCATATCAGTTTCATTTATGTGGGCGTTTCACATACCAGGAGTTACACAATGAATTATCCAAAATTAAATGTATTAAAATACAAACTTATAATTCCACTGCTCGTCTTTCTTTTCGGCACAGGAGTTCTGTGTGTAGTTATATATAAAATAAGCTATACAAACCAGGAACGGGTAAGGGATAAGGCAGCCCTGAATGCCGTAAGTTACGCTGACCGCATGATTGCTGACCTTAATAATGGAATAACAATCACCAAGTCACTTGAACAGATTATTATAAGTGAAAATGGACAGATTGAACACTTTGAAAAAGTTGCCGAAAATATGATGACCGATTCTATTCAGAGCATACAGCTTGCACCAGGTGGTGTTGTAACAGATATTTACCCTGAAAAAGGTAATGATACCGGCAAAATTGACTTAATCAATGACCCTTCCCGTAGTGAAATAGTACGCTATGGAAGAGATAATAATATAACCGTTATGCAGGGACCCTTCCAGCTTAAACAGGGTGGTGTCGGCATTACCATAAGAAATCCTGTCTATCTTGAAAATGAATCCGGTGATAAATATTTCTGGGGATTTACTATATCAATTATCCGTGTGCCGGAAATCTTTTCAAATTCGGTAAATGCACTTGAAGATTTCGGATACTATTACCGCCTCTCAAAAACTTTATCACCTCTTATCGGTGAATTTACGGAAATTTACAGCAATTGTGAAGAATTTATAAGCCCTGTTACATATCAGTTTGAATTAGGTGGCTGTTCATGGAAACTTGAAGTTACACCTAAAGACGGCTGGCATGCAGACAGTCAAACAACAACAGTATTTATTGGGGGATTTATTATCCTTTTTCTCCTTACAGGTCTCACATATGCACTTATGGTGCTTCAGGCCAATGGAATCAGACTGCTGAACCTTTCATCTACTGACAATCTCACTGGACTTCTTAACCGCAATGGATTTCAGGAACATTTAACAAAATATATGAAAAAGCATAGTAATGAACATTGTGTCTGTATTGCACTTGATATAGATGATTTTAAATTCATTAATGACCTTTTTGGACATTCAACCGGAGATAAAGCATTATGCATTCTCGCCGACACAATAAGAAGTTCTTTTCCTAAAAATTCAATTCTGTGTCGTAGTGGTGGTGATGAATTCTGTATCATCCTGAAAAACTGCACATGTAAAGATGCAAAAGCACAAATAGAGGCTTTCACGGATATGCCTCGTTCTTTTATAGCTAGCAACCAGACACAAAGCTTTAATATTTCCGTTGGATACGCACAATACAATCCTGACGACGGCTCTGTAGAACAGCTGCTTATTGATGCTGATACTGCCTTATATGACGTAAAAATTAAAGGCAAACATGAATGTCTGGAATTTAATCCGAATATGAACAAAAAAATACGCACACCACTTGGATTTGCGTTAAGCGATATTTCAGAAAATCTTCCGGGTGCTTTTATAATATACAAAGCTGACAAAAAAGATGATTCTATTCTTTTTGCTAATAAAGAAATGTTAAATCTCACAGGCTGCAGCAATTTTGATGAATTAATTGACTATACAGGCCGCAGCTTCCGAAATATCATCAAAGAAGATGAACGCGAAGCAGTCGAAGAAAATATATGGAAGCAGATTAAAGCACTTGAGAATGACAACAATGATTATCTGTCATTTTCCCTTAAACGAAAAAACGGCACTGTCATTCCTGTTCTTGACCATGGAAGACTTATAAACAGCCGTTATTATGGTAATATTTTTTATGTATTTATAATCGACCACGATTTAGTCAGAAAATGTCTTAACTAAGGAGATCAATATATGGGGGACTTAAACAAACCAAACATAAATATTGGCATGCTTGCACATGTCGATGCCGGAAAAACAACTCTTTCCGAGGCTCTTCTCTACAAAACAGGTACTATCCGCAAACTTGGACGCGTTGATACACGTGATGCCTTTTTAGATACCAATAAGCAGGAACGTGCCCGCGGAATTACAATATTTTCAAAGCAGGCTGTTGTGGAGCTTGAAAAAGCTCGTATTACGCTTCTTGACACACCCGGACATGTTGATTTTTCTGCTGAAATGGAAAGAACACTTCAGGTTCTCGACTATGCAATCCTCGTAATCAGCGGTGCCGATGGAATCCAGAGCCACACCGAAACCCTCTGGAGGCTTCTTGCAAGATATAAAATTCCTGTATTTATTTTTGTAAATAAAACAGACCAGTCCGGTGTCAATAAGCAAAGAATACTTGAACAGCTTAAAAATCAGCTTTCTGATGCAATAATTGACTTCAGTATTCAAGATGCAATTGACATGGAGGAACTTTCTTTATGCAATGAAGAACTTCTCAACCATTTTCTTGAAAATAATACACTTGACACTGCTCTCCTAAAAACATGCATTGAAAAAAGACAGGTTTTTCCTTGCTTTTTTGGTTCAGCATTAAAACTTACAGGAATTGATGAATTTATTGATGGATTAAATACATATATGAACTGTCCGTCATATCCGGATAAATTTGGGGCAAAAGTATACAAGATTGCCCGTGACCCACAAGGCACACGCCTTGCATACATGAAAATCACAGGTGGAACTCTCACCTCCCGCATGCAGATTACGCCGGATGAAAAAATCAATCAGATAAGAATATATTCCGGTGAAAAATATACAACAGTAAATGAAGTTTCTGCCGGAGGAATATGTGCCGTAACCGGGTTTGATTCCGCTTATGCCGGTCAGTCTGTCGGTTCTGACACTGAAAGCGAAATTCCTATGCTTGAACCTGTAATGACTTATCAGCTTGTTCTTCCCGAAGGAACAGACGCACTTTTAATACTTCCAAAATTAAAAATGCTTGAAGAAGAAGAACCACAGCTTCACATTGTATGGAATGAGCTTTTAAAACAGATTCATGTCCAGATTATGGGGGCCGTGCAGATTGAAATACTGCAAAATCTCATAAAAGACCGTTTTGGAATCGAAGTTGGATTCACATCAGGCAGCATTGTGTACAAAGAAACAATTAAAAACACTGTTGAAGGGGTCGGTCATTTTGAACCTTTAAGACATTATGCGGAAGTTCACCTCATAATTGAACCCGGCGAAAAAGGCAGCGGAATATTATATAAAGCAGACTGCTCTGAAGATATACTTGATAAAAACTGGCAACGTCTCATAATGACACATCTATATGAAAAAGCACCTGTAGGAGTTCTTACGGGGTCTCCCCTCACAGATGTCACAATAACTCTTGTCAGCGGAAGAGCACATCCTAAGCATACTGAAGGCGGTGATTTCAGGCAGGCTACATATCGTGCGGTAAGGCAGGGTCTGATGCAGGCAGAATCAGTTCTTCTTGAACCATATTTTAACTTCACATTAAAAGTTCCTGCTGAAAATATCGGACGTGCAATGACTGATTTAGACAGAATGAATGCAAAGTTTGCATTGTCAGATGAGACAGACGTTTCTCTTTCAGTTATAACAGGCACTATTCCTGCTGCCTGTCTTTCTGATTACCAGACTGAAGTTGCATCGTATACCAAAGGGCTTGGCAGGCTTTCATATAGAATGGATGGCTATTACCCATGCCATAACGCCGAAGAAGTAATTGAAAATTTCGGTTATAATGCTGAACGGGATACATTAAATCCGTCTTCATCAGTATTCTGTTCTCACGGCTCAGGCACAGTCATTGAATGGAATGACGTATTTTCACATATGCACTTAGATAGTGTTCTTGAATTAAGAAAACGCGGACTCAACGCAGGTGCTGCCAATTCATCAGCCGTACTTAACAGCCGTGCATCAAGCCGTACTGTATCGGACGAACCTTTAGGAACCGATGAAATTGATGCTATTTTAAAGCAGACCTACTACTCTAACAGCCGCGGTGACAATGATAAATTGCACAGGACGGGTGCTAAAAAAACCGATTCTACGGTAAAATATGTCTATAAAGGCACTGAAACACCACAAAATCAAGGTGAATCATACCTTCTTGTAGACGGATATAATATTATATTTGCATGGGATGAATTAAAAGAACTTGCAGCCATTAATCTTGACAGTGCAAGAGGACGTCTCCTTGATATCCTCTGTAACTATCAGGCAATGACAAAATGTAACCTGATTGCTGTATTTGATGCATACCGTGTTCAGGGACATGACACAGAAATGACTGATTACCATAACATCCATGTTGTATTTACAAAAGAAGCTGAAACCGCAGACCATTACATAGAAAGTTTTGCACACAGACATGGCAAAAAAGACTATGTACGCGTGGCAACATCTGACGGATTAGAGCAGATTATCATAATCGGTCAGGGCTGCCACCTCGTTTCTGCCCGCGAGTTCCAGCAGGAAGTCCGGGATATGGAAAATCACATCCGTGAAGAATATCTCAACAGAACTTATTAATGTTACTATCTAATATCAGCTGTTCCATTGTCTGCCGAGCTTTCGGCGGACAATTATCCAGCATATAACATGTGCTGAGAACGTAATAATCCAACTCCATGTATATGTAAGGTACAATGATGTAACAGTGTGGAACTGCTCCATTCTGAAAAATGTAAATATCCACAAAAGTCTCAATCCACATGCACCTATAAGTGACACAATCATTGGCATTACAGAATATCCAAGTCCTCTGAGCGAACCAACCATTACATCCATCATGCCGCAGAGTGCATATGTTCTTGCAATAACATTCATTCTCTTCATACCGGCATCAATAACGTCAGGGTTTTCTGTATAAATTGAAAGCAGCTGCTTTCCAAAAAACAGTGCACCATTTCCCAGAACAAGACCTACAACAATTACACAAGCCTCTGCTGTATACAATATACGGTTTACTCTTTCATATTTTCCGGCTCCTACATTTTGTCCTGTAAATGAAATAGCTGCCTGATACAGCGAATTCATCGCTACATAGACAAAACCTTCTATATTGGCTGCCGCCGAATTACCGGCAACCGTAATTTCTCCAAATGAATTAACCGAAGACTGTATAACAACATTGGAAAGTGAAAAAATAACACCCTGAAGACTTGCCGGAAGTCCAATCTGTACAATTTTTATAAACTTCTCTTTATTAATACCGAGATTTCTCAAATCAAGTCTGATGCTTCCGCTTTCATGTACCATGCATTTTAATATTAAAAATGCAGATATACACTGCGAAATTACAGTTGCAATCGCAACACCCATTACGCTTAATTTAAAACCTATTACAAATATAAGATTTAAAATAACATTTACTATACCCGCAGCAAAAAGATAGTAAAGCGGTCTCTTCGTATCACCTACGGCCCTAAGTATAGCACTGCCGAAATTGTATATCATCGTAGCTGTCATACCAAGGAAATATATTCTTAAATATACCGTTGCAAGTCCAAGTACAGCCTCGGGTGTCTGCATCCATATGAGAATCTGTTTTGCACATAAGACGCCGATTACTGTAAGAATAATGCCACTGTATATACTTAACATCATTGCAGTATGTACTGTCTCCGACAAATCTTTATCATTTTTTGCTCCGAAATACCTTGCCACTAAAACATTAGCACCAATAGAAAGTCCCATAAAAAAATTGGTCAGAAGGTTAATAAGTGCCGTATTAGAACCTACTGCCGCAAGTGCATTATCGCCCGCAAATCTTCCTACAACTATTATATCAGCCGCATTAAATAATAACTGAAGCATGCTTGATGCCATAAGAGGCAGCGAAAATATCAGCATTTTTTTTAAAATAGAACCCGTGCACATATCCATCTGATAAGACTTTGCACCTGATTTATTTAACATTGTATTTCATTCCTTTCACATATAACCCATTAAACTTAATTATCTTTTTTTATCTTTCCCGCCTCAACATTTTTTTCAAAAATATTTTTATATGCATAATCCCATATTTCTTTTGAGCCCGCCGCCGTATTCTTATTTCTTTCAAGAATCTGGCTTAAATGCACACCTTTTTCAACCCAGCTTTTTCCTTCCGTGAGGTCATTTAACATTGCCGGCTGGAAGTTATCCATTGTGTGTGCAAATTTTGCTTCAGGTGTCTCACCTTTCTCAAACTCCTCCCAAAGATTCCTGAAGTTATCACGCTGGTCATCAGGCAGTATTCCGAAAATCCTGTCTGCCGCTTTTACTTCTCTCTCTCTCTGCGTCTTTTTGCCCTCTTCATCATATGCATATGTGTCACCTGCATCTATTTCAACAATATCATGAATCAGAAGCATTGTAACCGTTTTCAGCACATCTATTTTTTCATTGGCATACTCACTTAAAAGAACTGTCATGACAGCCATATGCCATGCATGCTCGGCATCGTTTTCTTTTGTCTGTGCATCTGACTTATATGTCTGTCTTCCGATAAATTTTTCCTTGTCAATTTCACGGCAGAATTCAAGCTGTTTTTTTAATCTTTCATTTTCCATAATGATTTTCTCCTACTATCTCATATCTGTATTGACAAACTATTACCTGTGTCCCGATAAACTAAGCGGAAGCTCCAGTCCGTTTGATTCCAGAAGTTCTCTGTCATTAAGTATCTCAACTGTGCTGCCCTCTCTTATAATTTTTCCGTTATTCATAAGAACAACCCTGCTGCATGTATCCATAATCATGTCAAGGTCATGCGATGCTATTACACGAAGCTGTGAAAATGAATTAATTAGTCCTATAAGATTTTTTCTGTTTCTCGGGTCAAGTGCAATCGTCGGCTCATCAAGTAATATAATTTCCGGCGTCATTGAAAGAATTGTTGCAATTGCCGCAAGTTTTTTCTGTCCCCCGGACAGCCTGAACGTATGCCTGTCACGCAGTTCTTCTATCCCCATCATTTTTAATGCATCTGTCACTCTCTGTTTTGTCTCTTCTTCAGAAAGCCCATAATTAACAGGGGCAAATGCAACATCTTCATATACTGTTGACATAAAAAGCTGACTGTCAGAATCCTGAAAAACATAACCTTCAATACGTCTTATATCTGAAAGATTTTTTTTATTAATCTCAAGTCCGCCAATATTCACATCTCCTGTATAGCCACCAAGCAGACCGACAAGTATTTTTAAAAATGTGGATTTTCCTGCTCCGTTCGCACCTATGATTCCAACGCATTCACCGAAATCAGCCGTAAAATTCACGTTTTGCAGTGCCATACCCGAATATCCGCCATCATTTTCATAAGAAAATGATAAATTCTTTACCTCTATTCCATAATTCTGATTATTAATTTTCATATATAACACCATTTGGTCTTTCATTTAGTAACAAACTGTTTATTCACATGATATATTACGTCTGATATACTATCACATAAAAGTACGAATTACCAGCAAAACTACAAACCATGCCATCATATATACATAGTCATTTACACTCATTTTTTTATATCCTGTGTAGTTTATTTCTCCGTCAAATCCTCTCAGAATCATACTGTCATAAACTGTTTTTGCCTTGTCTATACTCCTTATGAGAAGATTTCCCGCAAATGAACCCCATGCCTTTATATGTATTCCCTTATGTCCCGGTGCACGAAGCATATATGCCTGTGTCATCCTGGAAGCTTCAGACATAAGAAGCGACATGTATCTGTATATCAGAAGGATTACCGTCACAATCATTTTCGGAAAATGAAGATGCCTTAAAGCGGCACATATCTTTTCTATCGGCGTTGTTGATGCAAGAAGATATGCTGCCGATATCGTAAGAACACCCTTTAACATAAGTGTAATCATAGAAATCACTCCATATGTGACGCAGACACTCCCTATATAAAACATTGGTCTTTTATCAAAAACCGGATTAAATATACCAACAAGACATACAAGCGGAAGTATTATCCTCAATCTGTATAAAAATTCTTTTATTGATATTTCTCCAATCACAAACAGGACCACCGGGTATATACACATACCCAGCAGCCCCGGAAGATTGTATTGATTTATTGAAATTACCAGAATAATACAGGCAAGTGTCACAAAAAGCTTTGATGTCGGATGTATATCATTAAGCCATCCCTTCTTTTGTGCCGTAACTTCAAGCTGTCTCATCCGGTCTGATGTACGTTTTAAATCATTCACTTATCTTTACCTTTTTGTTTTTAAAAAATCTGAATATAAAACATCCTGCCGTACACACAGCAACAACCATCAATGCCCCTGCAATACCTGAAACGCTTGTACCGGCTGCACTATCTGAATCTTTGAATGAATAATCAGGAAGAACTGCTGTAGTATCCTGAACCTGTGATGCTTTATCATATATTTCACCATCAGCTTCAAGTTCTGTATCTCCTGTAAGTTTTTCAATTGACCACTCAAGACCATCCGGATACTGTGATGCAGCAAGAGACAATCCACCGGCTATAACTACAGCCGCTGCTGCAAGTATGGCAACCGTCTTTTTAAGGCTGAATCTGTTCTTTAACTTTTCGCTGCTGCCGCCAATTCCCCATAAAAGTTCAGGTCTTGCCTCATATACAAATACAAGGACACATGCCGTTATAATTCCCTCTACGAGCCCGATTGCAAGATGTATCGGCTGCATTACTGAAACAAATGCTCCAAATGAAAGTTTTGTTATTCCTGATGCAAGTGTTTCAAGCGTCACAGAAAACGCACCGAGCTGCAATGTTATAACACAGCCCAGTATTGAAGCAATCGTAATCTTTTTCTTTGAAACACCATTTTTCATTATAAATTTCCATATCAGAATCGAACCTATAAAACATCCGTAAAATGCCATGTTCCAGATATTACACCCAAGTGCCAGCAGTCCTCCGTCAGCAAACATAAGACACTGCACAAATAAAACGCCTATCATTGTAAGAAATCCAGCGTATGGACCTAATAATGCCGATAAAAGCATACCACCGCACAAATGTCCTGAAGAGCCTGTTCCAGGTATTGTAAAATTAATCATCTGTGCTGCAAATACGAATGCTCCCATGACTCCCATAACAGGAATCTTTGATGCATCATCCTCTTTTTTTACCTTATAAATTGAGTATCCTGCCGCCGCCGCAGAAACCGCATACATAGTTCCTGCAACTGCCGGAGATACAAGTGCATCTGCCATATGCATAATAAATATTCTCCTTTGTTTTTATTTTTGTTTTTATTTTAATTTCCGGTTTTCCATGTCTCAGACGGTGAGCAGTTCCACTTGATAGTCACACCATCTGTAACAGCCTCTATTGTACCCTGCTCATCTGTCCTGAACACCTGAATTCCTCTTTGTCTGAATTCATTTAAAGTTCTGGCATGCGGATGTCCGTAACTGTTGCCCTCTCCACAGCTTATGACTGCAAATGCCGGACTTGCAGCATTGAGCAGTTCTTCTGATGAAGACGTTCTGCTGCCGTGATGTCCTGCCTTATAGACATCGCAATCTACTGAAATACCGGCATTTACAATATCCTGCTCTTCCTCTTCTTCGGCATCACCTGTAAAAAGGAATCTTCTGTCTCCATACTGTAGTATTATACTAATTGAATTATTATTTGCATCTTCATACTTTTTTGAAGGTGCAAGTATAGTAAATTCAGCATCTCCAAGTTTATACTTTTTCCCAACTTCTGGCAATGTATTTATATAATTTTTTTCTTTCATTGCCGAAATTACATCTCTGTACGTATTAGTCTTTTTTTCACAATCGGGCATCATAACATTTTCGCAATCAAACTTGTAAATAATTACATCAAGACCTCCTATATGGTCGCTGTCGGGATGTGTGCCTATAACATAATCAAGCTTTGCTACTCCTTTGTTTTCAAGATAAGCCTGAACTTTCGTACCACAGCTGTTATCCCCGGCGTCAATAAGCATCGCATGTGCACCACATTGTATAAGTATAGAATCTCCCTGTCCTACATCAATAAAATGCACTGTCATCTGTCCGTCAGGCATTACTTTATTTTCATTCTGATACCTGTCATATATGGCACCTGCCGCACTTACAGTTATCATAATGACAAGAAGTATCACCAGCTCAATTATTCTGTGTTTTAATGATGCTTTTTTTCTGTAATTTTTCCTGTAATTCCTACTCATTATGTGATTTTTCCTGTTTCATTTTTTCTTTGATTTTTCTTTTATGAACATACATCCTGTCATCAGCCATGGAATATATCTGGCGGGCATCAACATTTCCATTATTATCTCCTGCCTCTGTGCTGTCTGCATATCCACACGCAACACTATACTTAAATCTGCTTTCTTTATGATTATACTCGTCAATTACATGTTGAAGTTTTTTTCTGAAGGTATCGTAGTCAATTCTGCCATCATCTGAACGGATTATCACAATAAATTCGTCCCCACCCATTCTTCCAACTACTGCTTCTTTTTCAAAAGTCTCTTTTAAAATACGTGCAAAACCGGATATTAAATCATCGCCATAAGTATGTCCCATATTATCATTAATTTTTTTAAGATTATTAAGGTCAAAACTGAATATTCCAAAATTTTCATTGTTAGATGACAGTTCTTCCATTACTTTCTCACAATAACGGCGGTTGGATATCTTCGTCAGATCATCCATATATGCCATTCTGTAAAGAACTTCCTGTTCCTTTGCCTCTTTCATATTATGTATTACATCTATACTGAAATTCATAATCATTACAATAACAAATATAAGCACTCCTACTGCTGACATGCTGAAGTCATAAAAAATCTGTACTCCGGTATATGTTTTTACCATATAACGTACTACGTCGACAAATATAAATGCACTTACTATGCAAAAACCTATAAAAAGGACTTTTCCTGAAGATTTACCTGATTTTAATACTCTTATCATAAGAACCATCATATAAATTACTTCAAGTACAATAAAAACATGAATAACTTCAAGAAGTGACGGCAGATGATATAAATTGGTAAATTGCAATGTAAATGATACAACTATAAATACTGACAAACCTCCAACAAATATTTTATAAAGATTTATCATAAATGTATCTTTTAATTCATATACATTATCTTTAAAATACATTGCAACAGACAACGCCCCTAAAACAAGATTAATATACTCAAGCGTTGTTGTAACAGGCAATGGTATATTAAAAAGCTGCGTAAGTCTGTAATTGCATGCCGTCCATGTACCAACTGTCACAGACAGGTCTCCTATCCAGAAAAGTCTAGACATTCCTGTTCTTTTTATCATCATTATTCCGGCAAGTGCCATTATAAGTGCACCAAATAAAATCAATGAAACTGCAGATACATATGGAACACGGTTCTTTATCATCATCTGTTGGAAAACATCCGAATATTCCATAAGAACAGGTGCATCTATAGATGAAAATGTCGCGTCTTCAGTAGATGTAATAATAATTCTTATATTTTTTCCTGCATCTGTCTTCTTGACAGGAATATAATGCCAACCGCTTCCTACCAGCTTATTTTCTGCATATCTGTCTTCGCCGTATGTGTAAACAAGTTTTCCATTAACAGATACTTTTAATACTGATGATGTTGTAGGTATCTTTATAACAGGCGTGTCATACTTAAAGTTTTTAGGTATTGACGTATATAAAACAACTTTGTCACCTTTTCCCATTGTCTTTGGAAGCCTGAAGTTATTCAGATTGACATCATTATATGATTCACCATTATATATAACGCTCCATCCGTTATCAAGAATTATATTTTTATCATTGTTAATCCCTGCATTAACACCAGTAATCACATACAATGCAGCAAGACAGAAAATTGCAGCCGCAATAGCAATCACTGCAAATATTTTTCCACCAATTGTTTTTATAAAACTATTGTTCTTTTCCATTTCTTTTCACCATTTTTTTAATACAGCGTTTTACTGCTGCTGCTGACTTGGCAACTGGCATACGCACCGGTCTTAATAAAAGCCACACATACGAAATAAATCTATATATAATATTATTCACAGAAAATGTTCTGCCGTTTCTTTCAACAGCAATAAGCTTTCCGTGAATACATTCTTTTTCTAAAGGTCCCTCAATCACACTCTGGTTGTCTCCAACCATATAGAATCCATTTTTATCTATTCTGCATATTCTGTGTAATACAAGAATTCCTGTATTATCATGTCTTCTGTATAAAACAACATCACCTTTTTTGAGCTTATCAGGTTCAATATGGGTAATAACCGCATAATCCCTTCCGGGAACAAATAAGGGATACATACTGTATCCCTTAGGTTTGATTTTTATGTCATTTTCCTTTAATGTCCTGATTACAGCACTATGTTCATCAATCTGCTTATAATCCATATATTATATTCTTTCGTCTCTTAAATTAATCAACCTGTTCAGCAACTCCGTAAGGACATCCCTTATAATCTGCTCTGAAAGCACTTCCTGAAGTCTGTGCACCATCTGTCTTTGAGCAAATCTGACATATATCAGCTCCGGCATTAGCAAACTCTCTTCCGTAAGGACAGACACCTGTCTTTACATCTCCGCTTGCCATGTATACGCTCTCAGCAACGTCTTCTGTTGACTCTACAACCGGTTTTTCATACTTCAACATAATAAAACTCCTCCATTCATAAATCAAAGCATTACTATTTTCCCATATTATAATGCTTATAAATCGCGGCTGTCAACCCTAAAGTCCGCATAGCCACTGACTTTAGGGTACTATTTTTTAAACAGTTTCATATCATATGCAACCCTGCTTCTTGCACCTGCACTTTTTAGTACACTGCGTATTGTTGTTTTCCTTACAGTCCTGTTATTTCTTACAAAAACTGCAAATGTTTTAACCCAGAGATAAGGCCACAACAGCTTATTATCTTTCTTATCGGGATTGTTAAGCTTCATCTGATGATGGAACTCTCTTACATAGTCTGCAAGCCTGCTGCCACGAAGCACAACCATTCTTTCATCTTTGGTACCGCCAAATTCCTGTGCCTCGATAATATCTTTAAGGAATATATCGATATTAACTTCTGTTTTTTCATCATGTATCATAAAAAAAACATTTTCTTTTTTCATTCCAAGATACTTTATACAGATTATATTCACAGCTTTGACAAAACCTGTTATTCCAATGCTGCTTATCATTGAATAAAATGTATTTTTCTGACTTTCATCATGTTCGCTATTCCAGAATACAACCCAGTCACACAAAAGTTTGAGTCCGAACCCTGCTCTCACAAAATGGTGCAGCATATGAATAGCAAGACTTAATGCTTCCCATGCCATCTCAGGACATACTATATTCATTCCATCAATATTTTTTAAAATATTATGAACTGACATTTCTTCAGTATACTGCTCAATCTTTTTATTCACATCGTCATCATCGAACTGTTCTGCCAGTGCCCTGTGAAGTTCTATTATTACGCCGGTCTCATTATGCATTTCAACATGATGCCATGCATGCTGTTCCCCCATTATAACCACGCCATGCAGTTCAAGCACACTTACAGCTTTATCAAACTGCAGTTTATCAGGAATGAGTATATCAATATCACCTGATTTTCTAAGACTCTTTACCGGATAATATGCAGCCGTTCCGGCACCTTTTAAAAGCACTGCCGTAATTCCGGCATCATTTAAAATGCTCATATACTCATTAGTCAGGTATGAAAGACGGCTGTTCTGGATAACAATTTTTTTTGCTTTTGCAACCGCCTTAATCTTAATATTATCAGGCACGCAATCCATAAAATATAACTCATCTGCTATTAACGGCAGAACACCGTGGCCATCTGCCGTCTTGATAATCTTATTCCATTCATCTTCACTATATTCATTAAATTTCTGTATAGAATCTGAATCGAGTTTTCTACTTACATCTTCAATAATGCTTTTTACTTCAATAGCATCATTTTTTTCAGATACAGGCAGATTTAGGGCATTATTAAGCAATGTAAGAAGCCCATATTCCCAATTTTCAATCACATCACTCTGTCTGTTCATCTACGCACTCCATTTTTCCCGAATTTTCCTGCTCTTATAATACTAAAAAACTTTGCAAGAAGGAACCTGAAATTTTTGTTATTTATGTTAATAATCAAAAATATTCCGTTCATAACAACAGTTACTATTACAAGTCTCAACGCTATCTGCGGTATGCATCCGGCAATTCCTGATATTTTTTCAATTCTGACACATGCAAAATGAGCCACTGCCCATGCAAAGGCCGTCTGTACAAAGTACCATGCCATACACAGGTAATATCCTGTAACACACTCTTTAAAATGATACTTGTATATAACAAAAGGTTCTACCCACAAAGTTGTGAGCACCGTGCTTATCAGTGTTCCCATAAATATTCCAAAAACACCGAAATTATGCACAAGTATCAAAGATGCAATAAGATTAATTACTGCTTCTATGACTGCTTTATATCTGTCATACCAGAAAAGGCCCAGCGAATTATGGAAAATCTTGCCTGTTTTTGTTATTCCATATATATAAAAATTGATACACAGAATAAGTACAACGTTCGTTTCAAAAAGATATTTTGCACCAAAACTTAATTCGACAAAAGGATTTAAGAGTTCAAAAAGGCAGACTGCAGCATATGCAAACACCCAGTGGTTAAAAAATGCGGCTGCATTAAATATCTTTTTTACCCTCGATGAATCCTCTGTAACTCCAAGATTACCGACACTTGCCGTAATTCCGTCAATAGCATCGCTCATAACATGTCTTATCGAACCAATAAGAAGATAATAGTTGGAATACTTACCTACACTTGCAATCCCAAGAAATCCTGAAATAAGCAGATTATCTGTATTATTGACGATTACATTACCGACCTGATGCATCATCATGGCTTTAACATTTTTTATAATATCTGATTTTGTCTGCGTATCAAGTTTTTGCACATCTTTGTCGTTCACATACGGAAACAGCTTATCTGTCTTTTTTGAAATGTAAATATTGGAAATTACTGTCGCCGCAATATATACATAAAGATACAAAATAAAATTTTTTGTAAGAATAAGTATCGCAATCTGAAAAATATCCTGAATCACCCATGAAAATGTCTTTGCAACAACGCCGATATATTTCAGCTGATGAGCGTCAAGCAGTGTCTTTTTGTAAATAAGGAGATATGATGCCGCCGAATTTATAAGATAAAGAACATAAATATATGTAAGATTTTCTATATCCGGCTTATTCTTTATAAGCACACCCATAAAAGGTATTACAAGAAGTCCGGCAAACAGCACAAAGCAAGCAACTGCCCTGTAAAACCATTTATATATATTCATAATCGACTTTTGTTTTTCTATGTCATTTTCTGCAATCGGTTTATATAAAGCAAATGAAATAGCTGTCTCTATTCCCATTTCAGAAAGTGATAACACATTCAGAATATCAGTAAAAAGTCCGTTGACACCCACATAATTTTCCGACAGCATATGTGTAAATACTATACGGACAACATATCCCATAATAATTGCCATAAATCTCGATATGAGTCCAACTGTCGTATTGTAGGCAGAATATTGTGTACGGCTCTTTGTTTCCATTGAAAAATCCTCGTTTCTGTGCTCAGATTGAAAATAAATTTTCTTTTAATTATAGCATTGATAGCACCTTAATGCTATAATATGAAGCATGAAAACTTTTAGGACTAAAAAAAATTATCTTATCCGCATTATTGCGGCAATTTTTACTGTTGCTGCTGTTTTTTCGGCTCTCATATTCTTTGCCCTTCACTTTTATAACAGCAGTATTTCATACACATCATCCGGTTTCGCTCCTGCAAATGATATACTTAATAATCCTTATTGCGGCTGGTATGATATGTTTGGATATACAATAAGTGATGCTTGTGCCGATACTTTTGACAAACGCACACAGGACTATATACAAAAAAGCGGTTCAACAAGGCTTGTTCTTCTTGAAATCAATCTCAAAAATTTTAATAACACAGAATTATCTGACAACGCTCTCGCCCAGATTGACAGAATATTTACAATGTGGGGTGAAAGCCCGCATGCTGTTATTCTGCGTTTTTTATACGACTGGGATGGAAAGGCGATGCAGACAGAACCAGACAGCATTGAAACCGTCAAACTTCACATGAGACAGACTTCTGATATTGTAAACAGCCACAAAAATTCTATCTATATCATGCAGGGAATTTTTGTTGGTTCGTTTGCAGAAATGCACAGCTCACATTATATGGACACCAACAGCATGACTGAACTTGCACTGCTCTTAGACAGTCTCATTGATGACGACATTTACCTTTCCGTAAGAACTCCTCAGCATTTACGCACTATATTTAAAACTGCTGACATTTCAAAGCTGAAATCGGACGGTCACAGAATAAGGATGGGACTTTTTAATGATGGCATGCTCGGTTCCTATATTGATGTTGGAACATATGGTCCTGAAAATTATCATTTTTCCGATGAGGAATATGATAAAAAAGGAAACCGCAGCCAGGAAATAGCATTTCAGGATGAACTGTGTCTTTTGGTTCCAAACGGCGGCGAAGTGGTTCTTGACAATAAATATAACGACATAGACAATGCTGCAAAAGACCTCGCATCAATGCATGTTTCGTATCTTAACAACGCACACGACCTTGCTGTAATTAATAAATGGAAAAAACAGACTTACACTGACCCCGATGGTGATTCTGTATACAATGGCATGTCCGCATACGATTATGTAACAACACGTCTTGGTTACAGATATTGTCTGCTGTCATCATCATTTGAGCACAAAAATAATGCTTTTGGCGGTTCACTTCAAATAACACTCAAAAATGTGGGATTTGCTCCGTCTTACAAAGATTTTGATGTCGAACTTTTTATAATAAAAGACGACAACTCCGCCGCTCCGACAGATTCTTACAGTGCTGCGGCGGACAACACGGACATCGTCTACAGCGAAAATCTGACAGAAAAATACCCAGCATCCACATGGATACCGGGTAAGGAAATAAATCTGGATATATCTGTTCCTCTGCTGCAGATTAAAAAAGCAGGCAATATAACAAAAGTTAATAACTACAGCATTTATCTAGTAGTACGCGATAAAATATCGGGCGAAATCATAAAATTCGCCAATGACGCTTCTTACAATGATTATGGATATTATATCGGTTCGTTAAAAATCTGAATCCGTTTATTATCGTTAAGCCTTTTTATAAAAAGTGTTCCACCATTTGTAACAGCTTTTTTATCAAATCTGACATTTACAGATTGTCCCGGTTCAAGCCCACGGATTACATCCGATGTGAAATCTTTGTCACCGCAGCTTATTACAAGACAGAAATTCTGCTTCAGTGACGCATAGCCGATATTTTTAATTGTAAAATTTATTTTACCTGTAAATGTTGTTTTTATACTTTCAATATTAATACAATATCCAAGACTGCGGCTTATTTTTTCATATATTCCGCAGTCTTTCCATTTATTTAAAACTTTATCGTCATACTGGCTGTTAAGATATGTAACATGAAGTTTTCTGAGATATTCCTGTGCATTGGCACCATCGTTATATACATTGTCATTTACTGCTTCTCCACCACACAATACGCCATTTTTCAGACATTCGTCAACATATCTGTACTCTTGGTCTCTTTTATCACTGTCTGATGAAAACGTACCAAAATCCGTCTGTGATGCCATAAGTGCATCGTTAAAAAATCCTGTTATTTTCGCTGTATTGTCATCTAGTGCCGCATGCTGTGCCGGCGTTCTTACTGCAAGCGGAATTGCACCTTTTACCGCCTCATACATTGCTGCCATAAGGATTCTTACACTCATTATATCTGCATATCTCGATGTGTGCATCTCGCCCCAGCTTCCGATTAACGCTCCCTGCATTGTAAGAATATTGCTTTTAAATGCAAGAACTGCCTCTCCAATCTGTGATATATGCCGTTTTACGAGATTTATCGAATCAGGCTCATTTTCAAGACCTTTTCCATCCTCGTCATATACAAAACGAAGTATTACTTCCCTGTCATATTTTTTAAAAAATTCAAGAATATCATTAATCTGCCCGATTGCTTTTTCGTCAAGTTCCCTGTCCTTGAAATCACCTATGCAGATTCTTGCAAGAACTATTCCCTCATTCTTTTTCAGGCTCCATTTCAGCTCTTCAAAATCGTAATCCTTTTTCAGTCTGAACGGAAATATATTATACCAGCCTCTTGATGGGTTATATTCCGTGCAAAGAAGCGACAGTCCATACTTTTCCAGTTTTTTATTGTTCATGTTTCTTATGTCTTTCCATACGTCTCTTTTCTTTGTGCTGACGCACTACCACAGCAATGAGACTTAATGTCATGTGACACATATACCATATAGGTTTAAGTCCCGAATGCATGCTTTTTCCAAATTCCCTGCTGTGCATTACAGCAGGAATCTCCACCACATTATAGCCTTTAAGTATCATTCCTGTAATCATATTGGCATCGGGATAACGCTCGTCAAAATTACCATATTTTGAATAATAAAGTACCGCACGCCAGCTAAGTCCCTGAAGCCCCGTTGTAGGGTCCATAATAGTTCTTCCTGTTGACATCTTAATAAATGTACGGAATATTGAATATGCCAGCTCTTTTAAAAACGATGTCTTATAAGGCGAACTATCCTTTAAATAACGGGAGCCAAGCACAATGTCAGGATACGAATCGTTATACTTAGTCTTTAAAGCCTTATATATATTAAGTATATTACATACATCATGCTGTCCGTCTGCGTCCATCTGAATTACATACTTGTAATTTCGTCTTATCGCATATTTATATCCAAGCTGCAACGCACTGCCGTATCCAAGATTAAATATATGTGTTACAACAGCATGATTACGTTGCTTTACAATCCAGTTTGTATTATCTGAAGAGGCATCATTCATTACAAGAATATCAGCTATTTCTGTAATTTCAGGCTCTTCAAGCTTATCAAGCACTTTATTAATATTTTTTTCTTCATTATAGGCAGGAATAATAATTAATACCTCTTTCACGCCATTCACCTCATCATCCCGTATATATTTTGAAGTTCTTCCAGATGATTTATCTGTTTTTCTGCCGATGCCATTCTGAATTTTGTGGCAAGTGCAGGATTTGTAATTAATTTTTCTATTCCATCGGCAATTCCTGCCGGTGTGAATCCGCAAAGAATTCCGTCAACACCATCGTTAATCTGCTCTCTGTTGCCGCTGCAGTCTGAAGCTATAATTGCACAGCCAAGAACCTGTGCCTCCTGGATTGCAATGCTTTTGCCTTCAAAACGTGTAGCATGTACGTATATGTCTGCTGCCTTGTAATATGGATAAGGATTGTCAACGGCTCCCAGAAGATGAAAACGGCTGTCAATGCCTTCTTTTACCGCAAGAGCTGCAAGCGTCTGATATTCAGGGCCGTCACCAAGTATATACCAGTTCACATCAAATCCATGGTTTACAAGCTCTTTCAAAGCATATACCGCAACATCATACCCCTTTTGATATGTAAGCCTTCCGACAGTAAGCAGACGAATACCTTTGTCTGACATTTTATATTTCATTTTTTCTGATGATTTACTTATAATCTTTTCTTCATCTATTATATTATGAAACACTTTTGTCTTTTCTTCAAGTTCGGGATATACTGAAATAAAACATTCTTTTACTTCATCAGACACAGTAAATATGCGGTCGAAATCATCATAACAATTTTTATCTGTCTTTCTTGTATAACCGGCCTTACTGTAATCAATATGTATAAATCCCACTTTTTTCTTTGCTTTTACATGGTCATGAACATAATATGCCGATGCTCCCTCTATATATGCAACAGCTAAGTCAAATTCTTCATCAGTTACATCACTTCCATCTGATATTACACGCCAAAGAAGCTTATCAGGCTGTATTCTATGCTTTTTTATCATCGAAAACAGAACTGATATAACGTAAAATATATTTTTAAAAATCGAACCATGTGCAAAAATTTTTTTTAAAATAAGTCTGTTGAGATTTTTTTTACCCTGTGATGACAAAACTGACTTATCGCAGAAATTTTTATTAATCACATGCACATACGGTGGAATATCTTTTATAAGCTCACCCTGTGCAAGCATTACATAAAGTGATATTTCATACTGTGATTCATCAAGCTTATTCATAAGTGCCGTCATCGCCATCTCTGCACCGGCTCTTCCAAGCGTGTTTATTACAAATAAGATTTTATTTTTCATAGTTCACTTTTATCTTTTCCGGTAATAGATGTTAATTCTTTAAGAATTCTCTCATTCTCCTGATTCAATAAAGAAACATGCATTGCCAGCTCCTGATTTTTTCTTCTCAAAACCGAAATTTCTTTTGTTATATAAAACATAATACATACAAACACTATAATTATAACAAATGGTGCAATGTATATCACATCATTGAATCTTTTACTCCAGCCTGATAATACAGGCACCGCACCTGACAAAATCATTGCAATTGCAAGTATTCCCCACAGAAATGTGGCTTTTTCCCGAAGTTTTCCCCTTACATAATTGGAAAATGTAACTGATAAAAGAAATACTCCCAATATGATAATTCCTATACGCAATATAACTGTTCCCATTATTTACTCTCCTCGACCGTCTCTGATTTTGTATATACTTTACCTGCAGGTCTTTTTCCATGTGACATCTTCAATATTCTTCCGTTGCAGAAAATATGAATATGAAGGTGTGATTCAAGCCACGAAAGCCTGAAATACGCATATGTCCAGCCTGTAAATGCTCCCGCTACAAGCCCGGTTCCATACCACAATGTATCAAAATGCCTGCTTATAAGGCTTCCAACCAATGTAATTATACAGAATATAAGTCCTGTATACACGGCACCGTCAAGGTCATTAAAAAAATACAAAAACAGAAATGCCGCATACATAAGATATAATATAAAATATCCTGCACAAAGGCATGGGTAAAGCTGTATTACTGTTCCTGAATAGCCCATCCTTCCAAGTACAACGAGGCATATAAGAAATACTGCTGTGGAGATTATAAACTGTATTCTTGCAAGGTCCATTATCTCATCTGCCAGCAGACGGAACATTCTCGATTTTGTCTTTCGTATGTCAGATAAACGTCCACCGATTACGGCCTCAGAATACTGTTTATATCGTGCATTAAAGTGCATTTCCATAAGTGCAATAAATATGACGCTCGCGGACATATTTGTAAACATCGCAATACATGCCGCAAAATCATAAGCCTGTGCATAAACGAATGATTTTACAATAACCGTTCTTAAATCTGTCGTCCAGAATACAAAATTGTGTATAAAAAGTCCGACTGTGTAAAGTGTATTTGCATATATAAGCTTTCTGAACCTCACTATATATTGTAACACATCTTTATAATTCTTACTGTTCTGTGTAAAATACTGCCTCAAAAGTGCATATCCAAGCGATGCAATTATAATAAATCCTATCGTCATTGCAAGAAGCATGGAATACGTTATTTCCATATTGAATTTGTTTACAAATATATATGAAATACCTAATGTTATTGCCATTCCTATAAAATAGAAAAGTGATATTTTTCCGTAATCTTTACACAGTGACAGATAAAGCATTGTGTAAAATACAAGCGAAAGTGCTATAAAACAGCACACTGATGTCACTACATAGACAATATCCACCCCTCCAACAATATATTCATGAATTGCAAACGGAACAACCATAATTGCATCTATCGCCATACTAATCCACAAACCAAGATGAAATGCCGCCATTATATCAGAATATGTCTCATTAAAGATTACATCTGAAACATATCTTGAAAGCACGGCATTGAGCGGAGCAGATGCAAGAAGTGCAAATACAAATATATAAAGAATTGTAGCCTGAAAAAGCTGCCTGCTGCCATATGCCGCATCTGAATAACCAAGAATCTTCTGCATAGCAAGGATATCAGCTATAACAAGCAGCATAGGTGCTATTGTCGTTACAACACTGTAACCCGAACCTGCAAGATAGCCTGTAACTGTACCTTTATCAAAGAATTTATTTAATTTGATTCCTATTCCTGCCATTCTCTCACCTCCTGATATTTACATCCATTTTAATCCGTCATACTCTCTGATAACTCAGTATATATGCCATCATATGTATTTTTCATATCAACAATTGTATAGCGTCTTATAAGGCGTTTATATCCATTTTCACCATATTCCTTACATGTCTCTGGATTATTAGCAAGAAATAATATTGCCTCCTTGATTTCCTCAACATTCATAATGTGTGTTACTATTCCTGATGGACCGTATGGGTCATCTTCGCCATATATAAGTCCTCGGCAGTTACCGACATCTGTTGCTATTGCCGGCTTATGTGCCGCATAACCCTCAAGAATTGTAAGTGGCTGGCCTTCACTGATACTTGTAAGGATTGTAAAATCCATCTTTCCTATATATTCCGATGTATTGATTCTTCCTGTAAATATTACATCTTTTATCTGCATATCTTCAACAAGGTCAAAACATTCTTTTGCATAATCTTCATCCTCATCTGTAGGACCCATAATCCACAATTTCAGCTTTGGATTGTTATTTTTTGCATAACCAAATGCCATTATCATAGTCTTTACATCTTTAATCGGCGTAACTCGAAGCACTGCACCGACATTAATATATTCGTCATCCGGTTCTTTCATCGGAATATCTTTAAACCTTTCCTGGTCTATTCCGTTTGGAGTAATCATAATCTTTTCCTCAGGGCAGCCAAGTTCTATCTGAAGTCTTCTCGCTGTACCATAAAGCGATGTAACCCGGTCAGCCTTATCATATGCAAAGAGAGACATTTTCTTAAACTGGTCTATCCATAAATCCTTGTATATTCCAGCTATCCATGATGCCTTGATAACTTCTTCCTCACGCTCTCTTGTATATATTCCATGTTCTGAAACAATAAGTCTGCTTCCGGGGTAAAGTATTTTTGCCATTGAGCCAAGAACACCTGAGTATCCTGTAGCAACACAATGAAAAATATCTGCCTTAGGAATATCTGAATGCATTGCAAGAAAAAGCGGGAGATACATTGAACGCATAGTCCATAAAAAATCCGAAAATATGATTTCGCCATGTTTTAACTCATAACTTTTTACAACAGCATCGAGAAAGTCAGGTCCCATAAGAAGTGCATCAAGCGAAAGCTTTGGATTCTGTAAAAGTCCCGTAAGCGTCTCCCAGTCTGTGTCAGTACCGATAAGGAGTGAATTTAGTGCCTCTTTATTTTTTGCTGATAATCTGGCATTTTTATAATTTTTTCTTGTCCTGTTTACCCATTCGGTATCATTTAAGTATACCTCATGTACCTCTGTCAGATTATCCGGAAGATTATATTTGAATTTGCCACTAACACTCCTGTCAGAAATAACTGCAAGCATTATAAATTCATGCTGTGGAAATGACCTTATTAAATTGTTTATCCAGCTTGAAACACCACCTACCACATAAGGATAGCAGCCTTCAGCAACAATACATATTCTCATCCTTACCCTCCTGCTTTGCACACTATTCTGTCTTAATTGTCATTTCAACATGCTTAGACTGTGCTGTAATAAGATATACACCCTTTTCAACTTTCGTACACACAGCTCCCGATACATTTTCAACTTCCCCTGTACGCAGCCTTACAATAAAACGTGCCGTTTCCTGAGCACCTGTTATATCAAGACTTACATATGAGCTGTTTTGTTTATATGAATAATCTGCCGCCATAAATTCACGTATACGTTTATCTGCCTGTGAAATACTGCATTTAGTAAACATCTTTGAATTTTTCATATATGAAGTAAGTGCCGTGGACTTTGACTTTATCTCTTCATTCCACAACGCTTTTTCATCATCCGGATTACATACACCTGTCATGTTAAATTCTATATTGGTATACGCAAGTGCCGTCTGAAAACATCTCTGTCTGAAATCATCTGAATATGTATACTTATCACTTGTCACAGGACACTCAACATTAATCACATTATCATTTACATACGAAAATAATTTTGTACCGCCATAATCCTGTGAATCAGTAACTATCGTATTTACATCATCTATAAGGCTGTTTTTCGATGATAATACATTTTCAAGCTCATCTTTCCTTGCAATTATGGATGTAAATTTATAATTTGATAAATAATTTGAAAAAATGCCGGCATCTGCTGTCAGTTTTTCATCAATGGATGTTGCATCATCTCTTGTAGTTGTAAGTCCCGCCTCCGAACTTATCTCCGAGAAAAGCCTGAAAAAATAGTCCATTTCACGTACAGAAACAAGATTGTTGTCCGAATAATTAATCTGTGGTGCCGCCATAAATGTAAACCTCGCACCTGTTGACTCTGCCAGATTAGATATATCAGGCCATATTACATTTTCAAGAAGCGAACTTGTATTTCTGAGATAATATTTCTCTACGGCATCATCATTTTCAAATGAAAACATCGGAAAATTATTTACTATTACCGACTGTGAATCAACTACCGGATATATATCTAAATCCTTTGATTCTGACATTATTGCAGTAAGGATTCCCATCCCCGATATATCTTTTATATAGTCTCCGTTAATACAGAATACATATGCATGATCATGGCTCTTTCGCCAGATAACCGCAGGCTGGTCTTCATTATCAATCTTACTTCCATCCTCTGATTCAACCACAGCAGACATGTATGTCTTTGTCGCATTGCTTGTGTTATACCATGGCATTGTAAGTTTCATATTCTGGAATTTTCCGTCAGGATCATTCTCTTTCGTATACCATGCCTCACCTCCAAATAAAAAGCCACTGTAAAGCTTTAATCCGGAAGCATTGACAGATTCTCTGTGCGGACTTATTCCGCACAACTGCTCAAAACGCTGGTTTTCACTGATTGCGGAATAAGATGGAAGTGTACAGAATACAAGATTAATTCCATAATCAGTCAGAAGAGAAAATGTATCTATATCACTGTCAATGTTTACATAATCTGAATCTATAAGAACGGCATCGGGATATTTCTCATTATATCTGTGATATTGTGAGACTGTTTTGTATACAAGGAGATTCCGCTTAGTATAATTACACCACTCGTATACTGTATTTCCTGTCTTTGTATTAATATCTCCAATGTATACAATATATCCGCTGATGCTTTTAACGACCTTATCTTCATCTGTCAAAACTGTAAACACATTATTTTTGTTCAAATCATTTTTTTCTGAAACAGCATATTTATTTTCGTCAAAATTATTGTACTTTTTTCTTATAATGCCTGAAAACTGGAACATAAAAAGAACCAGCATCATCAGTGAACTAACTGTAAAATATACTCTTTTGGACAACATCCTGTTTTTCATGCCTTATCCTCTCCACCTAATTTCTATACTCATAATCAATGTTAAGGTTATAAAGATTTGATGTATTCTGTACTAATTTGTAACAGATAAAATCATCATCCTCATAATATACGCTCACATCCTCAGGGAACAATTTCTGAAGTTCCTGTGCCCAATAATACATCTTGGACATTACAACCCAGCGGTATCTTCCCGTATAAGAAACAATTCCACCATATTGTGGGAGTGGTGTTGCCGCCCCTTCCCTTGAAACCTTCTGTCCACTCTTATCATATGCCACAGAATAGTTTAAAGGTGTTTTTTCAACATATATATATAAATATTTTGTTGGAATCGTAATACGTTTATCAGGATTTTTTTTCATATCTTTTAACAAATCCAGAGTCTCATAATGATAACCATGTTTATCCATCATTCTCAGTTCATCATTAGCTGAAAGTATCGTCCATGTTCTGTCTTTATTTTCCTTTATAATATTGCTAAGACACTCTACAGCACCATTTGACTCAAGCATGCCGATTTTGGAATATACAATAGGTTCACGAAGTCCATACACATCAACCACTCTTATTACAGCCACAACGCATATGGCAAGGGATATTGTATTATACAATGTTTTCAAATTTATAAATCTTGAAATTATATATGGCACGATATCAAAGTCAAGTGCAACAAGAACAGCCAGCGAATATGTCATATATATTCTTGTTCTGTTCTGGTCCATAAGCTTTGGCAGCCCAAATACGCCTGCAATAAACATCATATGTATAAATATTATTGAAAATGCGACTGTAATTATTCTTCCGCCATAATCATAATCCCTGCTTATTCCAAAGATTATACCAAGTATTATAAGAACTGCACAGCTTATAAATACAAATCCGAGATAAAAGTCTCCTCCATGCGGAAACACTGCAGCTTCTATATCATTTTTAAGATTTCTGTACGCCCTGCCAAAAAGGTCTGCAAATTTATAATATACCACGCCGGTCTTTTGCTTTAATTTGTCGGCAAAAGACAGTTTTTTAACAGACTGTGTGCCATTCTGTCCATCCTCATCATTATATGCATCATCACCCTGTACCTCCCCCTGCTGTCCAAATGCAGCATCTGATGACTGTCCGCCTGATGATGTACCTGAAGAATTCTGCCCTGATGTATCTATATTGATACCTGTCGCCGTCTTATTACCGGAAATTACACTGAGTCCCCATCCGATTGAACCCTGCATCGGTTTTCCCATTATAACAGCCGTTGCAAGCGGAAGAACTCCAAGTATTACTCCAAGCGTAAATGCTGCGATAATTCTTGCCATAAATCTTGGCTGGACAATCCTTATAAGAAATCCAAATACTATTCCTATACAGAATATGCCGGCAATCATTGTTCCATAAAAATGTACAGCAATTGTGAGTGAAAAACTTACTGCCGCATATATAAGGTCTTCTGCTGCAAGTTCACCCTGAACTATAAGTGCAGTTTCTTTTATCTTTATTTTTTTCGGACACATTTTCTGATGCTTAAAAAATTCAAATATAAAATATACTGTAGGAAGTATAAATATCATTCCGTATTCCTGCGGAAGATTGTTTGTATATCTGATAATACAGTCTTTATTTAACAGATTGACCGCCGCAAATATGAATACTGCCGCATATGCTGAATATGCTCCTCTGCACACTCCCTTGCAGAAAGCAAATAATGCAAGATGAATATATAATGCACTTGTCACTGTAAATAATCTTAATAATACATATGTATCTATTCCGAATACAGCATGCAGGTAATATATAATACAATGAAAGCCATGCGGATAAACACCGGCAACAAACACGTTATTATCAGACATTGCATTTATCCAATAATTGTGAACCGGCGTATCGGAAGCCGTATATCCATAATTTATAATGCCATTTGAACCATATATCACACATACAACCGCACAAAGGCATAAAGTAAGGAATGTCTCCCATCCGTAGCATTTTAAATAATTTTTTATCTTTATAATAAGTTTTTTTAATGCTGATTTTATATGATTGCCGCACTTTGAGAAAAACGTACGTCTTCCCATTGTATTTCTCGCTAATCTGCTCATTATATCAACAGTTTTTATAAAAATTTGTCTTGATTTTGTTCGGTTTCTCAAAATCACATAGACAAATGCCGCCACAAATGTTGCACAAAAAAGTGTAAAACGATTTGAAATATGAAGAAATTGCAGAATAAAAACAACATTTATAATATAAAAATTGCCAGCAACAACGCATATCAGAAATTTTTCACATAAACGCCTCTTTGCTATTCTTTTGTGCATAACAACAGCCGGCATGAATACTGTCATTAAAGAATATAAAATCAGTATCCATATTGACTGTACTACGTTTGTCACAGACATATCAGTTTCTCCATTCCGGTATTAATCAAATCGCATATCATCCAAACATTCTGAATATTTCAAGTGTATCATTATCTATAGGTATATCGGTATTTTTCAGCTCATCTATTGTTTTTATAAAATCTGTGCCATCATCACAATAATAATAATATCTGAGATAACACTTGTATGGCGTAAGCAGTCCTGGAAGATTTTTTTCTGCCAGTTCACACCACTCTTTTGCACTCTCTTTATTATCATTTTCAATCATGCATCGCACAATCCACTCATAATATTGTGGCTTTATATCATCCTTATAATCTGCGAGCATAATTTTCATAATCTCATCTATCATACCGGTATACTGTTTTTTTTCTGTAGGCAGAAACACATCCTGACAAATCATTCCATATGTTTTTTCAATGAACTCGCAGAGCTGCGATGGCTCAGCTTTCTCACCTTTTTTTACATTCTTGTAAAGTTTGAGGACATTACTTCTGAAATCACCAAGTTCATCTCTTAAAGCTGTCGCCGCATAATGTGATGTTTCTGTGTCTTCGCTGTTAAGTGCATAAGAAATTGAACCGAGCGACTGACTTGTATCTTTTCTTAAAATATTCATCATAAGTTCACGCTGGCTCTTATAATTACTTATTGCCACAGCTTCCTGAATTGAAACAATATTCCGCTCCTGTTCCATATTGCTCTTATCTACCTGACGAATTCTTTCTTTACTGAAAATTACATCTTCAAGATTAACTTCTCCATGAAAAAATATAACTTTTAAAAGCCTTGCCAGAAGAACAACCACTGAGATTGTAACCGGAATTGCCAGTATTATAAGTGTCACAGACAAAATCTTATCAATCTCCATATGCTCCTCCGTCAACATCACCATCTATCATCTCATACGAATATCCTGCATCCTTTATTCTTCCTGTAACAAAACCTGCATCAGCATTATTTGTATTTGCAAGAAGCACATAAAGATAACCATCATCAAGACTTCCAAGATAATCCGAATTACGGAAATTTTTCTGCAAATCGATACTTGCTTCTTTAACATCCTTTGTGCCCGGATTAATTTTTATAATTGAACAATCTGCAAGCCCTCTTTTTCTTGCATTGATAAAAGCATCCAGAAGTGCCTTAAATGCCTGCGTTTCAAGAAGTTTTGTTCCCTCAACATATCTTTCATTTTCAATCATTTCTATATATCTGTTAGCTTTAAGAACTGCATTCTGAATCATGTAACTTACAACACGCAGCCTGTTTGACTGTGCAAGATTCATCTGCTCCCACGAAATGTCCCACAGCATTATAATAGAACTTATGCTTTCCTCTGCCATAATTGCTGCTGCCATAAGCGGATAATCTTTTTCAAGTTTTCTGTTAATATACACGTCTCCCCGCTTTAATGTTTCATACATTTCAGTATATTTTGTATATTCAATTGAATTACCCAGTTTCTTGGCATTATGTGATGTAAATGCCATAAGTCTTGCAAAATTTCTGTTGGATACGTTATATATTGCAACCTCTTTACAATCCATAAGTTTTGAAACAACTTCTGCAGCATGGAAAAATACTTCCTCCGGCTCATCTTTATCAAGTGTTGATGTTATTTCAAATATCTTTCCAAGACTATCACTCTGGTTAATAACCTGTGTCTCAAGTTCATCTTTTAACTTTGCATTGATTATGTTAATATCCTCAATGTCTTTAAGACGACTGTCAAGATATCCAACTTCATCTTCTTTATCAGCTTTAAGCGAATTGAGCTGGTCACGCAGATATCCTACACTAAGTCCCAATATAACAAGCTGTGCAATCCATACATACGTATTATAATCAAGCATGATTTCAAATCCGGTTCTTGAATACATCTGTCTGAAAAAATAGCCGCATACCGCCAGTATAGATGAAAATAATGCCTGCTGCTGACCATAAACCATGGCAAATATAAGAACATATATAAGATAACAATCAAGTCTTGCAAAATATGTGCTTCCGGTCGTTCTGTTGTTAATCATAAAGAAAGGAATGAAAATTACCATATTTTCAATAAAAGGAATCAGTGCAACCAGCATTCCTTTAAAATATTGTGCTATTCTTTTTGAAAATTTTTCAGTAACTGTACTTCCCGATGCAAATACAGATCTATTATTCTTTATATTTTTTATAATCTGCTGTGCACATGATTTTGCATCTTTAAATATTTTTACTTCAATTTCTTCTGACATGTCATGTATATCATCATTACTACTTATATCAGATATATTTTCTTTTATTGTAACCTGTGTATCAAATGACGTATTAATAAGTTCAGCAAGTTCATTCTGTGTAATCGAACTGTCTGAATAAATTCTGTATAAACCATACTTCAACAAATCCTTATTAACAAGCTTATACAAGGCTTCGACCACATCTGTAATATAAATAGGCGAATATTTTTCTGATTCTTTCGTTATACTGTTTTCTCTCAATAGTTCACTGCACATACGTGTACATGTATCTACAGCTTCTTCAGGCTTTTTCGTTTCAAATGAAAGTTCTTCTATTCTCAATGCTATTACATCCGAGCCTGTTGTCTTACGGTAATTACTGCATATATCTTCGCCATTCTTCAATGCACTTGCCTTATACACTCTGGCATAAGTACGTATTGCTCCAGATTCAAGCGGTCTTTGTGAATGTAATATCTCTTTATATGTACTTTCATCAAAGCTATTAACCTCATTTGATGATAAAAATATAAAGCGGCCATGATTCAAAAATGAAAAAGCATTCAGGCAGTTATACAATCCGGCACCGAACTTCACCATCTCACTATAGCCACTGCTCCATTCAAAATTAGAGTCAAATGCTCCTGTAAATATTGTTACATCAGGATTTACACTCTCAAACACTTCTTTTATGCAATTATTATCATACGAAAAATCATACTGTTCATATACTTTTTTGTACCTGTTGTCAGAATTTTTCCCGCCCGTCAGTGCATATATTCTTGCACCTTCTTTACCAAACTTACGGATTATCGCTGATGTAACAGTTCCAAATGCTCCAACTATTAATACTCTCATAATTCCATACCAGCCTGTTAACTATATTTAATTCCATATTTTCTTAAACTATTCGTAAATAAAGAAACATCTGCTTTCGCCTCTTCTATTGTTATCCCATAAAAGTCTGATAACATCTGTGCAGTCTCATTTAATGAATTACATTCACTCAGATATTTCCATATCACTGCCCCGGTTTCATTAATAATTATTGGTGTCATATACTGTTCATCTGATGAATCACATGACATAATCCAATAATTCCCGGCAGCGTAAAACATTTTGTATTTTGCTTCTCTCATAAATATAACAATACCCCTTTAGCTATATTAATCCCTTATAGCAAATTTTATTACATAATTTCCAAATATTTCTAATTATTTTATTATATTACAAAACACCGCCGCAATCAACAGTTTAACTGACTGTTGACCATGACGGTGTCTATATATAATATCTGTATTTACACTATAACCTGACGAATCTCGTAATTAACAAGCCTCTTCAAACTGTGAATTGTAAAGGTCAGCGTAAAATCCACCTTTCTTCAGCAATTCTTCGTGATTTCCATGCTCGACAATATCGCCGTCTTTCATAACAAGAATCAAATCCGCATCTTTTATCGTTGAAAGTCTGTGTGCAATAACAAAACTTGTTCTGCCTTTCATAAGGTTGTCCATAGCTTTCTGTATCTGCTGTTCAGTTCTTGTATCTACTGAAGATGTAGCTTCATCAAGAATAAGTATCGGATTGTCAGCAAGAATTGCTCTTGCAATTGTAAGAAGCTGTTTCTGTCCCTGTGATACATTGCTTGCATCCTCGTTAAGCTCCATGTTATAACCACCCGGAAGTGTTTCTATGAAATGATTTGCATGAGCGGCTTTCGCTGCTTCAATAACTTCCTCATCTGTTGCATCAAGACGTCCATAACGTATATTTTCCATAATAGTATCTTTATAAAGCCATGTATCCTGAAGTACCATTCCGAATGCTTCTCTTAAATCTCTTCTATTGAAATCTTTTACATTATGACCGTCCACAAGAATTTCACCTGAGCCAACGTCATAGAATCTCATAAGAAGCTTAACTATAGTTGTCTTTCCGGCTCCCGTAGGGCCTACAATCGCAATCTTTTGTCCCGGTTTTACCTTTGCGGAAAAGTCATTGATAATTGTCTGATCCTCCCTGTATCCAAAATGCACATGTCTGAACTCTACTTCGCCCCTTATTGTATCTAACTTTACAGGATTAGCTGCAAACTGGTCTTCCTCTTCTTCTCCTAAGAATTCAAATACTCTCTCTGAAGCGGCTGCCATTGACTGTACCTGATTGATAACCTGTGCAATCTGTGTTATAGGCTGCGAAAAATTCTTAACATACTGGATAAATGCCTGAATATCACCGATTGTTATAGTTCCCTTTATGGCAAGAAATCCACCACTCAATGCTACACCTGCATATCCAAGGTTGCCGACAAATGCCATGATGGGCTGCATCATTCCTGAGAAGAACTGTGATTTCCAGGCTGATTTGTACAACACGTTGTTAGTCTCATCAAACTGCTTTACCATGTCTTTTTCTTTATTAAATGACTTAACAACAAGATGTCCGCCATATGTTTCTTCTACCTGACCATTGATATGTCCAAGATACTCCTGCTGTGTCTTAAAATACTTCTGTGAACGTTTGACAACGAATGATATAAGTTCTGCTGATACAGGAAGTATAATTACAGCAATAATTGTCATAAGAGGTGAAATACTCATCATCATTATGAATACACCTACAAGTGTGGCAACCGATGTAATTATGGTTGTTATACTCTGGTTAAGTCCCTGTCCGAGCGTATCTACATCGTTTGTTATTCTCGAAAGAACCTCACCGTATGTTCTGCTCTCGAAATACTTCATAGGCATACGGTTGATTTTCTCTGATATTTCCTTACGAAGTCTATAGCATACTTTCTGTGTTATTCCCGTCATAATCCAGCCCTGACAAAAACTGAAAATGACACTTACAAGATAAAGGCAAAGCACAATTATAAGAATTTTTCCAATATAGTTAAAATCCATTCCGCCCGTACCTGCTATTTTACGCATAAGTCCCTCAGAAAGTGCTGTTGTGGCCTTACCGAGAATCTTAGGGCCTATTACATTAAATACTGTTGCAACTGCAGCAAATAACATTACCGCAAATATTCCTATCTTATATCTTCCAATATATGACATAAGTTTTGAAATTGAACCCTTAAAGTCTTTTGCCTTTTCAGGTGCCATTCCCATGCCTCTAGGTCCGCCCATTCTGCCTCGTCTCGGAGGCGTCTTGAAATCTTTATTATCTTCCATGATTATGCCTCCTCTCCAAGCTCTTTTGCTGACATCTGTGAACGTGCTATCTGCTGATATACATCACATGAATTCATAAGTTCTCCATGTGTACCTTTACCTACAATTCTGCCTTCATCCATTACAAGAATCTGGTCAGCATGAAGTATTGTGCTGATTCGCTGTGCAACTATAATAACAGTGCTGTCCTTAACTTTTGATGATAAGGCTTTTCTTAATGCTGCATCTGTCTTTAAATCAAGTGCAGAAAAACTGTCATCAAAGATATATATCTTAGGATCCTTTGCAATGGCTCTCGCAATAGAGAGTCTCTGCTTCTGACCACCTGACACGTTAGTACCGCCCTGTGCAATAGGACTGTCATATTTTGCACTCTTGCTGTCTATAAATTCTGTTGCCTGAGCTATTGAAGCTGCCTCCTCAATCTGTGCATCAGTTGCATCATCTTTGCCATATCTTAAATTTGATGCTATAGTACCTGAGAAAAGTACACCCTTCTGAGGCACATAACCGATTTCGCTTCTTAAATCTTCCATTGTTATATTCTTAACATCATGTCCATCAACCAGGACACTTCCCTGTGTTGCATCATACAAACGCGGTATAAGATTGATAAGTGTTGACTTGCCACATCCTGTACTTCCGACAATAGCTGTTGTCTCTCCCGGTTTTGCTACAAAATCAATATCTGAAAGAACATCTGCATCAGCGTTAGGATATCTGAATGAAACATGGTTAAAGCTTACAACACCTTTGTGTTCTTCAAGTCTTTCAGGATTTTCAGGGTCTCTTATAGATGATTTTTCATTTAAAACTTCATCTATTCTGTTAGCTGAAACTGCTGCTCTCGGAAGCATAATTGACATCATTGTAAGCATCAGGAAAGACATTACAATCTGCATTGCATATGTGATAAATGCTGTCATGGCACCCACCTGCATGCTTCCGCTGTCAATCTTGTGTGCAGCTACCCATATGATAAGTACATTAATTCCGTACATGATAAATGTCATAAGAGGCATCATAAATGTCATTACACGGTTTGTAAAAAGCATTGTCTTAGTGAGTGCCTTATTGGCATCATCAAAACGCTCCTCTTCTTTCTTTTCACGTCCGAATGCACGTATTACGGAAAGACCTGTAAGAATTTCTCTTGATACGAGATTGACATTATCAACAAGCTTCTGCATAAGTTTGAATTTAGGCATTGCAACTACCATAAGTACCATTACAATTCCGATTATTATAAGCACCGCAAGTGCTATAATCCATTCCATGCCTGCACCTGTCTGCATCACCTTAAAAATACCGCCTACACCGAGTATAGGTGCATATAAAACCATACGAAGCATAAGAACAGTCACAAGCTGTACCTGCTGTATATCATTAGTTGTTCGTGTTATAAGAGATGCTGTCGAGAATTTATCCATCTCTGCATTTGAAAAATTCATTACATTCTTGTATACACTGCCACGCAAATCACGTCCGATTCCGGCTGCTACTCTTGAAGCTACAAGTCCAACAAGAACTGTAGTAAGTGCAACAAGAAGTGCCATCGCTATCATCTTGGCTCCTGAAACCCACAGATACTTTGTCTGCAATGCATCCATATCAATTCCAGCATTAGTATCCTGCTTTACTGCATATGCGATTCCCATTGACTTTACAAGTGTAGAACCCATCGTATCAACTGTTTCTTCAGCTTTTTCCCTGATCTGTGAAACCATTTCATCGCTTAACATTCCTGCCTGTGACATAGCAAGAAGCTTCTGTTTTTCTTCATCTGTCATCTGATTATTAATTATAAGCGGTAAAACAAGTTCATCATCATAAGATGACAGTTTCTTTTCGCTCTTTACATTGCATCTGTAAATACCATTATCATTGTCATAACTTTCCTGCCAGATTGTCTTTTCACTGTCTGTCATAAAAAGCTGTGCCAGATTATATTCATCCTCTGTTACAGCCTCAGGCATAACATGTCCTACACCTTTATTCTGGATTCCTACATCAATAATATCCGATGTGTACTGTGGAAGTGACAAATCACAAAACGCCTGCAGTACAAGAAGTACCAGTATCATAATTACAGACTTCCAATATGGTACAAGATTTTTAAATATTCTGCCCATAGTCTCTCTCCTTTTCCAATTGCATTTCTAGATATTACCACTATGGGGTACGAATATAAAGAAAATTAATATGAGTTTTTCTTAAAAAAATATAAAAATTATTATCTCCAAATGACATTTTGTGCATCAGCACATTTTTTTCTTAATGATGAAAGATTATCAAGAGCCGCATTTAACGTATTGTCTTTCTTTGCAAAATGAAATCTTACAAGTGAATGGATATCTTCCCTGAAAAAGCTAGAACCCGGAACTGCCGCAACTCCGACATGCTGTGTCATCCACTCACAGAATTTCACATCATCCTTTACACCAAATTCTGAAACATCCATAAGTACGTAATAAGCTCCCTGCGGCTCACTAAATGTAAGTCCGAGATTTTTTAAACCGTCACAGAACAGATTTTTCATATGTGTATAATGGTTCTGAAGTTCTTTATAATAGTCATCACCGAATTTCAAACCAGTAACTGCCGCCTCCATAAGCGGTGCTGCAGCTCCTACTGTAAGGAAATCATGCACTTTCTTTACTCTGTCTACAATCTGTGGATTTGCAATAACATATCCAAGCCTCCAGCCCGTAATTGAATAGGTTTTTGATAGCGAATTACATATAATTGTTCTCTCTCTCATTCCCGGAAGCGTTGAAATATATATATGTTTATTCGGTTCATAAATAATATGCTCATATACTTCATCTGTTATAACATATGTATCATATTTTATTGCAAGTTCTGATATAATTTTAAGTTCTCCCTCTGTAAATACTTTGCCGCAGGGATTTGAAGGGTTACACAAAATAAGTGCTTTTGCTCCTGTTTTAAATGCATCTTCAAGTACATTAGCATCAAACTTAAATTCAGGCGGTACTAAAGGAACGTAAATCGGCTCTGCTCCCGAAAGTATTGTATCAGCACCATAATTTTCATAAAAAGGCGAAAAAATGATAACTTTATCTCCCGGATTTACAACCGACATCATTGCTGCCATCATAGCTTCTGTGCTTCCACATGTAACTACTATTTCACTTTCTGCATCTATTTTCATTCCCGAAAAATGCTCCTGTTTTGCCGCAAGTGCATCCCTGAAATTCTTTGCTCCCCATGTGAGTGCATACTGGTGAGGACCTTCGCCTGCAACCTCTGCCAGCCTGTCTGTAATGGCTACTGGCGGGTCAAAATCAGGAAATCCCTGTGATAAATTAACCGCACCGTACTTATTGGCAACTCTTGTCATTCTTCTTATTACTGAATCCGTAAATTGTGATGTTCTCTGACTTAATTCTCTCATTAATATACCTGTTAATACCTTTCTTAAAAAGGGCTGCCGCATGTAAATTAATCGTTCAAAATTAATCATTATAGCGGCAGCCCCTTTCCATAAAATTCAATCTTATATTACTACATTTTGGGAAAGATTCAATATTTACTTTTTTGATATTTCTATCAATATTTACTTTACATAGTATACATAATTGTCCTTAATCGGGTGAGCCTTAGGTTCATCACCATCCGCATAACCGAGTACACAGTTTCCTATGCCCTCATAATCACCTGTAATTCCAAGCTCTTTAAGGATATTCTTTCCCTCTTCGCTTTCAAATGTTTCCTTTGCACGATGAATCCAGCAGCTTCCGATTCCCTCTGAATGTGCCGCAAGCATAAGATTTCCCATCACAAGGCTTCCGTCATAAACGTGTGTCGGCCTGCTTTTATCCGCAAGCACAACAAGAACAACTGGTGCATTGTAAAACGGGTCAAAATCTTCAGGTTTTCCCATAATCTTTGCATTCATAGCAGATAACTTATCCCTAAGCTCTTTGTTTGTAACCGCAATTATAACAGGGGACTGTGCTGCCATTCCTGTCGGGGCATATGTTCCGGCTTCAAGAATTCTGTCAAGCACATCTTGAGGAAGTGCATCTGACTTAAATTTTCTTATACTTCTTCTTGTCTTCATGTTTTCTATGATTTCGTTCATCTGTATTTACCTGCCTTCCGATATTTTTGTGATTTCTGATATTTTTGCAATTTTATAATTATTTATGATTTAGTTGATTCCTGTAACTTTGTAGTCCTGTGCCTCAACAGCTTCTTTAAGAACAGCATTGTCAACATCCGCATTAAGCTTTACTACTGCCGTACCACTCTCATGGCTTACTACAGCCTCATCTACCTGTGCAAGTGCTTCAAGAGCTTTCTTTACTCTTGCCTCGCAGTGTCCGCACATCATTCCTTCGATATTAAGTGTCTTTTCCATATTTTTTTCTCCTTTACTGTTTTTATTATTATCATGCTTTTTTACACGTTTTCTGTCATGTGAAGCATCATATACCTTGAAAAGATTCAGTCTCAACGCATTTGTTACAACGCAGAAGCTTGAAAGACTCATTGCTGCAGCACCAAACATCGGATTTAATGTCCATCCGAATAATAGAATCCATACACCGGCCGCAAGCGGTATTCCGATTATATTGTAAAAGAATGCCCAGAATAAATTTTCGTGGATATTTCTTAATGTTGCACGGCTTAATCTTATTGCCGCAGAAACGTCTGTGAGACGGCTCTTCATAAGAACTATATCAGCCGCATCTATGGCTATGTCAGTTCCCGCACCGATTGCAATACCTATGTCCGCTCTTGTAAGAGCGGGTGCATCGTTGATTCCGTCACCAACCATTGCAACCTTGCCGCTTTCTTTAAGTTTTCTTATAACAGCTTCTTTTCCATCAGGAAGAACTCCCGCTATAACTTCATCGACACCAGCCTGTCTTCCTATTGCTTTGGCGGTTCTTTCATTATCTCCCGTAAGCATCACAACTCTTACGCCCATGTCATGAAGTTCTTTTACAGCCTGACCGCTTTCTTCTTTTATAACATCGGCAACAGCTATAATTCCGAGAAGTTTATCATTCTTAGCAAACAAAAGCGGTGTTTTTCCCTGCTCTGCAAGTTCCTGTGCTTTTTTATCCATTTCCTTAGGCACATTTACTGTGTTGCTCATAAATTTGAGACTTCCGCCTGTAATCTTATCTTCACCGTTTATGCCTGATAATCCGTTACCTGCAAGTGCCTGAAATTCCGTAATATTGTATTTTTTGTTAAAAATATCTCTCTTATTGTCTTTTACATATCCTGTAACTGCTTTTGCAAGCGGATGCTCTGAGAGCATTTCAATAGAGTAGGCATTTTCAAGCAAATCATTTTTTCCAAAGCCATCGGCACATATTATATCTGTAACCTTAGGCTCACCGCTCGTTATAGTTCCTGTCTTATCAAGTGCGACTATATCAATCTTTCCTGTTTCCTCAAGAGATGACGCAGTCTTAAACATCATGCCGTTTTTTGCACCCATTCCGTTACCGACCATAATTGCAACAGGTGTTGCAAGCCCAAGAGCACACGGACAGCTTATTACAAGAACTGATATTCCTCTTGCAAGTGCAAATCCGACAGACTGACCTGCAATAAGCCATACCGCTATTGTTATCAAGGCTATCGTTATTACAGCAGGAACAAATACGCCTGATACCCTGTCGGCTATCTTCGCAATTGGAGCTTTTGTTGCCGCTGCATCACTTACCATCTGTATTATCTGTGAAAGTGTTGTATCTTCACCGACTCTTAACGCTTCGCACTTTAAAAATCCTGACTGGTTGAGTGTTGCCGCAGAAACATTATCCCCCGCCGACTTGTCAACAGGTATGCTTTCACCTGTAAGTGCTGCTTCGTTTACCGCACTGCTTCCCTCGACAACAATACCGTCTACAGGTATATTTTCCCCTGGTCTTACAATAAATATATCACCTTTTTTTACATTTTCAACAGGAACATTTAACTCACTGCCGTCACGTATTATATTAGCTGTTTTTGGTGCAAGCTTCATAAGACTTTTTATCGCATCTGTCGTCTTTCCTTTTGAGTGGGCTTCAAGCATCTTTCCGACTGTTATAAGTGTGAGAATCATAGCCGCTGATTCAAAATAAAATTCATGCATGTAGTGCATTACGCCGTCCATATCCATGCGTACTTGTGCATCTGTCATAGCAAACAATGCATATGTGCTGTATACAAACGCCGCACCTGAACCGAGTGCAACAAGTGTATCCATGTTAGGTGCTTTATGCAAAAGTCCCTTAAATCCGCTTATAAAAAACTTCTGGTTAATAACCATAATAATTATTGTAAGAAGCATCTGTATAAGTCCCATTGCAACATGGTTGCCTTCAAGAATCGACGGAAGCGGCCAGCCCCACATCATATGTCCCATTGAAATATACATAAGCACTATAAGAAATCCTACAGATGTTATAAGTCTCTTTTTCAATACAGGTGTCACCCTGTCTTTTAACATATCATCCTGTGACGCATACATTCCCTGCGAACCGCTCTTCTGTGATGTTCCACTTTTATCCGACGCCGTATGTGATGTTTTTAAAGATGCACCGTATCCCGCATCTTCAACAGCTTTTATTACCGCTTCATCACTTGCCGTACCTTCAACTCCCATTGAATTGGTAAGAAGGCTTACCGAGCAGTTCTCTACTCCTTCTACTTTTGACACAGCTTTCTCAACACGGCTGCTGCACGCTGCACAGCTCATTCCCGTAACTATATACTGTTTCATAATTAAATATCACCTGCCTGTTTTTTAGTTAACAAAATTATTATTATGCTAAGCTGATTTTCTTATTTCATAAGCTTCTGAAGCACTGTGACAAGTTCATCTACAGTCTCTTCCTTACCGGCTCTAATATCTGTAGTAACACAGGATTTTATATGGTTTGCAAGCAGAACTTTGTTAAAACTGTTAAGTGCTGCATTAACTGCCGACACCTGAATAAGAATATCCGGGCAATATGCACCTTTTTCAACCATTCCCTTAATTCCTCTTATCTGTCCTTCTATTCTGCTTAATCTGTTAATTAAATCCCTGTATTCTTTATCAGAACGTTCTTTATGTCTGCAATGTTCACATTCTTCCAATTCATTTACCTGCCTTTCTATATAATTCTGTTATGTGACCGTACATCTTATAACAATGTATATAATGCACTTCATAGAATATCATACAAGCAACGCCATGTATAGCATACCCCTGTATGGTATCTTTGTGAGCAAAATAATACACCCCGACATCAGCTATGTCAAGGTGTATTTTTATCAAGCTTTAATACTTCTCTTATTTTCACCTGTGTCACACACAGATTATGCTGCACGTAATGTATAAAATCACCCTTTATTTACTCTGTAAACCCTTTGATAAAAACATAGGAATAATAACACCGGCTATAAATAATACCCAGCCGGCATCATGCAGCACTGTTCCGGATTTTGCAACAGATTCCAAAACGGCACCCACTGCCATTATAACGTAACATACCCCGGCTTTTTTATAATATGATTTTACAGATTCATCTGTATACTTTTGTTTCATGCCTTTTGTCATAAACGGAACATCTAATAACATCATAATGCCACCTATACAAAGGCAGACAGCTGCGATAATTACAACTCTCTGATATACTGTCATATTATTGTTCTCCTTGTCTTTTGTTATGATTTACTATACATAATTTATCTTATTACCTGCTTTTGAATATTTCATAGCTTCCTTACAATATACAGATGTGTTTACCAGCCATATTATACATACAACGAGTGCCGGCAAAAAACCCGTTCCAAATGCAAGTGCACAAATAACAAGAACAATCTCCAATACGGAACATACGCTATTAGTCACACTGTATGCTTTAAATGCACATTTTCCAACTATAATTTTCTCGGCCTCATCACAGCTTTCCATCCATTTTTTCTGAAATCTCATATCATACACAGATGCTTTTTTCTCAGGATTCATAATTTTAGATAAATCCACACATTTCTGCTGAAAAATAACAACCTCAACCAGAATAGCCATAAATGCTACAATACCTATGCTAAACGGTAAAAATACGCCTTTATTATTATCAAATATTTCTAAGCCGTTTGAATACACTGCCCCAATAAGAAAATATGAAATAATAAGTCCACAACTCGTAACCCAGATAATAACCGACAATCTTTTCTCTATGCCATCTGATATTTCTTCATCTTCACCATCCCATGACAAAAGCATTTTTTTAGTTTTCATATAATAAGGGCTTAATATTAACGGAACAAAAACCGCTATTGTAAACATCATCCATGGTGCAACAAATGTTGAAAATACGTCTGCCACACGTTCAATATTTTCTGAAAATCCATGCAATCCATATTTTGCAATTACAAATCCCATTATACCACCGGCTGCCGCCCCTGCAATTACCAATAATATAAACATAGGCATAGCTTTCCTGTTAGCTTCTTTAATTTCCTGATTCTCCATTATTTTCTTCCTCCTCCAGATAAAATACCTCTTCAACTGTAACGCCGCATACTTTGGCAATTGTCAACGCAAGAGTAACCGACGGTGAATAATCTCCTCTTTCTATAAGGCTTATCGTCTGCCTTGATACGCCACACAACGCACCCATCTTCTGCTGATTAACATTAAGTGCCGCTCTGCGTTCCTTTAACCGATTTCGCAGTATCATAAGACACCTCCAAAATTTTATAAAAAAAGTTTATGTATATTGACAATTATCTTTGTCATTTTGTATTATATACTTGTCATCAATAAATGTCAAGTACGTGTCAGTCATATTATTTTTATTTTATAAAATATACTATTGACATATTTAAAATATTACTATATTATTAATATATATTAAATATTATTTTAAGGAGGACTGCCTATTGACCAATGAACCATTACTAAACCGGAACCACAAAGATGCCCTGTTTCGGTTTATCTTTAAAAATCCTAAGGATTTATTATCTTTGTATAATGCGTTGAACGATACTGACTATACGGATGTATCTGATTTAACCGTTACTACTCTTGAAGATATTGTCTATATGTCTTATAAGAATGACATATCTTTTATTCTTGGAAGTGAGATGTCACTTTTTGAGCATCAGAGTACATTTAACCCAAACATGCCGCTCCGTGGATTGTTTTATTTTTCAAGTCTTTATAAAAAATATGTGGCTGAAAATAATATCGACATCTACTCCTCAAAACGGGCACAGATTCCAATACCACGCTACATAATATTTTACAACGGCCGTCAGGAGATGCCGGAAAGGTGTACGCTGAGGCTGTCGGATGCGTTTTCTAAAGTCTGCAACACTACGGAAGATAAAACGTCACAATTTATTTTTCAACCGGCAATGGAAATCACCGCTCATATGATTAACATAAATATTGGTAATAATGCTGAATTGATGGAAAAATGCAGGCTGCTCCACGATTATGCAGTATTTATCGGGCTAATCCGTGATTATATATCACAGGAAAATGATATTAACACAGCCGTAACACTTGCAATTAACCAAGCCATAAGCCATAATATTCTAAAAGAAGTATTATCAGTGCATACAGCGGAGGTGCGTGACATGATTCTGACAGAATATAATGAAGAACAGCATATAAAAAATGAAAAAAATATCAGCTATGACGATGGGTTTAATGATGGGGTAGAATGTGGAATTGTACAGGGAGTTGAGCGTGGAATTGAACAAGGAATTATAAAAGGAACACAACAAACAAAAATTGAAGCTATCAAAAACATGATTAAACTTAATGTCCCAAAGGATAAGATTATAGAGTGTTATTCAGAAGCGGAGTATAATGCTGCAATAAAAGATGATAGAAATTAGAAATACAATGATCATTACAAGGAGGACTGCCTATTGATCAATGAACCATTACTAAACCGAAACCATAAAGATGCCCTGTTTCGGTTTATCTTTAAAAATCCTAAGGATTTATTATCTTTGTATAATGCGTTGAACGATACTGACTATACGGATGTATCTGATTTAACCGTTACTACTCTTGAAGATATTGTCTATATGTCTTATAAGAATGACATATCTTTTATTCTTGGAAGTGAGATGTCACTTTTTGAGCATCAGAGCACATTTAATCCAAACATGCCGCTCCGTGGATTGTTTTATTTTTCAACTCTTTATAAAAAGTATGTGGCTGAAAATAATATTGACATCTACTCATCAAAACGGGCACAGATTCCAATACCACGCTACATAATATTTTATAACGGTCGTCAGGAGATGCCGGAAAGATGCACGCTGAGGCTGTCGGATGCGTTTGTGAAAAAATCGGATAATTATAATTCAAATCAAGTCACTGCCAGCGATACATCCAGCAACTGTAATTCGTCAAAATTTCAACCGGCAATGGAAATCACCGCTCATATGATTAACATAAATATTGGTAATAACGCGGAACTGATGAAAAAATGCAGGCTGCTCCACGATTATGCATCATTTATCGGGTTAATCCGTGATTATATATCGCAGGAAAATGATATTAACACAGCCGTAACACTTGCAATTAACCAAGCCATACGCCATAATATTCTAAAAGAAGTATTATCAATGCATACAGCGGAGGTGCGTGACATGATTCTGACAGAATATAACGAAGAACAGCATATAAAAAATGAGAAAAATATCAGCTATGACGATGGATTTAATGATGGAGTCGAGCGAGGTATTAGCCAAGGAACACAAATAGCAAATACCAAAGCAATAAAAAACATGATTAAACTTAATGTCCCAAAGGATAAGATACTGGAATGTTATTCGGAAGAAGAATATAATTCTGCCCTTAATGATACTGAGAATTAAATTTCTTGAATATATGCAAAATTTATGTCATAATAGCGTAGATTAAGAATACATATACAAAGAAAGGCGGATTTTTTATGTCAGAAATTCACAGTATAGATGCGGAGGACGATCAGTTCGCATATCGTTATGACACCCAGCTTTTAATTGACAAAAGAGACAAAGATTTGGATGAAGATGAAATTTCCGATTACATAACAGAACATTTTGAAGGCAACAGCCTTATCGCTGCCGGAGATGAAGATTTAGTAAAGATTCATTTTCATACAAATGAACCATGGAAAATCCTTGAATATTGCAACACTGTCGGTGAAATTTATGATATTGTCGTAGAGGATATGATTCGTCAGACTGCCGGATTACAAGGGAGTATCCTAAAGTTTGTGTAAACCTCCAAACTGATGTAAGATAAAATTACT